>JADMIO011153584.1_pt1 | contig 52862 bp, 55 predicted proteins | sample 8958161 | NCBI WGS metagenome assembly JADMIO01 (sample SAMN16585339, study PRJNA669376) | soil metagenome | isolation source: Crop rotation soil | place: USA: Cullars Rotation, Alabama | collected 2011 | reverse complement strand
GCGCGTGCTCAGTGCCGCCGCAACGAACCGGTCGGGCAGCGGCTTTGCGAGCCTGAGCATGGCAAGATCGGGCGAGCCGGCATCTTCGCGCCGGTAAAGCGGGTGCTGAACGACCGTCTCGACATTGCTGAGCATGGTTGGCGGCAGGCCACCGGTGTTGCCGCCGACCTGCAGCTTCGCGCTGGCGGACGGAATGCAGTGCGCAGCCGTCAACACGATGGTCGGGGTGAGGACGACGCCGCTGCAGCGCGACTTGGCGCCCGCCACCAGCACCGTATAGCGCTGGATGGCGCGGTCGGCGAAATCACCGCCGACCAACGCATCGGCACAGGATGGAAAAAAGAGCGCGATCAAGAGAGCCGTTGCAGGGAGCGTCCTCGTCATCGGCGCGTCGCTGTTTGCCACGGATCAGTTCAACACGCGTTTCTCGCTGGGCGTATCGAGCGAGAACGTCGGCACGTCGATCTCGAATTGCTCACCGCCTTCAGTGACCATCTGATAGCGCCCGGTCATGATGCCGGACGACGTCGGCAGCGGCACGCCGGAGGTGTATTCGAACCGCTCGCCGGGCGCGAGCACCGGCTGTTCGCCGACCACACCCTCGCCGCGCACGACCTGGCGATGGCCGGTCGCGTCGGTGATGATCCAGTGCCGTGTCCGCAATTGCACGGTCTCTTCGCCCTTGTTGGTGATCACGATCGTGTACGACCAGAAATACTGGCCCCGGTCGACCGACGAGCGGTCGGGCATGAAGGCCGGCTGGACAGTGACCTCGATCTGGCGGGTAACGGCGCGGTACATGTGAAACGATCTTCCAAAAGCAAGCCGACATCTTATCTAAAAGCCCGGGCGGAACCAAATGCCGCGCCCGATGGTCACGAACAGGGTACTGCGCGGCGGTGGTCGCGGTTTCAACAAAGTTCCCTGCGAGTCCCGCAACGGCGGGCGCCGTGCCCGCGTATTTCCTTAACCGGTGCGGACCGATATGATTTTCGGGCCGCGTAATCGTGACTTCCGACTGCCGACGACGGTAACCGATGACGTCAATCGCCGACCCCATCGCCGCCCCACAGCTCGCGGACACCGCCGCGCGGGCGGCAGCTCCGGCGACCGATGCACCGGCCATCACGATGCCGGCGGTCGGCGAGCGCGAGTTGCGCCTCGACCTGTTTCGCGGGCTGGCACTCTGGCTGATCTTCGTCGACCACCTGCCGACCAACATCCTGACCTGGTTCACCATCCGCAACTACGGCTTCTCCGACGCCACGGAGATTTTCATCTTCATCTCCGGCTACACCGCGGCTTTCGTCTATGGCCGCGCGATGCAGGATGCCGGCTTCGTGGTTGCGTCTGCGCGCATCATGCGGCGGGTCTGGCAGATCTATGTCGCGCACGTCTTCCTGTTCACGATCTTCCTCGCCGAAATCTCCTACGTCGCCACTCGCTTCGAGAACCCGCTTTATTCCGAAGAAATGGGGATCATGGATTTCCTCAAGCAGCCCGATGTCACCATCGTGCAAGCGCTGCTCCTGCGCTTCCGTCCCGTCAATATGGACGTGCTGCCGCTCTACATCGTGCTGATGCTGTTCCTGCCGCTGATCCTGTGGCTGATGCGCTGGCGCGCCGACATCACGCTCGGCCTCTCGGTGCTGCTCTACGCGGTCACCTGGCAGTTCGACCTATATCTCTCCGCCTATCCGAACGGCGTGTGGGCGTTCAATCCGTTTGCCTGGCAGTTGCTGTTCGTGTTCGGCGCCTGGTGTGCGCTCGGCGGGGCGCGGCGAATGTCGCGGATCTTGTCATCCAACGTGACGTTGTGGATCTGCATCGTCTATCTCGCCGCCGCCTTCTTCGTAACCATGACCTGGTACTTCCCGCAGCTCAGCCATCTCCTGCCGAACTGGCTGCAAAAGTGGATGTATCCGATCAACAAGACCGACCTCGACGTGCTGCGCTTTGCGCATTTCCTGGCGCTGGCGGCGCTGACCGTGCGCTTCCTGCCGCGGGACTGGGCCCCGCTGAAATCAGTCTGGCTGCGACCTTTGATCCTCTGTGGCCAGCATTCCCTTGAGATATTCTGCCTTGGCGTCTTCCTGGCATTTGCCGGCCACTTCATCCTGTCCGACATCGCCGGTGGCGCCGTGATGCATTTCCTGGTGAGCCTGTCGGGCATCCTGATCATGTCCGGCATGGCCTGGGTGATTTCGTGGTACAAGCGTTCGGCCGACAAGGGCGCAAAAAAAGGCGTTATCGCCAACGCCGACATGGCGGGAGGGGGCTTATGAGGAGGTCAGCCATTCTTGGCCTGACGCTGCTCGCCGGCCTTTGCGCGGGCCCGTCCGTGCGCGCGCAGGACACCACCGCCGCCACACCCGCCTGCGAGGTGCCTGCCTATCTGCTCGCCAGCGACGCCACGCTGAAGCACGTCGCCCAGACCATCAAGGCCGGCAAGCCGCTGAACGTCCTGGTTGTCGGCAGCCGCTCGTCCACCATTCCGGCATCGGATGCCGCCGCCTATCCGTCCCGGTTGCAGGCGATGCTGAAGGACAAGCTGCCCTCAAATCCCGTCAATCTCTCCGTAGAAATACAGGTTGGAAAGACCGCCGAAGAGGTCGCCGGCATGTTTGTTAAGCTGGTGGAAGCAAAAGCCCCTACTTTGGTCATCTGGCAGACCGGCACCTACGATGCTATCCGGGCCGTCGATCCCGATGATTTCCGCAATGCCGTCGACGAAGGCGTTGCTGCATTGCAGAAGGCGGGGGTCGATGTAGTTCTGGTTAACCTTCAATACAGTCCGCGCACGGAAACCATGACGTCCGCGCCGCCTTATCTGGATAATATGCGGGTGGTGGCGCAGCAGCACGGCATTCCGCTGTTTGACCGCTTTGCCATCATGCGGCACTGGAACGAGACGGGAGATTTCGATCTATTCAGCGCCACCCACGGCGTCGAACTCGCCAAGCGGGTTCATGCCTGCCTCGGCAAGGCGCTGTCGACCTTCGTGATCGACGCGGCGCATCTCGATCAGGCGCAGCAGAATTGAGAAGAAGCTTCGAATTAGGACTTGGTGTTGATGAGTTTTGTTTTCCCTTTTTGCCGAAACGCGGTGCTGGCGGCATCCGCGCTCGCGGCCGTCGCGCTCTTGACGCCGTGTGCGCATGCGCAGGTGAGCCAGCAGGCGGCGTTCTCCGGCAAGACCGACGCTGCGAAGCCGGACAGCGCAAGGCCCGCTGAGGCGCCGACCACGGGCTCTGCGATCAGTGCAGTCGACCCGGCCGCGCAGAAGGGCGTTGCCGCCAAGGCGATCGACAAGGTCAAGGAAGCCGCCAAATCGGCCTCCGACATTTTTTCCCGCGTGCCGTGTTCGTCGCCGAAGGGCACGAGCAAGACGATGGGTTCGTTGCCGCATGTCGCGGGCAAGCTGATCGCCGGCAAGCCCGTGACCATCATTGCCTTTGGCTCGTCATCGACCCAGGGCTTTGGCTCCAGCGCGCCGGAGTTCACCTATCCGAACCGGCTGGCCGCGCAGCTCAAGCGGCAGTATCCGACGGCCGACATCGTCGTGCTCAACCGCGGCAAGGGCGGCGAGGATGCCAACGAAATGATGCGGCGGCTGCAGACCGAAGTGATCGACATGAAGCCCGATCTCGTGATCTGGCAGGTCGGCACCAACGCGGTGTTGCGCGATCTCGACCAGGGCGAGGCGGCCAAGCTGATTGAGGATGGTGTCGCGCGCATCCAGGCGGCCGGCAGCGACATCGTGCTGGTCGATCCGCAATACTCGCCGCGTGTCAACGAAAAGGCCGAGAGTGCCAGCAAGATGGTGAAGCTGCTGGCGCGCATTGCCGAGCTGCGCAAGGTTGGCATCTTCCCGCGCTTTGAGGTGATGCGCAACTGGCACGAAAAGCAGTCGATCCCGATCGAGACCTTCGTCATCCCCGACGGGTTGCACATGAACGATTGGGGCTATGCCTGCTTCGCCCAGCTGCTCGGCGACGACATCATCCGCTCGGTCGGCCAGATCAAGCTCGGCGTCGCGGTGCCGTCCGACGTGCGGACCTATCGGCCGATGTGATCGGCTGCGAATGGCGAATAGCGAATGGAAAGAACGCCATTCTATTCGCCATTCCCAATTCGCCACTCGCTCTCTTACGCCAGCGCCTGATCAAAATCCTCGATCAGGTCGTCGACATGCTCGAGCCCGGCGGAGTAGCGGATGAAGCCCTCGCTGATGCCGAGCTCGGCGCGGGCCTCCGGCGTCAACCGTTGATGCGTCGTCGTCGCCGGATGCGTCACGAGGCTCTTGGCGTCGCCGAGATTGTTCGAGATTCGCGACAATTTCAGCGCATTGAGGCAGCGAAACGCGCCCGCCTTGCCGCCCTTTACCTCGAATCCGATCAGGGTCGAGCCGGCGCGCATCTGCTTCTTCACCAGCGCCGCCTGCGGATGGTCGGCGCGGCCGGGATAGAGCAGGCGGGAGATTTTCGGGTGGCTGGCGAGGAAATCGGCGAGCTTGCCCGCGGTCTCGGTTTGCGCGCGCACGCGCACGGCCAGTGTCTCCAGCCCCTTGAGCAACACCCAGGCATTGAATGGCGACATCGACGGGCCGGTCTGGCGCATGAAATTGTGGATGTGCTCGCTGATGAATTCGTTCGAGGCGAGGATCACCCCGCCCAGGCAACGGCCTTGGCCATCGATATGTTTGGTGGCGGAATAGACCACCACGTCCGCGCCGAGCTCCAGCGGGCTTTGCCAGATCGGCGTTGCGAACACGTTGTCGACGATCAGCCGCGCGCCGCCGGCATGCGCGATCTCGGCGATGGCGCCGATGTCGAGCACGTCAAGCGTCGGGTTGGTCGGGCTCTCGAGAAAGCAGCTCTTGGTGTTCGGCCGCATCGCACGCTTCCACTGGTCGAGATCGAGGCCGTCGACCAGGGTGGACTGGATGCCGTAGCGCGGCAGCAGGTCTTCCACCACATAGCGGCAAGAGCCGAACATCGCCTTGGACGCCACCACATGGTCGCCGGCCTTCAGGGGCGCCAGCACGGCGGTGGTCACCGCCGCCATGCCCGTGGCGGTGGCGCGCGCGGCTTCGGCGCCTTCGAGCTCGATCATGCGGCGCTCGAACATCGCCACCGTCGGATTGGAAAAGCGCGAATAGAGATAGCCGGGATCCTCGCCCTTGAAGCGCGCCTCGCACTGCTCGGCGCTGTCGTAGACGAACCCTTGCGTCAGAAACAGGCCTTCCGACGTCTCGCCGAATTGCGAGCGCAGCGTGCCGGAATGCACCAGGCGGGTTTCGGGACGATAACGGGCGGCGGACTTGACCTCAGACATGTGACCTCCTGCGTGACCACCGAAAAATGGTCACAAAAAAACCGGCCTGGAAAAAATTCCACAGGCCGGGATCACACTGTCCCCGGCCTGTTTAGCGACTTGTTTAACGTGGCTGCAAGCCGGCCGGCTCAAATCACCACGGGATAAGTCGTCCTGATATTCGCTCGCGCCCTTTCCGTCAAGGCGGGCATCGGATAACCCCTAAATGCCCTATTTTATGCTCTATTTCGTGGGGTTTGGATGACATCTCGTCATCCCGAGGAGCCGGCCCGTGTCGTTTCATCTGCCGCCAGGCGCCAATGGCATCCTGCCCGATCGCATGATCGCGGCGATGGCGGATTCCGGCCTGATCCTGCCGGCCTATCCTTTTGTCGAGAGCCAGATCCAGCCCGCGAGCCTTGATCTGCGGCTCGGCGACATCGCCTACCGCGTGCGTGCGAGTTTTCTGCCGGGACCGGAGTCCACCGTCGCCGAGCGCATCGACGAATTGAAGCTGCACGAGATCAGCCTCGCCGACGGCGCGGTGCTGGAAACGAACTGCGTCTACATCGTGCCGCTGCTCGAAAGCCTCGCGCTCCCGAAGGAAATTATCGCCGCCGCCAACCCGAAAAGCTCGACCGGGCGGCTCGACGTGTTCACGCGCGTCATCGCCGACGGCACGCGTCGCTTCGACATGATCGGCGCCGGCTATCACGGTCCGCTCTATGCCGAGATCAGCCCGAAGACATTCCCGGTGTTGCTGCGCGAGGGCTCGCGCCTGTCGCAAGTGCGCTTTCGGACCGGGGACGCCATCCTCTCCGCCAACGAACTCGATGCATTGCACAAGGCGGAGCGGCTGGTCGATGCTGACGCGGCCGATCTCTCCGGCGGCGTCGCGCTGTCGGTCGATCTGTCCGGGGAAAATTCCGGCGGCTTTGTCGGCTACCGCGCCAAGCGTCACACCGGCGTGGTCGACGTCGATCGCCGCGGCGGCTACGGCGTCGATGAATTCTGGGAGGCAATTCCGGCGCGCACGGACGGCAACCTCATCCTCGATCCCGGCGAATTCTACATCCTCGCCTCAAAGGAAGCCGTGCAGGTGCCGCCGGATTACGCTGCGGAGATGGTGCCGTTCGATCCCCTGGTCGGCGAATTCCGCGTGCATTATGCCGGCTTTTTCGATCCCGGTTTCGGCTATGCCGGCGCCGGCGGGCAGGGCGCTCGCGCGGTGCTTGAGGTGCGCTCGCGCGAGGTACCGTTCATTCTCGAGCACGGCCAGATCGTCGGCCGGCTGGTCTACGAAAAGATGCTCGGGCGGCCTGACGCGATGTACGGCCAGCGCATCGGCTCGAACTACCAGGCGCAGGGCCTGAAGCTGAGCAAGCATTTTCGGGTGTAGCTGCGTCGTTGCTTCGCTGCGCGCGCGATGAGAAGCTGCGGGAACGAGCACGACGAGGACGCCATCATGACCGCTGAGCCCGACGCGCGCGAGGCGCAATTCAAACGCTGGCGCAGCGTCGCCGATCTCTATCACGCCTTCTTCACCGGCTTGATCCTCACCGTGGTGACGCGGCGCGGCACCGCCGCTGCGGCGGAATTCGTCTTTCGCGTCTTTCGCCGCCAGCAGCAGGAGCGCTTTCTGCCGGGGTTGAAGAAGCTCGGCATCGATCATCTGCCGCCCGCGGTCGCGGCCGCGCAATACCATTATCTCTCCAACTGGATCGGCGGCGTGCATGTCGAATACATGTATGAGAGCGATCGCAAGGCGTGGATCCGCTATCCGCCGCCGCGCTGGATCTGGCGGGGCACTGCGATCTGCGGCGTGCCCGGCGAAGTCTCGCGCGCGATGCTGCGCGGTTGGCACGCCAACAATGGCGTCGCCTTGGGCGATCTAAGACTCGGCTTCGTCTGCACCAAGCAAAGCGTCGACGGCCAGGACGGGCTCGAAGGCTATTACTACGAATACGATCATCCGCTGGAGCTTGATCAACGCCTCGTCTTCGCACGCCATCTCGAAGCCCCGCTGTTCGACACGACAACCGCGCCGGCGCTGCCGGTCGAGAGCTGGCCGAAGCCGAGACTGGAAAAAGCCTATCGCAACTACGCGATGGAATATGTGAAGACGGCTGCGCCCGTGATGGTGCAGTTGTTCGGCCCGGAGGATGCCAGTTATCTCCTGCATCTCACCGGCAAGCTGATCGGCATGCAATATTTCGACGAGATTGCACAGGCTTTTGCTGTCAAGCGTGGTCGTGCTGCGGAATTCATCGCCTTTCTGCGCGTGCTGTTGGAAGCCCAGGATGATGCGTTCGAGGTCGAAGGGTCCGGAGCGCAGTTTGAAGTTCGCCAGCAGAGCTGGAATCTGATGCAAGGCGTCAGCGATTATTCTGCGGCCTGTACCAGCGTACTGGAAGGCTTGCTTGAGGGCCTCGCCGCCGGCTGCGGGCGGCACATTCCGGTGCATCTCAACCCGGCAAAAGACGGCAAACCGCCATTGATCTGGAACATCGGCTAGTCGTTCTCCCTCGCCCCGCTCTTGCGGGGAGAGGGTTGGGGTGAGGGGCTCTCACCGCGAGGTTGTTCTATCGATCGACCTGTACCCCTCACCCGGATCGCATCTGGCGATGCGATCCGACCTCTCCCCGCAAGCGGGGCGAGGTTTGCCGGGGGCAGCCTTTCCGACAACCCCCCAATGCGCAGGGCGTACGTGGAATCGGGCCTTGCCGTGCTAGGACAGCGTCGCGCCGGGCACGCAGGCCCCACGCGCGGGAGCAGACATGACCGACGTCGGCATTGCCGAAATCCCAGTCGACGAGGACGAACGCCCGCTTCCGCCGCCGGAGCCGCCGGTGAAGAATGCGCTGCTCGAAGGTCCGATCCTGCGCACGCTTTTGATGCTGGCCTGGCCCAACACGCTGGCGCTCACCTCCGGCACCTGCGTCGTCATCGCCGAGACCTCCTATATCGGCCGGCTTGGCGTCGAGCCCCTTGCCGCCATGGCGCTGGTGTTTCCCTGCGTCATCCTCACCATGACCATGTCCGGCGGTGCGATGGGCGGCGCGGTGGCATCCGCAATCGCGCGCGCCCTTGGCGCCGGCGATCGTGAGCGCGCATCCGCACTCGCCGCGCACGCGCTCCTGATCAGCGTCGCCTTCGGGCTCGTGTTCATGCTGGGCATGCTGATCTTCGGCCCCAAACTGCTCGAACTGCTGGGTGGCCGCGGCAATGTGCTGACGCAGGCGATCGCCTATTCGCACATCTTCTTCGGCGGCGCCGTCATCCCGTGGCTGATGAACTCGATGGGCGGCATTCTGCGCGGCACCGGCAACATGAAGCTGCCATCGTTCCTGATGCTGCTGTCGGCGTTCTGCCAGGTCGTGATCGGCGGCACGCTGGCGCTCGGGCTTGGGCCGATCCCGTCCTTCGGCATGCGCGGCATTGCCGCCGGCGCGCTGATTGCGTTCTCGGTCAGCATCGCCGTGATGGGCTGGTACATGTTTTCCGGCCGCGCCCGCGTGGTACCGAAACTGCACGGCATCCGCTGGTCGATGTTCACCGATATCCTCAAGGTCGGGGCGATTGCCTGCTTCTCGCCGCTGCAGTCGGTGCTGAGCGTGAGCATCTTCACCCACATGCTGGCGCGATACGGCACCGAGGTGCTCGCCGGCTACGGCATCGGCGCGCGGCTCGAATTCCTGCTGACCTCGATCGCATTTGCGGTCGGCATTGCTTCGGTGCCGATGGTCGGCATGGCGATCGGTGCGGAGAAAATCGCGCGCGCCCGCCGCATCGCGTGGACGGCAGGCACGGTCACCTTCGTCTCGATGGGCGTGCTCGCAGGTTTGGTTGCGATTGTTCCGGATCTCTGGGTCAATATCTTCACCAACGATCCCGGCGTGCGCGCCACCAGCCGGCAATATCTCGCCACGGCCGCGCCGATGTACGCTTTCATCGGGCTGTCACTGTCGATGTATTTTGCCTCGCAGGGCGCGGCGAAGGTGTTGGGGCCCGTGCTGGCGCAGACCGCGCGGCTGGTCTTTATCGCGATCGGCGGCTGGTGGCTGTCGACGCATGATGCGACGGCGCAAAGCTTCTTCTGGCTGGCCGCCGCCTCGATGGTACTGCTCGGCTCGCTGTCCTGCCTCAGCGTGATCTTCACGCGCTGGGGACCGCGGCACGGCGCGGTCGCAAAGGTGCGGCCGGCGTTGTCGTAGATTTCCAATTGTCATTCCGGGGCGATGCGCCAGCATCGAACCCGGAATCTCGAGATTCCGGGTCTGGTCCTTCGGACCATCCCGCAATGACAGAGGACTACCTCTGCCTGATCCGCCGGTAATGACGGCTGCCGCCGTAATTCACCATGCGCATCAGCTGCGGGATCATGCTCATCATGTCGCCGCCGCCCATGCCGCCCATCATGCCCATGATATCACCGTAGCCGCCGCCCATGCCGCCATATCCGCCCATGCCGCCGGGGATCATGCCGCCATAGCCGCCTGGGATCATGCCGCCGACATTGGCGGGCATGCCACCGCCCATCATGCCGCCCATTCCTCCCATGCCGCCCATTCCTCCCATGCCGCCCATGCCGCCGCCTTCCATCATCTGGCCCATCATGGGGCCCATGGTCTGCATCATCATGGCAAAGCGGCGCTTGCCCATCTTGGCCTTCATCATCTCGAGCATCGGCGCCATCTGGGTCATCATGTCTCCGCCACCGCCGCCGACCCCGGCGAACTGGGCCCTGGCGGGCATCGAGGTCAGCGCAAACAGCAGCAGCAGCGTGGCCGCCTGGCACACCACCTTGTCGGCTCCGGTCATGGCAAGACTCCTCGCGCGCCGGGCCGCTGGGACAGCGACGCAGACGGAGCGCACGGAGCGAAGCTAGGAAAGGGTAGGCCGGCGTTCTGTGAGAAAAATCACAGAGCGCTCCGCGCGAGCAGCACCGCCCCGCCGTGCGCGCAGATGTGGCGAGCTATTACGCGGCCTTGCGGGCAAAAGCCTTCTGCATGGCACGCCCGGCCGCATCCATCTGCGCGTCCATATAGGGCGCGATCTCGTGCGGCAGCACGTCGACGATCCAGGTGAGGCGGCTCTTGCTTTCGCCCACGGCAAAAACCTGCACCGAGGCGCTGTGCTGCTTCAGCCGCTCGCTGATCACCGCGTAGACCAGCCGCCTCTTGGCGTCGTCGCTGTCGACCAGGAGTTCGCGCGCGACCATGCCGTTGGCAAAGGTGACGATGCGAGCATCGCCGTCGGGTTTGGAGTCGAGCACGAAGCCCGGCACCAGGCGCTGATGCACCGCGTGGAAATCGCGCACCGCGTCCCAGACGTCTTCAGGCCGTGCGTCGAGGATGATGTCTTTCTGAATGGAAGCCATGGGGTTCTCCTAATGGAATTTGTAGGGTGGGTTAGCCGAAGGCGTAACCCGCCGCCTTGCGGGAACGATCGGCGGATTACGCTTCGCTGATCCGCCCTACGGATTTACGTGCACACGGCCTCGACATTGTTGCCGTCGGGATCGATCAGGAACGCGGCAAAATAGGTCGGGCCGTAGTCGGCGCGCGGACCGGCGCCGCCATTGTCGCGGCCGCCGGCCTTCAGGCCTTCGGCATGAAACGTCTTGATCGCTGCGTGGTCCTTGGCGCGAAAGGCGACATGCGCGCCGGTGGCCTTGCCGCCCTTGTGCAGATGCAGCCAGAGCGCGGGGGCATCCTTCGGTCCGAAGCCGGCATAGGAATCTTCGCGCGCGCACAGCACAAAGCCGAGCGGCGTGAGCGCCGCCGTGTAAAAACGAACGCTGGCATCGAGATCGCCAACGCGCAGTCCAACGTGGTCGTACATAGGTGTCTCCGTCGATGCGCGCGGATGTCGCGCGTCATGCGAAAGACCCTAGTCAGTTCAGCGCCAGGCGTTCTTGGAGAATCTTGCGCTCGCCGGTGCGGGCCTGGCGCGAGGCCTGGCGGAACCGCATCGGCGAGGCGCCGGCGGCACGGTGGAAGGTGCGCACGAAATTGGAGAGATCGGCAAAGCCGACGTCGTAGGCGATAGCGGTGACGGGGGTGTCATCGTCGGCAAGGCGCCGCGCCGCGTGGCGCAGCCGCGAGCGCACCAGATATTGATGCGGTGTAACGCCCAGCACCTCGGAGAACAGCCTTAAGAAATGGAACGTGCTGATGCCGGCCTGGGCGGCCGCATCGTCGAGCGCGATGTCGCGATGCGAGTTGGCGTCGATCCACAGCGCAGTCTCCACCGCGCGTCGGCGGTCGCGCAGGTTTGCCGTCGGCTTGCGCGCCTTGCGGCCGGAGGCGAGTTCGACAAAGCGGCCGGCAAGGGTGTGGCCGATCTCGTCGAGACCGACATCGCTGTTGCCATCTGCCGCCGTCTGCGCCAGCTCGCCGAGCACCATCAGTTCAGACAGCGGCGGCATGGCGCCGACCTGCCAGATGGCGCGGCAGTCGCCGATGGCATCGACAAGCGCGGGATCGAGGAAGAACGACAGACATTCATCGCCCACGGTGTGGTCGTGGGTGCAGACATATTCATCGCCGGGATGGCCGATCAGGACGGAGCCCGCCACCAGCTCATGGAAACGGCCCTGGCAATGGCAGCCAAAACTGCCCTTGCGCACATAGGAGATGGAGTGGGCCGGAAACTGCTCGGCAAAGGGCTTGTCGCCCGGTCCCGCCGTGCAGCGGAATTCGGTCACCGAAATGCGGTCGCGTTCGAAAAGCGTCCTCCGGTGCATCCCGCCAATCTAGTTATGCGGGCGGGGCGGGGCAACGCCCGGCAAGAGCACCTCGAACAGGGTCTTGCTCACGGTCGGGTGAGCGCCCTCGATGCTCAGGAGCCGGCGCTTGGAAATCACACCGCCATACGGGGAAATCTTGTCGGCGTAATTGCCGGCCTCCAGCACACGGTGGCAGGGCACGATAATCATGAAGGGATTGCGGCCGATCGCCTGCGCCACCGAGAAGATCGCGCCCGACGCCCGCAGCGCACTGGCGACCTCGGCATAGGTGCGGGTCTCGCCATGCGGGATCGCCCGGGCGCACTCGTAGACGCGCTGGTTGAAATAGGGGATGCCGGTCATGTCGAGCGCGACCTGGGAGAGGTCGGCATTGCCGCCGCGCAGGATGGCGACGATGCCCTCGATGGCGATTTCGGCGTAGAGGGAAGGGCGCATCTCGCGCGCTTCGGGATAGAGCCGGTACATCCGGCGACGGGTCTCCAACTCGCGGGTCTCGGGCAATTGCACGCCCACAATGCCGAGATCGCTCCACGCGATACCGCACCGGCCGACTGCCGAGTCGAAGATTGTGTACCCGTACCCAGACATGAAACGCCACCCGCCCGGCAGGTATCATAACATCGCCGTGAACGGGCGCATCTGGAATCTTGCGGTTCGGTTAAGGCTGCCGGGCAGGGGCGGCGAAGGCGCTTGGCGGCACCGACTGGGTCGGGTAAGCAGGGGGAGGCACGATCCGGCGCAGCCAAGTGCCGGTTCCGGCCGAGACTAAGGCACCACGGCCGATCGCGGGCGTAGTTCAATGGTAGAACGGCAGCTTCCCAAGCTGCATACGAGGGTTCGATTCCCTTCGCCCGCTCCAAGCACTTAGCCCCTTTTTTGAGTTACGGTTTTGTCGGTGGTTTTGCACACTACGTTCCCTTTCTGTTGATCTGATGGATCAGTGCCTTTGTTGCCGCCGCACGGTCGACATAGCGGCGAATGATCTTTGCTACGTGGTCTTCCTCCCACGCCATGATCTCGGCGATCGCACGCTCAGGCACGCCCGCGACGTAGAACTTGGTGACTGCCGTTCCGCGAAGGTCATGGAAGTGCAGATCCCTATCGGCCATGTCGGCGGCGATCTTTGCGCGATTGAAGGCCGTGCCGAACCCGTTGGCCGTCCAAGGGCGGCGCCGAACGTTGCTCAACACCGTGGTCGCCCTCTTTGGAATGCTGTTCAAAACGGCTCGCAGGTCATCGTAGAGCGGAATGATTGCAGTGCGGCGATGCTTGCTCTTGCCAGTGCTAATCGTGATCGCGTCCTCGCCGACGTGCGACCACGATAGCCGCAACAGGTCGCCGAGGCGAAGACCGGTATGGGCGGCAAGATCGACGGCATGGCCCACGTCGGCAGAGCATGATTTCTTCAACTGGGCGATGTCGCCCCCGGTCCAGATAATCTCTGAGCGGTTAACGCTGTATAGCTGCTTGATGCCCTCGCAAGGATTGCCCGCAATCTTGCCAAGAGGATCGACCGCGAAGGATAGAACACGCGAAAGCACTTGCAGGCCGTAGTCGGCCGTACGCGGCTTGTCCGCCCACTGATTGCGCCATCGACGGATGATGGGTCGGATTTTGTCTGGCCGATCGAACTGCGGAATGCGCAGTGCCCCGAAATGGTCGGAGATGCGGTCGAGCCAGGTTGACCAGTTCCGCTTCGTGCTATCGGCAAGCTTCTTGTAATCATTGCTGGCCTTGTAAAGTACCACCAGCGACCGAAATCGCGACGCATCGGAAGCGCGCCGGTCTTCAATCGCCTCGTTGTATGAGGCCATGAACTCTGGCGAACCGGGTTCACCATGAAGGCGGGGACCACTGCGCCAAGCATAGTGATAAACCTTACCTTTCGATTTGATCCGCACTATGCCTTTCAGATCAACCCTGACCATTTCGCGCCTCGAACTCGGCCAGCTCACGGTCCAAATCGTCGGCTGGCAGGGACTGCGTCTCCCCGGCGGACAGGATTATGTTTCCCGCCTTGTCGATCTCGACTCGCTTCACGATCAGGCCGCCCTTGATCGCGCCCTTGACGGCCTTGGTTACATCGCCTTGCCTGAGGTTCTGGGCGCGGCGAGACACTAGGCGTTCCTCATCGAGAGCAGATTTGCAATTCCCGCCGCGACTTTCATGGTCACTCCGCCATGAAGCTGAATTTGAGATTTGACCCTAACTTGGGAAGCGCAACGTCGATCCGCTTCTTGAAATCGTCCCAGTTATTCTCAGTGCGCATCAGGGTAATCACCCCGAAAAGGTGCTGACCTAGAGCCGGGTGACCCACATCATCCGTGAGTAGCTGGTGAAACTTGCCTTTCCTGTTGCCTCTCTCATCTTTTGGATTCCTTGCGCGTAATTGATCCAGAATCCCCGGCGCTAGTCGCTCCCAAACCAGATCGTTCGTGTAGTGGGCAACGACCTGTGGGCGATTCACTTTCATCCCCTTCCATTCCCATCCGCGCAGCCGGAAGATCTGCTGATAGAATTCGTCAGGGAAACGTTTTGCCCAGGCAGCGAACTCTTTCCGCAAAAATTTATCGAGGATGGCTTGTAGTGCCATCCGGTCGCGCGCTTCCTGATAGCCGGTGGCCTCGTCGACGAGGGCGATAATACCCACTTGCGCAAGTCCGCGCATAAGCGCGTCGCAGTGATGAACGATATGCTGGTATTGACGAGGCACCGTTCCTGTTTTCGCCAGCGAGTCGTCCCTGAATTTCAAGTAGACCTCGCAAACGAGCGGCAGCAGTTTCGCGTCGTAGCCCACGGTTCGCTGGCCAGACGTAATCCGGAACAGGATCGGCGTGGTGGAAATCATCAACTCTTCAGAGATGAACGGCTGAAGGGCGTCCGCCTTCAGAAAGAAGGGGAGGCCGTCGACAGTACTTAAACCTCCGGTTCCTCCTTTTGGAGTTCTTGAACGACCAAGAGCCCGAAGGAAGGTACCTTGTGACAGCAGTCGCATGCCGTTGGGCAATACCGCTGCCGCCATCTCATGACCCGCTATCTTCAGCGAGCCGTCATGGCTCGCTATCGGAATATCTTTGCCCCATCTGGCATCAGCGGCTTTTCTGGCGATAGCTGATTTTTCCTCAGCGGAGAGCGCCTCGGCCCGAGCCTTCCCGCCCGCCTTTCCAGCTTCCTGCTTGCTCACGTTTTCTCCGTTAAGCTTGGCAACGAGTTATTTCTATGCATAGCAGAAAGATTTGTCAAGCATCGAGGTGTTGGGCGGGATGTGGGGATAGTTCGAGGCCTTTGCTTTTCGACGCCGCGTGTTGCAATCTCCAACAAGATGGGGGTTCGCGGCATGCGCTTTTTAGGACTAGCGGCAGTATCCGTCCTGCTTTCGGGCTGTGCCAGTCAGGCGATCAAGGAGGGGATGACAGGGCTGCAGGGCCAACCCCTTAGCGCGGCAATCGCGAAACTTGGGATGCCGAATGACGAGCGAACAATCGCCGGTCAGAAGGTCTATATTTGGATGAGCCGGACCATGGATGAGGGTACCGAGCTAAAATGTGTAATTCGAGTGATTATGGCTGGCGATGTGATCGGTTCGTTTGACTTCGACAACGACGGTCGATGCGGTCGCTTCGCCGCCAGATTGCGTAGCTGAAGCCCTAGGTTCGAGCCAACCTGCACCGCCGTCCATTGACAGCGAGCTGTTGGCCTAACACCTCGCCGGCATGATCCCAGGGGGGAACTGTCCATGTTCGTTGCCCGTCGCCGCCATAGGCGCAAAAAAAAGGCCATAGCATCTCAGGGCTTGATCCGCGTCCGCCGTGCAAAAGTTAAACCGTCTAGAAAGGCTAAAGCTAAAGCGCCTGAAAAGGTTAAGGCGCCCGCCAAGCCCGCCAAGCCGAAAGGGCGTGAGGCATTGCAGAAGCTGTTCGTTACCTGCGAGGGACTGCTAACGCCCAGTGGCGTGTATCGGTTTCCGCCCATTTTATCGAAGTCCCCGGATCATCCGAAGTCGCCGAAGCTTCCCAGAAAAATAAAACTCAATCCGAATAGATTTGGCCCGAGCCCTTTCTCTGGTCTCCAAAGTGCGGGGATGCCTGGCAATGAAGAAACGGACCCCGGACCGCATCGCCTTGAAACTAACTTGGGGCCGTCCCGCTTAAGCCTGCGCGCTAAATCCGGGAAACCAAGGCAACCAAAATACCTAAGGCGGAACCGCCCTTTTTTATAGGCGGTAGGGCGAACCGAAACTAGGCCCGCCGCAGGATCGAACCCACCTGCACCGCAGTCCACTGGCCACCGCGAGCCGTAGCAACGCCGCGAGCGTTAAGTGCACGGGCGATAGCGCGGCGAGATGCGATGCCGCTGCCCTGTATTTCCCTAATGATCGGCGCCACCTTCTTAGCGAAGTTGTCAGCGTTGGCTCTGTTGCTGACCACCGCGCGTCCGCGCACATCGGCGAGCTTAGGGTTACCTAGAACAACGCCGCGAGCCTTCGCAGCCTTCAGAGCGTCACGCGTTCGGTGTGAAATCATTTGACGTTCCTTCTCGGCGAGTGCGGCATACAGGTGCAGCATGAATGGGTCTGCATCAGAGCCGAGCTCGGCAACAACGAAGCTGACCTTGTGAGCCATCAGTCCGCTGATGAAATGAACGTCGCGCGACAGGCGATCCAGCTTCGCAACAATGATCGGACACTTAAGGCGGCGGGCTTCAGCTAGGGCGGCGGCGAGTTGAGGGCGGCGATCCAGCGCGTCCGATCCCTTGCCGGTTTCAACCTCCACGAACTCGGCGACGACCTGCAAGTTCTCGAAGGCGGCAAACCTGGTGAGCGATTCACGCTGTGCTGCCAATCCGAGACCGGACTTGCCCTGTTGCGCAGTGCTTACCCGTATATATGCCACGATCTGCTTGGTCACGTTGCGTCTCCCCTAAAGAGTGTAAAGAGACTATACGTGCGTTTAGAATATTTACAACACTCTATCGCGTGATCCGCACCGTAATGGCCGTCGACTATGGTGATAGGCGAAAGGTGCACCAAAAGAACAAATTATGCTTTGAGATCAATAGCTTAGTCGCGGCGTGCCTATTTTACAGGCTAAGACTTTGATTTCTTTTGAGTTTTGACCAGCTATGCCGCGCCTCGGAACGCTTCACCGCTTTTGATTTCTTGAATACCTCAAACGAACTTCGTCTCCGCTTTGAGCTCAACGCAGCAAAAGCAATAGCAAGATCAGGGACGGTATCAGACCCGACAGGATCGCCTTGCCGCCGACGCCCAACCAACCAGATTTTTTGATGCCGTAGTTGCGAGCTAAAACCCGCGTTATCAATGCGCCGCCCAAGGATATAATGATCGAGACAATTATGAGGTTGTACAAGCCCCACAAGTGCGGCCCCTGCGGCCCCTCTTGCGCTCGGAGCGCCTGTTCCAAAATAGGAGCAAACACGGAATAGAGGACGAACAGAACGCTCGGCAAAAAGAGCGACGTTACCGATATTAGAAATGCTTGCATCCAGGAAAGGCCGGAGCTGTAATATTTGACAAACAAAGCAGTGACCGCTCCCCAAAGCAGCGCCCCTCCTCCGGTGATCAAGGCAAATTGCATTTTGCTCTCTCCTGGGCGGGATACCAGCCACCGGATTAGATCTACTGTCAATCTAACCCGCGCACGAGGTCGGGGGCCGGCGCGGTGCATTCGGCAAACGCGATAGCCATTTTCCGTTGCTAACTTGGTCGCCGCTTTTCTGGCGCTGTTACCAGCAGGGCGGCGCCACCTTGGGCCTTATTAGGCGAGCAGGGCGTCCCGCAGCCGATTTACCACGCCCGACGAGATAGGATCGTGGCCGCGAAGGGCGTTTGCAAGCTGACCTTGGGACCGGCCCACCAAAGCGCCGAGTTGGCGCTGCGATAACCCGCGCTGTCGACGCCGAAACTCAATCTCGGCCGCGACCGCCCGGGGGATATAGCCCCCGCCGAAAGCCTGCAGCCTGGCCACCGGCTTCATTTCCGGAAAGAGGGGGATCTGACCCGAGAGGCGCGCCGATCTCGCCAACGAACCTGACCCGCGCAGGCGATAGCCCTTGCGTTCTAGCTTTCGTTTCGCGTTAGTCCGCTGCCATGGCTCGACTAAACCCGCTTCTATGGCATCGCGTTCGAGTTCGCGGGATAGGCGGACACGATCGCCGCCCCCTTCGATGGGATGCGCGCCGCGGATGCGACCGCCCAGGTCCGACCGGCCAAAGCCCGCTTGTGGCGTGCGCTCTTTGATCAGGTAGCTTTTCGACAGGCCATCCGGATCGGCAACGGGTGCGATATCGCAGTCTTTGCAGATTGCTGACCTCTTCAGCCGCGCCGCGATTTCAGAATTACCGACGAAGACGATATGGGCGTGAAGTTTCGGCCGGGTCTCGAAAATTAGGGCGTTGTAGCAATAAAACCCTTGGTCGCCCTGCACCCGAGTGATCCGCTTTTGAATGGAGGCAATCTCGTGGCGAGTTGCACCCTTGGACGTCGTCAGCCACCAGAGCTCGCCTTCGGCTCTGATACGTTTCTTCATCAAGTGCAGAGCACCGTTGAAACGTTTCACCTCTGCTCCAGTCACCCCATGCGTCGCGACCGTGCGCCGAAGTCTATCAACTATATTAGAGAGGGCTTTCAAGGTCGGCCATATGCTTTAATAGTCAACTCGCTGATCTAATTGCGAAAAGGGATTTTAAGGCCCCTCGAAACTCGGAACCAAAATTTCGCAGCGAAGTGTCCTTTTGGCGACTGGGGCGAAGTCGACCCGCCGGCGCACCTAGAACGATGGGACGCCGTATGGGCCCTGAGATCGTCACGTCTTGTTTTTCGCGACAGGTGAGGCTGTGCGCACCGATGAGCGACGTACAAAGCCAGTGCCCTTGCTGTTGATCTCCAACTCAGCCCCTTCGCCAATGGTCCGGATGCGCAAGGCCAGCGTTCCCTTGCGCCAAGCTTCCAGAGGTGATCGAGGATCGTATCCTGCCTCCACCAGCATCCGGCACAGCATCAGGACAGGCGCAGCACCAACTGCCGAAAAGCCTTCGCCTGTGCAGGTGTCTGAACCGCTCAGCTCTGCACGCAAAACCCGCGCGCCTGAGTTTTGCTTTTCGTCTGTAACCGTTTGAACCGATTGAGGCGGTATAGAAGCGGTTTTGCAGCTAGCGTCTTGATTGTCCGAATGAACCTTCAGCTTCCCAAGCTGCATACGAGGGTTCGATTCCCTTCGCCCGCTCCATTGCTTTGCTAGTGCGGATATTTCCAACACGAGGATGGCAAATGAAGATTGGTCTCTCTTCGATATTTCTGTCCCTTATTCTTTTGTCAATTTCATTGACGAGCGAACCAGCGCTCGCTGCTTGTAATGCGACCTGTCAGGCCAAATGCCGGGCCACAGCGACTGACGTGCAGGGCTGCATTGCCCGTTGGGCGGAGATCAACAAGAATCCTGCCGAGGCCAGACGGCGCGAAGAAGAATACATGCGCGCGAACGGATTGAAGAAGGACTATTGGAAGCAGAGCAAATAACTCGCGACCAATGTTTCGCTAACCGTCCCACGTCACCGGCAGATTGAGCAGGCCGCGAAAAGCCCAGCCGCCGATGCGCGGTGGCTCGTTCTCGACCAGCCGCAAATTCTTCAGCCGCGCGAAGACCGCGGGCAGCGCGACGTCGGCGACCATGGCGCGCGAGGCCCAGGCGCCGGCGCAGAAATGCGGGCCGGCGCCGAAGGCGATGCTCTTTGAGGCATCGCGCCTGACGTCGAACGCCTCGGCATTATCAAAGTGCTTCTCGTCGCGATTGGCGGAGCCGAACATCAGGAACACGCGCTCCTCCGGCTCGAAGGCGACGTCGCGGATGGTCCAGGGTTTTGCGATGCGCCGCGGTGACATGCCGATCGGCGAGATCCAGCGCGCATATTCCTCGAACGCCTGCAGCCAGGGCACGGCGCCGCTTTGCACAAGCGCAAGCTGCTCAGGATGGGTGAGCAGCGCCCACACCGTGCCGGCAATCGCATCGCGCGGCTCATTCTGGCCGCCCGAGATCGCAAGCTTGATGTTGGCGCGCACGTTTGGCATTGGCATGCCGGATTGCAGCATCACGCCGAGCAGGCTGAGGTCCGGCTTCTTCGAGAGCACCGGCACCATGTCATCGATCGCGGCATCGATGCCCGCGGTCGACGCGTTACAGCGCGCTTCGATGGCGGGGTCGCCGGCGTAGTTTGAAATGCCGTCGATCATGCCCTGCGACCATGCGTTCATGTCCTCGAAGCGCATATTGGTCAGGCCCGTGATCGACTTCAGGCACTCGGCCGAAAACGGCAGCGCAAAGGCCTGCACGAAATCGACCGATGGCGCTGGCTTCAGCGCCGCGATGATACGGTCGGCATGGGCCTGGAATTGTGCGGTCCAATGCGTTTTCGCGGTCTTCGGCGAAATGGTCGGGAAGATCGCCTTGCGTTCGTTCAGATGCGCATCGCCATCCTTGCGCATCATGTTCTCGCCCATCAGCTTGCTCATCAAGCCCTGTGGTTGATAGGACGAGAACACGTCGATCTGTTTCTCCGAGATGAAGATGTCGTCGCGGCTGCACAAGAGCGTGCTGCCGAGTTGCGGCACGGACACGATCGGCGCCTCCTTTCGGAAGCGCGCCAGCATGGGGTAGGGGTCCTGCCAGAAGGTGGCGGGATCGATGTCGATGCGGGGAGCGGTGCTCACGGCTGGGCCCTCGATGGTGCCCCGGACCATAGCGGGCTGTCAGGCTGCCGTCTGTCCCCATCGTTTGGGACGGGGCGCTAGTGGAGGCTCTGCGCCATCAGCCGCAGCACGAGGCCAAACAGCTCGTTTTGCGAGGAGATTTTGAGCTTCTCATAAGCGCGCTTGCGATAGGTCAGCGCGGACTGCAGGCCGATGCCGAGTTCGGCGGCGATCGCCTCGGAGCTGCGGCCGGTGAGGATGCCGAAGCACACATCCCGTTCCCGGCCGGTCAGGCCGTCAAATGGTCTCGCCGTTGCAAGTAACAACTTCAGCCGGCTTGCTGCGTCATCCTGAGGCGCCGTGTCGCGCTGAAAGTGGCGCGCCACTGCGGCGCTCACGGTCGGTGCGACCATCGAGAGCCGCTGCACATCGTCGCGGCCAAAGCGACCCTGCGCGGTGATGCGATAGAAATTCACGTAGTAGCAGGTGTCATCGACCCAGATTGCGGTTGCGAACTTGTCGACGATGTCGGAATCCTCGAAGAAGATCTTTCGGTAACTGTCGCTGTACATCCGCCGCGCAAAAGTCGGCAGCAGGATCGGTGCGGCGTTTCCCTGATCGCGGAAGATCATGTCGCGGTTGGGGTCGGCCTGGTGGAAGTGCCCGGAATAGGCGACGCCGAGGTCGCGGCCGATCGGGATGTTGCCGACATCGAGCAGGCATGTTGCCGAGCGTTGGCCGGCGAACGAGAACACCATGCAATGACCGACGTCGGCGACGCGCCGCAGCGCGCCAATCAGCGCGTCCGGAAAATTTGGCCGGCCGATGGCGAGCACGGCCGGGGTGATGTCGCTGATGGCTTTCGCCGTGAAGGCCGGATTTGCCCCCATGGTCGCCTCCCGATGTCTGTTTCGGAAAGCCTAGCAGCGCGGGCGGCCTCGCGAAAGCGCCCCCCGCCGCGATCGGCGGGCGGCGTTGGTGCGTCATGCCGCCGGCACCTTGTCGAGGAACCCGGTGATGCTCTGGATTCGCCCGTCACCGCTCAGCACGGCGAAATCCGTGCCCTTGATCGGGCTGTCGACCCCGTCCGGGCCAAGCCCCCAGGAGAAGCGCACGCGGTCGCCAAAGCCGTTGGGCTCGCCGATCAGTGTGAAGCGGAAATCGGGAAATTTCTGCTGCACGCCCGAGATCAGCGCATCGACGCCATCATTGGCCGTCGCCGCTCATCAGCGGATCGAGATACTTTGCGTCGCTGGTCCAGTTGGCGGCGAGCATGTCGCGCCGCCGCTCGCGCTTGCGCTCGTTCCACAGCTCGATATAGCGCAGCGCGACTTGCTTGACGTCGGTCATATCTGTCTCCTTCGGTTAGGCCGGTCATTCGGCTGATCCGTACTATCGAGGAGAGGCGCCGGCTAATCGATTACCTCGGACGTTATGGCAAGCCCTACGGTTCGATCTTCAGCACGGCCTTCATGTTGGGATGAAAGCGGCAGTAATAGTCGACCGTGCCTGCCTTCTTCAGCACCGAGGTGACCGTCTTCTTTGGCGGCTGCATCACGTCGAAGTCGCCGTTCTTGGCGGTGGCAGTGTGGGCGAACACATCCTTGTTCACCCATTCGATGGTGTCGCCGACCTTGGCCGTCACCTCGGCCGGCGAAAATTCGAGGTTGGTGATCACGACCTGGATGGTCGCCGCATGTGCCGGGACGACGGCTGCGCCAAGTGCAAACGCGATCAGAAAATTTCGTCCCGACACCATGCGCCGTGTCCTTACTTCAGGCTGGCCGCGACTTTTTCGGCGTGCTGCTGATGGCCCTGGAAGATCTTCAGGCCGGTTTGCAGCAGGCTCTTCAGCTCTGCGTTGGTGGCCGATGGGATCAACTGCGTCTCCAGTGCGCTGTTGACGGCCTTGTGGTAGGCGGCTTCATTGGCGACATAGGCCTTGTCGTATTCGGCGCCCTTCAACTTGTTGAGCTCGGCGAGCTTGTCGGCGGCCTGCTTCGACAGCGTCTTGCTGGTGTCATTGTCCTCGGGCGTGACGTTGAGCTTCTTGACGAGGTCGAGCGCCTGCTTGTTGACGGCTTCATGGTCGCGCACCATGTCCTGCGCGAAGGCCTTCACGTCCTTGTTGCTGGCTTTGCCCAGCGCCTGCTTGGCGGCGTTGATGTCGATGACGCCGGCCGTGTACGCAATGTGCGCGATCTGCGCGTCGTTGATCTTGGTGCCTTGCGCGAACGCAACGCTGCTTGCAAGGCAGAGGGCGGCAGCGGCTGCCGTGATCCGAATGAACATGATTTGACGCTCCTGTGACGCCGGGCGCGGGGCCGCGCCGGCTTTGAGTTGGTGGCTCACAGGAGTTGGATGGCGCCGGTGCGCCGAGGTTCCCGTGAAATTTACGCGGCGTAGCCGAGGCGCTTCAGCACGGCGTCGGTCAGCCGTTCGCAGCGGCGGCCGGCGAAGGGGAAGGCTTCCATCACGACCGGGCCGATCTTGCGCTCGACATTGTCGCGCAACATCGTGCGGGCGCGGTGCAGGCGCGTCTTCACGGTTTCCGGTTTCAGTCCCAGGATTTCCGCGGTCTCCGAGACATTCATGCCTTCGATCACCCGGGTGATGAAGACGAGACGGAACGGCTCGGGCAGTTCGTCGATGGCATGCTCGACGACATGCTGGATTTCGCGTTGGGCCATGGATTTTTCCGGATCCTCAGAGACGGCGAGGGGGAATTGAATGATCTGCGCTTCCAGAACGCCTTGCGGCAGTGCGGATAGTTCGACGCCCGGGCGTTGGCGGCGCAGCCGGCCGAGCGCTTCGTTCATTGCGATGCGCGACAACCAGGTGGAGAGACTCGAGTCGCCGCGAAATTGCTCCAGATGCGTGAAGGCACGCACGTAAGTTTCCTGCACCACGTCCTCGGCCTCGGCATCGTTGCGCAGCACGCCGCGCGCAAGCCGGTAGAGCCTGCGGTTGTTGGTCTGCATGATCGCGCGTACGGCCGCCTCGTCACGCGCGAGCGCGCGGCGGACCAGTGCCGCATCGTCATTGCCTGCTGATACAAGGGGGGTGGTGATGTGTGCCTGGCGCATGAGCGGCTCCGCCCGATCTGTTCGGTCCAATATAGTCCTGACCGTCATTAGATGCAGCCGGCGGGCCTACGTTCCCGGGAATTCCGACGAAAATGGTGAAGGAGATCAACGGTCTAGTTCGGCGAGCGCCGCCGGCGGGCTGTAGGCATGGGCATCGAGCGCATCGAGGAAGGCGCGCACCTTGGCCGGCACGAACTGCCGCGCCGGCAGCAGCGCATGCACATTCAGGGGCTCGCAGACATGATCCGGCAACAATCGCTGCAAGAGCCCGGCCTGCTCCGCGGCCCTGGCATAGGTGGCGGTGACGCGCACCATGCCGTGACCCGCTATCGCCGCCTGCATCCGCACATGCGCGTTCGAGCTGACAAGCCGCGCCTTCTGCACCTCGATATGCTCGACCGTGCCCTGCGGTGTCGTGATCGCCCACGGCGGATCGCTCGGCCCGGTCAGCAGCGGAAATTTCATCAGCTCGTCCCAGCTTCGCGGCGCGCCCAGCCGCTCCACCAGGGACGGTGCGGCGAACAGCCCGCGCTCCAGCGAGAACATGCGGCGGATGATGATGCCGTTCGACGGCAGCGGCGTCTCCAGCATGGCGAAGACGACGTCGTAATTTTCGGCCACCGGATTGATGATGTCGTGTTCGACGTCGATGCGGATGGCGAGCTCGGGATAGCGCGCCATCAACTCGCAGGCGACAGGGCCGGCATGATGCGCGCCGAATTCATACGGCGATTTGATGCGCAAGGTGCCCGCGATCGAGCTGCTCATGGCGAGCGCTTCGCTGCGGGTGTCGTGCAGCGCCACGAAGAGCGGCTGCACCTTGTTGTAGATGGTCTCGCCGGCGTCGGTCAGGCGCAGATGCCGTGTGGTGCGCTCGATCAGCCGCAGGCCCAGATTGCTTTCCAGTCGCTGCACTGCAGCGCTGAGGCTGGATTTGGGGTGGCCGAGCATGCGCGCGGCGGCGGAAAACCCGCCGTGCCGGACCACTTCGCAGAATAATTCCCAATCGCGCCATTCCATGGGTCGGGATTGTCCATCCAGCCGTACGCTGTGTCCAGAGGGAACCGGTTCTCCGGACCCCGGCGATCCCTTACCGTGACCGCAACAGAGGCCAGGGAGGACGGCATGAATCACGACGGGATTTTCCTGTACAACAGCTGGTACGTCGCGGCGTGGAATCACGAACTGATCGACGGCAAGAAGGTCGCCCGCACCATCCTGGAAAAACCGATCGTCATTTACCGCGGCGCCAGCGGCAAGGTGGTCGCGCTTGATGATCGCTGCTGTCATCGCGCCGCGCCCCTCTCAATGGGACGCATCGAGGGCGACGATATCCGCTGCATGTATCACGGCATGAAGTTCGACTGCACCGGCAAGTGCATCCAGATCCCGGGACAAGACGCCATTCCGCCGAAACTCGGCGTGCGCAGCTATCCCGTGGTCGAGCGTTACAATCTGATCTTCATCTGGACCGGCGATCCCGCAAAGGCCGATCCGAACCTGATCGTCGACTACCCGCCGCTCGCCGATCCCAAGTGGCGCGGGCTGCCGGGCTACATGCACTACAAGGCCAACTGGCTCCTGATCGTCGACAACCTCTCTGACTTCGCCCATCTCGCCTTCGTGCACACCAACACGCTCGGCGGCTCCGAGGAATATGCCTACAAGACCAAGCCGGTCGCGGTGGAGAAGCTGGACGACGGTTTTCGCGTCGTGCGCTGGCACATGGACGCCGATCCGCCGCCCTATCATCAGAAGGTGATCCCCAACAAGAAGGAAAAGATCGACCGCCGCAACATCGGCCGCATGCTGCTGCCCGGCATCTTCCTGCTCGACAGCATGTTTGCGCCCGCAGGCAAGGGCGCCGAGAAGGGCGTCGAGGTGCCCGGCACGCGGCAGTATCGCAACGCGCAGTTCATGACGCCGGAAACGCGTTCGACCACGCACTTCTTCTGGAATTACCTGCACGATTTCGACATCGACAACCCGAACATCGCGCTGTCGCTGCGTCACAGCCTCGAGGAAGGCTTCAACGAGGACAAGGACATCATCGAGGCGCAGCAGCGCGTGTTCGATGCCGATCCGAACTACAAGCTGCTCGCCATCGGCGCGGATGCCGCGCTGACCTATTTCCGCTGGGCGCTGAGCCGGCGGATCGAAGCGGAACGGGACGCCGCCCGCGCCGCTTAAACTTGATGGCGCGGCTGTCGGGCATGACCCCGAACATGCCGACTTGCAGCCGCGCCATCTTTTTCGCTTGTCGCGTGAGGCAGCCCTACTTGGCCGCGACCACCATGATCTCGACGAGATATTCGGGGGCGGCGAGCTTCGCCTCCACGGTGGCGCGGGCCGGCGTGTTGCCGGGCGACACCCACTTGTCCCAAACCGCGTTCATTTCCGCAAAATTCTTCATGTCGGTGATGTAGATATTGGTCGACAGCAGCTTCGATTTGTCGGTGCCGGCCTTGGCCAGATGGCCGTCGATGATCGCGAGGATCTCCTGGGTCTGCTCGGTCGTGCTCTTGCCCTTGGCCTTGTTTGCGACCACGCCCGCAAGATAGACCGTGTTGCCGTTCACCACGACCTGGCTCATGCGGGGGCCGGTTTCGAAACGCTGGATGCTCATTGTTTTTCTCCGTTGAGTGGCGGGCTTTACCTACAGGGTTTTCAGGGACGAAGAAAGCGCGGCACTTTAACCCTCACCCTGAGGAGGCTGCGCAGCAGCCGTCTCGAAGGGCGAGGCCACCAGCGGGGCCACATCCTTCGAGACGCGCGTTCCGCGCTCCTCAGGATGAGGGTCTGACAGACGGCTTTGCGCTAGCGAGATTGCGTTACTGAAACGTCTTGAAAAACGCCCAGATGATCTCGGCGCCGTCGATGTCGCGGTTTTGCGGGCCGAGGAACGCGTTGGCGAGCCGCGGGAAGCGGGCATCCGCGCTGCCGGGCATGCGATGCCCGCCGTCATTGATGCGATAGAGCACGACGTCGCGGCCCGGCGGGCAGCGTGACTCGATGCGCGTCACCGTGGAGCGGTCGGCGCGGTCCTGGTCGTCGAGATCGGTCGTGGCGGCGTCCTTGGCTTCGCAGCCATTGTTCTTGCGCCAGAAGCCGAGCGTCTTCTCCGCCGCCCAGAAGCCGTCGACGGCAAAGCGGCTGGTGCCGCGGCCGCCCTTGTAGGGGATCAGGGGATCGGCAGTGCCGTTCATCATCAGCATCGGCATCGGCCGCGCCGGACGGCAGGCGGCGGCGGATTCATCGGTGAGGTTGATGATGACGGTTGCAGCTGCGGCGAAAAGCTCCGCCCGCTTGCAGACCAGGGTCATGGTCATCGCGCCGCCGTTGGAAATTCCGGTGATGTAGATGCGCTTCGGATCGGCGCTGCCGTCGGCAATGAGCTTTTCGACCAGCTTGGCGATGAAGGCGACGTCGTCAGTGCCGTGCGGCGGCACACGGCCGGCGCGCAAATTGTTGGGGCGCAGGTCGGCCCAGGCGTGGTTGAGCCCGTCCGGGAAGACCACGCCAAAACCTTCACGTCGCGCCACCGTCGGCCACGAGGTGCGGGTGATCATGTCGGCACTGGTCTGCGTATTGCCATGGAGCACGATCACGAGCGGCACGGGCTTTGTCGCCGGCAGAATGCTCGTGTAGTGCCGCGTCGCTGAACCGATCTTGATCGTGTCGGCGGACGCGGTGGTCACGCCGAGCAGCAGGAGGGCGGTGAGCAGGATCGCGCGCATCATCGGACGTGGCCATTGCATCACGGCTCTCGGTGTGGATCAACCGATCCCGCCGGGTCGGCAGCGATGTTTTATGACACGGCCGTCTACGCGACCGCCTTGGCCGCCGCCCGTCCGGCATTGCGGCCGGAGAACAGGCAGCCGCCGAGGAAGGTGCCTTCCAGCGAGCGATAGCCGTGCACGCCGCCGCCGCCGAAACCGGCGGCTTCACCCGCCGCATAGAGCCCCTTGATGATCTGGCCGTCCCTGCCGAAGACGCGGGAGTCGAGGTCGGTCTCGAAGCCGCCCAGCGTCTTGCGGGTGAGGATATTGAGTTTCACCGCGATCAGCGGGCCCTGTTCGGGATCGAGAATGCGATGCGGCTTGGCAGTGCGGATCAGCTTGTCGCCGATATAGCGGCGCGCATTGTGCAGGTTCATCACCTGCGCATCCTTGACATAGGGATTGGCGATCTCGCGGTCGCGCGCCTCGATCTGCGCCTTGATGGCATCGAACTTGAGCAGGTCGGTGCCCGCGAGCTTGTTCATGGCGGCGACGAGATCGGCGAGATTGTCCCGCACGATGAAGTCGGCGCCCTTCTGCTTGAACGCCTCCACCGGCGCCGGCGCGCCCTTGTTGGTGGCCCTCCTGATCGTCATACGCCAGCTTTTTCCCGTGAGGTCGGGGTTCTGCTCGGAGCCGGAGAGCGCAAATTCCTTCTTGATGATGCTTTGGGTGAGGATGAACCAGGAATAATCGTAGCCGGTGCTCATGATGTATTCGAGCTGACCGAGCGTGTCGGAGCCCGGGAATAGCGGCGCCGGCAGGCGTTTTCCCGTCGCGTCGAACCACATCGAGGATGGTCCGGGCAGGATGCGGATGCCGTGGCGCGGCCAGATCGGCGACCAGTTTTGGATGCCTTCGACGTAATGCCACATGCGATCGCGGTTGATCAGCCGCGCGCCAGCCGCCTCCGTGATGCCGATCATGCGGCCGTCGACATGTTCGGGCACACCCGAGATCATGAATTTCGGCGGCACGCCGAGCCGCTTCGGCCAGTTCTGCCGCACCAGATCATGATTGCCGCCGATGCCGCCGGAGGCGATCACCACAGCCGGCGCGCGCAAGGAAAACGCGCCGATCACCTTGCGCGACGAACTCTGGCCGCGCTCGACATTATCAGGCTCGAGGATCGTGCCGCTGATGCCGTCGACCGCGCCATTCGTCACCGACAGTGCATCGACGCGATGGCGGAATTTGAAAACGAGCTTGCCGCGCTTTGCGGCTTCGCGCGCGCGGCGTTCGAACGGTTCGACAATCCCCGGACCGGTGCCCCAGGTGACGTGGAAACGCGGCACCGAATTTCCGTGGCCCATTGCGTCGTAACCGCCGCGTTCGGCCCAGCCGACCACCGGGAAAATACGGTGACCCATCGCGCGCAGCCAGTCGCGCTTCTCGCCGGCAGCGAAGGCGACATAGGCTTCCGCCCATTTGCGCGGCCAGTGGTCTTCCTCGCGATCGAAGCCGGCGGTCCCCATCCAGTCCTGCAACGCAAGCTCTTGGGAATCCTTGATGCCAAGCCGGCGCTGTTCCGGCGAGTTGACCAGAAAGAGCCCGCCAAACGACCAGAAGGCCTGGCCACCAAGGCTCTGTTCGCCTTCCTGATCGACCAGGACGACGCGCTTGCCGGCATCGGCGATCTCGGTTGCAGCGACCAGCCCGGCCAATCCGCCGCCCACCACAATTACGTCGGCATCTTCGGCCATGGCTTCCTCTCCCTGACGTCGAAACCATGAAGCCCGCCACTTTCCGTCCGGTCAACGGCAAAAGCCGCTTGCCTGTGGCGGAGGCGCCACGAAGGACTCGTTAACCTGTTCCAGTTTGGGACCTTTTGCCGCGTCGGGTGCAGCGCCCCTGCAACACTTGATTTGAATTTGAATCACCCGCGTCCGCACCTCTCGACAAAATGGCCGATGCGCAACACGCTCTGGCTATCTGCATCACTCAAGAACATTCAGATTCGGTTTTTTGCTGGGGCTGGGGGCTCGATATGAAGTTGGTGACGGGGTTGCTCGCGGCGGTCCTTCTGCTGGCTGGTGTGGGGGCCAGTCATGCAGTGGTGCGGATTGCGGATGATCGCGGCGGCCGGATCGGCACCTACGTCGACAAATACCAGGGCCTGCGGACATCAGGCGAGACAGTCATCATCGACGGGCTCTGCGCATCGGCCTGCACCATCGTGCTCGGCGCGGTGCCGCACGATCGGATCTGCGTGACCTCGGCGGCCAATCTCGGCTTCCACGCTGCCTGGGACTTCGGCGCCAATGGCCGCGCAGTGACCAATAGCGAAGCCACCCAGATGCTGTATTCAATGTACCCGGCGCCCGTGAAGCGCTGGATCGCATCGCGCGGGGGCCTGACGCCCAAGATGATCTTCCTGCGCGGCAAGGCACTGCAGGCGATGTACAAGCCCTGCTATCTCGACGCCCAGGCGTCCACCAACAAGCCGACCGCGCACTCCCGCTAACCTTCCTCCGCATGACGTGATCGGCAGCGCCCTCGTGGCGCTTGCCTGCGTTTGGAACTGGCCCTATCTGGGCTTATGGCCCAGCCCGTTTCCGCTCCCAATGGAGCATTGCCCGCGACCCCGCCGAAAGCGCGGGCGGCGTCGGTCATCGTCTATGGCGCAGCGGTTTTCGGTGCGATCATCGTCGCCGCGGCCGGCGCGCTTTGGATTTATTACGGCACCGCGGTGTTCTTTGAGATGATCGCGGCCGGCATCGCCGCCTGCTTCTGAAGGGCGAAAGAGGACACTCGTATATGGACCGGCTGACCCGCCCGCTTGTCATCATCACGGCCTTTGCCTTAAGTCTCGCCGTCGGGCTTTTGCTGATGACGTGGACCATGGGCGGCCTGAAGAACGTCGCAGCTCCGGCCGCCATCGGCGGGCCGTTCCAGCTCACCGACCAGTCGGGACAGGCCGTCACCGACAAGAACCTGCAAGGCCGGCCGACGCTCATCTTCTTCGGCTTCACCCATTGCCCCGATATTTGTCCGACCTCGCTGTTCGAGATCTCGGAGGTGCTGCGCGCGCTCGGCAAGGACGCCGACAAGGTCAACGCCTATTTCGTGTCGGTCGATCCCGAACGCGACACGCAGGCCGCGATGAAGGACTATCTTTCCAGCTTCGATCCGCACCTGAAGGGACTGACCGGCGATCCGGAGCAGGTGGCAAAGGTGCTGTCGGCCTATCGTGTCTATGCCAAGAAGGTGCCCCTGAAGGACGGCGACTACACCATGGATCACACGGCACTGATCTATCTGATGGATCGCAGTGGCCACTTCGTTGCCCCCTTCAATCTGAAGCGGACCCCGGAAGAGGCGGCAAAAGACCTCAAGCGCTATCTCTGAGGTCGCAATTTTAAGGATTTCGGCCCTCGCTTCGCCCCCGGGATGGTCTATAAGGCCCCTCCAATCCCGTCGAAATTGCCGGTCAATGCCCTTTATCCGCGCTTTGCTTTTGCGTTCTCGCTTTCTCCACGCCTGCGGTGCCCTTGCGGCTTGCGGGCTTGTGGTTGCTGGGCTCGCCGGAGAGGCGTCTGCCCAGACAGCGCCAAAGGCGGATGCTCCCAAGGTCGAGGCCGCGCCGCAGGCGGTGCCGGGCTTCTGGGATCCGCGGCGGCGGCCCGACCGGCCGGACCTGTCGCGCATCACCGTGATCCGCTTCCTCACCGAGACCGACTATCCGCCATTCAACTTCACCGGCGCCGACGGCAATCCGGCCGGCTTCAACGTCGACCTGGCGCGTGCGCTGTGCGACGAAATCAAGATCACCTGCACCATCCAGATGCGCCGCTTCGAGACCCTGGTCGACGCCATTACCTCGAACCGCGGCGATGCTATCATCGCCTCGCTCGCGGTGACGCCGCAGCTGCGCACCCGCGTCGATTTCACCGATCCCTACTACCGCGCGCCGGCGCGGTTCGTGTCGCGGCGCGACTCGGTCATGGGCGAGATTCGCCCGGAATATCTCGAGGGCAAGAAGGTCGGCGTGATCGCAGGCACTTCGCACGAGGCCTATCTGAAGGCGATGTTCACCGACGCCGAGATCCGCTCCTTTGCCGGCGACGACACGTTGCGGGCTGCGCTTCGCCGTGGCGAGGTCGATTTCATCTTCGGTGATGCGATCGCGCTCGCATTCTGGATCAACGGCACCGACTCCGGCGATTGCTGCGCCTTTTCCGGCGGGCCATTCGTGGAGAGCCGCTACTTCGGCGAGGGTGTCGGGATCGCCGTGCGCAAAGGCAACGACCTGTTGCGTCAGGCGTTGAACTGGGCCTTGTTCCGGGTCTGGGAAAAAGGCCGCTACACCGACCTGTGGCTGCGCTATTTCTCGATCAGCCCGTTCTGAGCTTGCGGCAGTCATTCCGGGATGGTCCGAAGGACCAGACCCGGAATCTCGAGATTCCAGGTTCGATGCTTCGCATCGCCCCGGAATGACTACAACCACCACGATTTCACTTTTTGGCGCGAAAGCGCTAGTTTCCGCCGCTTCTGGAGACCCTTACTGAGATGTCTACGATCGACCTTCCCAACGACCTTCGTTCGTTCGCCGAACAATCCAATGCCTGGCCGTTCGAACAGGCCAAGGCGATTGTCGCGCGGCTGAAGAAGAAACCGAAGGACGAGGTGCTGTTCGAGACCGGCTATGGCCCGTCCGGACTGCCGCATATCGGTACGTTCGGCGAAGTCGCGCGCACCACCATGGTGCGGCACGCCTTTCGTGTGCTGACCGACGACAAGATCAAGACGCGGCTGCTCGCCTTCTCCGACGACATGGATGGCCTGCGCAAGGTGCCGGACAACGTCCCGAACAAGGAGCTGCTCGAGCAGAACCTCGGCAAGCCCCTGACCCGGGTGCCCGACCCCTTCGGCACGCATCCGAGTTTTGGCGCGCACAACAACGCACGGCTGCGCGCCTTCCTCGACACGTTCGGTTTCGACTACGAGTTTGCGAGCTCGACCGACTACTACACCTCGGGCAGGTTCGATGCGGCGCTGCTGCGCATGCTGGAGCGGCTCGACGCCGTCATGAAGATCATGCTGCCGTCGTTGCGCGAGGAGCGGGCGGCAAGCTATTCGCCGTTCCTGCCGATCTGCCCGCGCACCGGTCAGGTGCTGTACGTGCCGATCGTCGATCACGACGCCAAGTCCGGCACGGTCTCCTATGACGACCCCGATACCAAGGAGCGCGTGACGGTTCCGGTCACTGGCGGGCACTGCAAGCTGCAGTGGAAGCCGGACTGGGCGATGCGCTGGTATGCGCTCGGCGTCGACTATGAAATGGCCGGCAAGGACTTGATCGACTCGGTCAAGCTGTCGGGCAAGATCTGCGCCGCGCTCGGCGCTACGCCACCGGAAGGATTCAACTACGAGCTCTTCCTTGACGAGCAAGGCCAGAAGATTTCCAAGTCCAAGGGCAACGGCCTGACCATCGACGAATGGCTGCGCTATGCCTCGCCGGAATCGCTGTCGCTGTTCATGTATCGCGAGCCGAAGGCGGCCAAGCGGCTGCACTTCGACGTGATCCCGCGCCATGTCGACGAGTACCAGCAGTCGCTGGACGCGTTCTCGCGTCAGGACATGCGGCAACAGCTTGCCAACCCCGTCTGGCACATTCATTCGGGCAAGCCGCCGAAGGCGGACATGCCGGTGACGTTCCAGCTCCTGCTGACGCTGGTGTCATCGTCGAACGCCGAAAACGCCGAGACGTTGTGGGGTTTCATCGGCCGCTACCGGCCGGGCGTCACCGCGCAGACGCATCCGAAGCTGGATGCGATGGTGAACTACGCCATCAACTATTATCGCGATTTCGTGGCGCCGACGAAGAAGTTCCGCGAGCCCACCGAGGGCGAACGCGCAGCACTGCAGGATTTGCGCGATGCGCTCGCCAATATGCCGGCCGGCGCCTCGGCCGAGGACATCCAGAACGTGGTCTACGAAATCGGCCGCCGCGAACCGTTTCTCGATCCGGTCAAGAAGGGCAAGGACGGCCGCCCCGGCGTCTCGCTCGACTGGTTCAACATGCTCTATCAGGTGCTGCTCGGCCAGGAGAAAGGCCCGCGCTTCGGCTCGTTCGTTGCGGTCTATGGCGTGGCGAACGCGGTTGCCATGATCGACGGCGCGCTGGCGCGCAGCGCGTAGGCGCTGCACGCCGGCGATCTGAACCCGCTAGGGTTTCGGCTTATCGGTCGGCGGGGAATTGCCGGTCCATTTCTCAAGCTTTCCGAGTGCGCCCCACGCGGCGAGCGCAAGCGAGATCGGCAGGCCGATGCCGCTGGCCGCGCTGATCGGACCAAGGATCGAGGCGTTGCTGGTCAGCATGGGAAGCACGGTCGGAAGCACCGACGACAGCAATGCGCCGATGATGCCGATCCCCGACTTCTTGCCATCGAGCAGGTTGCCGATGGTCTCGCCAAGCGCGCCGTTGACCTGACCGAGCTTTCCTTGTGGTGCCGTGCCGCCCCGGCCGGCATTGATGGCATCCAGCACCGCCTTGAGGATCGCGCCGATTTTCCCCGCCGTGTCGTCGGCTGGCGTCGGAGCCGGCTTTGGCGCGGGCGCCGGTTGCCGGGATTTCAGGGCATCGAGCACCTGATCGAGCAGAGCCTTGAGCGGATCCGGCGGCGGCGTGTCGACGACGTGTGTCGTGTCGCCGAGAAGCTGTTCCAGACGGGCAATGCGCCTGTTGAGATCGGCGATGGTCGGGTCGGTTTGCACAGCTACAGGTGCCATTGTGAACTCCCAATCAATGATGCCCTTGCCGTTGACGCCGATGGCGTGAGCTGCGGCGGGCGTTAAATCGATGCCGGCGCGGTTGGTGCGAGAGTCCGATTCGGCTCTCGGCCGTGCGCCGGTGACCCAATATTTATCCTCCGGCCCGCGCGCGCTTGGGTACCACGGGCCGAGATCGACGATCGGGCATTCAACCGATTTGCCGTTGGCAAAGAGGCGCACCGTCGGACGTTTGCCCGAGAAGCGGGACGGCAGCGCCACGCCCGGCCGGTTGGCCCAGCCGAACCCCACGTCGGAATAGGCGACGGGCTGTTCGTCGCCTTCGCCGCCGAACACGGTTGCCGTGATCCCGATCATGCGCGAGGGCGCGCTCGCCTCGACTCTTGCCTGCGGCGGCGGCGAGGGCATCTTGAGATTCGCCATCGCCGCGCGAACGCGTTCGATGACGTCGCTCTTATCGACCTTCCGGCCCGGGCAATCGTGGTTGTCGCGCTTGCATTCCTTGTGGAAGGTCAGGTCTTCGGGCCGGAAGCCGAATTTGAGGTTCAGCGCCGCCATCAGGAATACGGCATTGTCGCGAACCATGGCACCATCGCCGGAATCGAACTCCTCCGAACTGAAGTCGCCGACCATCTCGATCCCGAAGCGCGTTGCGTTGTAGCAGCGCGAATGCACCCCAGGCAGCAGCGGATTGGAGAACCAGTTGATGAAATTGCGGGATACGAACCAGTGCGGGCCGGCGTGCCAGCCTTTTTCGTTCTCGTAGAAGTGCTGCAGGTTGCGGATCCGCGCGTCGTGCGAGGGGCCGCTTTCGGCCCATTGGGCGAGGGTGGGCGCCGCGGTGTTGTGTAACGTAATTCCCTGCGGGCGCCAGTTCGTCCAGTTCAGGGCATTGATCCGTTCGAGCGTTTGATCGCGCGTTCGCGCGGTGCCGTCAAAGCCTTCCCACATCTGAAAAACCTCACGCTGAAAAAAACGACTGAACGCAATCTCCTTACCGCGCGGGCAACATGGCTATGTGTGAAGCCACCCACATCCCTGGTTGTTGCGCGCTCACATCGCCGGGAGCATTCGGCCGCGCTGATCGCTGCAGCGCGTCAAAGTTGCGCCGGGACTTTCGCTCGCTTCTCACATTGATCCACAATCGGGGGCCGTGCAAGCACAAGATGCAAACAGAAAATATGTCCCGAGAGGTAGAATAGGATGGGGGCTGATCGCTGACCTTTCCTGGATCATCATCCGGGGTCCGATGCGTCGGCGGCCGCACCGCGCAACGTCGTTACGGGGTATCGAAGGTGCGACGTCGCGCCCTCCTGATTTTGCAGGACCGGTCTTCCTTTTCCGTGGAGGGCTGGCCAAGTCTGGCCATGACGGCCGACCCAGGTGACGCTACACTTGCGCGCAACGAACAGACCTCAGGGGAGTACGCGCATGCAATTCAGGGTTTCGCCGAAATCACTTCGCGACAAGGTGTCTGACGAGCAATGGCAGGCGCGGGTCGATCTCGCGGCCGCCCATCGGCTGGCCTATATGCACGGCTTCTCCGAAGGCATCTTCAATCATTTGACGCTGGTGGTCCCCGGCCAGAGCGATCGCTACTACCAGATCCCGTTCGGCACGCATTGGTCGGAGGTGACGGCCTCGACCTTCATGGAAGTCGGCATCGACGACAGCGAGGTGAAGAGCGGCGAGGGCGATGTCGAGCGCTCCTGCTATTGCATCCACGCGCCGATCCACAAGGCGCTGCCGCAGGCCAAGGCCGTGTTCCACACCCACATGCCCTACGCCAGCGCGCTGACGCGGCTTGAAGATCCCAGGATCAAGGAAATCGGCCAGACCGAGGTCGGCCTTTCCGAGGCCATTGCCTATGACGGCGAATACACCGGACCGGCCATGGACCCCTCGGAGGGCGAAAGGCTGGCGCGCGTCATCGGCAACAAGAGCGTTTTGTTCATGGCCAATCACGGCATCACCACGACGGGCCCCAGCGTGGCGGAAGCCTATGACCGGCTCTACTACATCGAGCGCGCCGCGCAGGTGCAGATCTATGCGATGTGGACCGGCCAGCGGCTGAAGCAGCTTCCGACGCCCGTGGTCGAGAAGACGAAGCGCGACTACAGGGACGATCACCTTTACACGGGACCGTCTCCATCGCAGCGACACTTCGATGCACTCAAGCGCGTCCTCGATCGCAAGGAGCCGGACTACGCGACGTAAGTCGCGGCACATCCGCTGTCGTCCCGGCGAAAGCCGGGACCCATACCGCGTGATCTATCGAGAACAGGCGGTGGCGGAGGCTTGAATTCGCCACGCCGCTCGCTCGTGTGGCTCAAGCGCGCGCATTACAAACATCGGTGGTTATGGGTCGCGGCCTGCGCCGGGACGACAGCGATATCCTACCGGCGCTCACGCGGCACAAAGCGCCCGTGGCCTGGTGACGACAGCGTCTTGCCCCCGTCCCAGATCAATTGCCCGCGCAGGAAGGTCGAGGCCACACGGCCGCGCATCCGGCGGCCGTGATAGGGCGACCAGCGCAATTCAGGGCGATCGACGATCTCGGCCTGATCGAACACGAAGTCGCCGGGCTCGATCACCGTGAGGTCAGCGTCAAATCCCTCGGCGATGCGCCCTTTGCCGGCAAGGCCATGATGACGCGCCGGGAGAAGCGCACAATATTTTGCCATCAGCGACGGCGACAATCCACGCTCGGCGAGCAGCGTGTACATCAACGGCGCGAAGCTTTGCAGGCCGACAAGGCCCGCGGAGCAGGCGAAGATATCGGCCTTCATCTTGCGCTCGAGCGGCCAGGGTGCGTGGTCGGTCGACACGTAAGCCACCAGGCCGCCTTGCAGCGATGCCCACATTCGCTCCACCTCGGCGGCGGTGCGGAACGGCGGGTTGCATTTGCCGAACCCGCCGAGGCGCACGAGATCGTCCTCGGTCATGCAGAGATACTGAATGCAGGCCTCGCCGCTGGCTTTCGCGCCGTAGCCGCGAAACGTCTCCGCAATGGTGAAGCCGCGCGCGACGGAGGAATGGGCGATGTGGACATGCGCGCCGGTCGCCAGGCCGATCTCAAAAATCTCGTTGTCGGCGAGCGTCTCCGCCAGCGCCGGCCGGGTGCGGGAGTGCATCAGCGCGTGCGTCTGGCCGGCGGCGCGCGCATCGGCGCTCAGCTTCTCGACCAGTTCCTGATCCTCATTGTGGATCGACACCGGCACGCCGGTACGCGCGATCTCCTCGAAGGCAGCGATCATCGTCGGATGATCGATGCGCGGAAAGCGGAGGGCGTCATATTCATAGGTCGAGAGCTTGAACGAGCAAACGCCGCCCGCCGCGAGTTCGGCGATCGCGGCGACGCCGTCGTGCTTGCGGATGGTGCCGTAAAGCGCGACGTCGACATGCGCGGTTTCGTTCACGCAGGCGATCTTGCGCGTGAGGATGCCGGCGTCCGTCGTCGCTTCGGGCACGTCATAGGGCATGTCGACACAGGTCGTGACGCCGCCTGCCGCGGCGGTCTTGGTGGTGCCCTCGATCCCGGGCCAGCCCAGCGCGGAGCCGGTATGGACATGGCCGTCGACCAGCCCCGGAAAGATCAGGGAGCTCCCGTGATCGAATGTCTTGCGCGCGGCAGGCGGCGTGCCGCGGCCGATTTCGCGAATTTTCTCACCATCGATTGCGACATAGGCGTTCGGCTCGACGCGCTCGTCGGTGACGACTGTTCCGAGGACGATTGCGTCGAACATTATGGCCTTGTCGCTTGCTGCGTCAGCTAGACCGATTGTAGCACGTAGCGCCGGTTATCCTGCTGCACCGGCCGCGCGTTGAGCGGATAGAGTTTTGCGAACGCCGCCACATCGCTCTCCGCCACCGTGATCGGATTGGTGAGCAGCAGCCACTCCACCGTCTCCGAGCAGGGCGGCGTCGTCAACGAGCCCGGGTAGCGGTAGTAGGTCAGCTTGCGCGGCAGCATGTCGTTCGGATTGAAGCCGGCTTCGGCCTTCACGGCCGGCCCTTCCTTGGCAGGCATTGTGGCGGCAACCTTGGCGAAGGCGGCATTGGCCTTGCCGGTCGACATCAGGACGCCGACCACGGCAAGCGCGCCGGAATCCGCACGATGAACGAAATGCGCTTCCATCGGATAACTCTTGCCGGCGATCATGTGCTCGCTCGGCCGGTGGAAGTGCACCTGCACGAGCTTGTACTTTGCATCACCGACGTTCAGCGTGCTGCCCTCGGCGAAATTGAGCTGGATGGTGTGACCATTGTTGATAATGGTGTCGGCGCCCTTTGCCCAGTTGGGCTTGAGCGGCGGCAATTGCGACCTGATCGGCGCCACGATGTTGATCGGCGACTGCTGTGCGCCGATCGAGCAGGTCTTGCTGGCGGCGTCGAGATCGCCCCACTTTGCCGGCCCCGAATTTCCTTCGTAGCTCCAGTGCGCTCCCTCGGCGGCAAAGCCCGGTGTGCAGAGCGGGCACAGAGCAAGGCCCGCGAACGCTTTGAGTGCATCGCGACGGTTCATCGTTTCCCCCTGGACTTCGGTCAGTTGCCCATTCAGCCTGGTGCAACCTATTGAAGCGCGCCTGACGCTGCAAGCGTGTCTTGGCTCACGGCGCCGTCGTGGCTCACGGTGCCGTCGGAAAGCCCGGATCACGCGAAAGGAATTGCAACGAGGTCGGCCGAACGGCTACTGCCGCACCCAGACGATCCGCGCGATCCATTCGACCTCGTCGGCGGCGAATGTGCGGTCTGCCGGACCGGCATTGAGCAGGGTGAGCTCCAGCGTCTTCGCGGTCCGCCGTTTCAACTCGCCGACCAGCACGTCGCCGGCGGCGGTCTTGACCACGACGCGGTCGCCGCGGCGGACCGGCGTATCCGGCGAAACGACAATGACGTCGCCATCGCGATAGGCGGGATTGAGCGCGTCGCCGGAAACCTCCAGCGCGAAGGCCTGATCCGCAGCAGGCATGGCCAATGCGAGTTCGTGCCAGCCGCGTCCCGCTGGAAGGCCCTGCGCGTCGAAATGGCCGCTGGCCGCGGCCTGCGCAAGCCCGAGCAGCGGCAGCGGTTGCACGTCACGGCCGTGTTCGCCGATCAATTGCACAAAGGTGTCGATCGAATTGCCGGTCGCGCCAAGCGCTTTCGCCAGCGATTCGGTGGAAGGCCAGCGCTCGCGGCCATCGGGCGTGATGCGCTTGGATTTGTTGAAGGTGGTGGCGTCGAGTCCCGCTCGGCGCGCCAGCCCCGACGGCGAAAGGCCTGCGCGCTCGGCAAGCCGGTCCAGCGCGGCCCAAACCTGGCCGTGGGTCAGCATCTTCAGCGCTTTTGGCTGCTTGACCATCCCGAAAACCCGGCTTTTCGGAGTCAGGAATTATTGCCGCAACCGCGCCGTTTCGGCAAATCTGCCGCTACGGGCGCTCCGCGCGCTTGAAGTCGGGGCCCCGCGCCGATACGGTCGGCCGCATTCTCGGAACTTCCGGGAAAATCCCAAGCGACTCAAGGACAAGCAGGAACAGCGCTTGCGCACGATCTATAAAATTTGCCCCGCCTCGGCCTGGCGTGAGGCCGAGCGCCAAGGCGTCTATCGCGGCAGCGCCGACGATGCCCGTGACGGCTTCATCCATTTCTCAACCGCCGCCCAGGTCGCCGAGACCGCGCGCAAGCATTTTTTTGGCCAGACCGGCCTGTTCCTGATCGCGGTTGATGCCGATGCGCTTGGCGATGCGCTGCGCTGGGAGCGCTCGCGCAATGACGAATTGTTCCCGCATCTCTATGGCGAACTCGATCTCGGCGCGGTCACCGCGATCCTCGATCTGCGCGCACGCTCGGACGGCTATCATGACGTGCCGGAGCTTGCCTCGTGATTCGTGCTTTCGACGCTTTCTCGCTGCCACTGCTGCGCTGGCTTGATCCGGAAGACGCCCATCGCCTTGCCATTCAGGGCCTTCGCCTGCTGCCGCCGGTGCGGCCGCGGCCGGACGACACGAAGCTCGCGGTGCGCGCCTTCGGCCTGAATTTTCCAAACCCGATCGGCATGGCCGCCGGCTTCGACAAGAGCGCGGAGGTGCCGGATGCGCTGTTGCGGCTCGGATTCGGCTTTGTCGAGATCGGCTCGGTGACGCCGCGGCCGCAGAGCGGCAATCCGCGGCCGCGGCTGTTTCGTCTGGAGCGCGACGAAGCCGTCATCAACCGCATGGGCTTCAACAATGACGGCGCCGAGGTCGTGCTGCGCCGGCTGGCGGCGCGCGCGAGCCTCGGCGGTATCGTCGGCGTCAATGTCGGCGCCAACAAGGATTCCGAGGATCGCACCGCCGACTACGTCAAGCTGATCGAGATGTTTGCGCCGGTCGCAAGCTACTTTACCGTCAATGTGTCCTCCCCGAACACGCCGGGCCTGCGCAACTTGCAGCAATCGGCGGCGCTGGATGATCTGCTCGCCAAGGTGATCGACGCGCGTGAACGGGTGCGCAAGAACGCGGGCGATTCGCCCGTGTTGCTCAAGATCGCGCCGGACCTCAGCCTCGCCGAGCTCGACGACGTCGTGCATATCGCGCGCTCGCGCAAGGTTGATGGCATGATCGTCGCCAACACCACGATCGGCCGTCCCTCGACCTTGCGCGAGAGCAATCGTGCCAAGGAGCAGGGTGGCCTGTCAGGACGGCCATTGTTCCGGCTTTCGACGCGGATGGTGGCGGAAACCTATGTGCGGGTCGAAGGCGCGTTCCCGTTGATCGGCGCCGGCGGCATCGACTCCGGTGGCGCGGCACTGACAAAGATCCGCGCCGGCGCCAGCCTGATCCAGCTCTACTCCTCGCTGGTCTACAAGGGCCTTGGCCTCATCGACGATATCAAGCGCGATCTGTCCTCGACATTGCTGCGCACCGGCCGCGACTCGCTGTCCGAGATCGTCGGCGCCGATGCTGCGACGCTGACGGCGGAAGACTGGCCGGCGAAGTGACCTGTCCTTCTCCCCTCGTGGGAGAAGGTGGCGCGAAGCGCCGGATGAGGGGTTCTCTCGGCGAATGCAGTGCGTCCAAATGAGGGAGTTCGCCTGCGGAGACGACCCCTCACCCGGTCCCGCTACGCGAGCCCACCCTCTTCCACAAGGGGAGAGGGTGAATTACACACCGAACGACCGCCGCAACAGTCGCGGATAGGCCAGCGCCTGCAGGCCTCCGCGTGCGGCGTAGTGCACGAGCAGCGCGCTCCACAGCCCGGCATTGCCGAACGGGCGCAGCGCGAGCCAGGCGCCGAGAAAGATCGCAAGCGAGGCCAGCATCAGGTTGCGCATGTCGCGCGCCCATGTCGCGCCGATGAAGATGCCGTCGAAGCCGAATGCGAACACCGCCAGCAGCGGCGAGACCGTGACGAAGATCAGGAAGTCGCGCGCCAGACGCCGCACATCGGCGCTCGCGGTCATCATGTCGATCAGCAGATGACCGAACAGCGCGAAGCCGGCGGCGACGATGAGGGCGAACGCAAAGCCCCAGACCAGTACCAGCCGTACGGCACTGGAGAACTGGCTGCGCGAGCGGGCGCCATACGCGCTGCCGCAAAGTTGCTCGGCGGCGTTGGCGAGCCCGTCGAGGAAGAAGGCGCTGACCAAGAGGAAATTGTTCAGCACCGCGTTCGCGGCCAAAATGGCGTCACCGGAGCGGGCGCCCTGCGCGGTGAAGACAAGCCAGGCCGCGATCAGCGCGGCGGTGCGGATCATGATGTCGCGGTTGACCGCAAGCATCCGCACGAGCTTGTCGCGGTCGAACAGGATGGCGCTGGAGAGGGCCGGATGGCCACGCGTCAGTCGCTGTGCGATCACGCCGCCGATGATGAGGCCCGTGACCTCGGCAATCACGGCTGCCGTTGCCGCACCTGCGATGCCGAGATCGGCGACCAGCACCAGGAGGACTGTCGCGATCATGTTGATGACGTTGATCGCGATCTGCACCGACAGCGCCAGGGTGGCGCGGGCCTGGCCGATCAGCCAGCCGAGCACGACGTAATTGGCAAGCGCAAAGGGCGCCGACCAGACACGGATCAGGAAATAGGCTTTTGCGGCGCTGGTGACGCCCTCGCTGCCGCCCATCGCGCCGAGCAAAACTGCGGAGAGTGGCAATTGCAGCGCAATCATTGCCAGTCCAACCAGACCGGCGATGATCAGCCCCCGCACCAGGATGGCGTGCAGCTCGTTGGTCTCGCCCGCACCAAGCGACTGCGCGGTAAAGGCGACCGTGCTCATGCGCAAAAAGGCGAACAGCCAGAACAGACAGTCAAAGATCACCGAGGCCATCGCGACGCCGCCGAGCAGCGTGGCGTCGCCGAGCCGGCCGATCGCCGTGGTCGAGACGATGCCGATCAACGGCGTCGTCAGGTTCGCGATCATCGCAGGTCCTGCGATGGCGAAGACCTGCCTGGTTGTCACTTCGGGGGATGAATTCACAGAGCTGCTACAGTTCGACGATCATGCCGTCGTGTGCCGCAGAGTAGGGGAGTTTGTCCAGCCGGACGAGCATGTCATCGCTCATATGCGTCAGGATTAGGCGTTTTGCACTGATTGCACCGAGATGGGCCTCGAGTGTTTTCAGGCTGAGATGATTTTTCACGACCTTGTCGTAATAATAGGCCTCGGCGATGAACAGGTCGGCGCCGCGCGCGGCCGGGATCAGCGCCTCCGTCCACTCGGTATCGGCGCTATAGGTAACGACGCGCCCCTCCGCCTCAATGCGATAGGCCAGAAACGGTCCACCGGATTCGCCATGCACGACGGGATATGGCGTCACGGTCGCGGCGCCGAAGCGGCGCGTCTGTTCCGGTTCAAGCGCGATAACTGAAAGGTCGAAGCGCTGCTGCGTCTTGGAGGAATGCTCGAACATCACTTCCATCGCCTGTTTCAGCCGCACCTCGATGCCTTGAGGTCCGGCGATGACCAGCGGTCGCGCGCGCCGCGCGAACTGCGCATCGAGAAGGAAGAACGGCAATCCACCAAAATGGTCGCCATGGAAATGCGTGATCAGGATGAGATCGATGGCCTCGCGCGCAATGCCGAGCCGCTTCAGCGCCGGCAGCGACGAGGCGCCGCAATCGATCAGGAGATTGGTGTCTCGCCCGCTGAGATGGAAGCAGGTGTTGGCCCGGCCTCCGGAGCCGAGCGCGTCGCCGCAGCCGACAAATTGCAATTGCATCGGCTGCAGCGCTCCATTGGACTAGCGGCCGCGCGGCGAACCAAAAATCCGCGTCAGCAGCCAGACCGGGATGACGATCACGGCGCCGAGCAGGAAATAGCGCCACAGCCAGTTGATGGCGTCGAAGCCGAGATCCCAGAGCCGCTGGAACAGCATGCGGATGGAGTGCAGGATATTCCAGGGATCGAAGCCGATGGCCGCCAGCACGACGCCGACCAGGATCGACAACAGGATCAACCGGAATGCCACCGCCAATGGCGTGCCGCCGAGGAAGCGGTACAGGCCGTCATTGTGGCCGGCCGGCAAGTCCCTGACGTCGTTGGGCATCGGTATCTCCATGCGGGGCGCGCGTGCGACGCGCATTATAGGCACGGCGGGGCAGATGGGGAACCCGCAGCCACGCGTCAATGGCGCTGACGCGGTGGAGGAACCTTAATTTCCTGTCACAGTCTTTAACATCTTCTCCAGCGTTTCCAGTCGGTCGGCCTCGCGCGGCGGCTTGTCCCAGCGCAGCCGGTTGATGCGGGGAAAGCGCATGGCGACGCCGGATTTGTGCCGCGGCGAGCGTTGCAATCCCTCGAAGGCAACCTCCAGCACCAGGCCCTGGTCCGGTTGGTGCACGACGTGGCGGACGGGCCCGAATTTTTCCGTGGTGTTGCGGCGGACGAAGCGGTCGATCTGCAACAGCTCCTCGTCGGTGAAGCCGAAATAGGCCTTGCCGACCGGCACGAGTTGCTCGCCGCCGTCGCCATTGGTCCACACACCGAAGGTGTAGTCGGAATAATAGGATGAGCGCTTGCCGTGACCACGCTGGGCGTACATCAGCACCGCATCGATCAAATGCGGGTCGCGCTTCCACTTCCACCATTGCCCCTTGGGTCGGCCCGGCAGATAGGGTGCGTCGCGCCGCTTCAGCATCACGCCTTCGACTGCATCGGCATCCTCGCCGGCGCCGGCGCTGGCGGGATCGGCGCGCGCTGCGACCAGCGCGTCCCAACTCTCGAAGGGCACGGTCGGTGACAGATCGATGCGCTCATCGTCGAGCCGCTTCACGAACGCCTGCAGCCGCTCGCGGCGCTCGGCGAATGGCAACTCACGCAAATCGTTTTCGTCGTCGCCGAGCAGGTCGTAGGCGCGCAGATGAATCGGGAATTCCTTGATCAGCTTTGGCGAGACCACTTTTCGATTGAGCCGTTGCTGCAGCACGTTGAAGGTCTGCACCCGGCCCTCGCGCAGCACCAGAAGCTCGCCGTCGATGGCGCCGGGCAGATGCAGCGACGGCAACAGGTCAGGAAAGCTCTTGGTGATGTCCTCGCCGCTGCGCGAATAAAGCCGCGCCTGCATGTGCCCGCGCTCATCGCGCCCGCTCACCGCCTGCACGCGGATGCCGTCCCATTTCCATTCCGCGATGTAGTCGGCGGCATTCATGCTGGCGAAATCACTGTCTTCAATCGCATGCGCCAGCATGACCGGGCGGAACGGCGTCGGATCGCGGTTGACGGGCTTCTCGCCGCGACCCTCCAGCCAGGCGAACAGGTCGAGATAGGGCGGCGACAGGCCCGGCCACATCAGTTCGATGTCGTGCGGATCCTTTTCGCCGAGCGCCGCGGCGGCGGTCTTGGCGAGCCGTGCCGAGATGCCGATCCGCATCGCGCCGGTGACGAGCTTGAGCAGCGCCCAGCGCCCGGTCTCGTCGAGTTCGTCAAGCCAGCGCGCAAGCTGTTTGGGCAGCTCCGTCTTGCCCAGCGTGCGCAATGTGGTGACGACCTCGCTGAGTGTCGGAGGCGGCGGGTTGTTATGGCCGGCGAGCAGCATCCCCTTCGGCCACATGAGCGCAACAGTCTCGGAGAGATCGCCGACGTAATCGTAGGAGAGACCAAACAGGACGGGATCGGTGCGCTCGGCGATGAGATCGCGGATCAGGCCGGGCTTGGCATGCTTGAACGACAAGGCGCCAGTCAGTGCCGCCAGCGCATAGCCGCGGTCGGGATCGCCGACCTCGCGGAAATAGGCCGTGAGCAGCCTGAGCTTGTTATTGCGGCCGGGCTCATAAGCGAGGCGATCCAGCAATTCGGCGAAGCGGTTCATGCCTCCGCCTCGTCGGCCGCATCGCCTTCGCCTTCGTCCTCATCGCCGTAGCCGACGAGGTCGAGCGGCCGCGCGGCCAGACCTTGCGACTTGCACCAGTGCACCAGCGCATCTTCCTGGCCATGGGTCACCCAGACCTCACCGGCGCCGGTTGCCACGATCGTCGCGGTCAACCCGTCCCAATCGGCGTGGTCGGAGATCACCAATGGCAGCTCGACACCGCGCTGGCGGGCGCGCGCCCGCACCCGCATCCAGCCCGAAGCAAAGGCGGTGACGGGATCGGGAAAGCGTCGCGTCCACAGATCCGATGTCGCCGAGGGCGGCGCCAGCGTGATGGTGCCGGCGAGATCGGCCTTCTTCGTGCCGCGCACGGCGCGCAGCTCGCCGAGCGGGATGCCGCGGCTCTGGTAGTAGTGCGTGATCTTCTCCATCGCGCCGTGCAGGTAGATCGGGGCGTCGTAGCCAGCTTCGCGCAACAGCGCGATGACACGCTGCGCCTTGCCGAGCGAATAGGCGCCGACCAGATGCGCGCGCTCCGGAAACAATTTGACCGAGGCGAGAAGCTTCTTCACTTCCTCCGCGGCATCGCCATGACGAAATACCGGCAAGCCAAACGTCGCCTCCGTGATGAAGACGTCGCAGGGCACGAGTTCGAACGGGGTGCAGGTAGGATCGCGCGCGTCCTTGTAGTCGCCGGAAGCGACGATGCGCGTGCCGTTGCAGGTCACGGCTATCTGCGCAGAGCCCAGCACGTGCCCCGCGGGGTGAAAAGTGATGGCGACATCGCCAAGCTTGACCGTTTCGCCATAGGCGACGGCCTGCGTGCTGCGGGCAAAGTTCTCGCCATAGCGCAGCCGCATCATGTCGATGGTTTCCTGCGTTGCCAGCACCGCGCCATGGCCGGCCCGCGCGTGGTCGGAATGGCCGTGGGTGATGACGGCGCGCTCGACCGGCCGTACCGGGTCGATGTGGAAGCCGCCGGGCTTGCAGCACAGGCCGGCGGGAACTGGCAGCAGGATATCTTGCGGGCGCATGCCTTCAATATAGTGCGGCGGCTTGCGATGTTTAGTCGTCCCGCGGCAGGCTTGACCGGCGCGGCGATTTTCCGAAAGAATTTATGCCTTTGAATCGCTGGCCGAAGGGCCGGCCATCACGAGCTCCGACAATCGATGCCTGCCCGCCTGTTCCTGTCCTCCGGCGATCTGATCGCCGACCGCCGCTACGATTTCGCCCGCGATCTGCAGATGCGCGGCGACCTGCCGGCGGCCGCCGACTTGCTGCAGCAGGCCATCGAACTGGCGCCGAATTTTGCCTCCGCCTGGTTCACCCTTGGTGAGATCAGGCAGGAACTCGGCGAGCGCGATGCTGCAGTGGAGGCGTTTCGAAAAGCGCGCGAGGCCGATCCGCAGGACCGTCACGGCGCAACCGTGCATTTGATGCAACTCGGCGCCGAGCCGCTTGCGGCCATGCCGCCCGGCTACGTGCAGGCACTGTTCGATCAGTACGCGCCGCGCTTCGAGAACGCGCTGCTCAACGATCTCGGCTACCGCGCGCCGTCGCTGTTGTTCAAGGCCGTACTCTCGGTGCGCCATGCCGCCAGGAAGCCGGCCTTCTTCAAGCGCGCGATCGATCTTGGCTGCGGCACAGGCCTGGGGGCGGCCGCCTTTGCCAAGGAGGTCGATCATTTCATCGGCATCGATCTCTCCCCCGGTATGCTGGAAAAAGCCCGCGCGTCCGGCCTCTATGACGAGCTCGAGGTCGCCGACATGGTGGCGGGCCTCACGAGCAGGCCTGATGCCAGCGCCGATCTCTTGCTGGCGGCGGACGCGATGGTGTACGTCGCCGATCTGGCACCGGTGCTTGCCGAAGCCAAGCGCGTGCTCGCGCCCGGTGGCGTGATCGCGTTCACGACCGAAACCCACAAAGGTGAGGGCGTGATCCTCGGTGGTGGGCTCCGCTACGCGCACGCGGCGGACTATCTGCGTGCGGCGGTGGCGGACTCGGGATTGAAGCTTGCGCTGCTCGAAACCTGTTCGCCGCGCAACGAGGACAATGAACCCGTTGCGGGGCTCGTGGTTGTGGCGGCCAAGGCCTGACCCCCTTGATGCGGAGCCGCGGAGGCGTTGAGAATTGGCGCTGCTCGCCCTCGACGAACCCGTCCGAAGGCCTTACCTCTGGCTTGTGTCGTCGTCGCCCGATCTCTTTTCCTGGACATCCCCAGCGCCGCCGGCAACGGTTGCGCTGCTGCCGGAGCGATTCCAGAAATGGTTCGCCGCGCGCGGCTGGGCGGCGCGCGAACATCAGCTTGCGCTGCTGGCGAAAGCCCGTGACGGCCGCTCGGCATTGCTGATCGCGCCGACCGGCGCCGGCAAGACGCTGGCGGGATTCCTGCCGACATTGGTAGAGCTCTCTGAAAACCTCCCCCCGAAAGGGGGAGGTCGGCGCGCGCAGCGCGACGGGTGGGGTTCAGCCACAGGCTCGGAACAAGCGGCTGACCCCCACCCCAACCCTCCCCCTTTCAGCGAGAGCGAGTCCACCCAGCGCAAGAGCTTCGCCTCCACCGGCCGCGGCGTGAAGCGCACCGGCGGCCTGCACACGCTGTACATCTCTCCGCTGAAGGCGCTGGCGGTCGATATCGCCCGCAACCTGGAAACCCCGATCGCCGAGATGGGCGTGCCGATCAAGGTCGAGACCCGCACCGGCGACACGCCGGTGTCGCGGCGGCAGCGGCAACGGCGCTATCCGCCCGATGTACTCTTGACCACGCCGGAGCAACTCGCGCTGCTGCTAGCCTCCGACGATGCGCCCTATCTCTTCTCCTCGCTCAAGCGCATCGTGCTTGACGAATTGCATGCGCTGGTCACCTCCAAGCGCGGCGATCTGTTGTCGCTCGGCCTTGCGCGGCTGTGGAAGATCGCGCCGGAACTACGCGCCATCGGTCTGTCGGCAACCGTCGCCGAGCCGGAGCAGCTCGCGCGGTTCCTGATGCCGCAGCATGAGGGCAGGCCGGCCTCTGCCGATATTGTGGTTGCCGGCGGCGCCGCGGCGCCGATCGTCGAAATGCTCGACACCCGCGAGCGGCTGCCCTGGGCCGGCCACACCGCACGGCATGCGCTTGGCGAAATGTACGAGCTGATCAAGCGCAACAAGACCACGCTTGTCTTCGTCAACACCCGCAGCCAGGCCGAAATGCTGTTCCAGGATTTTTGGCGCATGAACGATGACGGGCTCGCCATCGCGCTGCATCACGGCTCGCTCGACGTCGCCCAGCGCCGCAAGGTCGAAGATGCCATGGCTGCCGGAAAGCTGCGCGGCGTGGTCTGCACGTCATCGCTGGACCTCGGCATCGATTGGGGCGACATCGACCTCGTCATCAATGTCGGCGCACCCAAGGGCTCATCGCGGCTGATGCAGCGGATCGGCCGCGCCAACCATCGGCTCGACGAACCTTCGCGCGCGGTGCTGATCCCCGCCAATCGCTTCGAGGTGCTGGAGTGCCATGTCGCCATCGATGCGATCGCCGAGAATGCGCAGGACACCCCACCCCTGCGCACCGGCGCGCTCGACGTGCTGGCGCAGCACGTGCTGGGCTGCGCCTGCGGCAAGCCGTTTTTGTCAAATGAGCTTTATGCCGAAGTGATCACGGCAGCGCCTTACGCGGACCTGACCCGCGCCGATTTCGACGACGTCGTTGAGTTCGTCGCTACCGGCGGCTACGCGCTGAAGACCTACGAACGTTTTGCCCGGATCAAGCAGGACAAGGAGGGGCGGTGGCGCGTCGCCAATCCGCGCGTGCGGCAGAGCTACCGCCTCAATGTCGGCACCATCGTCGAGGAGGCGATGCTGAAGGTGAAGCTGGTGCGTTCGCGGGCGGGCGGCTCCGGCCACACCGGCATGATCGGCCGCGGCGGCAAGATCCTTGGCGAAATCGAGGAATATTTCATCGAGGGCCTCGTCGTCGGCGATACCTTTGTGTTCGGCGGCGAAGTGGTGCGCTACGAGGCGCTGGTGGAGGACCAGGTTTATGTCTCCCGCGCCAACGACAAGGACGCCAAAGTCCCGGCCTACATGGGCGGCAAGTTTCCGCTCTCCACCTATCTCGCCGAACGCGTACGGAAACTGCTCGACGATAACAGGCAGTGGAACGCGTTGCCCGAACAGGTGCGCGACTGGCTGTCGTTGCAGCGGGATTTTTCCCGCGTGCCCGCCGTGCGCGAACTGCTCGTCGAGACGTTTCCGCGCGGCGGCAAGCATTACTTCGTCTGCTATCCCTTCGAAGGCCGTCTCGCGCATCAGACGCTCGGCATGCTGCTCACGCGGCGGCTGGAGCGTGCCCGGGCGCGGCCGCTCGGTTTTGTCGCCAATGAATACGCGCTGGCAGTGTGGGGCGTTGGCGACATCTCGCACATGGTGCGCCAGGGCAGGCTCGATCTCGCCGCGCTGTTCGACCCCGACATGCTCGGCGATGATCTGGAGGCGTGGCTCGCCGAATCCGCGCTGATGAAGCGCACGTTCCGCAACTGCGCGCTGATCTCCGGGCTGATCCCGCGCCGTTTCACGGGCGAGGAAAAAAGCCGCCGCCAGGTGCTGTTTTCCACCGACCTCGTCTATGACGTCCTGCGCAAGCACCAGGCCGATCATGTGCTGTTGCACGCCGCCCGTGCCGATGCCGCCACCGGCCTGCTCGACCTCAAGCGATTGGGTGATATGCTCAGCCGAATCCAGGGACGAATCACCCATCGGGAACTCGATCACGTGTCGCCGCTCGCGGTGCCAGTGATGCTGGAAATCGGTCGCGAGTCAGTTTATGGCGAAGCGGCCGATGAGCTGTTGGCGGAAGCCGCCGACGAACTCATCCGGGAGGCGATGGAATAGCCGGGCAGGGGACGACGTGACGCACGTGCAATCGTTGAAACAGGATGAGGCTTCGCGCACGACGGCCCTCGACATTGCCGACATTTGGTTCCTCGCGGACCTCTCCGGCGCGCTCTACTGGGAATCGCTGCGGCTGCTCGTCGTCTCCGATCTGCACCTGGAAAAGGGCTCGAGCTTTGCCGCGCGCGGCGTGTTGTTGCCGCCCTACGATACTGCGGCAACGCTCGGGCGCCTTACGGCCGTCATTGCGCGCCACGATCCGCGCACGGTGATCGCGCTGGGCGACAGCTTTCACGATCGCGATGCGCATCTGCGGCTGTCGTCACCCGATCGCGACGCCATCTCCGCCATGCAGACAGGGCGCGACTGGATCTGGATTGCGGGCAATCACGATCCGGCGTTGCCGTCCAACCTCGGTGGTGTCGTCGCCAGTGAAGTCTGCATCGGGCCGATCGCGTTCCGCCATGAGCCGACCGGCGCATTCGGCGAGATCGCCGGCCATCTGCATCCCAAGGCCCGCGTGCCGACCCGTGGGCGCGCCACCGAGCGACGCTGTTTTGCCTCAGACGGCGAACGCGCCGTGATGCCGGCGTTCGGCGCCTATGCCGGGGGCTTAAGTATCCGCGACGAGGCCTTCACCAGGATTTTTGGCGCACCGGATTTCGTCGCGCATGTGCTCGGCGACAACCAGCTGCATGCCATCGTGGCGTCACGGTGTTACTAGCTGTCGTCCAAGCGAAGCGCGAGCCGGGACTCATAACCACAGGATTGGGTTGTTGCGCCACGCTGGAGCCCCAGTCCGTAGGGCGGATTAGCGCAGCGTAATCCGCTATCCCGTATCCGACGCAAGGCGGCGGGTTACGCCTTCGGCTAACCCGCCCTACCAATGGCCCCTTAAGCCGCCTTCGCCTGCACCGTCGCGCAGAACTCCGCCAGCCGATCGGCAAGTCTCAAGGTCGCGGGGCTCGCCTGGGGGGCTGCGACCAGCGCGACCTCCGTCCTGTCGATCGGCGCAAAGCCATCCTTCGCAGTCAGCACGCGATGATCGGCCTGGATCGCCATCTCAGACAGAATGCTCAACCCCATGCCGGCGGCAACGGCTGCCTGGATGCCCGCGAGATTGGATGAGGTGTAAGCCATGTGCCAGGTGCGCCCGGCGCTCTCCAGCGCATGGATCGCGCCGGCGCGATAGATGCAGCCGGTAGGAAAGCCGATCAACGGCACCGAGCCGCTGCGCGTATCGCGCGGGTGGCTCTTGCTCGTCACCCAGTGCACCCGCTCAGGCCACACGGCGATGCCGCCTTTCTCGCCGGCGGCGCGCTTGAACAGCGCGAGATCGAGTTCGCCTCGCTCCAGCTCGCGCTTGAGATTGGCGCTCTGGTCGGCGCGCACGTCGAGCCGCAAATGGGGATGCGAGCGCGAAAAGGCGGCAAGCAGTTTTGCCAGCCGGTAGGCGGCAAAATCCTCAGGGACTCCGAGCCGCACGGCGCCGCCATGATCAGGCCGCGCCAGCACGTCGCGCGCCTCTTCTGCCAGCGCCAGCAGGCGTCGCGCATAGGACAGCAGCCGCTCGCCGGCCTCCGTCGGCGTCACGTCCTTGCCGTTACGATGCAGCAGCGGCTGGCCGACATCCTCCTCCAGCCGCTTGATCTGCTGGCTGACGGTGGACTGGGTGCGATGAACCCGCTCACCGGCCCGGGTAAAGCCGCCAGCATCCACCACCGAGACGAAGCTGCGCAACAGTTCGAGATCGAGCATCCGAATGCTCCATTAAGAAATCGAATGGAAGACATCTTATCATTTAATTTCCAAATGGCAATGGAGAGGCCTAGATCGAGGGGCGAAGGAGACCTTCCATGTCGCTCGCCCCCTCGGTCGCGGTTCCCCGCTCCCGTTTCAACGCACTGCCGCTTTACATCGCGCTGTTCTGCCTGCTGTGGAGTTTTGCCTTCGTCGCCGGCAAGATCGGTGTCACCGATTGCCCGCCGCTAATCCTGTTGACGGCGCGGTTTTCGCTCGCGGGTGTGCTGATCCTCGCTTTCTCGGCGCTGCGCGGCGAGCGTTGGCAGTTCGGCTGGCGCGACCTGGTGGTGTTTGCCGCGCTGGGCGTGGCCAACAACGCGCTCTATCTCGGCCTCGGCTACACCGGGCTGAAGACCGTCTCCGCGGGGATCGGCGGGCTCGTCGTCAGCGCTAATCCTGTATTCACAGCAGGACTTGCCGCGCTGTTCCTCGGTGAGGCCATGACCTGGCGCAAGGTCTCAGGCCTGCTGCTCGGCGTTGCCGGCGTTACTCTTTCCAGCACATTGGGATCCTAAGCTTAGAATTCCACGTGGACAAGTTGTCGCG
>JADMIO010703214.1_pt1 | contig 52864 bp, 36 predicted proteins | sample 8958161 | NCBI WGS metagenome assembly JADMIO01 (sample SAMN16585339, study PRJNA669376) | soil metagenome | isolation source: Crop rotation soil | place: USA: Cullars Rotation, Alabama | collected 2011 | reverse complement strand
CGCGACAACTTGTCCACGTGGAATTCTAAGCTTAGGATCCCAATGTGCTGGAAAGCGTATTTGCTTCCTACGAATTTGAAGGCAAGACATTGACGAAAGCAGGCGAACTGACGGTTCGATGAAACGGCTCTTACACCTGACGGTCTTCTGTTTGGCGCTCTGCTCGCTTGTTGCGGGCCAGAGCGCCAGCGTCGTTTATCAGAAGACTCTTCAGATGTCCGTACCCGGAGCCACCGCGGCATATTCGCTCGATCCTCTCAACGCAGACGCTTCCGCGGCAAACGGGATTGTGACCATCACCGGCAAAGGTCCTGGGACAGCGTCGGTCATGGTGGTGACGCCCGATGGTGTTCGCACGATCGCTGTCACGGTATTGCAGCCTCCGCCTTCGTATCCCGCCGGATTCGTGCCTCCGACGTTGATCTCAAATTACGGCGAGAGCGGCGCGTACGAGTTCCGTTATTCCTCGGATCCTTCCCAGTGGCAAAACAATCTCGATCTCATCTGGCACAACGGGAGCCGTCGCACGCAATTGCGCATCAATAACGCGAACCTGTTCTCGCCGACAGGCTCGAGCTTCAGCTTCCCAAACGTTTCGTACTCCTATTCCTCCCCGACCCGTGAACTGGTCGTGCTCGATGACCTGGTACAGAACTCGCCGTTGACCGTGAAAGACACGCTCATCCGCGGATTCCATTACAAACAAGGTGGGTGGACGTTTCACGGGGGCGTGACTTCGCAGACGAGCTTCCGCGAGTTTCTTATCTCCGCGAATACCGAAGCGGTCGGCGGCATAAGCCGGTCGTTCAAGCTGAGCAAGCATAGCGAGCTGATCCCGAACTTCTATTACTTCCATTCTCTCGATGACAACGCGCCGGGCCGAAACGGCGCCGTCGGATCTATCCAGTTCCGGTACAAGGCCAGCGACGAATTCCAGTACGCACTCGAAATGGGTGTAAGTCATGGCGTAGGCGGTTCAGGCGAAATCCGTTTCAGTAACGATTCGAATCAACTCCACGCCGAATTCCGCTACATGCCGAGGCAGTTCGCAGGGCTCGGTATCAACCAACTGCCCGGGCAAAATGCTCAAGCTGACTACACGCGCCGTATCACTGATCGCCTCGGCGCAAACTTCCTGTTCACGCGTTGGACCTATGACATCCCGGGCGAGGCGAATAGCTCGACGACGTCGTCAGGGCTTCTGCGATATGCAGTCGCTCGGCACTGGAACGTGAACGGTGGGATCAGCGCGTCGCGCTTCTCGGTTGCGTCCGCGGGTGTTTCGACCTTCGCGTTGCCGATCGGCCTGGAGTTTGCTACCGCCCGGTTCGGCGCCGGCCTTTCGTATCAGCATCAGATCGGGAACTCCGCGCTCGCGCCCGGCGGGCGCCAGATCCGTGGCAGTGCGCGTGTGAGCGTTAGCACGGTGCAGGTTTCCGGCTTTGTATCCCAACAAACCAACACCCCGACTCTGCAAACGGTCGTCAATAGCGGCTCACCGCTCAATGAAGCAGTCGGAACGCAGTCGGTGCTCGCGACCTCTCCGGATTCCGTTGCCAGCGGCTTGCACGACAACCTCATGCTCGCGGGACTTGGATACGTGAAGTCCGTTGGCGTGGCATTTGCGTCGCAGCGTTTGCAATATGGTGCATCCGCAACCTGGATCGGACGCGGCAGCGGGCGCGATCAGTTCAGTTACAACTTCCTGGCTAACACCGACATTTTGCCGACGGGCAACACGGCATACGCGTCGCACTCGCTCGCATACACGCGCCGGATCACGGAGAGCAACGACATCAGCGTCGCGGTATCGCTTGTCTCGGTCGCAGCAGCGGGTCGCAGCAGCTATCACCCGCGCGTTCAGGTCGACGCCCGCCATCGTTTCTCGTCTATTCCAGACTTCTTCGCCCCCGGCAGTCACGGCCTGATCAGCGGCCGCGTGTTTGAGGACGACGAAGTCACCGGCGAATTGACGGAAGACGCGAAGGGCATTGCCGACGTCGAACTCGTGCTCGATGGCCAGCGGCGCACGCGGTCAGACGCACGCGGCCTGTACTCGTTCGACCACGTGCCTGCCGGACAGCATCGCATCGAAGCCATCCCTCGGCTGAGTGCGCCGTTCTACTTCACGACGGCCAGCGCTGAGACCACGGAGATCAATTCCCGCGTGAATTTCGGCGTGGCGTTCTCTGCCGGACAGATCTTCGGATTTATCCGCAACGATGCGCACCACGCAATCGGTGGAGTTAGCTTGCACATTCGACATGCAGACGCGGATCTGGTCGTCAAATCCGATGACACCGGCCGATTCGAGCGCCGTTCACTTCCAAAAGGAACGTATGAGATCTCCGTCGATCCGATGAGTCTTCCTGCCGGTTATGTTCTGGCGGGTTTGAGATCCGGAACGGTGGAAGTCAATGCAGGCTCGTCGGCGCAGTGGGACTTGAGCCTCAAGGCGGTGCGTTCGATCGCCGGCAAGATCGTGGCTTACGATCGCGTGAAGGGCGAGGAAGTCGGAGTTGCAAGTGCCGTCGTATCTTTGCGCGAGATACCTTGCGCCGTCGTCACCGACAAGAACGGTGTCTACAGGTTCAAGGAGCTTCCCGCCGGCACGTACACGGTCTCCGTCGTTTACTCCGGCAAGGAGCACACGACGTCTGTAACGCTCGTGGAGGATCCTCAACAGGTGCGCGACGCGAACATCAACGTCGGAGCGAAAGCGAGTAGTCACTAGCGAGCAGGGATACGGCGGGCAATACCGGATAACGAGTTTCGAATCGCGGATCTCGTCTTCGCACGAATCTCGTTGATTACGCTCCGTAGCCGATTCGCTCTTGAGACCCGCGGATTTTTGGTCAATAAAGAAGACGGATTCGTTCGTAAAGATCAAGGAGCAGTCATGAACACCGCCGCCGGCGCCGAACGTTCGGTGCAGATCACCCAGGTTGCGCAATGGAGACTGGCGCGTAACCTGTTCGCCGTGTACGCGGAGCTGGCGCGCAATGCAGGTGTCTGCCCGCCGCCTTACAGCAGTTTCGGGGCCGACGACCGCCCTGAAGCCCTGGACGCGGTGAACAAGTGGTTCGACGCGGTGGACGACACCCTCTCCGCCGCCGATTTTCGCGCTGCCATGGCGGCCTTCGGCGGCACGAACACGGAGTCGGTGCTTTACACGGTCGCCCAGCATCTCCTTTCGCGCCGCCGCACCGATCCGGAGTCGCGCAAGAAGCTCGAATTCGTACTCGTGCAGTACTTCCTCGTCTGCTCGCCGCCAAGTTTTCACACGAAGTCCGTCACTTGTCACGATATCGCTGCGGTACTTCAGCCACTCACCAACGATAGCGGCGAAGCCACTTCGGAATCTCTGCTCATTCTTTCCAACCTCGCCGACCGCCTTCAGAACTGCACCACATTGCGCGAGCTGCACGAGATTGCAGGTTCTCTCGAAACTTGCAAGCAGGAGATGGGCGATTCCTACTACGAACCCGCCTCACTCGCGCACATCACCCATGCGCAGTACCTGCTCAAGCTTGTCGCGCGAGAAGTAGCGCCGGCAGCCGTCACGGCTGTCACCAGCAAGATGGAGCAGTTGCGCGAGCGCGGCGTCACCACCCTCGACTGCCGCAACGCGGGACTCTCCGATCAGGAAGTTCTCACCGTCCTCGTTGCCAAGTGGAAGGGCCTGAACGAGTCGGACATCGAGTACCGACTCGATGAGATCGCTCCCGCCGTGCTTGGATTGGAAACCACGCTCAATCCTGATACGTCCCGGCCTGCTCCAGCTTCGAACCCGCAACTCGAGGGCGAGGTCGCCGCGCTGCGCACGCTCGCAGATCGCCTTTCGACTCAGCTTGCCGCCATCACTCAACGCGTTCAGCGCTTGGAGGCACTGGTTCCGGCGTCGGAATTGCGCTCCCTGTCCGAGGTGCCGCGAACTCGTACGACAACGGGATCCGGCTCCATCACGCCCATTGCCGTGCGCTCCGCCACAGCCGACGGCGGCAAGAAATAAATCCCGAGTCCTGGGTGCCCATGTTTGCCCTTCCGCATACGTGGGTTACTCGTGTCCTCGCCTCTCGCCGTTGTGTCCCCCTTCGCCGGTCGCCCTCAATAGCGTAGAATTGTTCGCTCCCGACACCCGATAACCGTTCTTCTATGAGCACTTCTCCGCAAACTCCACGGCACGATCTTTCTGCCCTGCGTATCGACGATAGTGCGCGCGGGTCGCGCCTTTCCTGGACCCGCTGGATCCCGATCGCCCTCCTGCTCCTGATCGTCCTTGCCGGTGCCGGATTCATGCTGCGGTCGCGAACTCCGGTCGTGGAAATAACTACCATTCACGCCGCGCAAGCCGGACAGCGCGCTACGTTATTGAATGCCAGCGGCTACGTCACGCCTCGCCGCCGCGCCACCATCGCCGCCAAGATCACGGGCCGCGTGAGCACCCTCTACGCCGAAGAGGGCATGCACGTGAAAGAGGGCCAGGTGCTCGCGTTATTAGACGATTCCGATGCTCGCGCGCGACTCGCATCCGCAAAGGCCGACCGCGATGCGGCCGCGGCCGCGTTGGCAGATCTTCGCGTGAACCTCGCCAATGCAGAGCGCGAGTTGGCGCGCACGAGGGCTTGCACCAGGGCGGTGTCAGCAGCCAGCAGGCGCTCGATGCAGCGCGCACGCTCGTCGAAAGCTATAAGGCGCGTATCACCTCAAACGAGCGGCAGGTACAAGCCGCGGATTCGCGCATCAGCGTGGCCCAACAGGACCTGGATAACTGTATCGTCCGTGCCCCGTTCGCCGGCATCGTCGTATCGAAGGACGCGCAAATCGGCGAGATGGTCTCACCGATCTCTGCCGGCGGCGGATTCACGCGCACGGGGATCGCGACGGTAGTCGACATGAACTCGAACGAGATCGAGGTCGACGTAAACGAGTCGTACATCGCGCGGGTGCGGCCTGGACAACCCGTCACGGCGGTCTTGGACGCCTATCCCGACTGGCAGATACCCGCCAAAGTACGCACAGTCATTCCCACTGCTGACCGGCAGAAGGCAACGGTGAAGGTTCGCATCTCCTTTGACCATCTCGATCCGCGCATCCTGCCGGACATGGGCGTGAAGGTCTCGTTCCTCGGGGACGAGGAGAAGACGAAGTCGACCGCAACACTTTTCGTACCGAAATCCGCGGTCAAGTCCGAGAATGGGGCGAGCGTCGTTTATTTGTATCGGAACGGCTCAGTGGAACGGCGCGCCGTGCGTCTCGGTAACGTACGAGACAATGAGCAGGAGATCGTTGCCGGACTCTCCGACGGCGATCAGGTGATCGTACGCGGACCTGAGAACCTGCACGAGGGAACAAAGGTCGACGTTAAGCAATAACCAGCACGCAGGGCCAGCAATCGCGATCAACACGTAAGTGAGACACCGGTCGATCCGGCGAAGAGGGACGCATGGTTACAGTCAATGGGGCGAACAACGGCGACAGCCTGATCCGTGTACGCGGACTCGATAAGAAGTACGTGCGCGGCAGCGAGGAGATTCACGTTTTACAAGGACTCAACCTTGACGTGAATGCTGGAGAATTCGTGGCGTTCATGGGCCCAAGCGGATCGGGTAAAACCACGCTGCTGAACCTGATGGGTGGCTTGGACGTGCCGACGTCCGGAACGATTTCTGTCTCCGGCGACGAGATCACGCACATGTCGACGCAGAAGTTGACGACCTGGCGCGCTCGCCACGTCGGTTTCGTTTTTCAGATGTACAACCTCATCCCGGTGCTGACCGCCTTCCAGAATGTCGAATTGCCGTTGCTGCTCACGAAGCTCAGCAAGTCGGAGCGGCGGAAGCACGTCGAGACAGCCCTCGGCGTGGTGGGACTCGGTGATCGCATGCATCATTACCCGCGGCAACTTTCAGGCGGACAGGAGCAGCGAGTTGGAATCGCCCGCGCCATCGTTGCGGACCCTACGTTCCTGCTCTGCGACGAACCCACGGGCGATCTGGATCGGCGCAGCGCTGATGAAATCCTCGATCTGCTGGACCGCCTGGTAAAGGAATACAAGAAGACCGTCTTGATGGTCACGCACGATCCACTTGCCGCGGAGCGGGCTCATGCAGTGTTGCACCTCAACAAGGGAGTGCTCGTGGAAGGCGTCAGAAAACCGGTAGGAGCGATGTCATGAAGTTCATGGCTCTGATTCGCGCGAACCTGTTCCGGAAGAAGATTCGGACCACTCTGACGATGGGCTCGTTCATCGTGGCGTTGTTCCTATTCGGATTACTGACCATCGTCGATGGCGCGTTTAACCAAGGTGTCGCCGCCGCGGGCGCAGATCGGCTAGTCATCGTGAATCGCGTCTCCATCATCCAGCCGCTGCCGAGTTCCTACAGCGAACGCATTCAGCGCATCAAGGGCGTGCAGTCCATTACCCATGCCAACTGGTTCGGCGGCGTGTACCAGGACGAACGCAACTTCATCCCTCAGTTCGCCATCGACACCCCTACGTACCGCCAGGTCTTCTCCGAGTTTAAGGTTCCCGACGATCAGTGGGACGCCTTCGTCAAGGACCGCGAAGGCGCCATCGTCGGCTCCTCCACCGCCGAGAAGTATCACTGGAAGGTCGGTGACCGCATTCCCATTCGTGGCGTCATCTTCCCAGGAAACTGGGAGTTCAATATCCGCGGCATCTACAAGGTCGCCGACAACGCTCAGGGCGATAACTCACAGTTCTGGTTCCACTTCTCCTACCTCGACGAGCGACGCACCTTCGGCAAAGGCACTGTCGGTTGGTACACCATCAAGGTCGATGATCCTGGCGATTCGACGCGCATTGCGAAAAGCATCGACGATGAGTTCTCCAACTCTCCCTACGAAACGAAGACAGACACCGAGAAGTCTTTCGCGGCCGGTTGGGCCAAGCAGATGGGCAACATCCGATTGCTCGTGATGAGCATCGGCGCGGTGGTGTTCTTCACGCTCTTGCTCGTGACCGGCAACACTATGGCCACCGCTGTCCGCGAGAGGATCCGCGAGCTCGCAGTCCTTAAAGCCATCGGGTATTCCGATACCTTCGTCCTTTACTTCGTCCTCGGAGAGTCCTTGCTGGTGGCTCTGATCGGAGGTTCGATCGGCACCGCCCTCGCCAAGCTGATGAGCATGCGCGGCGATCCTACGGGAGGCCTTCTCGGCAACTTCTATATGCCCGTATGGGCAGTGGCTGCGGGGATCGGCGTATCGATCCTGGTCGGCCTGATCTCGGGCGCGCTCCCAGCTACTTCGGCGATGCGGTTGCGCATCATCGACGCCTTGCGGAGGGTGTGAACGTGGTTGCTAATTTGCTGATTTCGGAACCGGACTCCGGTTTCCGGACTACCGGCTACCGGCTACAGATTTTCGATTTGGTGATTCTATGTTTATCCCGCTGACCTACAACTTGCGCAGCCTGCGCGTGCGCTGGAATTCCACGCTCGTAGCTGTCCTCGGTATCGCTGGAAGCGTCGGGGTCTTTATTGCCATGCTGTCGTTGGCGAAGGGCTTCAAGGCCACGCTGGTGTCATCCGGCTCGCCTCAGAACGCGATTGTCCGGCGTGGCGGCGCGACGTCGGAGATGGATAGCGCCCTCACCACCGAGTCGCTGCATATCATCGAGAACGCTCCCGCTATCGTACGCGGCCAAAATGGACCGCTAGTAAGCGGCGAGACTGTGGTCATTGCGGCCTTCGCCATGAAAGGGACCGGCGTGGATGGCTCGCTCCAGGTGCGAGGCGTCAGCCCTGTCGCGCTCGAGGTGCGCCCCAACGTCAAGATCGTCGATGGACGCTTTTTTCATCCCGGCCTGAACGAACTGGTGATCGGTTCCGCCGTCGAGAAGACTTACGTCGGCTTCGAGGTCGGAAAGGCGGTGAAGTTCGGCGGAGGGACCTGGAACATCGTCGGCAAATTCGATTCCAATGGGAGTGCCTTCGACTCCGAGGTCTGGGCCGACCACAGTGTCCTCGCCGACGTTTACAAGCGTCCCACCAACATCTTCTCGTCGGTAACCGCTCGCCTCGACTCCGCCGACGCATTGGGCAAGTTCAAGGACGCTCTCACCTCCGACCCCCGCCTCAACATTCAGGTCGAACGCGAGACCGATTACTACGAAAAGCAATCGCGAATGGTCACAACCCTAATCACCGTGCTGGGCACGATGGTGGCATCGGTCATGGCCGTCGGCGCCATCTTCGGCGCCCTCAATACCATGTATTCCGCTGTCGCGGAGAGGGCGAGAGAGATTGCCACGATGCGCGCGCTCGGCTTCGGCTCGGTGGCGGTCATCGCTTCGTTCACGTTCGAGATGCTTTGCATCAGCGTGATCGGCGCACTGCTCGGATGTCTCGCCGTCCTGCCGCTGAACGGCATGATGACGGGAACTATGAATTGGCAGACCTTTTCGCACCTTTCCTTCGCCTTCCGCATAACTCCGGCCCTGCTTGCCGGTGGCATCTTCTTCGCGATGATGATGGGATTCTTTGGCGGCGTGCCACCCGCCATCCGCGCTGCGCGTGCGCGTATCTCGGTAGCGTTGCGTGAGTTGTAGGTGTTTGTTGTTCGTCGCGTCTCGAGCCTCGCTCAGTGTCACTCCGGGGCATGCATCGCCCGCGCAACTTGACGCATCACATTAGCTTTTCAGGGGATACTGATTGCCTGGGGCATTGATCCTGGTAGTTGACGACGAGCCCGCCATCCGCATGACCGCGGCCGCAATTCTGGAAATGCAGGGCTACCGAACGTCCACCGCCGCTGACGGTGAAGCCGCCTTGGAGCGCGCGCTGGAGATTCAGCCCGACCTCGTCTTGTCCGACGTCGTGATGCCCGGCATGAACGGGGTGCAATTAGCCATCGCGCTGCGCGAGGCTTTGCCCGAAACCAAGGTCCTGCTGTTCTCTGGCAATACCGCCACCGCCGACATCCTGGAGGGAGCGCGCACCCAGGGATACGATTTCAAGATCCTCGCCAAGCCGGTGCCGATGGAAGAACTCCTCGCCGAATTGCGCAGTCTGCTTCCCCCACCGGAAAAGGTCGCCCACGCCAGCTAGCACGTAATACGCTTCCTCTCCAGCGCGCTGGACGTTCCCATTCGCACTGGAGACAGGCACGAAAAAAGGCGCCGGATCGCTCCGGCGCCTCAGCCCGCCACCTCCCCCGAGGGTACGCAGGCGTCCAGCCAGTCGTCCGCTCGTCCTACCAGACGAAGCGGATTGCCAGCTGAATCTGTCTCGGATCGTGCGCCGACATGATCTTTCCGAAGTCCGGGTTGATGGTCACGCCGTCAAGACTGTAGGCGCTGATCGGGTTGTAGAAATTCGCACGATTGAACAGGTTGAAGATCTCGCCGCGCAGCAACAACTGCTTGCTCTCGTCGCTGCCGACGAAGAACATTTTCTGGATCGCGACATTGCTGGTGACGTAGGAAGGTCCGGCAAATTGATTTCGCCCGGTGCTTCCTGTACAGGGCGCTCCGGCCACACCGTTATAGAGCTGAGCACCTTTCACGTACGTCGATCCCGCCACGCTGTTTCGGCATGCATCGCCAGGCAGACCGACTGTCGCGTTGATGTACTTGTTGGGCTGGCCAGTCAGGGTGAAACTGGTCACGTTCGCTCGCTGATTCATCTCACCGTATTCAGGTCCGGCGAAGATCGTGAATGGCTGGCCGGATTGCCCGATGATCACACCGCTGAGCTGCCAGTTCGATAACAGGCGCGACTCTTTCGAGAACGGCAACTCCCAAACGTAGTCGACGACGACCCTATGTGTGCTGTCGAAGTCCGAAGGACCCCATTCGTCGCGCAACACCTGGATCGGGTTCTGCGGAATCTCGTATCTGCTAACGTTTACCGCCGCCGCGCCCGTCGTGGTCAGGCCTGACACGAGCAAGTCAGAAAGGTTTGTGCCCACGCCAGTGCTCGGATATTTATCGATACCGGGGATGGATCCGGCCAGGCGGCTTCCGAAGGTTAGGAAGTTCGGGTTACCGGAACCGAACGCCTGAAGGCCGAATACTTGGACCGGCAGGGACACCAGCAACAGTGGGAACGTGCCCTGCGACCCGTTGTCGCGGGATTGCGAATAACTGTAGCTCGCGTTCATGCTGAGACCATGAAAGCCCGCGAATCGCAGGCGGCCCATGAACGAGTCGTACCGCGACTTCCCGATGTTGGACATTGTGTACACGGGAAAGAAACTTATCGTGTCGCAATTGGGCGTCGTGGTGCAGAACCACTCGTTGTTGAAGCCGCTGTTGTAAGTAATGGGAAGATGAAAGGCACGCGTCCCGACGTACCCGCCTTCCACGGCGAACGACCGGCTAATCTGTCGCTGCAGGGTGCCACTCGCCTGCCACGAGTACGGTGTCTTGGAAGCATCGTAATCGCGCGAATACAGGGCAAAAGGCACTGCCGCGCTTTGGAACGACTGGAGCCCGACCGGCACACCGAAGAGCGACGCGTTCCCCAATCCGCATTGTGCTGTGTTGCAGGCCGATGTCGCGAAGTTCTGACCATAGATCGTCTGCGGATTCGCGAAGTTCAGCGGTGTCGGGCGGTTGAACAGCAACTGCGACATCGTGCTGACCGGAAGCTGGTCGTAATACAAACCAAGGCCGCCTCGAATGACAGTCTTGGCCTCTCGGTCGAGTGACCATGCGAAGCCGACGCGCGGCGCGAAGTTTGTCATGCGGTCCGGAAGGATCTTGCCTGCGTGCGTCGTTTTATTCGTGCACTTCCACGGAGACGTTGTGCTGTGGGCGGCGTAGATCGAATCCGAGCGCGCAAAGCCTAGTGCACACGAATAGCCGTACGGATCGAAGACGGAACTGCCGTTCTCCTGGTACAACCCATTCGCAGCCGGATCGAAATTCCAGATCTGGTTGTTGTCTTCCTCGGGAACGGAATTGAACTCATAGCGCACACCCAGATTAAGCGTGAAGCTTGGCCTCAGCCGCCACGCGTCCTGCACATAACCGGCAGCGAAGTAGGAGCGGAAGAGTCCGTTGTAAGGCGAGCGCTGTCGGATCGCGTAATCGAATGAAGGAGCGGTGAAACCGCCACAGCCGGGGTCGTTGCACGTTTCGCTGTCGCTGGTGAACTCGCCGATGTTGCTGGAGATGGCAAGGCCGCGGGCGAAACCCGACGTGATCGAAATATTTTCCGAGCGACGATATTCGCCACCGAACTTGATGTTGTGATGTCCCCAGAGCAGCGTAACCGAGTCGGTCGCGAAAGCTGTACTGTCGCGACGCTCGCCGGGAGCCCCCAGGGGTGCACCGATACGCGCGAAGGGAAACAGGCCATCGAGCGAAGGGGCAATCGCGTTCGGCGAATTCGCCGTATTCCAGAAAGCGTTGTACCAGCCGCTGAATGCGCCAAATACTCCTTTGCGTGCGCCGCTGTAGCGTGTGTCGAGCCCGCTCAACAAGAACGTCATCATGGGACCCGCGGGCATTCCTATCGTGGTCGGATCAAAGCTCTGGTCCTGCGGCTTATCGATAACCTGGAATCGGGTTCCCCCGATGCGAGCATCGTTCGTGAATTTACTGAAGCGATGGTTGAAGCCGATTATGCCGTTCTGGTTTAGGGCTTTGCGGATGGCGCCGTTGCCGGCATAGAAGGAGTTCGACGGCAGCGTATCGTCGTGGAGCTGATCCAGGGACTGAATGGAATAGCGCGCCACCCAGTCGGTCTTCTCTCCCTGTTTGTAGTCGGCGCGCAATAGCATGTTATCGACGTGGGTGTAATTCGGCGCCTGTCCTTTATAGAACTCCAGCACGCCCGGGACCGCAACGACATTGGAATTCGGATACAGCGAGAGCACGCCCTGCGCGATCTTTTGCGAGCGGATATCCAGGCCGGTGATTCCCGCCGGAGGCGCTTTGTCGATTCCGCTCGGCACTCGTTCGAATATCGGATTCGGATTGTCGATGCGCGTCCCTTCATAGCTAGCGAACAAGAAGAGGTGGTCTTTGCGGAGCGCTCCGCCCAAGCTGCCGCCGAACTGTTCTGACGTGAACGGTTGCTTATGACTGTCGCTGCCGGCGCTGACGGCACCAGGGTTGAAGAAGGTGTTGCGCCCGAAACCGCCGGTGACGCAGGTGTTCGGTGCCAGCCCCGTCGGATTCACGATAGAGTCCGTGCAGTAGCCCGCTGCCTGCGCTGTCGCGACATACGTGTTGTAGTCGGATACGGACAGCGGCGGCTTGAAAACAGAGGTTGAACCCGAAGGCACCGGCGGACGGACCGCCGCGGTCGCCGTCGTTGATCCGGCATACGAGGATGCTTTCGCAAAACCGCTGTTCCGGTAAACCGACAGCGGGGTGTCGGAATTCAGCGTGTCCTTACCGAAGTACCCGAAGGCTTTGCCGTGAACGCCGGTGTATGCGCGGCGTGTGACTACGTTTACGACGCCACCCATGTTGCGGCCGAATTCGGCGTTCGCGTTCGCTGACGTAACGCGGAATTCCTGCACCGAGTCGTTGACCTGGAACGGAATCGCCTGGCCGCTACTGGAAGCCACGTTGTCGGCGCCGTCGAGTAAGAAGTTGTTGGAAGAGGGGCGATTGCCCGAGATGCTGAACGTCGCGCCCTTCAGTGGAGAGCCCGCTTCCACGTCATGCGAATTCAACGTGAAGAGTCCGAATTCGAGGAAGTTCCGGTTGTAAACGGGTAGGGCTTCTAGTTGCTTGCTGGTGATGACGGTCGAAATGGCGGTCGTGATGTCGTTGCTGACGACGACGGGAGCGGGCTTGCTGGCTGCCTTCTCCTGCGCGGCGACAGGGGTTCCTTCCGCGACCGGCGCGGTCTCCTGAAGCGGAGGAATGAGCAGCTTTTCGTCGCCGACCTGTACCGCGAGCGCCGTCTGCTGGGCGATCTGCTTGCCCTGCGCACTGGCCGTGATGCTGTACCCGTTCGCCGGCGGCACCTCGGTAAAGACATAGTTGCCGTCCTGATCCGTGAAATAGACGCGCTTGATGCCGGTCTGCGAATTCTGCAACTCGACCACGACACCGGCATAGGGATTTCCTTGCGCGTTATAAACGGTCCCGTACACCTTCGCGTTCTGTGCATAGGAAGCGGAGGGGAGGATGATGACGACGGCAACGACCGCCAACACGATGAACCAGAAGCGCCTGGACATACCGAGACCTCCTCAGATACGACACGAGCCGCACTGCTCACTCGCCCACAACCCGGGGCTCTGCCGCGCACGCACTCGGCGCACCGGCAACCAACATGTTCGAAACTCTTACCGCGCCGCCTGGTACGCTCTCAGCACCTTCGGCGAAATCTCCAGCGGCGGCTTAAAACCGGCGACCTTGCGCGCCTGGGCCAGTGACTTGACTGCTTCGGAATACAAGACTTTCTGCTCCTGATCTTCCTTGTTTCCGCCAGCGAGATAGAAGCGGCTTAACTTCGACGCGCCGAGGTAAAAGTCACTGAGCGCTTTCTTCTTGCCCTTCCCGCCGCTGTTCTCGAGAAGCAGTTCCACCTGCAATAAGTCGTCCGGTGAGCCCTTGTAATAAAGACCGATTGCGCGTTCCAGGTCGGAGCCTTCACCCGCGCCGCCCGCGGGGGCCGCCGCCGCAACCAGGGGCGCGCTGGCGTTTTGGCCGGGTCCAACCGTCACTCGCGTGTTTGCGACCGTACGCCCGTCCTTCACCGCTGCGACCATGTAGCTTCCGGGTGGGACAGACGGAAATTGGAAGGAACCTGCGCCATCGGACGTGGCCGACTGCTTGAACCCACTGGAACTTTGCAGCACAACCCTCGCACCCGGCACAGCCTGACGGCTCTGATCCGTCAGTTGCCCGCTCACGCTGCCCGCCTGCGCCGCTTTCGACCTGTTCTCTGCGTCGTCGATCTTGCGGCGCAAATCGTCCGGAGTGGACCCCTTGAGTGCGGCAGCTTGACGGTAGGCGTTCACCGCGTCGGCATATTTGCCCTGTGCAGCGAGAGAGTCGGCGTTGCGGACGGCGTTGTCGTAAGCGGCCTGCGACTGCGCACCCTTCTCTGCCTGCGCGATCTGAGTTAACAGTGCTTGCGCATCGGCGCCAGTGGCCGATTGCGCGAGGGAACGCGCGGTAGCGTAGTCGCCATTCTTCATCGCATCGCGTGCCCTCTGGATCGTTTCAGCGTTTTTCGACGCCGCAGCGGCTGCCTGTTGCTGTTGCTGCTCTGATTTCGCCGCTGCTTCCGCTTGCGGAATCTTGTTGTTGAGATAGTCCTCGGCTTCTTTCTTGAACCCAGACGTTTTCACAGCGCGAAACTGCTGGCGGGCGGCGTCGAAGTCTTTGTTGGTCAGAGCCTCCTTGCCCGTGCGCATGCGCTTGCCGTCGTTTTCAATCTCCTTATTGACCAGGTTGCTGTAGGCCTGACACTTTGGACCGTAAGTGGCCGTTTCGATCTTCGCGAGGTCGCAATACGCGCCGGCAGCGGCCTCGATGTTCCCCGCGCCTTCAGCGGCTTTCGCCTGCTGAAGGAGCTGGTCCTTGTTCTGGCCGAAGCTCAAGCTCGAAGCCAGCAACATCAACGCGATCAGCAATGTCTTTTTAGTACGCATCGACAATCTTCTTTGGATCGATCTTTTGGAATTCGAAGAACTCATACGTCGGTTTCCCCGGTCGCAAGGTGACGCTGTGCTTCTGTTCGGTCGTTCCGTCCGGCCCGACCACGACTACGTCATACGTTCCCGCCGCGATGTTCTCGATAGTCAAGGGAGTGTCTGCGTCGGCGATGTCTACCGCCTTGCCGTTCGCGTCGGTAACAGACTTGATCTTTCCGTACGGTGTCGCATTCACCTGCAATGACGCAGCGCCAGTGAGCGCTGCACCACTTTCCCCTTTTGTGGTACTTGTCGTTCCGGGCGAGGTATTCGTCTTCGGTTTCAAAGCTATGTAGCCGCCGATCGCTCCGGCGATGAGCACCACAGCCGCCACAACGACCAGGACCAACTTGCTTTTCGGCTGTTCCGGTTCGACATAGGGCGCCGGATGCGAAAGCGGAGCGGAAGTCTGCGCCGACGCTCTTGCCGGCGCCGCTGCCGCAGCTGCTCCTGCGCCAGTTGCCGGACGCGAAGCCATCACGGTCTTCTGCGAACTGATCTCTTTCGCTGACAACATGCGCGTCTGAGGCGGCCGGGAAGGCAGCGGCGGTGCCTCGGCCGCTTTCTTCGCCTGCTCCTCGACTGCCTCCAGCGCAGCGGTGATCCGTTTGTCTTCCGGGTACCTGCTTTTCGCCTTCTGCAACAGATCGACAGCGGGCTTCAGCTTGCCGTCTGCAACGAGCTTGTTCGCCTTCCCCAGTTCCTCGTCGACGAACTTCTGCCGCTCTTCTTCTTTGCGGTGTTCAGTGACCGCTTCTTCTTTCAGCTTGGGAATTTCGTCGTAGGTTGGGTCCACAGACTCGATGCGCCGGATGACATCGTGCGCGCCCGTGAAGCGATGATTCGCAATGTCGCGTCGCGCCAGATCGACCAGCTCTTTTAACTCCGCCTCGTGCGACTGCTGCCCAAGGCGGCGCTTGATGCTCACCATCATCATGCGGGCTTGCGTATCGGTGGGATCGAGTTCAAGCGCTTGCTCTACGTATTTCCCCGCTGTGGTGAAGTCCTCGGTTTTTTCCGCCTCATCGGCCTCTTCCAGGATCCGGTGCACCTGCTCCTTACGCTGCACTCCTTGGAGGATCAGCTCGCGGTATTCCATGAGCTGCTGGTTCGTCTTGTCGATGCGAATGGCTTGATCGATCAGGCCGAGAGCGTCGTCGTAACGGTCCTGCCCCACCGCCTGCTCTGCGGCGAAGCGGAAATCGCGCACCTGGGCGGTTCGTTCATGTTTCACGATGAGTTGCTGCACCTCGTGCAGCAGCTGTCGTGCTTCCGTGTGTTGGCCCTCCACCCGGATGACTTCCGAGAGCAGATCGCGCGCTTTGCCGAGTTCCATGCGCTGATAATGCGCACGCGCCTCGACAAGGTTCTGGCCCACCATCTCTCTCCGCAGCCGCTCCTGGAGCTGGGTCATATCCATCGCGAATTCTTCGGCGGTGGAGTAGCGCTCCTCCCGATCTTTGGCGAGCGCACGCTCGAGGATCTGGTCGAGTTCCGCTGGGTAATCCGCAAGGTAAGACGACAACGGCGGATGTGGCTCGCGGAGGATCTTGATGGCGATGGCAATCGGCTCGGACCCAGGGAATGGCAGCGAGTTCGTCAGGATCTCGAACAGCATCACGCCGGCGGAGAAGACGTCGCTGCGGCGGTCGAGACCTTTGTCAGCCTCGATCTGCTCGGGCGACATGTACGACGTTGTGCCGATCGCGATGCCGGTGCGCGTCATACCGGAATTGCCGGCGCGCGCGATGCCAAAATCGACGAGCTTCACCTGCTGGCCGCCGGTCATCACGATGACGTTCGCCGGCTTTACGTCGCGGTGGACGATGTCGTGTTGATGCGCGTAATGCAGGGCGTGGCAGACCTGGATCATGTAGTCCAGTTTCTGCACGAGCGTCAGAGGCGTTCGGGCCTCCAGCACCCCGTCGAGACCCTTGCCCTCCAGGAACTCCATCACCATGTACGGCGAATTGCCTTCGACACCAAGCTCGTAGATGGTGACGATGTTCGGGTGCTGCAAGCGGCCGACGGCACGCGCTTCCCGCAGGAATCGTTCGCGCGCTTCGTTGTCCTCGGCGAACGTGCCTGTCATCTTCTTGATCGCGACGATGCGATCGATGAGCGGGTCCTTCGCCTTGTAGACGACGCCCATGCCCCCCTCGCCAAGCTTAGACAGGACGTCGTATTTGCCGATCCTTTGTTCTACTTCTGACCCCATCTTTTCCCTCGAAACCTTTCCTGCTTCGAAACCAGGCTCACCTCGCCCATCAGAGCGCGCCGTGGTGTGCCATTACTATCACGTCTTACTTGACCGTCAGCGTGAACGTGTTGGTACTCGTCACTCCTCCCGCAGCGGTTCCGGTGATGGTGACGGTGTAGGTTCCCGACGCCGTGACCACCGGTTGCGATTGCGTTGCCGGCGCCACGCCGCTGCCGCCGCAACCTGCCTGGATACCGACGAATGCCACCAGCACCACCAGCAGCAACATCGCTTTCCAACGCTTGCTGCGGCCGGGAACAACCACGATGCCCATAAGCGCTGGGCTCATCAGCGCGAATATCAACGCCAGCGAGCGGTTACCCGTACCCGGCTTCGCAGGCCGTACCTGGCTGAAGTTGGGACCGGTAGTGGTCAGCAATGCCGTGGCAAACTGGCCCTGCTGGATCACTGTCGGCGAAACGATGCAAGCAACGTGGTTCGAGGCCAGGCTGCTGCCGTCGGAATCCTTCTTGCCGGTGCAAGTCAGGTTCATGTCGCCTGTGAACTGCAAGGGCTGATTCGCGGTGTCTTGCGGAACCACCTGGAAGCTGGTGGATTGGCCCGCCGAGATGACCGCGCTCTGGTTGGTCGTGGACAGCGTGAAGCTGTTCACCGTGACCGTCACCTGCGAGGTTGACGTCGCGCCCGTCTGATCTGTGACTGTCAACGTCACAGTGCTGACGCCAAGCGGGAAGCTGCCGGTCACCTGTGCCGGAGCGCCAAGACTTCCATCGGACTTCGGTGCGACCGTCTGCGTATACGAATTCCCCCCCGTCGCGCCATTCATTCCTGGAGGTCCAGTCCAGGTGTAGGTCAAGGTGTCGCCGCAATAGAGCGTGCCCGCGTTCGGCGGAGTTGGCGACCCATTGCATACCTGGCCGATGTCGGGATCGGTCGTACCGGAGGCATCCAGGGTGAATTGGTTCGTTCCGATCTTGCCGGCGAACAACTGCTGCGTAGCCGCCTTCGCCGTCGGCGCATGGTTCCTCGGTTCGCGAACGGTGAACGTTCCCGGTGAGACATTGGTCGTCAATCCGCAGACATTGCCGTTCGCCGTGTCGAGCAACGACGTGATATCGCGGCCCGTCACGTCAAACATGCGCATCCGTTCCTGCTTCGTGAAGGTGACGCCGGCGAGAGTCTTGTACGCAACGCACACTTTCACTGGCGTCGTGTACGTCACAGGGGCGGCCGCGTCGCTGGCGATCAGGAAGTAAGTCGGCAGCGCCGCGCTGTAGTCCATGGTCGGGTAATCGATAGCGGGCTCGTGGAAACCGAGAGGCGGTACGTTTGTCACCGCTTGCGTAACGATGCCCGCCTGCGTCACCGTCGGGAACGTAACGGTGATGGGATGGCCGTTGCTATTCAGCTGCGGGGTGACGTTGGAGCCCGCCGGAGTGTCGACGACAATGATGGAAGCCGACGCGTTGTTGTTGTTCGGATCGGAATCCAACCCGTCGTGGGTGGAAACGGCGACCGTCGCCTGCGCGCTTGCTGAGCCGCTTGTCGCCACAGTGGCTGAGTTGAATTGCCCCTTGATGGTGATGATCGTGGGCGTAGTGCTCTGCTTCGGGTAAGCGCAGATCACGTGGCCCGGGGTCGTCGTGGTATCGCAGGTGACGCTGGCAGCAACCGTGCCTGTGGCGGTCACGTTCGTGAAATTGTTCGGTAGTGGGATTGTGAAATCCACGTTGACCGAGTTCGAGCTGCCGCTGACATCGTTGGCGCCGTTGTTACCGATGGTGATTGTGTAGGTCGCCAGGTTCGACGCCGACCCGCCTGCACCGATCGGGTTCGGTGAAACCGACATCGATACGTTCATGTTGACGTTGCGCTGAATCGTGGTGTCGACCGAAGCGGTCTTCGTCGTACCAGCTTGGTCTGCCGACAACGCCGACGTTACCGTAGCGGAATTGGTCCGCGTACCGGTGCCCGAACCCGCCAGGCTGATGGTCGGGTCGTAGAAGCCGGTGATGACCAAGTCAGGAGACGTCGCGCCGGCGGCGATGCTCCCCGTCAGCGTGCACGTCACCGTTCCGCTCACGACGCCGCCGCAACTCCAGTTCGTGCCCGACGCGCTGGTGAGATTGAATCCTGATGGAAGCGAATCCGTAATGACCACTCCAGTCGCGTCGTTGATTCCCGCCGCGCTGCTGTTCGTGACGCGCGCGGTGTAGGACTCCGTGGCACTAAGCCCGACCGGGTTCACGGACGGCGGCGACTGAGTGATGGTGAGCTGCACGAAGCGCTCGATATCTGTGGAAGTGTTGACCGATCCTGGTGTCGGATCGAACGACGCGTTGCTCGTGAGCGCTGCCACGAGGGCGCGGTTGCCGGTGCCCGGAGCGTAGCCGCCGCCGCCCGGCAGAACTGACGTTGCGTTGGAATACTGGCCGGTGATGACCAGGTCCGGCGCGCTCGCCCCGGGGGCGATCGAACCGGTGAATGCGCAGGGAGCAGGGTTCACGGCGAATCCACCGCAATCCCAGCCCGCCGAAGTGACTGCCGGGCTGATGAGATCGGTGGGCAAAGTCACGTTCAGCACTACACCCGCGGCCGTATTCGCCGCGACTGCGTTCACGACGGTCGCGTTCGCGACTGCGAAGTGGTACGTCACAGTCGTACTCAGCGGAGCAAACGTGCCGCTGTTCGCCGCCGGATTGCTACTGGCCGTGGCGGTGAGGTGGACCAGGCGCTGAATGTCGGTCGTCGCGTTCGCGGCCGACAAAGGAACAGTCGCCGCCTGTTGCGAGAACGTCACGCCCGGCGTCGCAGTAACAGTCCGCTGCCCAACTCCGTTCGTGAGCAACGTAGCGGTTCCTCCGCTGGTCGCATCGGAGTACTGTCCGCGAATGACGAGTGTCGAAGCACCACCTGAGGCGATCGCGTTGCTCTGCGTGCACACGACCGGCGAGCTGGCAAACGAGCCGCAGGCCCATCCCGCGCTAGACGAAGCATCTACCGAGCCGTTCACGAAGTTTGACGGTATGGCGACGCTCACAAAGGCTCCGCGCGCGGAGTTCGTAGAAACGGCGCTCACCGAGCTCGCATTGTTGACGGTGATGGTGTAGAGCACGTCGGTACCCAGCGTTGCCGGCGTACCCACCGCAGGAGCGCTCGTCGCATTCGCACTGATCGCAACGAAGCGTTGCAGGTTTGTCGTCGTGTTCTGCGCAATGAAGGGATCGCTGTTCGCCGAGGTTGTCCCGGTCACGATTGCAGCAATGTTTTGTATAGCCGCGCCACCCGAGGTGGCGAGCAAAGCCGTGTTATTCGGATAGGTTCCGCTGATGACCAGGTTCGAGCTGCCTCCGGAAGCTATCGGGGTCGCAACGTTACTGAAGCTGCAGGCCGCCGTTGTAATGCCGCCTACGGGCGGAGGTGTGAAGTCGCAACTCCAGCCCGTCCCGGACGACGGATCGACCGACGCAGTGGCCGCGTATTCGGCTGGAACGCTAACCGCCACGGTCGCATTCGTCGCCGGGCTCGTCGTCGCCGAATTACCGGTCGTCGATGCGTTGTTCAGGACGATCGTGTACTTCACCGTCTGCCCAAGATTGACAGCCGTACCTGCCGGCGGATTTCCGGTGACGGACGCGACGTTGAGGTGAACGACGCTCTGGATCGCGGAGATCACCGATGCGCTGTTGTTCGTGCCCGGGTTGCCGTTATTCGCTCCGCTATCGTCCCACACGACAGCCGAGGAAACAGCAATGCCGGTCGTCGGAGTCGTCGAGCCTCCCGCATTCAAGTCCTGCGGGTCGATCGAGAGCGAGACCGTCTGGTTCCCTGCCGCAACCGTCAGAGGACCGAAGGTGCAAGTAACCGTGTTGCCGACCTTCGGATTGCATGACGTAAAGCCTGAGTTCCCGATAACGTTGTCGCTGCTGCTTTGAAGAGTGAACGTCACGCTAACGGCAAGCGCGTCATCGCCGAATCCGGCCGTCGCGACGTTGCGAATGTTCGCGGTGACGATGAGTGGACCAGCATCGCCCACCGGCGCGAGGGTCGTGGCATTCGTAACGAAGCTCGTAACCTGCAGGTCTGACCTGCGGGCCACGTTGGAGCTCTTCACGACCTGGTTGTTGCCGGCGAGGTTGGCAGCGCCCGATGCGCCGTCGTCATACACCGAGGTTGAGCTCACAGCAACCGTCGTACTCGGAGTTGCCGTAGAGGCGTTCGATGCGACTGCCGTTGCACCCGGCGTTACCGACACCGAATAACTTCCACCTGCGCCCTTCGACAACACTCCGGGCACGCTGCACGACACCGTAGTGCTCACTTGCGAGCACGTCGAGTAATTCGCCCAGCCGCCCGGGACAAGCGTGTAACCCGACGGTACCGTGTGACTGACTGTGACGTTCGTGGCGTCGTCGCCGAACCCAACCGTGTTCGCGTTCAGTACCGTAGTAGTGAAGGTCAGCGGACCCTTCATTGCGACCGGCGTCACGGCACTGTTGTCAACAACGCTGGTGATCTGGAGGTCGGCTCGCCGTGCGATCGTGACCGGCAGCGTGTGACCTGTCATGTAATCGGCGTTGGCGGAATTGGTGTTGTTGACGTCTGCCGATGAAACAGTGATATGTAGCGGCTGGATCGTCGCCTGATTGCCGCTGACGATCGCCGCTGGATCCGGCGACAGAGATATGGTGGCGGTCGTATTGTCGCCGTTGGCGACCGTGCCAATCCCGCAGGTGAACGTCGCACTCGTTCCGCTGTTCGGCGTGCAGTGCGTTGAGAAGGTATCCGACACCAGCGAATACCCGCCCGTCGGCATCGTGAATGTCACGAGCACGTTCGTAGCGTCATTTGGACCCGTCGTATTTGCTACGTTGACGCTGTATTTCAGCGGATTGCCCGTATCGGTCAGCGGCACCGGATTGAGCGAGCTGTTGTTAGACGCTGTAATGACGAGGTTTGCCTGCCGCGCGACTGTGGTCGTGCGCAGGAAAGCGTTCTGCGTTCCGCCAAGCGTATTCGTGTCCTGCAAGTATGGCGACGCGATGCCGAGAGTGACGTCGAACGTGGTGCTGCTGTTGCCCCCGCTGATCGTCAACGCCGGATCTACCTTCATGGTCACCGCGTATGACGCACTGCTACCCACGGCAACGTAGGTCGTGCCCGGAGTCGCCGGCGAATCGACGCTGCATGTAACGACCGCACCTACCTGCGCACAACTTCCAGGGAAAGTGTTCGGCGTGGTTGCGTCGATGGTGTAGCCGCTCGTCGGGAACGACAGGGTAACTGCTACTCCGGACGCCGCGTCGACACCGAAGTTCCGCACCGGGACCGTATAGGTGACTTTGCCGCAGCTCGGGCACGTGTTGAGCGACGTCGGGCCGTTGTCGGTGACCGTGCCTAGCGCGATGTCCGATTGCCGCTGGACGGCCGGGGAGATTGCGAGAGCGTTATCGCTGGTGTCGGGATCGATGAGGCCGCCGGTGATCGTGACCGCTACCGGGAAATTGCCCGACGCCGCGCTTGCCGCGAGCACCGTCGGATCCGGAGTGACGCCGACCGAATAAATCGCCGTCGAGGTTGCCATCGTGCCGACCGTACAAACGATCTTCGTGCCGGAAGGCGAGCATCCGCCCGGGAACGTGGTTTGGGCGGGCGAGGTCAGTAATACGAAGCCGGTCTTAGGCGCGAAGTCGTATGTAACGGTGACGCTCGTCGCCGTATTCGGACCGGAGTTCTTGATCGTTGTCGAAAGGATCAGCGGACCGGCCAACGGGGACGGTGTAGGGCTCGGTGAGATCGTCGTGATCGCCAGATTCGCACTGCGCTGGACCGTGATCGCCGTATCCTTCACGTTTGTTGGCTGGGTGTTCACGATTCCGGCCGTCGCCGAGACGGTGATCTGGCGCGGCGCGGATTGCGTGCCTGCTGGCAGACCCGCCGGGTCCGGATAGGTGCCGACGATCGTGTAAACGATGCTGTTGCCTGGAGCGAGCGTGATCGTGCTGTCGGCTGGTCCCGGCGCCGCACCCGCACACCCTGTCGCCGTAGTTGTTAAGTCGCACAACGATGTGCTCACGCCTGTGACATTGACTCCACCCGAGTTGGGCGCGAATCCGGCCGGCAACGTTACTGGCAGGCGCACGTTCGTTGCGGTGTTGCCGCTCGTGTTGCTCAACGTTACGGTGTATGTCACCGTCTGGCCGAGGTTCAACGTCGGCGTTCCGCTCACCAACGGCGCGTTGTTGGTCGCGGTCAGCGTAAGGGTGGCGCTGCGCTGTACCTTCGTCGCCGGCGTGTCGGTAACGCCCGTGGGCACCGCGTCGACGATCGACGCCGTAGTCGACGCCGTCAGCTGCCGTGTTACGAACGCCGAAGTCGCGGGAACGGCCGTCGTTCCGTCGGGGAACGTACCCGTGACCGTGTACACGATGGATGCGCCCTTGGCGAGGGTGATAGTGCTGTCGGCCGGGCCCGGCGCTGCCCCGGCGCATCCAGTCGCCGCGGTCGTCAGGTCGCAAAGTGAGGTGCTCACACCTGTCACGTTCACTCCGCCGCCGCTCACAACGAATCCGGCAGGCAGGGTCACCGGCAGGCGTACGTTCGTTGCGGTATCGCCGCTGGTGTTCGTGAGCGTGATCGTGTAGGTGACCGCATCGCCGAGGTTTAGCGTCGGCGTTCCGGTTACGAGCGGCGCGCTGGTTGCCACTGTCAGTGTCAAGGTGGCGCTGCGCTGCACCGTGGTGGTGATACCCGGGGGCGTCGTACCGCAAGCGCTACACGTCGTCGTCGGATTCGGCGTGACGGCTGCCGTCACGACGGGCGCGGTGGCGTTATTCACGACCTTGCTGCTCGCGGTTGCGTTGGTGATGACCGTGTTGTCGTCGGGATAATGTCCGACCACATCGAGTTCAAAGCTGCTGTTCGGCGCCACGATCGCGCTGGTACAACCCGTCGCCGAACACGACGACGTATTCACAGTACCGGTCGGAGATGGAATATTGAACGAATCGACCACGAAGCCGGTCGGCAGGTTGGTCGTAAACGCGATGCTCGTCGCCGTGTTCAACGACGTATTGCTGCTGGCAACCTGGTACTTGTAAGTAATTTGTGTCGCGGCCGTGTTGTCGTACAACTTCGCCGTGCTGACGGCAGGAATCGTCAACGACACGTTTGCGCTGCGCTGGATGGTAGTCGCAGGGCATGAAGTTGCGTCGCATACCGGAACAGAATTGAAGATCGCGGCTGTGACAATCGCGTTCGCCTGTCGCGTGTCGTTCACCTTCGTAGGATCGAGCACTCCACCCGTCGCGCTATCCAGGAATTTACCCGTCACCGAATACACGAGCGAAGAACCGGGCGCGATGCTGATGCCGCTGTCGCCGGGACCCGCAGCGCCGGAGCATCCCGTTGCTGCTGTCGTCGTGTCGCACAGGGTCGGGCTGATGCCTGTCACGCTAACGCCACCGCCATTGACGGTGAAATCAGCGGGCAATGTGACCGGCAGCCGGACATCCGTCGCCGTGGCATTTCCAGCGGGGTTCGCCAGCGTCACCGTGTAGGTCACGTTCGTACCCAAGCTGGCTGGATTTGGGCTGTTCGCGATCGTCAACGTCAAGTTCGCAACGCGACGTACATCCGTGCTGAACGCCGTCGCGTTGTTTGTAATGCTGCTCGTTGCCGAGCTGACAATGTTTGCCGTCAACGTCGGCGCCGCGCCCGACGTGATCAACAAGTGCGTGACAGTGTTGTCGGAGACTGCGGCATCGGGGAAGACGCCCGTGATCGTCACTGTCAGCGTGCTATCCGGGCTGATCGTCGCCGCGGTACAACCGCTAACGCTGCAGGTGCTCGCGTCACCTGCTGCGCCGTTGCCGCTGTAAACCGCTCCAACCGTCTTCGCCACGAACCCTGCTGGGAAATTCGGCGTCAGCACAACTGCCGCCGGATTGGCCGACGTGGCGCTGCTGACGATAGTGAATATGTATGACACACCACCTGGCGTCGTCGCGCTCGGCTCGATCTGTGCGGTCGCCTGGTTCGTATTCGTCAGTGTCAGGATGGCGCTGCGATTCACCGTCACGGTCGGCGTAGTGCCGATCGTCGGCGATGGCGTCACGTCAGCCGTTAACGACGGCGTGAACGGCTTCGTTCCCGTTCCGCTGGGCAAGGCATTGTTCGTCGTGTCGCTTGATGCGAATTTTCCGGTGACCTGGTACGTAAAACTGTCGCCCGGTGCCAACGTCAGGTTCGTGCAGCCGGTGCCGTTCGCCTGGCAGTTCGACGTGTTGGGGGTTCCCGTGATCGGCGTAGCAACAGCGATCGTCACGGCGAAGCCCGCGGGAAGATCCGTTGCAAAGGTCACACCGCTGACCGATACGTTCCCGCCGCCGGAAGCGCTCGCGACCGTAAATGTGTAAGAAAGCGTGTCGTCCAGATTGACGGTGGGGTTACCGGCCACCGGGGGTACCAGCGGCGCATCTGTGACCGTCGCTACTGACAGTGAAGCTGTGCGCGTTACCGTCGTATTCGCTGTAACAGGTCCATTGCTGCCCGCCCCGGTGGCATTGTCGATCAGCTTCGTGCTGTCGATGGTCAATGAGGCTGAATTCGTCCGTGTCGCGCTACCCGATCCGAGCGAAGCGTTCGTGTTGAAGTGTCCGACGATCGACAGCGCAGCGGCGTTGCCCGCTCCAACCGCCAACGCTGCGCCGGAATTGGAACACGAGATCGTGGTCGCAGTCGGTGTGCAACTCCAGTTGGTCGCGGAAGGCTGCGTGTCGACGGTGAAGTCGGCCGGCAACGTGTCCACTACGGTGATTGATCCGGCAGGCGCGGCATTTGGACCGTTGTTCGTTACCGTCACCGTGTACGTAAAGGTATTCCCGACGGCGACAGAACCCGCGGAACCGTTGTTCGCGACAGAGATGTCCGACACCGGAACACCGTTCACGATGACGGTGGCTGTGCGGATGTTCGCTTCCTTTGCCCCTACGCTCGCTGTGTTGCCACCAACGCCTCCAGGCGCAGTCACGTGCGCGGCGGGAGCTGCTGTGGCATCAATGCCGATCGGATGAGTCGTCGTATTCAGGCTCGTGTAGCGGCACGTGATTCCGGCAGTAGCAACGATGCAGTTCGCGTCCGCCGGATTGAGCGTGAATCCCGTAAGCAGCAGGTTGCCGGAAGCGTCCCGCGGTACCGGCCAATTGAAGACCACGTTCGACAGGGTTCCCGTCGACGTCAGCGTGTAGTCGTAGTGAACGGTCGACGCGTAAGGCGGCGCAGAGTTGACGGGGGCTGCGTCGTACGCGACTTGCACCGTCGGACTGCCTGCGGAGATCGTCAGCAGGTTATTGCTCGACGCTTGCGGGAACGACGTGGTGATCCTTGCCGCAAAACCGTTGTTCGTGTTCGCGCCGGCGGCTGTCGACTGGTAACTATCGGCTGTCGTCGCCACGTCGGACGAATTCGTCGTGCCGGCAATGAAAAAAGTATTGACCGCCGTTAAACCATTCAGATGTGCCGCACCGCCGCTGCCTCCGCCTCCGCTGATCACGAGGCTCGGCGGGTATGTGTAGCCGGAGCCTCCGCCGGTCACCGTGATTCCCGTGATCTGCCGTGAGCCTCCACCCGCCACTGTGGCTGTTGCCGTTGCGCCTGAGCCGTTGCCGCCCGTCACTGTGATCGTCGGCGCGGAGGTATATCCACTTCCCGCTGTGTCGATCACGACCGCGCCTGAGGTGGGAATAGTGCTCCGCTGCAGGACGATCCCGTTCACCGAATCCGCGGAACCGCTGCCACCGGCGTACGCGGCGAACTCATACTTCGGAGTCGCAGGATTGATGACGGCTACAAAGCCGGATTGCGTACCGCTCTTCGATCCGAAAATTGCGTTCGCATCCGTATTGGCAGTCGCGAAGAAGCTATCGCTCGACTGCGTCGAACCGCCAACATAGACGAGCGGGTTCGTGCTGTTCCTCTCGTCGAGACGAATCGCGTTACCGCTGTCCGAGCCATTTCCGCCTAAGTACGTAAACCACGACAGCGTTCCGGTCGTACCGAACTTTGCAACGAAAGCGTCCGGCGCCGTTGCTTGACCTTGCAACAAGCACGCACTCGTACACAAACCCGACGACGATGTTTGGCCAGTGATGTACGCGTTCCCGGCAGCATCGACAGCGACTGCATTGCCGAATTCGTCGGCGGAGCCGCCGATATTGCTCGCGTAAGTGAGCTGCGCCGATCCCGACGCCGTCGCGTCCAGGTTCGCTACGAAAGCATCGCCACTTGCGGCCGTCGCCCAGCTTTTCCCGGCGAAGTTCGTAGCCGCCGTGCGGCCTGTCACGAAGATGTTGTCCTTGCCATTAACGGCATCGGGTTGAGCGAAGATGCCGTTGCCGACAGAATCGCCCGTTGAGCCACCCAAATACGTTCCGTAAACCTGTTTTCCGAATATGACACTCGACGCGTTGCCGGTGCTCGTGTCATCGCCCGCGTTGCAATTCCAGTTGTAGACGGCCGTCGTCGCGGTCACCGAGTTCAACGTGACCGAGGTTCCCGCGGTCGTATTCACGTCGGTATTGTGTGACGGTCCGAGTGGCACACCGGTGATGCCGACCACATCTCCAGCCACAAATCCATGGCCCAAGGGGAGAGTAAGTGTGACTGTGTCCTGGCTTGGCTGCTTGTTGCAAAACGCTTGGCTGATTGCCGCGGTGTTGAGGTTGACTCCGGCTACGAATGCATCTGTCGCGCTGGCGCGGGAAGATTGGAACGGGCTCGAACTCGTCGGGAAACCTGCGCTTGTGGTCGCCCCTGTGATGAAGAGATTGGTTCCCGCAAGCGACATCGCTTTTGCCGCTTCGGCTCCTGCAGCTCCAACGAACGCCGAATAGCTGAGCGCACCCGCGCTTGTCAGCTTTGCCACAAAAGCGTCGGTCGAACCTCCGAACGCTGCCTGGGTGGGTGTTACTACCGGAAAATTACTGGATGCGCTCCCACCGGCGAGGTAGATGTTGCCACCGGCGTCGACTGCAATACCCGCCGCCGTCTCCGCTCCCGATCCCCCGAGGAACGCGGCCAGCAGCGCGGTATCACCTGGCTTGCTCGTCGTTCCAATCTTCAGCACATATACGTCGTCAGACGGTCCGGCCACAGCTGCATTGCCAGTGGCGGACGTCGAGGGAAACGATATCGCCTGCGTCACGCCTGTGACGTACAGATTTCCGTTCGCGTCCGTCGCGATGGCGCTAACGGTGGCGTTCGCTGTCGTGCTGACGTAAGTGAGGAAATCGATCGCAGGGTCGATGGTCAGCGAGCGTGTCCGGTCGTAGGAACCGATTTCGAAGCCGATAAGGTTCTCGCCGAGAGCTCTATACGCGACGTCGATCGTTTTCCCGTCCTGAAACGCGGACGGCTTGAGCAGTCGCAACGGGCCGACCGACGTCTCGATGACTAAATCTCCGTTTTCGATCTTGAGTTTTTCCGCGCCTCGGATGCGAAGAGCGATGCGCGAGGGATCGGCGCCGGGAGCCACGATGAAGTCGTTCTCGAGTCTTCCGTCTTTGCCGTAGTAGGCAACGTCGATGCCCTCGTAAAGCGAAGCGCCCGTTACGTGCGCGAAATTAGGAACGTCCCGTTGCCATCCTTTCGGATCCCTTCCAACGAAATAATTGCTTCTGAGTTGCAGAACCTCCGAACCATGCAACTGGATCGATCGTTGTCTTCCGGCGAATTGAAGGCGCACGACGGCGGACCGGCCTGCCTTGGAGAGGCGGAGCACCTGCTCATCGCCGGTCAGAAACAAGGTGTAGCCTGCGCCACGCGACAAGAACTGCACTTTGGAATCGGTCTGGCCGAGATTGGCCTCAAAACCCAACGGCAGCAGTGCGACTCTGTGTGCGACCGAGGCAGGATCAGCGGACGTATGGTCGGGACGCGCGTCGGCAGCCGATGCCGCACCCGTGTAAAGTGTCAGCGCAAAAAGATATGTGAGGATCCACGCAGAAAGCCCCGCACTCCAGCATGATTGCCGCCGCATAAGAGCACTCCCGAATACGAAATTGCGAATTTCGGAACCGCAGGGCCGGACAGCATCACTTCTGCTGCGTGGCCACGTGGACGGGGGACTCCGGCGCGAGCACGCAGTACTACGAAAGTCGCGGGGGATGCGACCTCGTTAAATCACATAAAACAGAGGACCTAACACACTTTGGGGAGGGTTGCGTTGCTGGACCTTAGCACCGCCTTAGACGGGTGTCAATAATAACAACAATAACGGTGTGCAACTTGTTGCATAGACAACATGGAGTGGACAGGCGGCTCAGCGTCCTTTACTGCCAAACCCGCTTCGGATAAGCTCTCCCACGCTCAATCAGGATCAGGCATGAAGGCCGTCGGCCGGTTTGAAATCCTAAATCCCGTCGTCAGCGGGACCGTGGAGACGTTTACCGCGAAGGACCCATCCTCGGGCGCCACCGTACTGCTGCACCTGTTGCCTGCGGATGCGGCCGACACGCCTGAAAAGGTCTTCCTGGAATTCGCGCCAGGCTGCCCCGGGAAAATCCTTGATACGGGCTTCGACTCCGATTCGAAACGTGCTTTTGTCGTCACTGAATACCCAAAAGATCGCAAATCACTGTTGTTATGGATCAAATCACTTAGCGCATTGCCGCCAAAGCCAGCGGCAAAGCCCGCTCCGCCTCCATCATCGACGAAATCGTCTAGCGACGGAGCCACACGGATGTTCGACCCCGCAGCGATGTTCGGCGGAATGCCCCCCGCCGACGTGCCGCAACCGCCCCCGCCCCCCACAGGAGACGGAGCCACACGCATGTTCGACCCGTCTGCCATTTTTGGCGGCGCTCCGGCAGCATCGGCAGACGCAGGCTCGACAAAGATGTTCGATCCATCTGCTGTATTCGGTGGAGCGCCATCCAGCCCATCCACCGCGGGAGCGGCAACCCCTAGTCCCGCTGCTGCACGCAATACACCGCCACCAGCTTCGTCGACGCATAGGCCCATCACCGATCCTTTCGCCAATCTTAAAAGCGCCTTGGAACGCGCTGCCGGCAGCGCTCCATCGCAGAGCGGTCCCGCAAAATCGAGCGGCGGCGAATTTACGCGCCGCTTCGAGTTGCCGAAGCAATTTCGCAATGCACCGACGCGTGTCGATCGCACCTCCGCACCCGCGTCGCATCCGAAACAGCCCAAGGGTGAGGAAGGCGACAAGGGTGCGTTTACGCTGATGATGGAAGCCTATGGGGAACGGGTCGACCAGGTGGAAGGTCCTGCGCAATCGCCGGCGACAACGCCAAATTCGGACGGCGCCACTCGCATGTTCGATCCGTCCGCCTTATTCGGCGGCGCAGGGACCGGCGCGACGAGCGGGCCAAACACCGATCCCGCCACGCCGGAACCACCTGTTGCATCGGACTACCCGCCAACCGTACGCTTGCCCGCGATGCCGGACGACGGCGACAAGACGTCCCGCTGAGGGTGAGGTCTCTTCCCGATTTCGCTGCTTATTGCTGCGTTACGCGGAATAACTGGCTGCCGACGATCAGCGACGAGCCTGGCGGGACGGGTGCCCTGCCCTGCACCTTGATGTAGGTACCATTTCGGCTGCAATCCTCAATGAAGAAATTCTCGCCGCGATGATAGACCTTGCAATGAGTGCGGCTCATGAATTCGTCTTTTTCGAAACTATAAGTCGCCCCCGCTCTGCCGAAAGTCACTTCTTCCTGCTGGATCGGGTACCGTGATCCCGTTTCTGTTCCGTCCGGACGGATCCCCACGAACTCCGCGGGTGGAGCATTCAATGCGGCCGCCAGGTTCATCATCGAAGTCCCCGTGTGCGCCGCTTCCGCCAGCGCATCTTCGCGCTCCAGGAACTTCATCATCTGCGTGCCCAGGAGCACGATGTCGCCGCTTTGCAGAGTGTGGGTGGCAACGAGCCGCACAAAAATTCCGCGGGTGCTGAGGTCCTCAACACAGAGCTGGCCGGTATCAGCCGTCAGCCTCGCATGTTGCGGCGCCATTCGCGAGTCGCTTGAGAAAACGATATCCCCCGAATTTTGTCCGATGATCACCGGCTTCGATCGCACCGACCACTCGCGCGGCTGGCCTCCCGGAACCATGTGCTGCAACTTAAACGTCGGCAACTGTAGTCCGGTGCCGGCTTCCAGCACCGTGTGTGACGTAAGTGGCTTTCCGCTGCGTCCTTCGTCCCAAACCACCTCAAACAGGTCGCTCGGACCTTCCTTGCCCTTCAGTGAGAACTTGCCCAGGTAGTTCACAGGCATCGATAACTTGCCGGTGACCTTCTGGTTCACCGTGGACGAAATAATGATCTGGTCCGCCTGTGCCACGCTTTCCACTCGCGAAGCAACGTTCACGACGTCGCCGAAGACGTCATCTGTCTTCACGATGCCCAGTCCGTAATTCAAGCCGATCCGGATCTTGATCGGATCGTTGGCGAGGCGGGTCTTGTTGTGCTCCTGCAACGCCTTTTGCATCTCGGCAGCACAGCTTACGCCGGCAGCGGGATCCTCAAAGGTGGCCATTACGGCGTCGCCGATCGTCTTGATGAATTTTCCGCCTTGGATCTTGTCAATCTGGCCGCGCAAGACTTCGGTGCACTGGTGCACCATGATGGTGCCCATCACATCGCCGTGCTTTTCGAAATAGGCTGTGGACCCGCGGATATCGCTGAACAGGACGGTGATTTCACGCTGGAATTTCCCCAGTTCCTGCATCAATTCAGGCTTCAACAGCGAAGCCTTCATGACCTGCGTGAATTTCGGTGCTCCCATCTCGCTCCTGCGCGTGCGGGAAAACAGGTATCCAGATTGGCGTTGCACGTCGTCGCGCGGTGGGGGGACACACGACGCCACACACTGTGTTGTGCGGCACACATGATGCACGTCCTCTCTCTGGAAGGCAAGACTCCTGCAAAAACGCAAGTAATTGCGCTTTTCCAACGATGGTTACCCAGACGTAGCGCGAATCTGGCGAGTAACCCCCGAAGCGCTAAGAATTAGCGCTCCCTACCTGCCGGCGCGGCTATAGTGCAGCTTGGAATAGCCCCTCTGGCGGGGGTTTCGGCTCCGCGGATCTCATGGCCACAGAAGCTGTCCACCATATCGAAGGGGAGCTGCACCGGGCCTTTATCGATCGCATGCCAAGCGCAGTGGCGATCGCCGAATATGCCGTCGAGCACTGCCTCTCCGACCGCGGCGCCGACGCCGCGTGGCTGAAGGCCCACTTCAGCGTCATCGCCGACACCGCTATGCTCACCGCGCAGGAGCGCTATCTCGACGCTCAGCGCCACGCAGCGAAGGCCGCTTTCTTCAACGTTCTGGTTCCGATGGTCGGCGAGCGCGCCACCGCCGACGAGTTCGTAGGAATCCTGGCTGAGAATTTTCAGTCCCTCGACAAGTTCTTTGTCGCTCTCGGTCAGGCTCGCCATCCCCACATCGTTAAGACATTCGAACTGCTGGTATGCAAGCTCATCGCCGTCGCTTACGACGGCGCGGCGCAAACGGTTCTTCGCGGGCAACCTGACTTCATTCTTCCCTCTGTCGAACAATTCCGCCGCGATCCTTCCAGTTGCGTCGTTGTTTCGGTCAAGAAGAACGTGCGCGATCGTTGGCGGCAGCTCGTATCGGAAACACAGCAGCCACACGCGTTCTATCTCGCGACACTCGACGAAGAAGTCTCGAAGCTCGATCTGTTCGAGATGGAAGCGGCTCACGTTTTCCTTGTCGTCACGGACCGCGTTAAGCAAGCACGCACCGACTACAAGGTGGCCGCAAATGTCATCACCTTCGAGGAGCTCTGTTCTCAGCACCTCGATCCCGCAGTACAGCGTTGGACCGCTGCTGGTGTCCTTCGCATACCGAACGCCGAATCACGCGGCGGCAGCACACCAGAGAAGCTACCTCCGGGATTCGGGCCGGCGACTCGTAACGGTAGGCGCATCACTGTGGCGGTGGATCAGCCCTCACTGTTCGAATAGCCGTTAAGACTCCGTACAATGCCTCCGATGGCGCGCCCGAATACATCCGCGTCCACGTGGCTCCTCACCGCGATCACCATGATCGCGTTCGCCGCGAACTCCGTCCTGTGCCGCCTCGCGCTCCGCGCGTCGGGCACCGATCCGGCCACATTCACTGCCATCCGTATTGCCTCTGGTGCATTCATGCTGTGGCTCCTCGCGAGCCTCGCCGGTCACAAGAGTAAGACGGCCGGGAACTGGATCTCCGCCGCTGCGCTCATCGGTTACGCCGCCGCGTTCTCCTTCGCATACGTGTCGCTGCCGGTCGGAACCGGCGCGCTGCTGCTGTTCGGAGCCGTACAAGCAACGATGATCGTTCGTGGATTGATAACCGGAGAACGTATGAACGGGCCGCAGATCACCGGATTTGTGCTTGCCGTAGCCGGCCTGGTGCTGCTCGTGCTTCCCGGATTGTCCGCTCCTCCGGTGGCAGGAGCGCTGTTGATGGCATTCGCCGGAGTGTGTTGGGGAATCTATTCACTGCGGGGTCGGCGCAGCTCCGACCCTCTCGCTACCACCGCCGGGAACTTCACACGAGCAACGCCGATGGCGATTGCCGTCCTGTTCGCCTTCGCTGTGCTACACGTGCAATCCTCCAACTGGAGACCCATCCATTTCACCGCGGTGGGAGTCGTGTATGCGCTGCTCTCGGGAGCGGTTGCATCCGGCATTGGGTATTCGATCTGGTATGCCGCGTTGCGAGGACTGACGGCCACTCGCGCTGCGGTCGTGCAGTTGAGCGTTCCCGCGATTGCCGCACTCGGCGGTGTCACGTTCCTTGGCGAACGCATCACGTTACGCCTTTGCATCTCTGCTGCTGCTGTTCTCGGTGGCATAGCGCTCTTCGTGTTGGAGACGAAGTCGGGCTCGCGTTAATCGAGACGCTTGGTCATCAGGTACCGCGCTTCTCGACGGAATCCACTACGTTCGTAGAACCGCAGGGCTCGCTCGTTGTCGTGACCGGCTTCCAAACGAACGGCGTGTGCTCCCATCGCGCGAGCACGTTGCTCGGCGAACGCCACGGCAGCGCGTCCGATCCCCTTGCCGGTCGCCTGCTCGCGAATGTAGAGCTCGTCAATCAGCACGAACTTGCCGCCGAACTCCAGGCTGAACGCCAGCGTCAATACCATGTACCCAACAATCTCGGTGTTCACCGCAATGAACCACGCGCAGCCCTGCTGGTCGTTGTCGAGCAGAACTTCTACTGCCGCTCGTGTTTCGACCTCGCGCCACGAAATCACCTCGTGCGCATACAACTCGCGCATGAGCCTCAAAAGCTCGTCTGCGTTAACTTTTGTAACCCGCTGAAAATCAGCCATTCTCACCGTCCGACGTTACTTCCGGACACCCCAACCCGCCGCCTTTCACACGCAACTAAGCTCTTATACACGGGTTTTCAACGACAGCCACTTTGTCAGTAGCAAGTTCCCCCGACGGGCCTCAGCTTGGGGCGATGATCGGCGGACGGAGGTGACCATTATGACGAAGCGAATCATGCAGGTGGCAATCGCCGCAGCAGCGATGTTCCTGCTTACGGGCGTCGGCAACGCTCAGGTATGGGGCCAACCGCGCAGCGGATGGGGATGGCAAAACCGTCAAGACCAGCGTGAATACCAGAATGGCTTGCGCGACGGGCAGAATGACCGCGAACACCGCCGCTCCTGGCATCCACGCCACAACGAGCGCGACTACCTGAACGGCTACCGAGCCGGCTACGGGCAGAACGGCAACTGGGGAGACCGCGACCATGATCGGGACCGCGATCGCGATCGTCGCGGCGGCGGCTACTATCCCGGTAACGGATATCCGAATGGCGGCTACCCGAACGGCGGCTACCCCGGCAGCCCCGCATACCCGGGCGGCGGCGGGTACGGCGGCTACAACGCCCAGCAGGTACAGCGGCTGGCTTACCAGAACGGATACCAGCAAGGCCTCAACTACGGCCAAGCGGACCGCAACAACGGACATAGCAACCGTCCGACCTACAGCTCGACGTACCAGAACGGCAGCAACGGATACTCGCCAGCGTACGGCGACAAGATGACGTACAAACGTGCGTTCCAGGACGGCTACCGCGCTGGATACCAGCAAGGCTACATGGGCGGCGGCTACCGCCGGTAAAATCACGGTGACTCGAAAGGCGCCCATCACGGGCGCCTTTTGTTTTTCGGTCGCCGATGCTATAAGGCACGGATGATTCGGTTGTCCTACCGGCTCCTGCCATTCACGGTACTCGCGTTCGCCTTTTCGATGCTCGCAACTTCGGCGCAAACACTATCGGAAGCGTCCCGCAGCCGTTTGTCGACGAAGTTTCCGGGAGAGACGATTGTTGCCTCCTGCTCTGCCATGGCAATCGGAAGGACTCTTGATTCCTTTGCAGCCGTGTATAGCAGCTCTGAGGAAAAAGTTCGGGTGGTCGCCGTCGCGAAGAATGGTGACGTCCGCGATCTGGACGTGGTCCCCGCATTCCGCGGTACGTCGTTTGAGTTGCAATGCCTGAATGCCAGGGAGGCGAAGGAGCGCAAGAAGGTGCTCGGTGAATCTGAGGCGATTCGCGATTTCTTGAAAGTTCCCGCCGGACGCGGAGCTGTCTGCTATTTCACCAGCGAAACCGAGACGAAATGCTGGTCCACCGATAAGGATGGGAAGTTGATAGACGCCGGTGGATGGCAGACCTAGAGCGACTACTCGTACCGTAACGCTTCGATGGGGTCGAGGTTTGCAGCCCGGATCGCGGGTACCATTCCACTTGCTAAACCCACGAACCCCAGGATGACCGTCGCAACCAGCAGCACCTTGGGAGCGATTAGCAAACGAATATCGCCTCCTTCCGCGTGCTGAGCGAGTGCGCTGTACAGCGTGAGTTTGCCCACCGATATCGAGACTGCGTACGACAGCAGAATGCCAAGCACTCCGCCCACCGCGGTAATAACCAGCGCCTCCGCAAGAAACTGGAACAAAATATGCTTCTTGCGCGCGCCCAGGGCTTTCTCGACTCCGATCTCTTTCGTACGTTGCGTCACGGAAACCAGCATGATGTTCATCAGCCCAACGCCACCGATACCGAGCGTCAGCGTCCCGATGAAACCCATCAGGATCTTGATCCCCATCGTGATGATCTGGAACTGCTGAACCTGCCTCTGGGCGTCGAACACCTGGACTGCGCGCTGGTCTTCCGGCTTGAAGTTATGCGCGATCGCCATGCTCTCGCGAATGGTCTTCGTGATCTTGTCGTGATCCAGGCCCTCGTAGTTCAGCCAGATGCCATCGACATAATGGATGTCCTGGAGCACTTCCATCGTGTTGTACGGGATGTAGATCTGGCGGTTGATGTCGTTGTCGCCCTCTTGCATACGAGCGGCCATCACGCCGATCACCTGGAAGGTCACGCCGCCCACTCGGATCGATTCGCCGACGGCAGGTGCGCCCGAGAAGAGCTTTTGCTTTGCCTCCCAGCCGATGAGTGCCACGCGCCCACGACTCAGGTTGTCTTCGTCGTTGAGTAACCGGCCGTCTTCGATGTTGATGTTCCAGATGGATTGTGCCGGTGGATCGATCCCGTCGACGGGTAGTGTGAAGCCGCGATCACCGAAAGACACGGTCGCACTCTTGCTCTTGGAGCGGGCAATGTGTCGGACCAGGGGCACGACGTTTCGCAGTCTCTCCACATCCTCATCGGTAAAGCGAATTGGTGTGCCGGCCTTTTCTGCGCCGGCTTGCATGGATGTGCGCCCGGGGAAAACGCCAACCGCCTTGGCTCCAAAGTTCTCGAAGATGGCTGTTACGGCACGACCGAAACCGTCTCCATAGGCAAGCAACAGCACGACCGTCGCGATGCCCCATGCCATTCCGAGCATGGTCAGCGCAGTACGACGCCGGTTGTGCTGCATGGCGCTGTACGCCATCTGGAGCAGATCGCTGGTCATCTATTCCTTCCTCAGAGCTTCCACCGGTTGCAGGTTCGCGGCTTTTCGCGCCGGATACACGCCCGCGAACACTCCCGCCACCGTCAACGAGCCGATCGCGATCGCAGCCGACATAGGCACCAGCGTAGGCGGATCGAATCCCGGTGGTGAGGGCAGTTTGTGTAACGCAGTCATGAGCGAGGCCGCCGCAAACATTCCGATCCCGCCGCTCAAAAGCGTCAGAAAGGCGCCCTCCGCGAAGAATTGGAACATGATGCTGCGTTTCGTCGCGCCCAGCGCTTTGCGTAAGCCGATTTCGGGCGTCCGCTCCGCGACCGCGACCAGCATGATGTTGATCACTCCGATCGCTCCAAGCGCGAGCGTCACTAAACCGACGCTGCCGAGAAATTTGTTCATCGCGTCGAAAATGCCGCCGATCATGTCCTGCGTGCGAATCGTGTCCCATTCGTCGAACGCATCCACATTGTGCCAATCGAAGTTGTGATTGCGGCCGACTACTTTATGTACCTGGAGCTTCGCGGAGTCATGCAGAGCGCGCGATCGGGGTTGGTAGTTGATGGCGGAAATCGCCGTAGGCTGATCAGCCAGATTCACCGGGAAGTATTGCCGCATCGTGGTGAACGGAACCAGTACGAAGAGGTTCCGGTTCGTGTTCTCGCCTTTGCCGATTCGCTCAACGGTACCGATCACGTCAAAACGGATCCCGTTCAGCAGGATGGTGCTGCCGACGGCGGGCTGACCCGGAAAAAGCTGCTTGCGCGTTTCATCGCCGATCACCGCAACGCGATGCGCCGCTTCCATATCACCGTCGTGAAACCATCGGCCCTGATCGAGCGGGAAGTTGCGGATGCGATTGATGTTGGGCATCACGCCCTGGGTGGCGCCTGAGGTGCTTCCGAATTCGCTAATGGCGCGCAGGTTGCCGCGATTGATCAGCGGACTGATTTCGAGCACGTCAGGGCACTCGGATTTGATGTCCTCAACGTCCTTGTCGGTCAGGTTGTACTGACGCATGGACGTGAAGCTGCCGCTGATTGCGGGCGCGCGACCTCCCCACAGGAACATCACATTCTCGCCCATTTGCGCCAGCTGCTTCCTGTTCCCAGTGCGGAAGCCTTCACCAAGGCCGATGAGGAGCAGCAACGATCCAACCCCCCAAGCGATGCCGAACATCGTCAGGAAAGAGCGCAGCTTATGCGACCAGAGGGTGCGGAGCATCTGGACGAAGATGTCGAACAACAAACGCATGGACTATCCGTTAGACACCGCGGGAGTAGACGTCCTCCACCTCCCTTTATACGTGGAAGACGTCCGAGATGTTCAACGGTTAGCCGGGAAACAGGCTCGACTGGCCGAAAAGTGCTACCTACCGCCAATCTTCTTTTCCGCGATGGGTCTGGCGTAGGCGCCGGTCGGATTGTGGATGTAAATGGTCAGGATTTTCTTGTACAGATCCGTCGCATCATCCTTTTTCCCAGTCTTTTCGTACGATTGAGCAAGTAGGGCGAGAATAAATGGGTCGCGTCCCTGCGCCTTGTCGCTTGCATCCTTCAGGTCGGTAATGGCTTTGTCGTAGTCGCCGGTATGAAAGGCGACATAGCCGGTCAGGTACGGCCAGTATTGCGCCTGTGCCTTCTGGTTGTCGGCGCCAGTCTTATCTAACGCTGCCTTGGCTGCGTCGACGTGCTTCTGCGCCTCGGCTTTGTTGCCCTGGCGCGCCGCTACCCGCGCCTGGGCGTTGTGCCAGCGCCACTCCCACAGCGCATGGTCTTCAGGCTTCAGTTCGGCTTTGGTCGATGCATCGTAGCCGATCTGGTAGTACTTCGTAGCGCCCTTGTAGTCACCTGATTCCAGCAGCAACCGGCCGAGTTCGTTGCTGACGTCCGCCGCGCTCGCGTAATCCTTCTTCTCGAGGTAGGAATCGATCAGCGGCTTCTCGGCTTGTTCTGCCCCTTTCGCGTTGCGCTCGAAGAAGTACGAGACCGCGATTGATCTCTGGACGCTCGCTTTCTGCCGGTCATCGGTAGCGTTATCGAGGGCAGCCTGAAGGTGCTTGCGCGCTTCGGCGTACTTGCCCTGCAGGTCCAGGATGATCCCGGCTCCCTGGTGCGCATCGACATTTTTCGGATCGGCTTGCATGGCCTTGTTGGCCTGCTCGAGAGCTTCATCGAGCTTGCCTTGCGCCATGAGCCGCCGGCCCTGTTGGACCATCCCCGCCGGAGTGTTGGGATCGAGTTGCCGCTGCTGTCCTTGACCCTGGGCGGGTTGGCCGGGTTGCTGCGCCCACAACATGGCTGCTGTACCAAGCACCGTTACGATGGCAATAGCTCTCATCTTCATGGCCGCACAGTATAAGCAGAATGGTGACGCCGGGAAAGCCGGGTTAACATAGGCGCCGATTCGGCGTCTCACGGATATGCGACGACTGCTGATTCTGTTGCTTGCAATTTCCGCGACCGCGTTCGCTCACCCGAGCGTGAGCATCGTTGTCGACAGTAAGGGCAACGCTTACTACTCCGACCTGAAGCAGGTCTGGCGCGTCGACGCTGCCGGCAACAAGACCGTCGCCGTCCCAGATGTTCATACTCACGAGCTTTGGCTCGATTCGGCCGACGCCCTGTACGGCGAGCACCTCTGGTATACCGGACCACAAGACGGTTCCGGCAAGTGGTTCTACCGCGTATGGAAACGCACGCCTGATGGTCGCATCTCCGACGTAGTGCCTGCGACGGAAGGTTTCCGCGGAACCTTCAGTTTCGTTCGCGACCCGCAGGGCAACGGCTACATGGCCGGCGAGATCGGCGCACATGACCAGACGATCATTCGCGTCATCGATCAGTCCGGCCGCCAGCGAGTACTTGCCGGAAGCGCGAATAAGGGCTCGCGCGATGCGCGTGGCGCCGATGCCACGTTCCAGCACATCGAGTGGCTAACCTTCGGTGAAGACGGGAATCTCTACCTTGTGGATCGAGGTACGCTCCGCCGCGTTACTCGCGACGGCGTGGTCACTACTGTCGCGTCAGTCGGCGGCAAAGAACATGAACTCCAGGGACTCTACGCAGATCGCTCCGGCAACGTCTACGTCGCCAACAACGGCGCGCGCCAGGTACAGAAGTTCGGGCCCGACGGAAAGATGACGGTCTTCGATCGGTCGACCTTTCCGTGGTCCCCTACAGGCGTAACGATCTCAGGAAAAACCGCGTACATCCTGGAATACATGAACCCGATCGCCGTGCGCCTCAGGAAAGTGCTTCTGAAATGACCTATCGCGCGATGCGGCGCAGTTGCTTCCAGGTCTCGACGCCCTGACTTCTCAAGATCGCGATCTGTTTCTGCCAGATCTGTGCGGTGACGAAGGCATCGGCTAGCGCGTGGTGTGCCTCGGCGAACGCAACCGCGTAATGCGCCGCCACGGACGCCAGGTCGAGCTTGATCGTCCGCTCGTCGAAGGCCTCTACCGGGTAGTGCCTCCGGTGCAGTTCGTTCCAATGAAATAAACGTGCGGTATCGATGTGGGCGCGAGGGCACGCGCCTCGATCAAGCCTCGCTTCGACGAGTTCTTTTTCGAGGATCTCCAGGTCATGCCGGATGAAATGGCCTACGAGGACAGCGCCCTCGATGAAGTGAAGAAAGCCGGCAAGCACCTCGCGCGGTTCTTCCGCGCACTCTATGTCTTCGGTCCGCAGCTTGTGCACGATAACGCTTTGCTCGGGCAAGTCGACGCCGGGATTCGTGACGCGGTAGAACTGCTCGCCCATCCTGATCTTTGCGCCATCCATCACCACTGCCCCGATCGAGAGCAAGCGATTCGTCCGCGAATCCAGCGAGGTGAATTCGGTGTCGAAGACGATGTAGCGCAATTGCGTAAGTGGCTTATCGGGAGCAATGCCGTCGCCGGCAATAACGTTCTTGATCGCTTGTAGCACGCGCACACTCTCACTCGTTTCCGTCACTGCAACTGCGACCACACGGCCGTCTTGAATCGTGCCTCGGCCCACGCTTGCGCACGGGCGATCGACTGGAACGATTCTTTGAGCAGCGCGCGTTGCAGGTGCGACAGCACTCCCGGACTCACGTAATTCGTGATCTTCTGCCCCGAGCGGGCCTGCTCCACTTGATGCTCGAGGCGGAGCATCATCAGGAATTCGCTGGCTTCGGCCAGGTCGGCGAGCATCGTCGCATCGCCATATCCGGCGTCGCGCAATGCGGCCAGGCGCTCGATGGTTCCTGTTGTTTCGATCCGTGCGTCTACCGCAAACAGCCGCGCCAGGTTCACGATCGGCGCCGTGCCATGCATCTTGATGTCGAGCGAATCCTTGTGTTCGCCGTTACTCTCAACGATGAAGTTGCGGAACAGCGTCAGTGGAGGTTTTTGCAGGATCGACACGTATGCAAGGATCGATTTAAAGAATCCTGCTGACTTCAGCAGAGTGCTCACATAGTCGCGAACTTGCCCAAAGAGCGACGCGTCCCCGTACACCGGCCGCATGTCGAAGAAGATCAGGCCATGCAACGCCGTGTGCTGCTCCGGGTCGGTGATCCACTCGCTGAAATACGAGCGCCAAACGTCCACCCGCTGCCGCCAACGCGCGTTCGCTGCCGTATATCCGCCATGGCAAGGCGGATACCCGCAGCGCGCCATGTACTCGCTAGCAGTTTTCGCCAGTTCGCGGAAGTACTCGTAAGCCTGCGGCTGTTCGCTTTCTGGAATGTCGAGATAGATCAGCCCGTTATCCTGGTCGGTCTTGAACGTCTGCTCGCGACGTCCTTCGCTGCCCAATGCGATCCAACAGTACGGATACGGCGCCCCCCCAACCTGCTCTTCCGCCATGCGGATCAGCTTGTGAACTACGTGGTCGTTGATCTCCGCGATCACACGGCCGATGTGGTGCGCCTTCGCTCCTTCCCGGATCATCAGCGGAATAAGCGTCAAGACCTTCTCCTGCGCCGCGGCGACTCCCTCGATGCTCGTCTGGCGGTCGATGTCGCTCGATAGCACCAGCGGCGAACGGCCTTGCAGCCGCATCAGGTCATGCGTCGTCACCACGGACGCCGGTTTACCGTCGCGTGTGACCAGGACGTGGTGGATATTGCGCCCCAGCATCTGCATCATCGCCTGGAAGGTGGCTTGCGCGGCGTCGACCGAGATGACCGGCGAGCTCATGATGGCGCTCACCGGTGCATGTGTCGCAAGGCCGGCCGCGACAACTTTGGTCGCCAGGTCTGTCTCTGTGACGATTCCAATCGGTTGATTGTCACCATCGGTGACCACCGCGCAACTCGCATGTGCCGCCGCCATGGCGGCAGCGACGCACTGGATCGGTGAAGCTTCCAGGCATAACACCGGTGCGGCGGCCCCCACGTCTCCCGCCGCGATGGAATAGAGCAACTGTTCGGCAGCGCTGGCCGACTGCGAGCGCGTCCGCAATTCGCCAAGAGCGCGATCGACGTATCGTGAAATCGAGGTTCGCACCACCCAGGCCGCGACCTCCGGAACGCGCTGCGTTAGCTCGCGCACAGCATCGCCGGAGATGCTGTACGCCAGCGTGTCCTCCATTGCGCTCACGTCGAACCTTGCAACATCTCCTCCGACCAGCGACAGTACGCCAAACAGGTCACCTTCACCGCGTACATCGACGAGCACCTGCTCGCCGGCATCGCTCGGTATCGTCAGTCGAACTGCGCCCTTATAGATCACGTAGAGCGACTCGGACGGCTCGCCACCCGCTTTCAGGATGTTCGTTCCACGAGGGAAATATTCAAGTGAGATGTGTCGCGCCAGCGTGCGTAGCTCCTCTTCCGGCAGAAGCACGAACGGGGGCACGTCCCTGAGAAAGCCGATGACGCTTTCGGTCACCAGCGTCGGCGGTGCTGCGCTTTGCGACATAGTGTTATGGGGCGTCGCACTCGATGGCTTGAATAGCGCAGCAGAATTGTAGGCACAGCCCGACCCTTGGGTTGGTGACAGCGGTCACACTCGAGGGTTTTCCTGACTGGTTGCGCCTGGGATCCGCTACTGCTTCCCGAACACGGGTCCGGGCTGCGGGATTGCCTCGCCATCATGCCTCGGATCGCTTGCGCCAAAGTGCACGCCCGTCTTGTCGTCCATCACAACCTGACCAAAGCCGAAGGTGGACGTTCTGCGAGGCAATACGTGCAACTGGTGCCCCAGCGCGGTGAGTTCATTTCGGACGGGCTCCGGAACGGTATCTTCAATGCTGACGTCGCACCCCTCGAAAGTACCCTTCGTGAAGCGGCCGGCCTCGAGAGCTTGTTGGATCGTCATGCCGTAATCGGCGATGTTCGCCACGAACTGCGCGTGGGCCTGCGCCTGGTTCCATCCGCCCATGATCCCGAACCCGATATTCACGTCGCCCTTTCGCATGAATGCGGGAATGATCGTGTGCAGCGGGCGCTTATGTCCGGCGAGCGTATTCGGCTGGTTCGGCTCGAGCGTGAATAGCGCACCGCGGTTCTGGATCATGAAGCCAGTCCCCTTGGGCACAACGCCGGAACCAAAACCTGAATAGTTGGACTGGATCAGCGACACAATGTTCCCGTCTTTGTCGATGACGGTCATGTAGATCGTGTCGCGACCTTTCGCGTCCGTTACACCCGGTATCTGGTCCGCGGGAACGTTGCAATTCGCTTTTTGCCCGATCAGCTTCGCTCGCGAAGCGGCGCGTTCTTTACTCAGCAACTGCTCTACAGGGATCTTCGAGAACTTCGGATCACCGACGTACTTCAGCATGTCCGCATACGCCAGTTTCTTCGCCTCGATCATCGTATGCAGAGCCTTCGTCGAGTGGAAGCCGTAGTCCGACATCGGGAACTGTTCCATGATGTTCAGCATCATGAGCGCCGCAATTCCTTGCGTGTTCGGCGGTATCTCGTACACGGTCCATCCTCGATACGTCGTCGAGATCGGTTCCACCCACTCCGGCTGAAAGTCTGCAAGATCTTCCAGCGTCGTCACGCCGCCGAATTCCTTTACTGTGTCGACGATCGCCTGCGCGGTCTGGCTTTTGTAATACCCGTCGCGTCCATTCTGCGCGATGCGGCGAAGCGTGTTCGCCAGGTCGGGGTTCTTCCATACCTCGCCGAAACGCGGAGCGTGCTCGCCGTTCACGAGGAACGTCTGCTTCGAATATGGATGGGATCGCAGGAATGTTTCCGACGCGCGCCACAGGCCTGCCGTCACCTGGTTGATTGGCACGCCATTTTCCGCGTAGTAGATCGCGGGGGCGAGAAGTTCAGAAAATGGCTTTGTACCGAAACGGTCGCGCATCGCCGCCCATCCCGCCACCGCGCCCGACACTGTTGCCGTCCAAACGCCGCGCTCCGGCATTTTCGTAACGCCCTTCGACGCCAGCAACTCAGGCGTCTCTGCCTTCGGAGCCCAGCCGCTCGAGTTCAGTCCGTAGATTTTTCCGGTTTTCGCCTCGTAAATGATCGCGAACAGGTCACCGCCCACGCCGTTGCTGGTCGGCTCCATCAGCCCAAGGACGGAGTTCGTGGTGATCGCCGCATCGATAGCATTTCCTCCGCGTTCCAGGATTTGGATACCCGAAGCCGACGCCATCGGCTGGCTCGACGCGACAATCCCAAATTTCGTCGCGATCACGGACCGCCCGGGAATGGGCAGCGGACTACCGGATTTCGGTGCAGGGCTGTTCTGCGACATAGCGGCGACGCAGCAGACGATCAGCAGGATAGCAGTACGCATGGGAGCCTCGTAAAAAGCCCGCCATCGTATCGCGTCGCGACACCTTTAAGGAAGTCTTACTGTTTCGGCTCGCTCGTCGGCTTCGCAGTCCTGCTCTTTTGCGGATGTTGCGTACGGTGCGAACTGCGTCGCGACGCATTCCCCGCCCGCGTCTGCTCGGTTCGCTCTTCGGAGCGCGAGCCGATTGCGCCGGCCTGACCCCCGTTATGCATCGGTTCGACACTCGTATCTTTCGACGAATACCCGCGATTGTGAGAGCGCTGCCGTCCCGAAATGGCGGACGCTTCGCCCTGCTGGCCCTTCACCCCAATATTGCCCTGCGCGGTGTGCGTCGAATAAACGCTCTCACCTGCCGTACCTTGCGGCCGCTCGTGGCCGCTCGTCGCACCCGTGGTATTCGTCATCCTGTGATTTTGTTGCGTGTCCTGCCGCGACTTTCCACCCGGTCCCGGGCTCTGCACGCCACGGTCGGAACCTACGACATCTGGCCCCGGCGGCGTCGCGCCCTGCCCCGCCTGTCCAAACACGAACATGCTACCCGCCAGCAGCAACGCTGCTATCAGTGCGATCCTGCGCATAAGTCTCTCCTCATCGGTTGCTATTCATTTAGAGGATCCACGCGATCCATGCGCTGCCCGCATACCGGAAGCCGGACCGCCGACTCTGCTACACTGCTGCCGCGCTGCTCGCGCAGGCGATGGAGTTCGCCGTCAACCGCTCTTGATTGAGCTGATAACTCCTACCAATTCTCTGGGTGCCCTGCCCTGAACGGTGGGCGCATAGAATCGGGAGGAACACTCCATCGTGTCTGCTGCTTTCCTGAACGTCTTCTGGATCTCGCTCGGCGCTGTCGTCGGCGCCAACACTCGTTACGTCCTGAGTCGCTGGATCGCTCGCAACTACTCGGCAGCTTTTCCTTATGGCACTCTGCTGATCAACGTCACCGGAAGCCTGGTGCTCGGCTTCTTCATGGCTTGGACTACGGAACGCGTACTCGCCGATCCACGCTGGCGTCTGCTGATCGCGATCGGCTTCTGCGGCTCCTACACTACTTTCAGCAGCTACGCCTTCGAGAGCATCGCCTACTTTGAGCAGGGACACTGGCTCTTCTTTTCCGCGAACGTCCTCGCCAACAACGCATTGTGCCTGGCCGCTGCGTTGGCCGGAATCGCGCTGGCGCGCGCGATATAGAATGCGAGGCGGAATGGCCGTCCAGATCACCATCTACATGAACGAGGCTGACGAGTACCAGCGCCGTCCGCTGCACATGGAGCTCCTGAATTACTTGCGCAAGCAGAACGTCGCCGGCGCGACCGTCCTCCACGCCGTCGGCGGCTTCACCGGGCGACAGCGCGTCCACACTGCTTCGCTCGTCGATGCCGGCGGCAAGCTGCCCCTGGTCCTCACCTTCGTCGACACGGAGGAGCATGTGGAGCGCGTCATGCCGGAGCTGAAACGAATGGCTGCCGGGCGTCTCATTGTCCGCGAGAGCGTCCAGATCGAACAGGGACTGCCCTGACTCTCGCTCCGGCTCGCCCACTTCGCCTCGCAACCCGCAGCATGCGATAATAAAGCTGTAAATCCATGTATAGGCGGCTGTTTGTGCTGTTATTCCGACGGGCCCTGCTGGCCATCATCCTGCTTTGTCTCGGTTGCGCTGCTCAGTCCACCGCGCCCGACCTGAACCAGCGCATCGAGCGCCAGGTCCGCGCCACGTTCCAATTGCCACCCACCGTCAACATCAAGGTTGCTTCCCGCAAGCCCAGCCCGGATTTCCAGAACTACGACCTGATCTCCGTCGAGCTGTCTCAGGGCGAGCGCAAGGTCAACCAGGAGTTCCTGGTCTCGAAAGACAACAACACCATGGTCCGCTTCACCAAGATGGATCTGTCCAAAGATCCATATTCCGAGATCATGCAGAAGATCAACGTCGCCGGACGGCCCGTGCTGGGAAATCCCGCCGCCAAGGTCACCATCGTCAACTACGATGACTTCGAGTGCCCGTTTTGCTCGCGCATGCACGAGACCCTGATGAAGGACATCGCCAAGACCTACGGCGACCGCGTTCGCATCATCTACAAGGATTACCCGCTCTCCGAGATTCATCCCTGGGCGATCCACGCAGCAGTCGACGCGAATTGTTTAGCCGCGCAGAATCCCGACGCCTACTGGGATTTCGCGAACTTCGCTCACTCGAACCAGCGCGAGATCACCGGCAGCGACCGTCCGCTCGATGCGCAGAAACAGATTTTGGATCGCAGCGCAACCGAGATCGCGCAAAAACGTAACCTCCAGCTTGTTCCATTGCAGGCCTGCATGAAGGCGCAGCAGGATTCGGCAGTGAAAGCATCGCTGGATGAGGCCAACGGCCTCGGCGTCAGTGCCACACCGACCATGTTCGTCAATGGAGAGCGGCTGGACGGCGCCATACCAGTCGCGGATTTGCACGCAGCCATCGACCGCGCACTCCGCGATGCCAATAAGACCACGCCGGAAACGGCGGAGAAACGGTAACCTTGCTGTCCCTGACGCGTCTGAGTATGCGTCCGGAGGAATCTTGAAAAGATACAAGGGGCTGCGTTCGACCACGCCCGCACTCATACTCGCTACTTCGTTCTTCGTCGGCTGCAACTCCAACCAGAACACGCCAGACGTCATGGCCAAGGTGAACGGCCACAAGATCACCAAGGCCGAAGTCGATAAGTACTACGACAACCAGACCGCCGGCTCCCCTCAGCAGCCTGCTGAAGAGCAGGGCACAAGCCTGCGTCTCGGCATCCTGCGCGAACTGATCGACAACGAGATTCTCATGCAGCGCGCCGAAAAACTTGGCCTGCTCGCCACCAACGAGGAAGTCGATCAGAAGCTCAACGAGATCAAGCAGCCCTACACGCAGGAGGAGTTCGACAAGCGCCTGAAGGAGCGCAAGATCTCGCTCGACGACTTCAAGCGCGACTTGCGCCGATCCATTACTGTCGAGAAGGTGATGAACAAGGAGATCACGTCGAAGATCAACATCACCGACGGCGACATCTCGGGCTACTACAACGCGCATAAAGCCGAGTTCAATCTCATCGAGCCGCAGTTCCACCTCGCTCACATCATGGTTACGCCCATGCCCAATCCGCAAGTGCGCAACCTGAAGAACGACAAAGCCCAGAACGACGCCGATGCCCGCAAGAAGATCCAGATGATCCTCAACCGCTTGGACAGCGGCGAGGATTTCGGTACCGTCGCGATGAACTACTCCGAGGATCCGGAATCGGCCGGCAATGGCGGCGACCTCGGCCTGATGCCGGAATCGTCTCTCGGGCAAACCGACCCTGCAACCCGAGATGCTGTCAGCAAGCTGAAACCCGGACAATACAGCCAGGTCGTAACCGTCGTGGATCCCGCAACGAAGCGTCTCGTCGGTTACCGCATCGTAAAGCTCGTTGCCAAGGAGCCCGCCGGACAACGCGAGCTCCAAGACCCTCGCGTCCAGCAGTTCATCCGCGACCAGCTACGCGATCGCCGCGAGCAACTGCTGAAGACTGCTTACTTCGAAGTCATGCACGACCAGGCAAAGGTCGACAACTATTACGCCGAGCAGGTGCTGAAAACCTCCGGCAATCAGAAGTAATCAGCAACTCAGAAAACAGATAAAGCCGCGGATCTGCCGCGGCTTTTATACTTACAACCCACAACTTACAACTTCTCTACGCCTTTGCTCCGACCGCGGCATGCTCCTTCACACTCGCCAGGTTAGGCTCGAAGCAACGGCGGCACCGGGCTTCATACATGCCCGCCGCACCGACCACGATCAGGTCCTCGCTCGCGACCAGACGCTGCGTGTGTTTGGCGGGGTTCCCGCACTGCATGCAGATAGCCAGCGTCTTCGTGATCTCATCGGCCACCGCCAACAGCTCCGGCATCGGGTGGAACGGTCGGCCTAGATAATCTGTATCCAGTCCGGCGATCACGATTCGCTTACCGATGTCTGCTAGCCGAACGACGGTGTCGACGATGCCCTCGCCCAGGAACTGTGCTTCGTCGATACCGATAACCTCCACCCGTCGGTCCAACTTCGCTTCCAGCTCGCCGGCGTCGCGGACGTTGTCCGACCGTATCTTCAGTTCGCTGTGCGAAACGATGTGATCATCGGAATAGCGCTGGTCGATACCCGGTTTGAAGATCTGCACGCGCTGCCGGGCGATCTCCGCACGGCGCAAGCGACGGATCAATTCCTCGCTCTTACCGCTGAACATCGGCCCACAAATCACCTCGATCCAACCCAGGCTGCCCTTCGCGAAATTCATTGTCCCCTGTCTCCAGTCGTCAGTCGGCCGTTGCCGGCGCGGCAATAGCTTCGTCTTCGTGTTCCTTCGTGGCCCTAGTGGCCAATGCTTCTCTCAATGCGTCAAAGTTGCTGAAGACCTCGGTCGCGCATCCCAGCACCCATCCGCTCACCTTCTCTAACGGCATCCCGAGCACCAGGTACACCGGAATGTCCGCACGATGCGCATGTGTGATCTCGCCTTGAGTGCCCGCACCGCGCGCCGCCGCTTCATCAAAATAACAAATGACGCACTGGCTCAGGTCGATCCAATCCAAATCCCAGGCGATGATCTTGCGCACTGTGCTTTGAAATCGCGGCAGGTCGGTCGTCTTCCACTTCCGAAACTCGCGGACCTCTTCATCCTTCAGGTTCTTCTTCTCGTCCGCTGCGGGATCGTAAACCTGGTGCCCGAGTTCGCGCAGGAATGGGGTCAGTTCAGCACGCCAGCTCTTACCGGAGTCGGCGGCGTATTCGATGGATCCCGAAAGGTAGATGAGCATTGGAAACTTTGATTTTCCCTGCCTGCTCCTTCGCGGTCAATCGGGGATTTTGTGGATTTCCGGTGCTGCTGTGGATATTCAGGCAGAATAACTTTCACACCCCGAAGTCCGAGCTCGACGAATTTGGCGTCTTAGGTTTTCTTGTTCCCGGGCGCCGTCCCCGTCCCCGGTCCGCGGGCGCCGGGCGCCGTTTTCAATCGACAATCGTCACTCAGCAATCAAAAATACCTTCGCCTTGAAAAAAGTCCTCCTCTCCTGGTCTTCCGGCAAAGACAGCGCCTGGTCGCTCTACATCCTGCGTCAACAGCCGGACGTCGAAGTCGCCGGACTGCTTACAACCGTGAATGCGTCCGCCCAGCGCGTCGCCATGCACGCAGTCCGACAGACTCTTCTCGAAGCCCAGGCACGTGCGACCGAACTGCCCGTTACCGTCCTCAACCTGCCGTGGCCCTGCTCCAACGCGGAATACGAGCGCATCATGTCGGACGCGTGCCGCAACGCAGTTGCTGCCGGCTTCACCGCAGTCGCCTTCGGCGACCTCTTCCTTCGCGACATCCGCGCCTACCGCGAAAAACAGCTACAGAGCACTGGCCTCGAGCCACTCTTTCCTCTGTGGGACATCCCTACAGTCCATCTCGCCCGCGACATGATGTCCGCCGGCCTGCGCGCGCGTATCACCTGTGTTGATTTGGCGAAGCTCTCGCAGGAGTTCGCCGGACGCGAGTGGGACCAGCAGCTCTTGTCCGAACTGCCCGAGGGCATCGATCCCTGCGGCGAAAATGGCGAGTTCCACACCTTCTGCTACGCCGGACCCATGTTCTCGCACGCAATCGATGTCACGCCGGGCGAACTCGTTATCCGCGACGGCTTTGCCTTCGCCGATCTGCTCGCCGTCATCGATTAGCCACGGTCCGCGCCTCCGCCTGCCGCTTCACGTGCTCCAGCACGCGCCTGTGGATGCGGTGCACGATGTAGTCCGACCACACCTGCCAGTACGGCTGCGGCCAGAAGTAGTTCTGATACCACGTAGTACCCTCGAGTCTCGTCCTGCCGCCAGGTAATGCAATCAGCCGGAACTGCCCGTGCCGCGACTGCATGTAGTTCCGTTCCAGGTGCGGCGGCGTGATCGGCCACGGACTCAGTTCGCGCATCGATTGCGGCTGTGACGTCACATCGAACGCGAGCAAGCGGTTTTCATCCCAAACAGTGATCGGTTCGATGAACTCTCCTGTCGAGAACCGGCAATGCCTCACCGCCCCGACGCCTCTGCCGTAGATCTGTCCCGACGTCGGATACGCGATTCCGGCACGAAACAACCCCTCCGTTGGTGGCGGCAGCGGCGGAAACGAGATTACGTTCTTCCAGACAACATCTGGCGCCGCATTGATCTCGATCGCCGTCTTCACTTGCAGAACGGGTGGCTGCCGATGTGCGCTGTACTCCACGACCATCGCCAGCGGTAGTATCAGCACCCACGCCCCCATGAACGTAACCGAGGGACGTTCCCGGCGCGCGCACACCGCATGCGCCATCAATCCTCCCGCTGCGGCCAGCGGCGTGGCCAGGGGGAGCGCCATCGCCAGGCAGATCAGTCCCTCGTATCCGACCATCAGCAGCACGACACCGAGCAAACCGATCGGCGCCATTCCCATCGCGACGCTCTGCCTCCTCGAGTGCAGTCGTTCACCGTTGTACAGGCCGGCCGACACGAATCCCATGAAGAAGGGAACGCCCAGGAACAGTCCGCCACCATACATTCCAAGTCCGTTCACGCTAAAACGCACCAGCAGGAACGAAATGCCCGCCGTCAGGGCGAGCCCGTAAGCGGCACTCCCGATTGCGCGGTAGCGGTCGCGATCGACCGGATCGGCTCCCTCCCACTGCTGCCGCTCTGCCAACAGCGCCAGCACCAGGAAAAACACCACATTCACAACCGGAACGAAAAATAAAACCGCGGATCCCAACGGGCGACCCGCCGAGCGCAGCCGGCGCAGTGTCATGCCGATCCCGACCCAGAAGAACGGCAGCGCGATCGCCCACAGGACGGCGTAGAACTGCTCTGGCCGGTTGTTGCGGAACAGCGTGTGTTCATTTGGCAGGAAATAGTTCCACAGGTTCCAACTGACGCCGTAGTGCCTTGCGACGAGCACGTCGATCGCATACTTCAGCCCGGTGAACGACCCGCCCACCGCAAGGTACTGTGTCCGCGTCACCGTACCCGACCACGTAAACAACCACTTCAGAAGTCGAACGGGATCGTCTTGCATACCATCCCCTTTATTGAACATGTTCAATATCACGGCGGAACGACCCCGGTCAACCCCTTTTTGAACCTGTTCAATGAGTGCCGCCCAGCACGAACGTGCCGCCGATGGACCCGATGTTACGAATCGTAAATTGTTAGTTTTCTCCACTTTCGTGCGTGGCGCGTGTTTCTCGTCATCGTTAAACTCTCCAAATTATGGGCGGACAGAACGCACCTGAATGGCGCGTCGACATGCGCACCCTCGTCGTCATCGCCGCAAACGACGCCGCCTGTGCGATGTTCGGCTACGCCCCTGGCGAGATGGTGGGCATCTCGTCCCGAGAGCTCGTCGCCAAGGAAGAACACGTTCGCATGGAAGAGGTCGTCCAGCAGAACCTGCGCGGCGACGGCGGCATTTGGAAGCTTCGCCGGAAGGATGGCACTTCTTTCTGGGCCAACACCACGCGTCAGAAGATAGTCGAGAACGGGTCGCTGATCGCCGTCAGTACGATCGGTGAGGCTGGCTTCGCCGATTCCGAACAAGCAGTTCGCGAAGCCTATGCGCGCTCCGCACCCAGGCGCAGGCTCGCCGACATTCGCACCGCATAGTCATTCGATAATCGCGAGCACGTCACCCGAATTCACCGTGGCGCCTTCGCCGACCAACACCTGCTTAACGACACCCGCCTTCGGCGACTTCATCTCGTTCTGCATTTTCATCGCTTCGACGACGATGATGCCCTGGCCTGCTTCAACCGCCGTCCCCGCCGGCGCGAGAATGCGAACGATTTTGCCAGGCATCGGCGCCGCGATCCTCTGCGGTCCTTCAGTCGCGCCTCCGCGTCCTTTGCGGCTGCGCAACGAGCGCGGGTCGCGCACCTCGACGGCGAACCGGGAATTCTTTACCCAAAGGTGCACGTCCGCCGCCGCGCGCTCCCGCTTTACCTCGTAGGAGGTCCCGCCAATGATGATTGAGAGCACATCCGGCCGCGTAACAATCGCGTTCGCTTCTACCGGCTCTCCATCCACGCGACACGTCCACCGATCGCCCTCCCGTGAGAGCTCCACTTTGTGTGGTTTGCCGTCGATGACGATCTCGTAAACCATGCCCAGGCGACGTCCTGCCGCTCGCTCTTGCGAACCTTCGCGCGTGATCTCCGTCGTAGCCATGATAACAACCGCTCAGCTTTCCAGCACAGTGGGATCCGAAGCTTGGAATTCACGTGACTTGAAGTCGCGG
>JADMIO011460623.1_pt1 | contig 52870 bp, 32 predicted proteins | sample 8958161 | NCBI WGS metagenome assembly JADMIO01 (sample SAMN16585339, study PRJNA669376) | soil metagenome | isolation source: Crop rotation soil | place: USA: Cullars Rotation, Alabama | collected 2011 | reverse complement strand
TTGCAGGACCGCCTGTATATCAATGACGGAACGGGCAAATTTTCAAAAGCGCTCCATGCTTTGCCTCCGGAATTTTTGAGCGGCAGTTGTGTTACGGTCTCAGACTTTGATCATGATGGCGACCTGGATCTGTTTATTGGTACAAGAGTGGCACCCGGAAATTTTCCCTTTTCCCAAACAAGCCTGCTGCTGAGAAACGATTCGAAAAAAAATGTGCCGCTGTTTACAGATGTAACCAGTGAGCTTGCGCCCGGTTTTAAGGACGCCGGTATGGTCACGGATGCAGTATGGTGTGATATTGACAACGACGGATGGGAAGATCTGGTGGTTGTGGGCGAATGGTCTGATATAAAAATTTATCACAATGAAAAAGGCAGACTGAGAGATATCAGCACGCAGGCAGGGCTTGCAAATACCGCGGGCTTTTGGTGTACCATAATTCCTGCCGACGTTGACGACGATGGGGATATGGATTTTGTAATAGGTAATCTGGGCGACAATACTTCCTTCAAAGCATCACAACAGGAGCCGCTGGCCATATTTGCAAACGATTTCAATAACGATGGGCGTATCGACCCCGTGATGACATGGTATGTGCAGCATAAAAGTTATCCGTTTAATTCGCGTGACGAACTGGCCGAGCAAATGCCTGTATTAAATAAGAAATTTTTGCACTATTCAGATTTTGCCGATGCTACCATCGAAGACCTGTTTTCTCCTGAACAAATTGCGCAGTCCCGAAAATTTTATATCCAAACCACCCATACGTCCGTACTGGTAAATAACGGCAACAATCATTTTGAATTGAAGCCGCTGCCACTGGAGGCGCAGTTAAGCATGGTGCGGGGAATAGCCTTTAATGATTATGACGGGGATAATAAAAAGGACCTGTTGCTTACGGGAAACTTTTTCCCTTTCCGCGTTCAGCAGGGCAGGAGCGACGCGGCCACCGGATGTTTGTTGAAAGGAGATGCCAAAGGAAATTTTACACCGGTAAACAGAAAAGAATCGGGCTTGCTGGTGCAAGGCGATGTTCGTGACATGATTACATTAAAAAGTAAAAAGGGAAGCTGTATTATTATTTCAAGGAATAGTGGCCCTGCGCAGGTATTACAAAATAACAAAGGGAAGTAAAAGCCCGGTTAACAGCCATCATACTTCATTATGATTACGGCCGGTTCAGTCAGATATTTTCTGATAGATAATGCGGTAATTTTTCGGCTGACAGTTTTTAAATTTTTTAAACTGCCGGTAAAAAAACGGAATGCTTTCAAATCCCGAAGCATAACAAATTTCGCTTACCTGTTTATCTGTTTCCATGAGCAGCCTGCAGGCTTTATTGATTTTGTATTCATTCAAAAACTCAAAAAAGGATTTCTTCATGACCTTTTTGAAGAACCTTGAAAAATATTCTTCGCTCATGTTTACCAGTTTTGAAATATCGGCCAGGGAAATCTTTTTATGGTAGTTCATTTCTATAAACTTATAAACGATATTGATACGTTCATTATGGCTATGGTTAAGCTCATAGCTAAAGCCCTGTTCACACAGGTAATGAAGTTCAGTTGTTTCTGCTAATTCTTCCAGGATATTTAACAGCAGTATCAGTTTTTTAAGGGAGGGAAGCTTGTGTAATTCGAAAAATTTTTCTTTTAATTTTAAGGCCACACTCTTATTAAACTTAATGCCTTTGTTTGACAGATCAAGCAGCTTTCGTATTGCTCCAAATTCACAACTTTCCATCCAGGTTTTATCAAGGAACCCTTCTTTAAAATATACAACTATTGCACTTGCCGCCTGCTTTTGCTCTGCTGAGCTGATCCAGCAATGGGGTAAATTAGAGCCTATAAGAACCAGATCATCGTCAAAAAAGTTTTCAATACTGTTACCGACATATCTTACTCCCTGGCTCGCGAGAATGTAAGTGAGCTCATACTCCGGATGATAGTGCCAGGGATATTCAAATTCCTTTGCGTTTCCCTGTATAACGTCTTTAAACAGGTTAGACTCATCAGATGAAATCGGCTTAAAGTGTGGTTTCATAAGATTTTAACTTTGTGTTTTGCAAAATTACTACAAAATAGGATACTTAAAGATCAAGATCGGGTAAAAAAGCAGGAGGTGGGCCGGTTAAATTTGACGGATTTTTATAGCTCCTTGTCTTTAAGATTAAGCACAGGATTAAATAATCGGAATTCACAATCAAAACTTATGCTAATGAAAATGTATGCTATTTTGCTTTTGAGGAAACCTTTACAAAAATGGTATCCTGGCTTATATCGGTCTCTTACCCGGATTTCTGCCTTTTTCTTCTGCATGCTTTTTTTTATCTCAGCCTCATGGGCGCAATCGAAGCAGGTTACCGGCAAGGTTACTGATTCAGATACGGGCACGCCGCTATCGGGAGCTAATATAACCGTTGAGGGAACTTTTACTACGGTTACGGCTGATAATACCGGTACCTACACTATAGAGGTGCCCTCGCCTAAGGCTGCTTTATTGTTTTCACATGTCGGATACCCGGTACAAAGAATTAAGGTTGGCAACAATTCTCATATCAATGTTTCATTAGTCTCAGAAAACACGGAGCTCGAAAAAGTAGTGGTTGTTGGTTATGGAACGCAGAAGAAAGCTGACTTAACGGGATCTGTTTCAGTCGTATCTTCCAAAGATTTCGAAAAATCCCCGGTATTGGAGGCGCTTACCGCCCTTCAGGGAAAAGTACCGGGTCTTCAGATAGTTTCCAACTCGGGCCTGCCGGGGGACAGCAAGGACATCCAGATCAGGGGACTGCAGTCTTTAGGGGCATCTACCACACCACTGTATGTTATCGACGGAACAATCTCAGGAAGCATAACCAATATCAGCCCGGATGATATAGAAAATATCACCGTTCTGAAAGACGCTGCCTCAGCGGCGATATATGGTGCCAGATCTGCCAATGGCGTTATACTCATTACGACAAAAAAAGGAAGGGCCCATGCCCCCGTTATCTCCTTTCATACCTACCAGGGGATACAGACCGAATCCAACCTCAAGCTGAAATTACTTAATGCCGCACAATATGTAGAACTGGATAAGGAAGCCTACGAAAATGCGGGGCTGCTTAATATATCGCCTTACTGGGATCTCGTAACAAATCAGCCCTCAGATATTATCCAGCAGAAATACGCGGGCGTCAATACCAACTGGCCAAAATTGATAGGGCAGAACGGGTATATGCAGAACTACGACCTTTCCGTAAACGGAGGCAGTGAAAAGTCCTCCTATTTTACTTCAGTTAATTATATTAAAGAAAAAGGCCGAACCATTAATACGGGTGCCGACAGGGTGAGCTTTCGCCTGAACTCGAGCCATAAAATAAATAATTTTATAGAATTTGGCAATAACCTGAATATCTATAGCTCGGGTGCGCAGGGCCTTCCCGATGCGTACATGCTGGCTCAGTTACAAAGCCCTTTAACAAGACCATATGAAACCGATGGTTCCTACGGCTATGTAAGGGAACCGGCAATCGAAGGAAGGGTTCCGCCTCCGCAAATAGTAGCAAACGACTATAAATCTGATCGCAGGACCTATGGCGTTTTAGGGAACATTTACCTGAAGATAAATCTCTTCAAAGGACTGACTTTTAACCCGCGATTAAGCCTCGATTATTCAAACTATATAGATAAAGAATTCCGCCCGGTAATACAACTGCAGAATATCGAAGGCAATTCTAAGAACACGGTAAGCCGGTATAACAGTTCTGATAAACACTGGACAGCGGATTACCTGCTGAATTATGACAGATCATTTGGCAAACACAATATTTCTGCATTGCTGGGCTATTCGCAGGAAGAAGATGTATTTGAGGATTTACAGGGTTCCCGTTTTGGCACACCCAACGACAATATTCAATACCTGAATGCCGGCGAAACTGCCAATGCCAGCAATGCAGGCGGCTATGCCGACTGGGCATTCATATCATACATTGGCAGGATAAATTATGATTATGAAGGCAAATACTACGCCCAGGTTTCCGTTCGCGATGATGGCTCTTCCCGGTTCCTCGGCGACAACCGCTGGGGGGTCTTTCCATCCTATGCCCTTGGATGGAAAATATCAAAGGAAAAATTCTTTGAAAATTTCACCCATGTTATCAGCAGTTTAAAGCTAAGAGCAAGCATTGGTACCCTTGGGAATGCCAATGTAGGTAACTACCCGGCATACGCTACATTAAATCCCCTTACGTATACTTTAAATAATGCCATCGTGCCCGTGTATACACTGGCCCAGTTTGCCAATAAGGACATCAAATGGGAAACTACCAAGAAGCAGAATTTCGGAATTGACCTGTCTTTGTTACGGTCCAGGTTAAATATAACCGCCGATTATTATGTCTCTCACACGACAGACTTACTTTTTGGAGAACCGCTGCCCATAAGTTCCGGCAACAGTATTGGCACCGATCAGTTTGACCCCATCATTAACGGGGGCGAAATCCGGAATAAAGGGATCGAGATCACCGTCGGATACCAGGAAAGTAAAAAAGATTTTTCCTGGGATGTGACGGCCAATTTTGCTGCCAACCGTAATAAGCTGATCAGTTTAAACGGCCAGAATTTTGGTATTGAGTCAGGACTTCAGGTAGGCCAGCCATTATATGGTTTTGTAGGATATAAAAGCAAGGGCATAATTACCTCGCAGGATATCCTGGATAATTATCCGCAAAAAGCAGGTTCGGGCCTTGGCGATTTATGGGTAGAGGATATTGACAGTTATGACGCCGATGGAAAATTAACCGGGAAGCCTGACGGTATCATTGATTTTGCAGACCGCACCTTTATTGGGAAGCGTTATCCCGATTTTACTTATGGTTTGGTAGGCAGTGTTACCTATAAAAGACTTTCTCTGCAGGTGGCGTTAATGGGCGTGCAGGGAGTTGACCTGAATACCCAGGGATCAAGCATGCATTATTTCCAGTATCCCGAAAATAACAGCACCCGCATACTTGACCGGTGGAATGCTACCAAAAATCCTAATGGAAAGCTGCCGAGAGTTAACAAGGAAGATAATGCAGGTAATGTTCAGGACTTGTCTACCTTTTGGTTGTCGGATGCGTCCTTTTTGAGGATTAATAACGTGAATCTTAATTATTCATTTGCAGAATCCGTATACAGAAGATTAAGCATGAAAAAATTGGATATTTATATAAGTGCCCAAAACCTCTATACCTTTACCAGTTTCCCGGAACAGGAGGTGGATGTTACCGACCAGGGTCAATTTAACCGGGCCTCAACAAAAATTCCTTTGCCACGGACGCTGACCATTGGAATAAAGACTTCATTTTAGTTAAAGACATTTATATTTATTAAACAACATAATAAGGAAAATGAAAAATAAATATGCAGGGGTAGTTGCTGTACTAATCATAATCGCCTTTCTGAGCAGTTGTAAAAAAAATTTGTTGGACAAGTATCCCAGAGATGCTCCAAATGCCGCGAACTTTTTTGCAAATTCCAATAATGCCAGAGAGGCCGCCCTCGGCGGATGGTCGGCCCTGAAAGAAGAAAACTGGTTTTACAAGAGGTACTTTATCACCATGATTGATAATATGACCGATGACTCTTATACCAGGTCTGCCGATAACCGCACGCAATTGGTTCACTGGAGCTTTGATCCCACGTTCTATGGCTTCAGATCGTGGTACCGGGGATTCTTTTCGTCTATAAGCCATGCAAATTTTGCTATAGACGGGATACCTACTTCAACAGATCCGGCCTTTACTCCCGATAAACAGGCGCCGTATATCGCCGTAGCAAAGCTGGCCAAGGCATTTAGCTACCTCAATCTAACCACTTTATGGGGTGATGTGCCTTATTTCCCGCATTCCCTTTCAGACCCTAAAGAAGCATTTATTGCGAGAACACCCAAAGCTCAGGTAATGGACTCGCTTATTGAGGATCTGAAGTATGCAAAACAATATTTGCCGGAATCCTGGACGGGAAGTGATCTGGGCATGCCCACAAAAGCTGCCGGCGCCGCCATGCTTGCCAAAGCGTACCTGTACAATAAAGATTATGCCAATGCCGAAGCTGCCGCCAGTGATGCGCTTGCTATTGCTGATGCAACCGGGTACACGCTTATGGATGATTATCTCTACATGATGTCGGAAACGTCACAGAAGAATGGCGATAACAAAGAGTTTATTTTAACACTGAATTTTACCCAGGATGCTGATGCAACGGATGATTATAATGAAATGACAGTAGAAAGGCTCGTAAGAGATGGTCCCGGACCTGTTGAAAATATTTATGGGGGCGGCTGGGGATACGCACTTCCCACTGCCGATCTCTACAATTCTTTCGAAACAACGCCAAAAGTGGATCCAAGAAGAAAATATTCAATGTGGGCGCCGGGTGATTTTTATGGCATATATCACGGAGCACCCTTTGATGATGGAGGAAAAACTTATAATGACGGAGATTCTGTTTTTTATGGGGAAGGATGGTCACTTACCAACCTGAGCACCCGCAAAATATTTTCACCATGGATGGATAACGGCACCCAAATTCAACTGATGGGCGCTACAGCCGAGAGTGGTTATGACGACCCTTTACTCAGGTATGCAGACCTTGTGTTGTTTTACGCCGAAGCGCTTATAGAAAATGGAAAAGTACCCGAAGGTATGGCCCAGCTTAACAGGGTGCGTGCAAGGCCCTCGGTCGATATGCCGCCTCTGACGGCGACCGGCCAGGATGATGCACGACAAAAATTACGGCATGAGCGACGGGTTGAGCTCAATATGGAAGGTGTAAGGCTTTTTGATCTCTTCAGATGGGGCGCCATGGAAGAGACATTCGGGGCCGGCCTCAATACAAAGATAAAATACCAGCGATTGAATGATCCAACGATCCTGAAAGATGGAGACTTTGCATTTCCCAAAGATAATTTATGGCCGATACCAATTTCAGAGTTGGATAATAACCCCCTGGCAAAGCAAAATCCCGGTTGGTGATTATCGTGAACGGTTACAAAGCATGTTATTAATATAAAGCTTTGATCCAACATTGTTTCGCAGGATAGCCTGATAAAATGTTGCTTTTTATGAAGCAGTAATAATTTATTAAACTTTAAATCAAAATATCTTTCAGTAAATTAGAGCGATAGTTATTATCTCAATAAGACAGGGAACGTTTCGAAATGACCGATGCCATTATAACTCCGGAAATTAAATTAAAGCGGGTTTTATCGCTGAATGATCTTATTATTTATGGCATCATCCTTATTCAGCCTGTAGCGGCCCTGCCTTTGTTTGGCCATGCCAATAATATCTCACGGGGCCATGCGGTTACCTCTATCCTCATTGCCATGGTAGCGATGATCTTTACAGCTATCAGTTACGGGCGTATGGCAAACAGGTACCCGGAAGCCGGATCCGCCTATACATACGTCGGCAAAAGTTTACATCCCTATCTTGGTTTCGTAGCCGGATGGTCGATGTTCATGGACTACCTCTTCATTCCAATACTATGCGTAATCTTTACCAGCATCGCAGCAAACCACCTTTTGCCATTCATTCCTTATTATTTTTGGATCTTATTTTTTGCAGCCGGTTTTACCCTGCTTAACCTCAAGGGTATTACGCTGGCATCGAAAGCAAACTGGATTCTCATGATCGTTATGAGCGTTGTGGTGTTTTACTTTATGGCAGCGGCCATTCACTACATAGTTACTAAAGACGGATTCAGTGGCCTGTTTTCTTCGCGGCCGTTTTATAACCCGGAAACTTTCTCCCTGAAACCACTGGGATCTGCAACCGCTTTGGCCGCGCTGACCTATATTGGCTTTGACGGGTTAACGACTTTATCTGAGGAAGTGAAAAACCCCCGCCGGAATGTTTTATTGGCCGCCGTGATAACCTGCATTATAACGGGCGTTTGGAGTGGCGCCCAGATATACCTGGCGCAGCTATCATGGCCCGACTGGGCTTCTTTTACCAGGGGCATAACCGATGAAACAGCACGCAACAATTCACTGGATACCGCAATCATGTCGGTGGCCCGCCGTGTAGGCGGTTCTATATTAGATGCTTCTTTATCGTTTATCCTGCTTCTTGGAAGTGTTGGGTCGGGCATCACCGGACAGATTGGCGCCTCAAGATTACTATACGGCATGGGCCGCGACGGAGTAATTCCCAAAAGAATATTCGGGCATCTGGATAAAAAACATGCCGGTCCCAGTTATAATGTGATAATAGTGGGAATATTGGCCTTAATAGGGGCGATTTCATTGAATTATGAACAATGTGCCAACCTAATTAATTTTGGGGCATTTTTTGCTTTCATGGGTGTGAACATTGCGGTGATACGCGAATACTTTTTTAAGAACAATGACAAATCGGTAAGAAGTTTTTTGCTCAATTTTTTAACCCCTTTTGCCGGGTTTGTGGTTTGTTTTATCATATGGCTCAACCTACCCGTAATGACGTTTGTAATAGGAGGAAGCTGGATGCTTGCAGGAATACTCTATCTTGCGCTCCGCACAAAAGGTTTTAGAACAGGCACCATTATGATTGATTTTTCCTAGCCTTGCAAAAATGTAAATGCACCGGTGTTTGAGCAGCAATTACGCGTTTGTTGATAGCAGCATTGTTACCGTAATTATAAATAAACGATCGCTAAATATCATATACTAATACACTAAAAACAGGAGGTCATTATGCCAGGTCCGGGTTCTTATTGGTTTGGTAAAGAAGAAATGGATGCAGTAACAGAAGTTATGCAAAGCGGGTATCTTTTCCGGTATGGAAGCGAGAACGACCCGAAATTTCTTCGTAAAGTATACACTCTGGAAAAGGAGTTTGCCAGGTACTGTGGTGCCGGTTTTGCCCTGGCCACCTCGTCGGGAACATCAGCATTGATGGCCTCGGCAATGGCCGCGGGACTAGGGCAGGGCGATGAGATCATTGTTCCTGCCTATACATTCGTTGCCAGTTATTCATCAGTAATATTTTCGGGTTTAGTACCGGTACTCGCGGAAATAGATGAGAGCTTGTCCCTTGATCCCGATGACATTGAACAAAGGATTACCCCCCGCACGAAGGCAATTATGCCGGTGCATATGCTGGGCAATCCCTGCGATATGGACAAAATAATGGCTGTAGCAAAAAAACATAACCTGTTTGTGCTGGAAGATTGCTGCCAGGCAGCCGGCGCATCCTATAAGGGTAAAAAGGTTGGCACTATAGGCAACATCGGAGCATTCTCCCTAAATATATTTAAAACCATCAACAGCGGCGATGGTGGCCTGATAGTAACAAATGACAAAGATCTTTTTTCGAGAGCCTTTGCAATACACGATCAGGGCCACAATCCTAGCAGGGTGGGTGTCGAAGTAGGATCGCGCAGCATTCTCGGTTTAAATCTTCGCATTAACGAGCTTACAGGAGCGGTGGCTTTAGCACAATTAAGCAAGCTCGACAGGATATTGGCTACGCTCCGCAGTAAGAGAAGCCAGTTCAAAAGTCTGATCTCGGAAAGCCGGGGCTTTACATTCAGGAAATTAAATGATCCTGAAGGCGGCGACTGCGCAACGCTTTGTACGGTTATATTCGACACGAGGGATCAGGCGGTAAAGGTGTCGAAAGCGCTGGGCACAAAAACAGTAGACGAAAGCGGCTGGCATGTGTATGCCAATATGGAGCATGTATTGGAACATTTGAAGAAAGTAGGGCAGCCACATACAAAAGGTTCCTATCCGGTAACCGATGACATTCTTGGCCGTTCCATGAACATCAGCATTGGCGTGGTCGATGGTGGCCTGGGAGCAGGCTGGGGGATAAATATCAATTCTACCGATGCCGAAATCGAGGCTGCCGCGAAACAATTTAATGACGCATGTAAATAGCCAACCATTTAATTACAGCGAGCATGTCTAAAAAAGAAATCCGGGTGGCGCTTATCGGCTATAAATTTATGGGGATTGCTCATTCAAATGCTTTTCGCAATGCCGCCATGTGGACGGGTATACCTGCAACGATAAAGATGAAGTGCGTATGTGGCAGTGAAAACAGCGCCGCAGATGTAAACAATTTTGCCGGTAAATATGGATGGGAGCATTATGAAACAGACTGGCGCAAAGTGGTAACGCGCGAAGACGTTGATCTTATCAGTATTGCTACGCCCAATTACCTGCATAAAGAGATCGCCATCGAAGCTGCAAAAAATGGCAAGCATATTTTATGTGAAAAGCCTTTGGCAAATAACCTGGCTGAAGCGCGTGATATGCTCAAAGCGGTGGAAAATGCAGGCGTTAAACACTGCTGCGGATATTCTTACCGGTTTACGCCGTCACTGGCACTGGCACGCCGTCTGGTTCAGGAAGGGCGGATAGGAAGGGTATTTCATGTATTTGTAAGGTATGCCCAGGATTGGATAACCGATCCGGGCTTCAAGATGGTTTGGCGATTTGATAAAAAGATAGCCGGCTCCGGCCCATTGGGCGACCTTAGCGCCCATTCAATAGATGCAACCCGTTTTGTCACCGGCTTAACTTTTAAGGAAGTGGCCGGTAACCTGCAAACATTAATTAAAGAAAGGCCAGCCGCTAACAATGATCCAAATAGCCCAAAGGAAAAAGTTACTGTTGAAGATGTTGCCCAGTTTCTCGTAAATTTTAATGGCGGCGCCACAGGATGCTTTGAATCCACACGGCTTGCTACCGGCCGCAAAAACTACAATACCATAGAAGTTAATGGCGAAAATGGTTCGCTTTTCTGGAACTATGAAGACCATGATTACCTCTCGTTTTATGATAACCGGCAGCCCGCCCGGGAGGCGGGGTTTCGGAGAATACATGCCACACATGATGAACATCCTTACGGTGGCGGCTGGTGGCCACAGGGCCATGGCATTGGCTATGCCGATTCATTTGTAATTGAAGTGGCTGAATTTATCAGGTCAATAGTTGACAACGTTCCATTTAGTCCCGGTTTTGAAGATGGCGTCATCTGCCAGGAGATACTCGAAGCCGTTGAGCAATCGGCACGGGAGCGGGTTTGGAAAAATGTTGACTCATTTCGAAGCTGAAGTGTACAGGCAATAGCAGGTTAATAAATCTAAATCATTATATGCGCCATTTTAAAAGTATTTTGCTGGTTCTGTACGGATATTTTATAACGGCGGGTGTGCAGGATGCCGCGGCACAAAATAAAAAAGCCGCGGGGAAAGAGCCTGTGGTTGCGATCTATGTATCATCGCGGGCGGGCGACCGCATCGCAAGGAAACCGGATGCGAAGTTTATGCCGGTTGCTAATTCATCCGGAGCGAGGATAGTCATCGATGAAAAAACCTCTTATCAGAAGATAGAAGGATTTGGCGCCACTTTTAATGAAGCCGGAATGATTTGCCTTAACTCGCTTGATGCCGGAAAACGCGATACTGTATTCAGGGACCTCTTTGATTCCACACAAGGGGCCGGCTTTACGGCAATGAAGTCCCCAATTGCGGCATGCGATTTCGCATCGGCAGGGCCGTGGTACTCTTATGATTCCACCAGAGATGATACGCTGATGAAACATTTTAGCATTAGAAGAGATGTTGAGCCCAATGGATTAATCACCTTTATCAAAAAAGCGCGGCAATTCGGCAGCTTCGTCATTGAATCCCCGATGGACTTCGCACCCGACTGGATGTACTATAGTCTGGATTCAAATAAAAAGCATATTCAGCCAAAATATTATCCGGCGCTGGCACGGTATTACCTGAAGTATCTTAAGTCTTATGCCGATAGCGGGGTAATCATTAACTATCTTAACTTGTTTAACGAGGCCAATAATACCTGGTATTCCAATGTAACTTATAAGGTAATTGGTGAACTCATCAGCAACTATGTGGGCCCGGCCCTGAAGGCCAGCGGGCTGTCTACAAAGATCCAGTTTGGTGAAACCTCAAGCCGCCCGGAAGCTATGGAGAAATTCCCGGCAAGCCTGGATGATACTAATGTCAGAAAATGGGTCAGTTCACTTACCGTTCATGGATATGACTGGAACAAATTTTCCAGCCTTACCGACCTGCATAACCGGTACCCCGACCTCCCCATCTGGCAAACGGAAGTATGTTATGCATTGGACGATCTTAAGCCACCCGGCGGCCCTCCAAAATTACCCACCTACGAATTCGAAGACGGTGAATTCTGGGGAAATATGATTGTAAATGATATGAAAAACTGGGTCTCGGCCTGGATATACTGGAACATGATACTGGATGAAAAAGGCGGTCCATGGCTAATTGCCATAGAACATGGAAATCCGGATAATAATTACCAGCAGCCTGTGGTGATTATTGATCGAACGACTAAAAAGGTTTCCTATACCGGACTGTATTACTATCTGGCGCACTTTAGCCGGTTTGTAAGGCCAGGCGCTTATCGCATCAATTGCGCCGGGGGTGATAGCAACCTCAATTATGCAGGATTTAAAAATAAGGACGGAAGCATCATACTCAACGTCATAAACAACGGCGCGGCAAGTGACGGCTCGATTGAATGGAACAATAAGACGATAACCCAAACACTGCCGGCCCATTCAATTACCACGTTCAAATGGAAAGGCAATTAGGCAATGGCGCCCCGCAACCGTTCACATCAAAGAATTCACCTCAATTATTTTTATGAAATCTAAATTTCAGTTAGTCGTATTCATGCTAAAATCCCGTAAAAAAACAGTAGATCTTCTTTTACAGTTATGGATGCCGGCCTTTCTTGTACTTTTAACGGCTGGTGCGCATGCACAAGAGCCGGCTAAGTTTGCCTGGCCCAACGGGAAACAGATGGCGCTTAGTTTTAGTTTCGATGACGCCCGCCTTAGTCAGCCTGATAAAGGAATTCCGCTATTGGATAAATATGGCGTAAAAGCTACCTTTTACCTCGTGCCCTCATCCATGGAAGAGCGGCTGGATGGTTGGAAAAAGGCGGTTAAGAGCGGCCACGATATAGGAAATCATTCCCTTTCACATCCTTGTACGGGCAATTTCGACTGGTCAAGAGACAACGCCCTCGAAAATTATACCTTACAACGCATGGGCGCTCAACTTGATTCAGTCAACAAAATTTTAAAAAAGGAATTGGGTGTTAACGCAGTATCCTTCGCATTTCCCTGTGGCCAAACGTTCGTCGGCAGAGGATCCGGTACTAAAAGCTATGTTCCGCTGGTTGCATCCATGTTTGAAACAGCCCGTTTGTGGCTTAGCGAAGGACCCAATGATCCTTCCTTTTGCGATATGTCGCAGCTCACCGGGGTCGAACTGGACGGTAAATCTTTTGAGCAGGCAAAACAAATAATTGAATCGGCAAAAAGAAAGGGACTGTGGCTGATTTTTGCCGGCCACGAAATGAACGACAGCGGAACGCAAACCTCCCGGCTTGCCACGATTGAGGCTATCTGTAAATATGCGACCGACCCGGCTAATGGTATCTGGATAAGTACTGTGCACGATGTGGCCTCTTACGTAAAAGAAAAAAGGGGGGAGAAAACATTTGCAGATACGGCCGCTTATAAAAATCCCCTTTTGCCCGTCAATCAAAGAGTTAGTGATTTATTGTCGAGGATGACCCTTAAAGAAAAAGTTGGGCAAATGAATATACCCACCTGTTATTCAATGGAATTAGGTTATGGATTGGGAAGCCATGCAAAATATTTGTGGGACGATCCGAGCCGGGAAAACCGCGATAAACAGTTAGCCGGCTGCCGGAAATGGGCAGAAGGGACGCATAACAATATCCTTGGCCCCGGCGGAGGCTTTTTCACATTGTCGGACCGGCTGATTTATGAGGGTACAAAAAGGCAGGCAGAAGTGATGAATGAACTTCAGAAGATCGCAATGGAAAAGACCCGCCTGGGAATTCCGTTGTTTGAAATTGAAGAAGGCACCCACGGCCTGATGTGTCCCGGGGGAACTATATTTCCCGAGGGCCTGGCGATAGGGGCTACCTGGGACAAAAGCCTTGTAAAAAAAATATATACTATTGCTGCAAGGGAAGGAAAGGCAACAGGCATACACGGGTTATGCACGCTTGTGAATGAAGTCAACCGGGACCCCAGGATGGGCAGGAATGAAGAAGGATTTGGCGAAGACCCCTACATGTATTCACAAATCATAGGGAATATTGTGCAGGCTGTTCAGGGTAATGATATAGCCGCACCCGATAAAATGGTCACTTTTCTTACCGACTTTCCTACCCAGAGCCAACCGGTAAGCGGGCTTGAACGTGGCGCTGTCGAGGTATCCGACAGAACACTAAGGGAAATATTTCTGCCTCCCTGGGTTACTGCGATTAAAAAATACGGCGCTTTGGGGGTAATGGCGGCCTACAACACCATTGACGGAGAAGCTGTCCACAGTTCAGAAAAAATGCTCACGAAATTATTACGGGAAGAGCTGGATTTTAAAGGAATAGTGGTTAGTGAGGGCGGAGGCCTCGAAACCAGTATTACCGAGAGGCATGCAGCCACGCCAAAAGAAGCGGGCATCCTCGACATCAAAGCAGGGGTTGATGTGGGGATATCAATTGAAGACGCCTATTTGAGCGGTCTTATAGAAAGTGTCAACGAGGGGAAAGTATCCATGGAATTAATAGACCGTGCGGTTGGCAGGATTTTACGACTTAAATTTCAAATGGGCCTGTTTGAACATCCCTATGTGGATCCGGAATATGCGCTGCGAGTAGTTCACACCGAAGAGAGTAAGCAAACCGCTTTACAGGCTTCGAGGGAAAGCATTGTGCTTCTTAAAAATGAAAAGAATATTTTACCGCTTAAAAAAGACATAAGGTCCATTGTCGTTATCGGGCCGGATTCGGATGATTCGATCAAACAGATCGGCGATTATTTCCCGCACAGCATCCCCCAGGAAATAGTCACCGTTTTACAGGGTATTAAAAAAAAAATTTCTCCGAAAACAAAGCTTTCCTATGTTAAGGGTTGCGATATAATTGGCGAAAAGCTTAACGAAATTGAAAAGGCCAGGGCAGCCGCCAAAAACGCTGATATAGCAATCGTGGTTATCGGTGAGGACGGAGGTAACACAGACGGAGAGGGCCATGATATGGCCAACCTTGACCTGACGGGCATGCAGGAAGACCTGCTTAAGGCGGTGTATGAAACAGGAACCCCTGTGGTGGCCGTTTTAATAAACGGGAGACCTTTATCGATAAGATGGACGGCCGCGCACATACCTGCCATTGTTGATGCCTGGATGTGTGGTGAACAGGGAGGCAATGCTGTCGCCGATGTTCTGTTTGGTGATTATAATCCCGGCGGGAAGCTTCCCATAACCTTTCCCCGCCATTCGGGCCAGTTTCCGTTTTATTACAATCATTCGGTTACAAAATCCGGTGCGAATTATATCGATATGCCGGGAACGCCATTATATGAATTTGGGTATGGGTTAAGCTATACTAAATTTGAATATAGCAACCTTCATATCGACCCAAAAGAAACAGGAACGGAGGGAGAAATTGAAATAACCGCAGATGTAAAAAATACTGGCAGCCTTAAAGGAGATGAGGTAGTGCAATTATATATCAATGATGAAATAAGCAGTACTTCAAAACCCGCCAAGGAACTTAAGGGTTACGAGAGAATAGGCCTTGAGCCCGGAGAAAAGAAAACGGTCCGATTCAAACTGCTTCCGCAGGATATAGCGCTCTATGACCGGAGCATGAACTTTGTTGTTGAACCCGGCGCATTCAAAGTGATGGTGGGCAGCTCATCCGGGGACATCCGCCTGAAAGGAGAATTTGAAATTAAATAATGAAGTATCAGGCGTACGTCCCGATAGTTAGTGAAAGGCTTAGAGTTTACATTTTATATAATTAATCATCAATAAAAAATCATGAAAAAAGGAACATTCCTGGTCTCAATTGCTGTGCTGCTGCTGCTTTATTTAAACTCCTGTAATTCTAACGGATCTTTAGACAAGAGTGCCATCTCAACAGACTCCGCAACGATTGCCAAAGGCAAAGTTATTTTCGCGCAAAATTGCGGTAGTTGTCACAACTTCAGGCACGATGATATCGGCCCGGCATTGGGCGGCTTAACCGACTCGGTTCCTGCCGGCTGGATCCTGCATTTTGTGCGGAACTCAAAAAAAATGGCCGAATCAGGTGACGCCCGGGCGGTCGAATTAGTAAAAAAATATAACGGAACCATGCCGTCATTCGCTGCCTTTACTGATGAACAGCTAAACGAGGTAATAGCCTTTATAAATACGCATGGAAAACCGGAACACCATGTGGCAAAACTTAATGGAAAGGAATTATTAGATCCAATCCCCGACTCGATCAGGCTTTCGAACCTGGTGGTGGGTGTTGACCTTGTTACACAGTTCCCGGCGACGCTGAAACCGGGAGAGCTGCCGCGGGCAAGGATAACTAAATTAGGGTATGAGCCCAATAGCGGCAGGACGTTTGTGGTCGATCTGCAGGGGAAGCTGTACCGGTTGGAAAACAATAAGCCGGTGGTTTATATGGATATGGCCAAACTAAGGCCCAAATTTATTAATGAACCTGGATTGGCAACCGGCTTTGGCAGCTTTGCCTTTCACCCTGAGTTTGCTAAAAATGGATTGCTGTACACGACACATACCGAGTCGCCGGGTTCAGGTAAAGCCGACTTTAGTTATGCCGATTCCATTAAAGTAACGGTGCAATGGGTATTGACCGAATGGAAAGTTGACCATCCCGGGGCTGATACATTCTCAGGAAAAGGGCGCGAGCTATTCAGGGCAAACTTTGTCACCGGCATTCATGGGGTGCAGGAAATTACTTTCAACCCGCTTTCCAGGCCCGGCGATAAAGATTATGGATTGTTGTATATTGGAGCAGGTGATGGAGGCAGCGTTGAAGAAGGTTTTCAGTTCCTTGCGCATTCCAGAGACAAGATCTGGGGTAGCATTCTGCGCATAGATCCCCTCGGTAACAACAGCGCTAACGGTCAATATGGTATTCCGCCCGACAACCCTTTTGTCGGGGGGCAAAATACAAAAACGTTGGGAGAGATTTACGCCTACGGCTTTAGAAACCCGCATCGCATTACCTGGACTAAATCGGGTCAGATGCTGGCCTGCAACATTGGGCATAGTAATATTGAATCGGTAAACCTTATTGAGCCGGGTCACGATTATGGCTGGCCGATCAGGGAGGGAACTTTTCTGCTGGATCCATATGGTGAATTAAAATATGTTTATCCGCTTCCCCCCAACGACAGTATTTTTAATATTACTTACCCGGTAGCACAATTTGACCACAACGGGCACGGCAGTGCCATTTCCGGCGGGTACGAATACTGGGGCAAAAACCTGCCGCAATTGAAAGGAAAATTTCTTTTTGCCGATCTGGGTCCCGCCACCTTGTATTATATAGATCTGGCAGATATTAAACAGGGAAAACAGGCTACTATCAAAGAATGGAGAATTTCTATGAATGGGAAACCCGAGACCTTCAAACACCTCGCCGGAAATGACCGTGCAGATATGCGCTTTGGCAGAGATGCGCAGGGTGAATTGTATATAATGACCAAAACTGATGCAAAGTTATACAAGCTGGTGAGTGCAGAGATGAAAGGAAGTGGAAAGTAGGTCGGCAGAGACAGGCCCCGTAATAAACTAATGAACGAATAAATAAAACTAATGAAAACTCCGAGACGGGATTTTATAATTAAATCTGCCATGGCCGCGACTGCGGTGGTGCATAATTATAAATCCATTGGCGCAGCTCATCCATTTGGCATGAAGCAATTCAGTACTGCAGGCAGCAGGGGACCCGCTACCGTCAGCTTTTTTTCCAAGATGCTCCCGGGGGTAGGGTATGATGAAATGGCCACCCTTCTCGCAGGACTCGGGTTTGACGGGATAGACCTTACGGTAAGGAAAGAGGGCCACGTGCTACCGGAAAATGTGGTCAGAGACCTGCCCCTTGCCGCCGCCGCCGCAAAGAAGGCCGGGCTGAAAATAAACATGATCACAACCGACATCCTCGACGCTGACGATAAGTACATAGCCCCGGTTTTAAAAACAGCCTCTTCTTTGGGGATACAGCATTACCGCCTGGGCCGCAGGTTTTATGACGGCAAAAAAAGCATGCAGGAAAATTTTTCTGATATAAATGCCCGCTATAAAAAACTGGCTAAACTAAACCAGCAGTATAATATCCGGGGGGAATGCCAAAACCATTCAGGTGACGGATTTGGTGCCCCACTCTGGGACCTGTGGGAAGTATTGAAGGATGTTGATCCGCAATGGGTAGGTGTTCAGTATGACATACTTCATGCCACCATCGAGGGAGCCAATTCATGGCCGCTTGCATTTAATGTGTTGAAGCCCTGGATCGGCACATTTGATATAAAAGATTTCTATTGGAAGAAAACAGAAGGAAAGTGGGCTGAGGAGGTTATACCGCTGGGGGAAGGCATGGTCGATTTTAAAAAGTATTTTGCATTGCTGAAAGAAAATGATATTCACGGGCCCTTCTCCCTGCACTGTGAATACCTTACCGAAAAGGATGACCTGCATTCGAAGACGGAAAAAATAAAAAAAGATCTCATCACCTTAAGAGGGTGGTTACAGGAAGCCGGATTGTAACTGCAGCTTATTCTGATCAATCATGAAAAAATTAAAAATATACTTTTTGCCCGTTGCGATGGCAGTTGCGGGTATCCTTGCCGCCAATGCCTGTGTGGCCCTTTCTCCTTCAAAAAATATTTTGCTTGCCGGCACCTCAAAGATAAAAATAACCCCCGGTACCCCCATCCCCATGAGCGGCTATGGCGGAAGGAATGAACCTTTCAGGGGCGTTCACGATGATTTATTCGCACGCGTAGTCGTATTCAGCGACGGGGTAAATAAAGCGGCATTAATAACCACCGACCTGATTGGTATTTCAAATGCCATCTGGGAAGAAACCACGAAACGTATAACAAAAGAAACCGGGATAAAAAAGGAATATGTATTGCTGTCGGCCGTACACAATCACAGCGGGCCCGTTATCAAAGTATATGACGACGAAGATTCTTCTGCGGCGGTCCTGGCTTACATAGAAGAATTAGAAGGCAAACTTATTATTGCTACGAGGGAAGCCATAAAAAATATGGTGCCGGTAAGCATTGGCGCCGGAAAGGGCGAGTGCAGGATGAATGTAAACCGGCGGGCGCCTGATGGCAAGGGCGAAATAACTCTTGGAGTAAATCCGTATGCTCCCTGTGATCATGAAGTAGGCGTAATTAGCGTCAATGACAGATCCGGTAACCCGATGGCGATTATTATGAACTGGCCTTGCCATGGCGTGGTACTGGGCCCGAAAAATTACCTGATCACCGGCGACTGGCCGGGGGCGGCTTCAAGGTATGTTGAAGAAGGCTCGGGCGGGAAACTGGTTGCCCCTGTAATTATTGGTGCTTCTGGCGACATTAACCCGGTTTATGGCCCTCATATCGACTTTGAAAATAATAATTCATATGCTTATGGCAAAGATGCAATAGGCGAGGACCTGGGTAACGAATCATTGCGGGTGGCAAAAGAAATCCGGTTGTCTTCTTCCGGAACAATTACCGCCTTACAGCGCGTGATATCATTGCCGGCTAAAGAAAATGAAGATGAAAAAAAGCTTCAGCCCCGAACCAAAGAAAATGACTCCCTGCAGGTGCGCCTTTCGGCAATTAAGATCGGGAATATAGTTTTAACAGGTGTTTCAGGGGAAGTGTTCAACCAGATAAGCGTGAAAATGAGAAACCAATCGCCCTATGTGTTTACCTTTATGATCACTCATTGCAATGGAAGCAGTGGTTATCTTATTTCCGAAGATGCCTATCCTAAAGCCGGGGTGAAAGGATCAGCAAATAAATATATACCGGCCGGCGGATATGAGGCCGGATCCACAGGAGCCAGAACCGGCGCAGAGAAAGCCATCATCACAAACCTCCTTGATATGATTAGTCAATTATAGCCTTCTTTTCTTTGTTCTCTTTCCTTATTTCTTATTCCCGCGTTGTTTTTCTGTTTTTCTGCTGTTTTGTTGTAGTGTTATTTTATCAAAACCCGTTTTTTCATCTGATACAAAATAGGGTATGTATTAATCAATATTGGGTAAAAAACCGGCGTCGTCAAAGGTTACATTTGAACTATAAATATGATCGCGCGGTTTATATAACTGTTAGCTAATTCTTATAGCAGCATCATCGGAGTTGTAATAAACTGCCTGGTTCGCTACCCACACCTTTAGATTACGGAAGCAGCAATTTGATTTTTATAGAATCTAATTTTTGAAAGACACGAATGCAAAAATGGCTATCACACATAAAAGATATTGAGCTGCTGCTCATTGGTTTTCTTATTTCAGCACCTCTTCTTGCGCAGACGGAAACGGGTAATGCGCGAGGTAAGATTGATTCATTTAATAATCATGTTGTTCTTTTGGATGATCAGTCAAAAATTATTTCGTGGATAACACCACAATCTGATGCCTATGACCGGTTTCTGCGTCAGCGATGGAATTTCATTAAGACAATGGTGCCAAATTGTCCCGGTCCCGCTCCAAGGTCATTGTATCCGCAATATTATTTTTACTGCGCCTACCGCTATAAAGCCGGAAAGCTTGAGCCCGATACGTGGATGAACGACGTTGGTGAAAAGCTTCCCAACTGGTTTGAGTCCGCCCGTTTGTATTACGCATACACCGGCGATACCTCGGTGATGAACATTGTAAAAAACTTTATTGACTATTCAATGAAACATGGCAGGAGCCCTTCCGGGTTTTCGTGGCCCTATTTTCCATATACCACGACTAATGCAGGAGATATGGAATTCAGGGGATTTACCAGTTCAAAAAGATTTGTGCTGCACGAAGTACAGGTTGACCACGCAGGCGATATTGGATTTACCTACTACAAATTGTACCTCTATACCGGAGATAATAAATACAAAACCGCGGCTATCGAGATGGCCAATACTCTGGCAGCTAAGGTGAGAACGGGCTCATCCACGCAATCACCCTGGCCCTACCGGGTGGTTCTCAACAGCGGGAAAGTAACTGCAGAATATGGTGCTAACTGGGCAGGATGTTATACGTTGCTGGATGAATTGATTAAAGCCAACCTGGGTAATGTGCCGGCGTACCGCGATGCCTGCAAAAAAGTAAGAGATTTCATATTGCAATATCCTATGAAAACCGGTTACTGGACTGACGGGCACACAGATGCCGACGTAAATAGCAATACTTACAAAAGCAACATGAGCGCCAGCAACATTGCTTTATACCTTTTGGACCATCCCGAATTTGACCCGGGCTGGAAAAGCGATGTGCCAATGCTTATAAAATGGACGGAGGATAATTTTATCTTCCGTACAGCCCCGGGGGAACCTGCAACGCAATGGGGTGCCAATATCGTAGGCGAGCAGGATTCATTTATCTATAAAATGGATTATCAAACAGCCCGCTATGCGGCTGAATGTGCCCGGTGGTACAGTATTTCAGGTGATCAGTCGTACAAAGAAAAAGCTTACAGGTCGCTAAACTGGGTTACCTATTGTAACGATTCAAATGGCATGGCCAATGAAAGCCCGTTGAGCAAGGATATCTCCAACTGGTGGTCTGATTGTTATGGTGAGGGGCCCCGGATGTTTTATCATGCCCTGGCCGCTGTTCCTGAGTGGGCGCCCCCGGGGGAGAATCATATCCTGTATTCAAAGGGCGTATTAAAAAACGTGGTATACCACCCTGAAAAAGTTCAGTATACTCCCGCAGAAGAGAAAGGCACTGAATTCCTGCGGCTCGCTTTTAAGCCTGCTATGATAACCGTGAATGGCCGGAAAATCTCTTTACGTTCGGATACCGATACGGAAGGATACATGCTGAAAGTTTTGGGAAATGGCGATTATGCCGTAACAATAGAAAGAAGCGGCGGTGGTAGTGTTGTTATAAAGGGGTCATAATATTACTCATGAAGAAGATTATCACACTTGTTGCCTGCATTCTGATTGTCTCATTTCTCTTTGCCCAGGCAACGGAGGTACATGTCAGAGATTTTGGCGGCATACCGGGAGATGAGAAAGATGATGCGCCAGCGATCATTTCAGCAATAAAGGCCTGCAGGGGTAAGGCACATCCTAAATTAATATTTGAAGCGGGGGTCTATAATATTTATGGAAACCGTAAGAACATCCGGGGCAATTTCTATCCATCTGTAGCCATTAATAACGTGGAGAACCTTATTATTGAAGGCAATGGCGCCGAATTAAAAGGACACGACTATGCCACTATGTTTCATTTTGTCCGTTGCCGCAACAGCATGGTCAGAAACCTCGCCGTAGATTGGGATCCACTGCCTTATACGCAGGGAAAGGTCATTCAGGCAGACACAAATTTCATTGATATGGAAGTGATGCCTCCGTTTGTTGCGAAAGCAGGCCTGCACACGGAAGCTATTTTGGGGTACGACCGCGAAAAACACCGGATGGCCAGGAGATTTACAGACCATTATCAGCTGGGGTATGAGAAAACAACCGAAGTGGTAAGGCCGGGTGTAATGCGGGTTTTTATCGGCCGGCAGGACAGGTTTGCCGGAAAAATGCCGGCTACCGGAGATTACATAATTGCCCGGCACCACGTGTATGGCTACCAGTCTTTTGAATTTATTCAATGCGTAAATGTTCAACTCGAGAACATAACTGTTTACTCAAACCCCGGCATGGGTGTAACAGGCGAGGAATGCCGTAATATGAGCATCAGGCATTTGAAAATAATGATACGCCCGGGCTCTGGCCGGTGGATGTCGTCAACCGCCGACGCCACCCATTTTCGGGCTTGCCGTGGTACAATTGTGATGGAAAACTGCCTGTTTGAAGGTATGGGAGATGATGCTACCAATGTAAGAAGCAGCGAATATTTGCTCATATCTGAAACAGTATCCAATAATAAGCTCAGCTTAAAGACCGGTAACCGCTATGGACAGGATCCGTTGCCACCCCGTGTGGGAGACAAGCTGGAAATAAGCAGCAGTAGCAGGCCATTGCTTGCCTATGCGACGCTAACCGTGCGATCGGTAGAAGTGGCTCAGGGAGGAAAGGCCCTCGTTATTGGTTTTTCAGAAAAACTACCGGCTAAAGTGCGCGCAGGTGATATTGTGGGAGATGCCAGTTCATGCCCGGTATTGCGAATCCGTAATTGCACCGTTATACGAAACCGCGCCCGCGGCTTTATTATTAAAACACGAAATGCACTGATAGAAGATTGTACGTTCCAGGACATATGCGCTTCTGCCGTTGCACTGGAGACGGATGTTGTCGCCTGGTGGGAAGCTATTGGCTCAAGAGATGTCACTATCCGCAATAACAGGTTCATTGATTGCAGGTTTGAACCGGAATATTTGCAGGGCGTGATAGAGTCGCACACTATGAGCCAGACCATCCCCGCGGGGATCTATCAAAGGATCACTATTGAAAATAATATTTTTCTTGGCTCTGATGCAAACCTGCTTAAGATAGGGTCTGCCGACGGGGTTTCGATTATCAATAATATATTGGACAATTCAAAAGACGAAGCAATTGTATTGTATAACAGCCGGAATGTGTATATAAGCGGTAATAAGTTCAGCAATTGCAAAACAGAATTAATGATAGGCCACGGCTGCGACACGGCAACTATCAGATATCAAAAAAATACAGAGTTATAAGTAGCCGCCTGAAAACTTGAAATCATTGGGGGTATGACAGCTAAAAAAGTAGCTCACTATAGAACATGTGTTAATCATTATTTTAAATAATTCTAATAACTAAAAACAACTATTATGAATTTATTTCTAACAACCAGTAGAAATATCCGGAGAAAAATTGTGCTTTCGGCACTGTTTACTTTTTTAATTTCTGTTGCGTTTGCACAGGAAAAAATTACAGTGTCCGGTAAAGTGACCAATGGAGAAACTGATCTGGCAAATGTGTCGGTTAAAGTTCCGGGCTCCAGGCATGGTACAACAACCGATGAGCAGGGTAATTTCAAAATCAGTGTTGCCAAAGGGCAAAGACTGGTCTTTTCGTATGTTGGTTATGAAGAGCAGTCTGTAACCGTCTCAGAACAAAAGGAGCTAAATGTTACACTTAAGCTTGTTGATGCTAATGCTTTAAATGAAGTGGTGGTGGTTGGTTACGGAACCAAAAAGAAGGTGAATCTTACCGGCGCTGTTTCCTCCATATCTGCCAAAGAACTGGCAGGCAGGCCTATTACTAACCTGTCGTCTGCGTTGCAGGGCACCATGGCGGGCGTAACCGTTACCGTAGACAACGGTCAACCTGGCAACGACCAGGGGACCATTCGCATTCGCGGTATTGGTACGTTAGGCAATAGCGACGCCATGGTGATGGTGGATGGAATTGTGTCCAGTATGAATGATATCAATCCGGGCGATATCGAATCTGTTACAGTATTGAAAGATGCGGCATCAGCATCAATCTACGGCTCGAGGGCTGCCAACGGCGTAATACTGATCACAACAAAAAGGGGAAGAAAAGGTGGTGTAGTTACACATTACAATACGGATATCGGTAAGCAATCGATGACTGCCACGCCCGATTTTATCGATTCATGGCAGGCAGCGACCCTGTATAATGAAGCCCTGGTAAACGAGGGCAAATCGCCAAAATATTCTGAAGCGGAAATTCAAAAATTCAAAGATGGTTCCGATCCGGAGCATTATCCCAATACAGACTGGTATAAGCTATTCTGGACGGGTAGCGGCCTTCAGCAAAATCATTCTTTGGACATCAGCGGAGGAAGCGAAAAAATGCAAAGCTATCTTTCAATGGGATACCTTTCTCAAAATGGCCTGGTGCCGGGATCTGACCTGGACCGTTATACAGCCCGCTTCCGCACCGACCTGCAGGTAAGCCAGCGCATCAGGGTAAACGGCAATATCTCCTATTCCCAGCAACAATTCAAAGAACCGGTAAGCAATATTCACGGCCTGGATTTTGGACAACTGGTAGCGACGCTCAACCAAACCGGCAGGGTGGTGCCCAATATGATCAATGGATATTATGGCTATAGTGATGAGGGCAACCCCATAGCAGTTCTAAAAGGAGGTTCCAATAATTTCAACAAAACCCATCACCTGTCGGCCATTTTCGACGCTGACATTGAAATCCTGAAAGGTTTGCATTTAAAACCCTTGTTTGGCTACACTGCAAGCATTATTGAAGCAAAATCAAGAATAAATGACCTGCAATACTATGATCCCGTTACGGGGGACCCAAGTGTTTGGGAAGGACCGAACATCGTGGCTTCCAATTCCAGTTTTTCAGACAATTTAACCCTGCAAACATTGCTGCAGTACGATAAAAGCTTTGGCGACCACGAACTGAGTGTGCTGGGTGGCTATTCGCAGGAACACAATAAATATGATTACTTATTCGGCAGCAGGCGCGGCTATCTGAATAACGCCCTGGCCGAGTTGGATGCAGGCCCCGTAACAGCCCTGCAGAACGCGGGCAATGCATCTGAATATGCATTGCAATCAGTATTCGGACGGGTCAATTACACTTTCAGGAAAAAGTATTTGCTGGAAGGGAATATCAGGGATGACGGGTCCTCACGATTTGCCCCGGGAAACCGCTGGGCCCTCTTCCCCTCGGCATCTGTTGGATGGCGCATTTCAGAAGAAGCTTTTTTCGAACCTATGAAAAATATCGTGTCAGACCTGAAGATAAGGGCCTCCTGGGGTAAGCTTGGCAACCAGAATATTGGCACCTATCCCTACCAGGCAACCATTGCCACGGGCCAAAATTACACATTCGGGGGACAAACGGTAGACGGTATTGCGCCCCTGAACGGCGTAAATGCAAATATTAAATGGGAAAGCACTACCACAAAGGACATTGGCCTGGATGCAGTTTTAATGAGCGGGAAAATAACCTTTACGGGTGACTATTTTACACGTAATACGTCGGATATTCTATTGTCGCTCCCGGTGGCAAACGCCTTTGGCTTAAATGCTCCCGTAATAAATGCCGGCAGTGTTGAAAATAAGGGCGTTGAACTGGCGGCAGGGTACCATTTGCGGCAACGCGATTTTTCTTTCGACGCGGAGGGAAATATTTCCTTTATAACCAATAAGATTACAAGCCTGGCGGGTACCGGACCGTTTCCGAATGGTTCTACCATTCAGGGCGTGGGACTGCCGATTAATTCATTATATGGCTGGGTGGCCGAAGGGCTTTTCCAGTCGCAGGAAGAAATTGACAAACATGCCAGTCAGAACGGAATGGGAGGACCGGTCGGCCCGGGGGATATCAAATACAAAGATTTGAACAGCGATGGGGTTATTGATGGTAAAGACAGGCAATACCTGGGTACCTATTTTCCAAAAATAACGTATGGCCTTAGTATGTCTGCCAGGTATAAAGACTTCGATGCTGTTTTGTTCTTGCAGGGCGCCGGGGATGTTAAATCCTTTGTATCAGGGCGTATATTGGGCTCACTGTACGACAAGGATGGCGATCCAACGAGCATATGGCTCGACCGCTGGACACCCACCCATACCGACGCCAGCTTCCCACGCGTGTGGAATTCAAACTCTCAGAACGATCCCGGGGCCACGCCATCTTCCTTCTGGGTGCGCAATTCCGGTTACCTGAGGCTCAAAAATGTACAGGTCGGATACACGCTGTCCAACGGATTCCTGGCGAAAAAAGGGATTAAATTACGGATATTTTATACAGGCAAGGATTTGCTCACCTTTACGAAGTTTTATAAATGGGTAGACCCCGAATCTCCACTGGGAGGGCCCAGCTACAGCTATCCGATGGTAAAAGTAAACTCCATAGGTGTAAATCTAACTTTCTAAATAATCTACTTTAATAAACATCATTATGAAAAATAGATCAGTCATACTGTTTATGCTGGCAGTTGCAGTTTGCTCCTGCAAAAAAGATTTCCTGGACCGTCAGCCGCTTACGGAATATAGTGAAACTACCTTATGGACCGGGGCAAACGATGCCATTGCTGCCTGTAATGCAGCTTATTCGAATTTTGAAGACGGGCAATGGGTCGTTTATATGGATGATGCCAGTGATAATGCGCACGATCCTTATCCCTGGGAGGGATGGCAGGAATACGGAAATATGCAATTGCTTTCTCCCAATAATTCCGGTTCCAAATATAATTTTACCACCATCACCCAATGCAACTGGTTTTTAGCCAATATTGACAAAACACCTATGGATAAAGACCTTTTAACGAGAATGAAGGGCGAGGTAAGATTTATCAGGGCTTATGAATATTTTGAAAGGTCGCAGTTATACGGAGATTTTCCACTGGTAACAACTATGCTTACCGCTACAGAAGCCAATGCGGTTGCACGAACGCCCAAGGCTGATGTAGTAGCATTCATACTGAACGAGCTTGATACGATTGCACCTACGCTGCCAACGTCTTATGACGCAAGCGATAAGGGCCGTATTACCCGTGGGGCCGCATTGGCTTTAAAGGCCAGGGTGGAGCTTTTTAATGAAAAATTTGCCGAAAGCGCGGCTTCCGCTCAAAAAGTGATGGACCTGGGCGTGTATTCGTTATTTCCAAATTATCAGGATCTTTTCCGTATTACCAATGAATATAATTCAGAAATAATCCTGGACAGGGGATACCTTGAAAGTGACCCGAATTTGACCGTGGGCCTCATGGTGCTGGCGCCGGAATCGACACCAGGCGGAGGCTGGAGTTCTGTAAATGTCACCCAGTCTCTTGTCGATGCTTATGAAATGGCCAATGGTAAAACGATCGACGATCCTGCATCCGGTTACGACGTTAATCATCCTTTTGTGAACCGGGATCCACGACTGCTTCAGACAGTTATAATTCCGGGAGCCGAATATGCGGGAATAATTTTTAATCCAATGGATCCAAATTCCCTGGATTATTGGCCCACCTATAATTATACGGGTTATGTGGGCCAGAAATATATCCATTATAAATCTGACTTCTCCGATCTTTACGCGGCTGGCCTCAACATACCCCTTATACGCTATGCCGAAGTACTGCTCACCTATGCGGAAGCAAAAATAGAACTGAACCAGATAGACAACACTGTATATGCTGCCATCAACCAGGTGCGTTTGCGCGCCGGATTGCCGGAAGTTGACGAAACCAAATATGCTTCGCAGGCACAACTCCGGGAGCTGGTTCGCAGAGAAAGAAGGGTAGAGCTGGCACTGGAAGGTTTGCGCTGGTATGATATACAACGGTGGAAGATCGGTGAAGAGGTAATGAATGGCCCGGTATACGGCGCACGCATCAGCACTATAGATGCGAGCGGGAATGTAACCTATACCTCAACCGAGCATGCCAAAGTCGAAGACCGGGTATTCGATCCGGCCAGGAATTACCTGTGGCCTGTGCCGCAAAGTCAAATTGATCTGGGCAAAAGCCTAACCCAGAACCCGGGCTATTAGGTGTCGACAATAAAAGATGCCGAATTTCAAATCAGCTCCTGGACTGTATTGTTGGGTAATGGCAGATATACCGGACCAAACCGCAGAATCAGTTTCACGCACCTTTAAATTGCGCAAATAAGCGCAGATGAGCCTGTGAAGTATAGAAAAGGGCGGACGTAATAATGCGCCAGGCTATGAGGGTGGGTGGGTCACCGGGTAATTTATCTGCAAAACGTATGCACATATGCAGAGGTAATTGAATCCGGACTGCCGGGAAATTTTCGTTGAAAATAATAGCATAAACTAAGTGAAAGTTATAATACTGGTTTGTTTTCTTTTCCTCCTGCGCTCAAACCCAAATGCGCAATCTTCGCAGGAGGCCGTTACGCCAAAGGCTTTATATGATACGATCATGCTCAACCCTGTGCTGCATCAAAATTGGGGAGGCGAAGAATTTGCATGGCATGCTGCTAACTACGGCGATCTTTTTGTTAAAGGCTATCTGGTATGGAAAGATACTGCCTGGCTCAACTGGGGTATCCGGTATTATGAACTCATACGATCGCACATGCAGGCCTGTCCTGATGGCTATATCGGTTTGTTAGGGCCTACCTTTCGCGGGAATGGATTATGGAACAACGAAGAGATCAGCGATGCGCTGATGGCCAATCTTATGCTTGGATTCAGTGAACTGGTTTTGAATGATGTAAAACTGAAAAAGATATATGGTAAAAAAGCCATGGAGTATGTTGCTTTCTGCAAAAAACATATGCTCGAAAAATGGGATAAACGCGGCCTGTGGCACGAAACAGGCGACTATGGCGATTACATTGCGGGGTGTTATTTTGTAAAACCGGATGATCTGTCTAAATGGGTCTTCGATGATAAGATCCAAATTAATCCATGGCTGAGCCTCCAATACAATATGGGCAACTGTCTTGGCATTACCAACCTGCGGATGTACCGGATCACCGGTGAAAAGATATACCGCGAAAAAGCCGAAAAACTATTTTTCCGGTTCAAAAACAATTTCCAGTTCTTCAATAATCATTATGTATGGAACTACTGGAGTCCTTTCTATGAAAAAGATATTCTGTTTGACAGCAACAGGTGTAAACTTTGGGTTAATGTGCATCCCTACAGGCCCGGATACCAGGAAATGGAAGTAGGACAAATTGTCGAAGCTTATCACACAGGAGTCGTATTTGACTCAACTGACATAAGACGGATAATTAATACCAACCTGGATGTTATGTGGAATAAAAGTATGGAGCACCCGGAATTTACAATTTCCAATGGCCACCGGCCGGATACTTCAAACAGGAATGAAGAAAATGCCGTTGCAGGAAGAGGACTTTTATGGAGTTCATTAGGTGATTTTTCACAAACCATTCTTGATTTAGGGCGCCGGGAAATGGAAGCCGGGCAAGCTTCCCCCGACATCCGGGACAAGGTTCAGCAGGCCTATTTTTTCGAAGTTGTTCTTAAAAGACCGCCTTCTTTCCAACGGAAATATTGCGCAGGACGTACTGTTATCGTGAAAGATGTTCCCTTTGGCAATTCGCCCGATCTGAATTATACGGGTGTTATTCCTTATGCTATAACACGTGGAAAAAATTCTTTTGTCGTAGCCAAATCTCCCGTTTCGGCAAATTGGTTATTGATCTTTACTCGCGCGATGGCAGAACTAAAATTAAAACGCTTAATGAAGGGCCAATCAAAGGCGACGGCGATGGCCTTAAGGGTTTCAGGATGATCAAATGGAATGGTACCGATCCGGGCGGAAAAATGATATTCAGGGGAGATTATCTTGTTCGCTGGACATTGAACGGGAAATACAGTGAGTGCGCCATCAGGATTAATTAGTTACTTTATATCAAAAAATGTTCTAAAACTATTTTCAGGATAATCTCCGATTCAATCAAAAAAATTAAAAATGACATCATCCATCAGGTGTAGCCTTTTCTTAATTATAACCCTGTTGGCCGGTATTAACGGTATTTTCGGCCAGGCGGCGCCTAAAGAGTCTGCTATATCTGTTCAAATTGACGGTTCTAAAAGGTTGCAGGAGATAGATGGCATCGGCATCAATGCCAATACCCGCAGCTGGAATGGTAAAGAGCTGCAACCGGCCCTGGATTTATTAATTGATTCGATGCATGCGACCATATGGCGGGTAATTGTTGAAACTGTTGAAAAATGGGAAGATACCAACGATAACGATGATCCTTTTGTCTTTAACTGGGATTATTACAACAAGTTATATGAAACTCCCAAATTTCAAAAGGCCTGGGATATGATTCAATATCTCAACGAGCATGGGATAACCAATAAGCTAATGATAAATTTTATGGGATTTGCGCCCCGATGGATGGGAATAAAAGTGATTAAGCCCGAATATGAAGACGAATATGTAGAGATGATCGTGTCATTTTTTTATTATGCCTTAAAGACAAAGCATTTGAAATTTGGCCTCATTGCGCCCACTAATGAGTCGGATCATCACAAGTATAGTGAAGGACCGCATTTGGACGGAAAGCAGCATGCACGCATCATCAGGAAGTTAATCGACAGGATGGAAGCTTTGGGAATAATGGGGAGAATAAAGATTGTTGCACCTGATAATGCAAGTGATGATGCTGCTATTAAATCATTTATTCCCGCCCTGATGGAAGACCCGGTAGTCATGTCCCATATGGCTCATCTTGGGTTTCATTCTTACGGAGGATATGATCCCGCTATAAAAACCTTTATCAGCAATTCACCGTATCCGAAATCCACTTTTTGGATAACCGAATGGAATGCCTGGTGCAAGGGGTGTGATGACGGGATACTGGGTGAATATGATTATGATTTTGCCGGCAAATGCGTGGGCTATCTTTTGGATCTTTTAAAGAACGGAGCTACTGCTGCGCTTGCATGGGAAGGATACGACAGTTACTATGAGCATCATGCGCCATCACTTTTCAGTTATTGGGGAATGCTGGGTTATGAGCCCAAAACAAAAACCTATTTTCCGCGAAAAAATTTCTATGCCATTCAACAGGTTTCAAGATTTGTGTTACCCGGCTCATGGCAGGTATCCGTTTCCGGCACTGAGGATAGTATGCCGGTAGTAGCATTTTATGATACCACGTTTAAAGGGATAAGTATAGTTGGCATTAATAAAAAAAATCATCCGGTTATTCTCAACGGATCGTTACAAAGCCTGCCGGGCATTGGCAGCCTTGACCTATACCGTACAAGCAACACTGAAAATGTGCACAAAGCGGCAACCATAAAAATCACCGGTAATACCTTTACAACCACAATTCCGGCCAAATGTATATTCACGCTGACAGGTGCCGGAAATGCAAATGCAGCAATAAAAAGCTCCGGGAAGCCTGAGCCGGCAGACTGGTATACAGGCGATATTCACGTACACCTGAATTGCGGAGATGGAACGACATTGTTGCCGGAAGAAAAGCTTTCTTTAATGATGGAGCCAAATGACCTGGCAGTGATTTCCGTTTTGGCTGATATGGGTAACGGCGAGGTAAAAGTCAGCAAGCGGGACTTACCCAAAGTGACGGGCGCCGACGCGGCGCAATCGCACGCCGGCCGCATCATTCATTGGGACACAGAATGGCATTGGGACGCCACCTATTCCGATTTTAATCACCAGGCGCTTGGAGGGCACCTCGTTTTACTGGGCTTACAGGAAGGCCATCAGATATGGGAAGAATCGCCCTACAAAATCCTGGAGTGGGCGCAACATCAGAATGCAGTTAAAGGCTTTGCACATTTTGAATATTTAAATGATACCATCCAGCCGGAATTGAACTGTTGTATACCCATTGATTACCCTGTTGAAGCGGCACTGGGCACTATTGATTTTGTTTCGGAAGATGTGTACGGCAATAATTCTTTTAACAATGGCAATTACAATAGCGAAGCTGCAATAAAAGCCTATTACAGGTTACTGAACTGTGGGTTCCGGCCTGGCCTTGCAGCAGGGACAGACTATCCATGCAATAATTATGAACCCCTGGGCGCCTTATTAACTTATGTGCAGGTTAAAGATAAACTCACCTACCGCAAATGGATAGAGGGGATAAAAAAAGGAAAAACGGTTGTATCGCGGAATGGGCATAACGAATTTATTGACATGAAAGTTAATGGAAAGTATTTGCCGGGCGATGAGATCAGGTTAAAAAATGAAGGCATGGTTGCCGTTGAGGTAAAGTGGACGGCTGTCAAAGAATTAACCGGGAAAATAGAACTGGTAAGCGATGGAAAAGTTGTGGGAACCCTGGAAGGAACCGCAAAGCCGGGAAAGCCCTTAGTGTTTAAGACCCGGATCCCTTTTACAAAAAGCGGCTGGATATGTGCAAGGCGCATGGATGAAAAGGGGCATCAACTGCATACGGGGGCTGTATTTGTTATCGTAAATGGTAAGCCGGTAAGGGCGAATGCTGATGATGCAAAATTCTTTATTGCGTGGATCGACAATATTTTAAAGAAAACAGAGCCGGGCGGCGCCTGGAATATTTATTTTACAAAAGACGTGGACAAAGTAAAGGAGCGGTATCTGAAGGCACGGGCAGTCTATCAGCAGATTTTGACAGAATCCGGGGAATAGTAAGTAGGCAAATCATACCAAAAGGTCATGGCCGCTTCCTGCTGATCAATTCGCCAAGTTGTAACCTTCCCTGGTCCCACAGTTCTGCATCATAGCTCCAAACATCCAAATTGCCGATGGCACTATCGCCGAATGGCTTTTTTATGATGCTGTTCACGATATTGTTTACGCGATCCTTATTTTGGTCCAGCGTGCTCAGTAACCTCATATACTCATATTCCTGTACTCCATTTCTCATGGTTTTCAGCCGGATGGAAGCACAGGGAACATCAACATTGGGAATGATGCCGGCACTGTAAACGAGCAGTGCGTTGCCGTTTAATTTTTTATAGGTAAAATCAGAATCAGAATCCGCTCCGGCTTTATAAACATCTTTCCATGATTCCGGATCATACCACGCCCGTTCCCAGGCAACACCTATTCCCCAGCTAATCCATGACCAGGTATTGTATTTCCAGCAAGCCCAGCTAATAGCCCTGTCATTGATCAGCGGCAGGTCGGTAAATGTGGAACTTCCGACCCAACTGTTCACCTTGCTTTCATACAGCATAGGGCCATACAACCAGTCTTTAATCCCCAGCTGCTGGTACTTCTGTACTTTTTCAATGTTGTAATTGATGGTATGAGCGGCCCAATAGTCGATAGACTCATGCACCATTTCCATGGCGGCCTCATCGTATGAGCCATCGATTCTAAAATGTGCTTCGGGATAGTATTGGTGAAAGAGATTTCCGTAATAGATCATTCTTTCATAAGCCTCTTTAAAATAAGATTCGTCGAGGCCATTCAGGTAGGCAATAACATCGGTTTTACCCGGGTCAATTACATGTGACAAGTGAGTGCGCACTTCGGTTAGGACGTCTGTGTATATTTTTTTCCTGGCCGGCTCACGTTCCGTTTCAGGTTTGCCAATATCGGGCCAGCCGGCTGTTCCATGTTTACCGTATACATCAAAAGGGGGCATCCATACTTCTACGGGCTCCCCGTAACCCGGCCCATAATTATAACCATATGTATTGGTAAAAGCTTCACCTGAAAAATACTTTTTCATACGTTCATCAAATGCGGCCCAATCAATTTTTATTTTCCGGCCTGCTTCAAAGTGGAGGCCGGGTTTGTAGGTAGGATCCATAAGGCATACCCTGTTGCGTTTAAAAAGCTGGTACACTTCCAGTTCTCTCTTTTCATCGAGGCTACTCAGGAAGCCTTCCTGCTGAAGGCTGGCCCTCAGTTTATTTTCATTGGGTATTGCAAAATTCCAAACATTCAGATCTACAGGAATTCGCTGCACCTTTCCCCCGATTTTTACCGTGATGTCCGTCGTGTAAACTCCCGGCGCGGCATCTTTAAATTCAAAGGGAATAAATTGGTCGACCCATATAAGAAGACATTGCTGACTATCGATGCGGTTATTAAAGTCCGGGAGCCATAATGGAAATGTCCATCTTCCATTCACTTTGGAGGAATCATCCTGTATAGCTGTGAAAGGTATGAGGGCATCAGGATACCATCCTTTCCCGAGAGAAGCCCTGGCATAACCGGTACTGGGCGTTGATACCTTCACAGACCATTCGAGGAAAAATTCAGGATTTATTTTTAAAAAGGAATTTTTACTTTTAAACGGAGACATCCCGATATGAATATCCTTCAAAGTTGATCCGGTGTAATTGGTGACCGCGATTTGAAAGGAAATATACTCACCTCTTGCGCCATATAATGAAACACGGTTGCCATCATAAATCCAATTCTTTTTCAGGAGGTCTTCTTTTTTCAACTGCTTACCGGCATGAAGTTCAAATCTATTATCGATGATGTCACGCGTCACGGGATCAAGACGGATGGATGCGGGCAAAACAGTTACGTCCCAGTCACTGGCTTTGCTGCCCCTCTCTGGCAGGTTACAACTTAAGGCTGTGACAAGGCAAAGAATGAAATGGGGTCTCTTTATCATCATAAAATATCGGAGGCGTTTAAATTTTATCAAAGTTCAGCAGGCCGGCTGACACCAGCGACACATGCTGTGGGGCAGGATTTTGTCACGGTGCTATTCGCTTGTTATATATCAGGCAACCAAATCAGTTGACTTCAGCCGTCATATGATTATTGTATTTAATTACGGCTTTTTTTCACCGCCACTTGTTTCCCGTTTAGCAAATAGGGCGAGTAGCATGCAGGGATATTACTCAGTGGCAAAACTTCCGGTCTTATATTTATCCCGATTTTGCCGATCATAAAATCCCGTCTTTCCTGGATGCGCTTCCAGGAGGCCGGGAATCGCGAAGCCCAATCTGTCCGCAGCTTTTCATCTGCCAGTATAATTCCATCTTCCATATTGGCACATACAAATTTACTTTTACTTACCGGTATGATATCCATTTGCAATGCCATTCCTGAACGTAGTTTTATACCGGAGCCCTTAAAGAAAGGGGAGTTTACCCACTCGTCAATATGTAAGGTATGGCCTGTGTTCACCGCAAAGTCAAACAACATTTCGTCTCTTGCCGCTTCTACCCTGGCGGTGATCTCACCGGCAGCCACCCCGATCCCAAGTGCTTCATACCAGGTAACGACAGTCTTAAAATAGCACCGCCAGTATTTCTCGAAAAAACCGGCCACATCCCTGTTCAATTGTTCAGCATTTTCGGCCACCATTCCGGCCCGGCAGGTTAATGCGCCCCACACACCAAAAGCCGAGGTAAAGGGATCCTGTAATGCGACCCTTCTGCCGGAAGGACTGCTTAATCCCAACATTGCCTTCTGCCCTGTTGAAACCATCGGATGACAAGAATAGGGCAATCCGTCACTTACGTAATTTCTTGCCAGCTCATATTCCCGCACGCCTGGTTTCAACTGCCGCAACAGATTTTTTATGCTCTCCGAAGTGCGGGTGCTTGCCCATTCAAAACGCACAAGTTCCTCCAGCGCATTGTGCTGCCTCAGCCCGTCTTCCGCATTCATGAAAATGCCGGATGCATTACAAACTTTTCCCTGGTCACCTACAAGCCTGGTAAGCACAGCAGCTATGTAAGCGGGAATATCAAGGTCAAGCTCATTAAAAAAATATTTATAGTAGCAACACCCTGCTTTGCTGCCTGCGCCAATGCCAAAGGATTCAAAAATCCCGGTAAGTGTACGCGATCGGGACCGGTCCTGCCCCAAAAGGCTAAATTCCTGATATAGTTCATACTCCATCGGTACCGGGCATATCCCCTTATAACCCATGCACTCATTTCCCAAAAGCATTTTACGGGTTCCGCTTTTGTGTAGAAGCAGCAATGCTTCCTCAAAACGGGGATCAAGACAAGTAAGGTAAGCGAGATTGGCTGCATGCTCCCGGTCGGCAAAGACCAGGAGAAAATCCAGATCATGCTCTTGCATCTTTTCAAGCGTGGCGCTGATACGTCTTTCGAATTCTGCCGGGGGTATGTCAATAAGTTCGTCGCATTGGCCGAATTCCGGTAAATCGATTTGTTCTAAGCTGAAAAGGTCCGACATAGTGTTTACTTTTATTGATGGGGAGGTGGCATGCAGGACCCAGGTGCCTGATGTGGGCTTATACCTTTTTATACTTTTCTAAATGAAAATAAGGTACTAAGATAAGCAGCCCCGGGCCCCAACATTTTTTTTCTGCAGAAAAATTTTATGACAGGCCAATTTATTTCGTCCGAAGCGGCCCAAGCGATTAGCAGTATTGCATTTTTACCGTGCAAAGCGCGTTATTGGTTAATACTTTTTTTTCAGTCGCTGTAATTAAATGTTTCACAATCATTAGCAGCAAAATAGGGTAATGATTGGTTTATATAGGGTAAATAGGTATGCGTATTGAAGGGTAATTTCGTTAGCAAAAGGCCGATTGTTAAGGATACCAATTCAATGGCGGTCCGGCCCCTGCTACGATACAGATTTCTTTAAGACTAATAAAAAATCAATAAATAAATGATGAAATCCCGTGCCAGTGTTTTTACCAGCGCTTTGTTTGTCCTGTGTTTGATTTCCGCGGAGCTTCTTAAAGCCGCACCTTCGCAGGCGCCTGTTCTTGTAATAGCACCTGATAAAAATTTTGGATCTTTTACCGCCGAAATCTTAAAAACAGAAGGGTTTAACGAATGTCAAACACAGCCGCTCACCGGTGAGATAACATTGCAGTACTTAAAAAAGTTTGACGTTATCATCCTGGCAGAGATGCCGTTAACGATAACGCAACAGCAAATGTTTTCCAGGTATGTGCGCGAAGGAGGAAAGCTGATCGCCTTCAGGCCTGATAAAGCATTAAGCGAAGTTTTTGGAATAAGCCATGCCGGGGGCACCATTGACGACGCGTATCTTTCTATTGATACCGGCAACGCAATCGGAAAAGGGCTCACACATGAGACGGTACAATTTCATGGTGCAGCCGATAAATATAATATCGGCACCGGTAAAAAAATAGCATCCCTATGTAAGGATGCGGCTACCCCGACAGAGTATCCTGCTGTGGTGGTAAATAACTACGGCAAAGGGCATGCAATGGCTTTTTTATACAATCTTCCCCAAAGTATTGTATACACACGTCAGGGAAATTATCGCGATGCCGGCCTGGAAATGGACGGAATTACGGGAATTCGAGCCATGGACCTGTTTACCCATGGCTGGGTAGATACGACCAAAAATCTGCTCAACCAGGCCGATGAACAAATGAGGCTGCTGTCGCATGGGATTGAGAGAATGAACAGTTATAGCAAGCCGCTGCCGAGATTCTGGTACTTTCCCGATACTTTACGATGTCTGGTGACGCTCAACAATGATGGCGAAGACTCGAAGGAAGACGAATTTTTACAGCAATTTGAAGATGTCGGCGCCAAAGGAGCAAAAATGACCCTGTATGTCAAAGAAGTGGATCTCATTTCAAAACCACGCATAGCTTCCTGGATCACTAAAGGCTTTGAGATATCGGGCCATCCTGATGATACCAGGCAGGCAGTCAAGCCCGACTGGAAAACGATGGACAGTGTATATAAGAACATCATAGGTAAGTTGAAGAGCGAATACGGTGTGGAAGGAATGTACACAACCACCAATCACTGGTTTGTATGGTGTGGCAACAATAAAGACGGCACGAGTGATTTTGCAGCGCAGGCCCGTATAGAGGAAAAACATGGAATCGGACTCGATTGCAATTACGCGCATTATGACAACGGCTCCAGCCAGGGGCATTTCCTCGGTGCTTCCGGCACAAACCAGGGGAACTACACCGGCAGCGGTCTTATAATGAGATTTGCAGATGTTGGTGGCAAAATGATAAATGTATATCAGCAATTGAATAATGTGTATGACCAGCAGTACATGGAGCATAAAGACCAGGACGGTTATTATAATTGCTTTAAGGGGCTGATGGACAGGAGCCTTAATGAGGGAGTGTATTCGTATATCAGCGTGAAGGCCCACAATAATGAATATTATTTTTCGAAAATTCCCCTGATGAAATCATTGGATTATGCCAACAGCAAGGGTGTGCCTGTTTGGACAGAACATAAATTGCTGGGCTTCCTGCAGGCGAAGGATGCGGCAACCTTTACCGGTATCAATTGGGCGAATGACAGGCTTTCATTTAAAATACAGTCCTTAATAAATCATAGTAATGGGCTCACCTGCATGGTCCCTTATTTATACAACGGGAAGAAAGTAACCAAAATATCGGTAAATGGGGTAACACAGCCTCATTCCGTTATGTTAGTGAAGGGCACATATTACGCCATGCTTACTATAAGGCCGGGCAGTTCGGATAACCTCGTCGTGTATTATAAAAATTAAAGGAATTCTGCATAACAAGTTTATGCGCAGGCAATAAATTCATGCATTTTCCCGTCCGTAATGCACAGCAGCTCATTAAATTTGACATTCACGGTATTAGTACGAAATAGGGTAATGATTGGACAATATCAACAAAAAAAAAATCACTTTTGAACAGTAGCTTCGTTGAAAAGAGTGTCATTGCAGGCTCAACGCGGCATTGACAGAGAATCAGGGCTTATTAAATAAAACTAACCGATCGCACATATCCATCTAACAACTATCTTATATGATAAATGAAAAGGAGGTTGGCATCAACTTTCATAATGATATTAAGAAGCACATGTATGTAGCCGCTATTTGTGACATTCTGGACGAGCTGGGCTACAGAAACCAGGCCATGCACCAACGGTTACGGCCACTTCTTCCCGATATAAGAAATTGCGGGTTTATAGGCAGGGCGCGAACTTTTGCCTGGAAGGAAGTTCATTATGTTGGGGAAGATGATCCTTATGGATTAGAGATTGAAGCCATGGACTCTCTCAATGAAGGTGACGTGGTGGTACATTCTACCGACATTAACGGGACCAATGCACCCTGGGGCGAGCTGATGTCGACGATAGCAAAACGCAAAGGTGTTGCCGGTTGCATCTGCGATAGCCAGGTGAGGGACTGCATTAAGATAATCGATATGAATTTTCCGGTATATTACGCCGGCATAAGACCATTGGATTCAAAAGGGCGGGGCCTTGTCGTTGCTTATGATGTTCCGGTGCAGTGCGGTGAAGTACTGGTGCATCCCGGCGATTTGATCTTCGCCGATTTCGATGGCATTGTTGTCATTCCAAAAACGATTGATGAAGAAGATGTTTTTCAAAAAGCAAAAGAAAAAGTAATGGCGGAAAATTTTTCAAGGGAAGAGCTGCTCGATGGGAAAACCCTTAAGGAAGTGTATAATAAATACAGGGCTTTATAACCAGCTAATATGAAATTATTAAACCGGTCGGTAGTAATAACAGGCTCGGGCTCGGGGATTGGAAGGGCCTGTGCCATAGAATTTGCCAAAGCGGGAGCTTCTGTTGTTGTCGCAGACATAAATTTGCAGGCGGCGGAAGAAACGGTGGGGCTGATAAGCGCCGGTGGCGGTAAAGCAGTTGCGTGCCAGGCCGATGTTTCCAGGCCTGATTCTGTGGCCGCACTGGTAGACAAAACCCTGCAGTTGCATGCAAAGATCGACGTCCTGGTCAACAATGCTGCCATCCAGGTAAATAAAACCATTGAGGACACAACCTTTGACGAATGGAACGCGCAGATGGCGGTAAATGTGGGCGGTGTTTTTCTTTGCTCGAAATTATTTCTTCCCCACTTAAAAATTTCGAAGGGTAACATTGTAAACATGTCATCGGTAAATGGTTATTTTGTTGAGCCTTCCTGTGCGGGCTATTGCGCCACGAAGGCAGCAATTATGGGCATCACAAAAGCGATGGCTATTGATCACGGGCGTGAGGGAATCAGGGTGAACTGCATTTGCCCGGGTTATATTGACGCAGGACTTGCGGAAGGCTATTTTCAAAGCCAGCCTGACCCTGCACAGGCCCGTATTGACGCAGGAAAATTACATGCTTTATGGCGTATTGGAAAACCGGAAGAAGTGGCACAGGTTGCCATCTTTCTGGCCAGCGACGACGCTTCGTTCGTTACCGGCTCGGCCTATGTGGTGGACGGAGGGTTTGGCAGCGGGTTGCCGCCTAAGTAATAGTTGGCAAACAGCAGCCCTGTAAATGTGAAAATATGAAAATTGGGAAAGCAAGAAACCTGTTTCTGGTCATCGTGGTCAATTTTATGTGGGCAACACAGGTGCCCGTTATACGAATGATGGGTGATAAGTTAGGACCAATTACCATAGCCTTTGTTCCTATGATAATAAGTACCCTGATGTTCATTCCCTTTTTGTGGGCGGAGAATAAAAAAAGAGGGGCGGTGGGACGACGCAGCTGGAAGGATCTGAAGTATTTTATTTTGCCCGGATTGATTGGTGTTTTTTTAATGCAATACCTCTATACCCTTGGTTCTACATTAACACTGGCGTCCAATGCGGGCATCATCACATTAACCATCCCCGTACTGGTCGCCGTCTTTGCTTCCATCCTGCTTAAAGAAAAATTAAACATAGTGCGGGTGATTGGCTTTATCATAGCAATAGCGGGTGTGCTGTTAACTTCTTTGCCGGATATTAAAGGGGCCAGTTTTTCGGAAAACAGGTATTTTACCGGCAATCTTATTTTCCTGCTGGCGTGTGCCTGCTGTGCTTTTTATAATACGTATTGTAAATTACTCGTCGACAAAAATTTTACGGAACTTGAAATACTGGTGTATGGTTCACTGGTGGGTTGTATTGCCTGCATCCCTTTGCTCATATGGGTAGAGCCATTTAGCCTTTCTGCCATACTTCATTCGGGGAGAACTGCTATTTTCGGTTTGCTGGAATTGAGCTTTATTGTATATGGGGTATCCATGTTGCTGTTCTTTTATGTATTGAAAAGCATGGATGTAACCCAGTTTATTCTTGGTAATTATTTATTGCCGTTTTTCATTGCCCTGCTTGGGATTATGTTGCTGGATGAAAAAATGACTTTGACCATGATCATCGGAGGCATAATAATAATAGTGAGCACCCTTATGGTCACCGTTTATGAAAAACAACTACTGGCCCTGTTCAGGCGCAGGGGTAAAAAAGACATAACCGAACCCAAGGTGATTCAATTGTAGATTAATTGATGACGCGAATTTTGAAGGCACTAATTGCCCGATACCCACCAGCCTCCATTCGTGTGATCCGGATTTTTTAATTGGTATAATATCTTTATTAATGAAAATTACAAATGTAACCGCTACCGTTCTCCGGTTACCGGAAATTTCATCGGCCGCCGATGGTACACAGGATGACCTCATTATTACCGTAGAAACCGATGAGGGAATTACCGGGTATGGCGAAGTGGATACGGCGCCCTATGTTGGAAAAGCCATAGTAGACGCCTACATGTCGCATGGAACCTGTTATGGTTTGCGCGAAGTCGTAACAGGTGCCGACCCTTTCGATCACGAACAAATATGGAGCGACATGTGGGACAAGACCTACTACTACGGCCGCTTCGGGCCGGCGATGCATGTCATGAGCGGTATTGATATGGCCATCTGGGATATTATGGGTAAGGCAGTGGGAAAACCTGTCCATAAATTACTGGGAGGAAGTTATGCGAACAAAGTACGCGCTTATGCCAGCGCCCTGATGCCGGAAAATGCTGAAGAAGTAAAGCGAATGGTGGAAAACTACACCTCACTGGGTTATACCGCGATCAAGTTTGGATGGGGGCCTTTGGGCTATGATGTTCATTTTGACATCAGCCTCATTAAAACCGCCCGTAAAGCGGCAGGCGACCATGTTGAGATACTGATTGATATTGGTAAGCGATACAGGCTGAAACCGGCTATGTACGTGGCAAAGGCATTGGAGGACTTAAACATCTACTGGCTGGAGGAGCCGCTTCCTGCCGAAGACTACACCGGTTATAAAAGGCTTACCGAATCAACAACGATGCGTATCGCAACGGGGGAAGAAGAAAGCGGCCGGCTCGCTTTTGCCCGGTTAATTAATGAAACCCATGTGGATGTTATTCAGCCTGACCTCTCACGTTGCGGCGGATTGACTGAAGCAAAGAAAATTGCAACCATGGCGGCAGATAATAATATTTTATGTGTACCTCATGCCTTTAAGACCGGTGTGCTCGTAGCCGCTTCCATCCAGCTGATTGCCGCCATACCCCACGCACCGTTCCTCGAATTTTCGGTTACAGAATCTGCCATTCGAAAGGGGTTGCTGGCTCACCCGTTTGTACAAAAAGACGGGTATGTTGATGTTCCGCAAACTCCCGGCCTGGGTATCGAACTAAATCCGGAAATCATACAAAAATATGGTGTCAATATGCAATAAACCCCCGGATGCCGTTAGCAAAAAATACATACAACCGCCGCACTTTTATAGCTGAAAGTTCATTACTGCTGGCTTCAGTGGCCGCGGCCGGCTCACCGCTAACCGGCGTTTTGGGAGCAACACACCTGGGAAATAAACACAAACTCGTTCCCACCTTAACAGGGGAAATTGCCCCCGGTAAACTTGGCACCACGCTCATGCATGAGCATGTTCTGTGGTTTGGCGGTCCCCGTCTTGAAGATGCCGGTTATACACCAATCCCCGACGACTTACTGACAGAAACGGTCGATTTTGCTGTTGCTCTTCTTAATGATGCAGCACGGGCAGGGATTGATACGGTCGTAGACCTCACTCCATTCAGGCCTTTACAATTATACAAACGTATTGCGGAGAAAACAACCGTCAGGATCGTGCCTTCAACAGGATTTTACCGCCTCGCAAAAATCCCGAAGTGGATGGCCGACATAGAGGATGAAAAGCAAATGGAAGAATTAATGTTGAAAGAGCTGACAGAGGGCATCGGGGATTCAAAAATAAAAGCAGGAATTATTAAGGTTGCGGGAGAAGGCTTTTCGCTTTCAGACTGGGAGAAAAAAGTCTTCCGCGCTGCAGCCAGGGTGCAAAAGGCTACCGGCTGCCCCATTGCAACGCATACCGGCGGTGCAATGGAACAATTTAATTTGCTGGTGAAAACCGGGGCTCAGCCCAACCGCATTTTCCTATCACATGTTGACGTTGGCCGTAAAGGAAAACCCGGCGACTTACTCACGATTGCAAAAGAAGGAGGATACCTGGAGGTGGATACGTTCGGGCAGGAGTTCTACACGCCGTGGAGCGACCTGGGTTCCTTTCTTCGCGCTTTTTGCGATGCAGGCTTTGGCAACAAAATGTTTATCTCGATTGACAGCAATTGGCATTGGGAAAACGGGAAGAAGATATTTGAAGGGGCGGGCCCACCCAATTTCGATCCCAATGCTGAAAGGAGAACCTTCGCCTATATGATGACTGATGCTGTTCCTTTATTGCTGAAGTCGGGTTTCAGCAAGGCAGAAATTCACACGTTCCTTGTTGACAACCCGCGTAACTATTTTTCCGGGTAATATTTATCATATCAAAGAAACTTGGGTGAGATCAAGAATTGAAAAATTGCATAAGATCGGGGAGAAAAAAAATGTTGATGCTTTTTTGATAACTTCCGCAGCATCGGTAAAATATTTTAGCGGCTATTACTTTAATTTCGAGACCGGGCCTTCGCCATTTCATTTTTTGCCCGCCGCATTGGTCGTTGGTCAGGCAGCCTGTCTTATCATCGCCGACAACGAATCGCAGCAGCTTCCCGCATCGGGCTCATCTTTTTTAATCAGCACTTACGAAAGTTATGTATATGAGAAACCACTGGAAGGTACAAAGCATTTTTTGGGCCGGCTGCAGGAGGCTTTTAAACAAACCGGCGTAAGCAATGCCAGGATCGGTATTGAGCAAAGTTCTTTTCCTTATGTTATCGCGCAATTCCTGCTTGCCCAATACCCGAAAATAGAATTTGTGGATATTAGTCCGGAAATAATTCATGAAAGGGCAGTTAAAGACGAGGATGAAATTGAATACATCCGGCGGGCGGCCGGCCTGGCCGATATAGGCCAGGCGGCTGTTTTAAAATATGCAAAAGCAGGACTGACAGAGTTGGAACTTTTTTCCAGGGTAAGGCTTGACATGGAAACGGCGGCAGGAACACGGCTGCCCATGATGACCGACCTCGTTAGCGGGACGGCAACGGCCGGCGGAGGCGGCAATCCTACCGGTAAGATCATTCGTGTAAATGATCTGATCCTTACCGACCTTACGCCCTGCCTGAACGGTTACTGGGGCGATTCCTGCAGCACCGTGGTTGTGGGAACCCCAACGAAAGAACAAAGTAAGATTTACAGGCTGGTACTGGAAGCGCTGGAAACAGGCATCAGCAAAATAAAGCCCGGCATTCGGGCAAAGGATGTGGATCTCGCAATGCGCAAACACCTTGAGACAGAAGGAGGTTTTGGCCATCACGGCGGCCATGGAGTGGGCGTATTGTATCATGAAGAACCCCGCATTGTCCCGTATAACAATATGATTTTAGAGACCGGTATGGTCATCGCACTCGAACCCGCCGTTTATAAAAACGATTATGGAATACGCCTGGAACACCTTGTGGCAGTAACAGGCAGCGGATGCGATATACTGACAAAATTTAAGCACGTTTTTGAACAAAGCTGACAGACTGTATTGTATGAATGAAAAAATAGATTTTAACGGGTGGCCAAATTGTATCAGGCTTTATAACGGGGAGATAGAGCTAATAGTTACTACCGACATAGGGCCAAGGATAGTAAGGTTGGGTTTTATTGACGGGCAGAATTTTTTTTACCTGGCACCCGATCAGTATGGTAAGGTGGGTGGAAATAAATGGCGCATATATGGCGGGCATCGCCTATGGCTGGCGCCGGAAAAAATGGATCTCAGTTATTATCCCGATAACGATCCTGTAAGGTATGCCGCAGATGGCTACAGCCTCCGTCTGACCCAGGCTAAGGAAGCAACCACTGGCATCGTAAAGGAAATGGAGATTGCAGTATCACCGGCCAAAAACCAGGTATCGGTTTTACACCGTCTGATAAATGAAAGCACCCGGGAAATTGAAGTGGCGCCCTGGGCTATCTCTGCACTTGCCGGCAATGGGCGCGCAATGATACCGCACGAGCCGTATGGCGAGGGAAATGATTACCTGTTGCCGGCACGTTGCGTAGCGCTATGGCACTATACAAAAATGAATGACCCCCGCTGGATATGGGGCGAAAAATATATTCAGGCAAAACATAGCCCTTCCGGAATCTCAGAGCAAAAGATCGGGATATTAAATAAGCAGGGCTGGAATGCGTATCAGCTCAATGAGGAGGTATTAGTAAAGAAATTCAATTATTTTCCCGGGGCAGTGTATCCCGATTATATGTCCAATAACGAAATATATATCAATGAGAGCTTTCTTGAAATGGAAACGCTGGGGCCTTTAACGAAAATACCGCCGGCAGGCAGGATAGAGCACCTGGAGCATTGGCTGTTGACAAAAGCGATTTCCGATGAAAGCGAGGAATCGATAGAGGCAGGTATCCAAAAGCTTGTTACTCTGTTCGAATGATAGCTTTTGCAGGTATGGCAAAGAGTATTAGACGGGTTTTATACACGAATTATGGAACACTGCATTTGACTCGTGTAGTGCGCCTTTTATAAATTCGCATGATACAAAATGCTGCTTATAATTATAAGGCACCGGTGGCTGCGTTAATATTGGGGCGGATATCACACAGGCTTCTTAAGAAGGGTTGACGTAAGATTGGTAGATGAAATGGATCGTGAAACAAAACGATTTTCTGTCTTGGAATGAAAAAGCGATACAATTTAATTTTTTTTATCTTTTTGTGTTTGGTGGGCAAGCCCTGCCTGCCGCAGGCTATAGGCACCAATCCGGAAGAAGGTAGGGGCACCTATAAAAACCGGGTATTTTTTAATCTCGAACGATACTGGGATAGCGCCAGGGTCTGCGACAACCCTCACAAAGGCTGGTGTATACATTATTACGATAATGGGATTACCAATTACGGCAACCGCATGGCCCCAAATGATTCGCTTCCCGATTTCCCCTGCCTGAATGATATATATTTAAGGCTCGCCTGGAGTTACCTTGAGCCGGAAGAAGGAGTGTATAACTGGCAGCTTATTGATTCTATAATAAACAGGTGGATCGCATGGGGTCATACTGTTTCATTCCGTATAACCTGCAAGGAAACCGAAATAGTGTACGCTACGCCCGAATGGGTAAGGAGGGCTGGCGCAAAAGGGCGATTCATCGATCATCCCGATCTTACCATCAGGGCATGGGCACCGGATTATGGCGATCCCGTCTTTCTGTCAAAGCTGGAAAAATTCCATAAAGCTTTTGCTGCGCGTTATGATGGAAAACCGTGGGTGGAATATATTGATATTGGAAGCATTGGCGAGTGGGGCGAAGGGCATACCGCCTATTCGGGCTGGAAAGATGTACCGGCATCGGTGGTGATGAAACATATTGACCTGTATAAACGCTGTTATAAAAGATCGGTATTGATCCTCAGCGATGATTTTATAGGGCAGCGCGATACGGATGATGGTTCAGATTATGAAATCTATCATTATTCAATTAAAAAGGGCCTTGGTTTCCGCGACGATAGCGGCAATGTGCTGTGGTATAAGACGCTCGGATTCGGACCTTCCTGCATTCGCACGCCGGAACTCTACAGCAAAGTTTATAAAAAGATACCGGTGATTTTAGAATCTGATCATTATGGCGACGCATTACAAAACGGCATGTGGGGTGATGGCTCGGGCTTTGAAAAAGCCGTTCACGAAACGCATGCCACCATAATCGGGTTTCACTATTACCCGCGGGAATGGCTTAAGGATAATTATCAATATGCCGGCCGCCTTGCCAATGAAAGCGGCTACTGGTATTTTCCAAAATTTGCCATGATGCCCGATACTTTTCGCACCGGTACGGGCGGGAATTATCTGAGAGTGACCTGGGAAAACCACGGAGTGGCACCGGCATACAAGCGCTACAAGCTTTTTATTAAGCTCGTTAATAAAAGTAATGGCAGGGGATGCATTCAACGATTAAAGGAGTGCGACAACCGCAACTGGCAGGCAGGTGACATCATTGCAGAACAATATGTGCTAAGCATTGATAAAAATTGCAAGGCCGGTAAATATGATCTGCTGATCAGTATGCGTGATGAGTGCGGATTTCACAATACCGCCATTGAATTAGCTCTGAAAAGCAGCCGGGAAACAGAACCGGGATGGTATAAGCTCGGAGAAGTGATGGTAAAATGATAATGGGCGAAATCAACCGGCGCAGAGGAAATATGCATAACCGATAAAAAAATTTGAATGCGAAAAATAGCAGTTATCAGGGGCCTCGTTTTAAGTGCGATCATAATCTGCGCCTCTTTTATTTCGCGGGCACAGAGCAACGGCATGTCCGGCACACCTGAGGAATCACTCAGGAAAGCCATCAATGACCCGAACTTTATAAAAAATGCCAGAGGGGAAGGTTTTTGCTGGTATGCCGTAGGGTCATTACGACGGTTTATGTCCGGCTATGAGGATACAAAGAATATCAAATGGCTGGATGCAGGATTAAAATATTGCGACTTTCTGGTTGGAAGGATGGATGTTTCACCTGATGGATATAAGGGATGGATTGGTCCTTTTTTGTCGGATAATACTTATTGGCAGGATGTACTGGTTGGGGATGCACTTCTTTTTGAAGGCATGCTCGATTATTGCATTATTGTAAGTGAAGATGACAATTTAAAAAAGACATACGGGAAAAAAACAGATGGTTATATCGCGCTGGTCAAAAAAAATTTTGCTGAGAAGTATGATAAAAGGGGCACCTGGAAGGAAGATGGACCTTACGGCGGCTATGTCAATTCCGGTAACTTTTTAAAACCCGGCAATCTGAAGGAATGGATATATGCACCCGGGGCTCCGGAAGTGGGCGTAAGCCATCCGTTCAATAAACAAATGGATGCCGGCCTTGTTTTTATAAAACTTCACCGGCTTACCGGTGAAAAATCGTACCGCGAAAGAGCGGAAAAGATCTTCTTCACGGCTAAAAGCCATTTTCAGTATTTTGACGATCATTATTGTTGGAATTATTATGAGCCTCTGTACCCCGGGGATGTCAATTTGGAAAAGAACGACACCCGTCATGGTATCTGGGTACACCCCTGGCGCTCCGGATATCAGGCCAGTGAGGTAGAGAAAATAGTGGAAGCATATCATTACGGGATCGTATTTGACGAGCAGGACATCCGGAGGATCATCCATACAAATCTGGACGTGATGTGGAACAAAGACAGGGTACACCCAAAATTTATCAATTCAAATGGATTAGGTGCCGATGGAGATACGACAGGGCTTTCCGACTTTCAACGGGCGTACGGGCACTCCAATGCTGTTAAAAATGGTGGTGAGCTCTGGACCGCCTTACTTGATTTTGATCAAACGATCCGGGATCTCTATGAATTGAGATTCATGGGTGACACAACTTCGGCCCGGTATATTCATTATAAGAAAACCGTTCTTGCCCGTCCGCCTGGTTTTACAAGGAAATTTGCAAAAGGGAATGTCAGCGTGCCGGTGGTTAATTTTACGCCATGCAGGGATTTATATTGTGCAGTGGTTCTTCCACATGTGATACCTGAACATGGTGCCTCCATTCTTGTGTGCAAATCGTGGAAAGGCGGCCATTTGCAAATTGATTTGTATTCAAAAGACGGTAGAAAAATCAGTAATCTTTATTCCGGCACAATACCGGAAGGGATTTTCATTACACAATGGGATGGCAAAGATCCCGAAAACAAAGTTACTTTTAAGGGTGAATACCGGATTCGTTGGTCCATTCGAGATGGATACCGCGAATTCCCGGTGATAGTACATTAATAATCGTGGTTTAATGCGAATCCAAATAATAACTTACACCCTTATATTGATGACGCATGGCTGATCAGTCGACTACAACCTACGACGGCATCATTTTGGGCGGCGGGCATAACAGCCTGGTGCTGCAGGCGTATCTCTGCAAAGCAGGTCTGCACGTGCTTTGTGTCGAAAAGCGCCACATGGCGGGGGGCGGTCTTACCACGATTGAAGACCCAAAGCATCCCGGTTTTTTTCATAACACGCATTCTTTTTATCACCGTTCTTTAAATCAAATGCCTTGGTACAGGGATCTGGAGCTGGCACGTCACGGCGCCATATATATAGAGCCTGAGTATAACGTTGCATTACTGCTTGCCAACGGGGAGTCGCTGGAGTGGTGGACTTCATTTGACAAAACAGTGGCCTCTTTTTCAAAATTCAGTAAAAAAGACGCCCGCGCATTAAGGGACTGGCAGGAAAGATTTTTGCCGATTGTGGAAAAAATTTTGATACCCGAAAGCCGGTCTGCCCCTATGCCGCCGGAACAGCGGGCTCAACTGCTTGCAAAAAGCGTTGAAGGCAGGTTATTGCTGGAAACAAGTGCTCTTTCCCCCATGGAATTTGTTCTCCGCGAATTCGAACATCCAACCGTCCAGGCGGGATTGCTTTTTTTTAACGGCCTGCGCGAGGTTGATTTGAGATGTAAAGGATTTGGCCATCATATCCCAGCCCTCATTGCCAGCTCAGGGAAGGCGCAGCTGTGCAAAGGTGGGTCGGCGGTATTGGCGCAGGCTCTGGTATCCGCCGTCACTGAAAATGGGGGAGAGGTGAAGCTCCGCACCGGGCTGAAAGAAATTTTAGTGGAAAACGGCAAAGCTGCCGGCATTGAAACTACGGAAGGAGAAATATTTCACGCACGGCACTTTATAGCCTCGGGATTAAATCCGCAGCAAACATTTCTGGAATTAATGAAAGAAGATGTTGTTCCGCGAGAATGGCGAACGAAAGCCGCCAACTTCCAATATAATCTCATCGCGCCCCTTTTTGCATTAAATCTCAATTTAAATGCTGCGCCGCGATATAAAGCCACCGCTCAAAACCCGGATCTGGATAAAGCCCTGATGATTATTTTGGGGCTTGAACATTTCCGGCAATACCCCGAAATTGTAACCCATCATGAAAAAGGAACTATACCGCCTACGGTAATGTGGGGAAGCTGCCCGACCGTATTCGATCCCTCACAGGCTCCGCCTGGTAAACATACCGCATTTATGTGGGAAAAACTTCCTTACCGCCTCAATGGGGATGCGCGCAACTGGGATCACGAAAAGGATATACATGGTAAGCAAATGCTTGACCTGTGGACCAAATATGCCCCCAACCTTGAACACGATGTCATTGACTGGTTTACGCGAAGCGCACTGGATACCGAACGTACATTTCCCAACATGAAAGACGGCGATCTACTGATTGGCGCATTTACCAGCGGACAGATAGGCTATAATCGTCCGTTTGCGGGCGCCGGCGCCTACCGTGGACACCTTCAGGGACTGTATCTTTGCGGATCGTCTTCTCATCCCGGCGGGAATATTACCGGCTTGCCAGGCTACAATTGTGCCCAGGTCATTTTTTCCGATCTCAACCTGCCGGCCCCATGGACACCTGATCCTCTTGAAGAACAATTAAAAAAAATATGCTGACTGCACCGACAATAACCTACCTGACCAATATTTATTTTGGCTTTGGAACCCTGAAATCACTTCCGGCGGTATTGGAGAAACATTCGATTTCCTGCCCGCTGGTAATTACCGACAGGGGACTGGTAACCCTGGGCATAATAGAACAGCTTGGCATAAAGGATCCGGTTGTTTTCGACGAAGTAGAGACCAATCCAACTGAAACGATGGCATTCAAAGCGCTTGAGATGTACCACAGCTCAAACTGCGATGGCCTTGTAGCGGCAGGGGGCGGTTCTTCCATTGATCTTGCCAAATGTGTAGGTATTTTGGTGAACCATGCACCCCCGTTAATGCAATACGCCATCCGCCGCGATGGTGTGTCAAAAATTACCGCAAATATGCCCCCGTTTATTGCCATACCCACAACATCGGGAAGCGGAAGCGAAGTGGGCCGCGCAACATTGATAACAATTCCCGGAGAAGGGAAGCTGGGATTTCTCAGCAACTACTTACTGCCCTCCGCCACAATTTGTGATCCTGCACTAACACTCGGCATGCCTCCGGCTTTAACTGCTGCAACAGGAATGGATGCGCTGTCTCATTGCGTGGAAACATTTTGCAGCCCGCGCTATAATCCTGTTGCCGATGCAATCGCACTGGACGGCCTGGAACGCGGTTATCACAATATCCTCAAGGCTACGCGCGATGGCGCTGATCAGCATGCGAGATCGGAGATGATGATGTGTTCCCTGCAGGGAGGCCTTACCTTTCAAAAAGGCCTCGGTGCAGTTCACAGTTTAAGTCATCCATTAGGAGCACTTACTTACAGGCAACTTCATCATGGCACCCTCAATGCGATTTTTCTGCCCGTTGTATTGCGGTACAATTTTGATTATTGCAAGGATAAACTGGCGGAGATTGCGCGAAGACTGGCAATACCTGATCCATCCGCGCTTCCGGATAGATTTATCCAGTTAACAAAGGAGTTAGGTTTGCCTGCCAGGCTGCGGGATCTCGGACTAACGAAAGAAGACCTGGAACCGTTGGCGAAGCAGGCCAAGGAAGATCATTGTACTGCTACCAATCCGCGGCCTCTGGAAGTTGCTGATTTCCATTTTCTGTATTCAGAGGCCTGGTGATCCTGGACTACTTAAAGAGGCGTTAATTTATGGTATTCACTACATCATCATAAAATACAGGGTTTCACAAGGATTGCTCCCGTTATGTTTTCTGTTCCTATTACTCTTATCTGTTCGTCAACGTAAACACGCAGGAGGCCGGTACCTGTTTCGAAAATTTGTTGTTGACAACCTTTACATCAGCATCCTTTTTAAAATTGTTTTTGGCATCTGTATAATAATAATTTAAGGAAGACACCGCAGGAAGGTTTTGCAGGATACCTTCAATTGACTGGGCCTGGTTGCTGTCATTCTTACCTGTTATTACAACACTTCCGGTAGCAGGGTCATAGAATGCAGAAAGAGTGATCTTTGAGAGCTTTGTGGAAATGTAAATTCTTTTGAAGCCTGGTTTAACAAAATGATAAAGTTGTTTGAATACCTCGTAATGGGCGCGGTGTGTATATACATCCGGGTGCAATGTATCGTTTACGGCAAAAATGCCCCACATACTCCAGGTTAGTGTGCGGTTGGGATGATGGTACCTGCTATCATAGCCTTCCCAAATCTGAACTCCGGAAACCCCGGTGTTCAGATGCTGCAATATAAATTTATAGGCAGGCCCGGCATAACCATTGAAACCATAATCATCATTATACTGGCCACCGTCGCATCCTTTACATACAGCATTCTTTCCAGCACAGTGGGATCCGAAGCTTGGAATTCACGTGACTTGAAGTCGCGGC
>JADMIO011460622.1_pt1 | contig 52874 bp, 35 predicted proteins | sample 8958161 | NCBI WGS metagenome assembly JADMIO01 (sample SAMN16585339, study PRJNA669376) | soil metagenome | isolation source: Crop rotation soil | place: USA: Cullars Rotation, Alabama | collected 2011 | reverse complement strand
ATCTAGATGCAGAAGATAATTTGCAACAGGCATGGAAAGATCTGTCGGCTCATAAAATTTCAAGCAACGATTTTTTAATTGGTATTGCAGCAAGCGGAACCACACCCTATGTATTGGGAGGTTTGCAAATGGCAAAACAAAATGGCGTAAGTACAGGCTGTATCGTTTGTAATGAAGGAAGTGTGATCGCTGCAGCAGCAGACCATAAAGTAGAACTGCTCACCGGTCCTGAATTTGTAACCGGCAGCACAAGGATGAAAGCAGGCACTGCACAAAAGATGGTATTGAATATGATCAGCACCACCGCTATGATACAATTGGGAAAAGTGCAGGGAAATAAAATGGTGGAAATGCAGTTAAACAATAACAAGCTCCGCAAACGGGCAGTTAATATGATCATTCACGAACTGATGGTGGATGAAGTAAAAGCGAAGGAGTTGATACAGGAATATAAAACCGTAAGAAAAGCAATAAAAGCATTTAAAGAAAATAATAAAGCCCGGTAAATTCCGGGCTTTATTATTTAGATATTTTTCTTTGGGGGTTGCAGATCATCTACACCTATCTGGTTAATATCATTATCAAGTGCGTCTGGTTTGTTCTCTAACGTTTTTCTTACAAAAAGATAACCACCAAAAGCACAGAACACCGCTATACCAAATATGGGAAACAGGTTTGTTTTATCAAACATGGTCAATGCTATTATCATACCAATGAACTCACATACAACCCAGGCAAAAATGGTGTACAGTTTCCATTTAAGTGATCTGAGTCCTTTCCTCTCAGCAATACTTCCATTCATTTTACAAAGAAAGTAAAGTGCAATGATCTCTAACATAATCCACAATTTTCTATTCTACTAATTATTACAACCGTAAGTTCAGTAATTAAAACATTTTATCAGGGTTGTTGGTTCTAAAGTTTTGTAAAAACTTATACCAACTCAATATCAAAGTTTGCAAGGTTTACAAACTGGCTGATCCTTTCATCAATTTCCTTTTTAGAAATTTCTTTCAGCCTGTTTGGCCCGAATTTTTCAACGCAGAAACTTGCTAAAGCGCTGCCAACAATGATCGCCCTTTTCATATTGCTGAAACTAATGTCTTTTGTTTTAGCCAGGTAGCCAATAAAGCCGCCGGCAAATGTATCGCCAGCACCAGTTGGATCAAATACTTCTTCCAATGGTAAAGCAGGGGCAGAGAACACATGATTTTCATGGAACAATAAAGCACCATGCTCTCCTTTTTTGATCACCAAATATTTAGGGCCCATCGCCATAATTTTTTTAGCAGCTTTCACTAATGAAAACTCTCCGCTTAATTGTCTTGCTTCGCTGTCGTTCACCATCAGCACATCTACTTCTTTCAATACAGCTTTCAGGTCATCCAAAGCAATATCCATCCAGAAGTTCATCGTGTCAAGTACGATCAATTTCGGTCTTGTTTTTAATTGTTTGATAACGCTTAACTGTGTTGATGGAGCAAGGTTGCCTAGTAATAAAAACTCAGCGCCCTGGTAACTATCAGGTACTACAGGTTTAAAATTTGCCAATACATTCAGGTCGGTAACTAATGTATCACGGCTATTCATATCCAAATGATACTTGCCGCTCCAGAAAAATGATTTTTCATCTTTTACGATCTCAACACCTTCCAGTTGCACACCACGTTTTTTCATTTCATCCATTTCCTGTTGTTCAAAATCGTAGCCTACAACAGAAACCAATTGCACGGGTTGTGTGAAATAGCTGGAAGCATAAGCTATATATACATTGGCGCCGCCAACAATCTTGTCAACTTTTCCAAAAGGGGTTTCAATTGCGTCAAAGGCCATGGAGCCAACTGATATTAAAGACATGATATTTTTTTTAGTGATAAATTTTTTAAGCGGTGCAAAAGTAATGGATTGACCGGGCTTTTAGCTAAGTTGCAGGAGGAATTATGCTGATACACATACACCCGGAAAATCCGCAGCCAAGGCTTGTAAAACAAGTGGTTGAGTGCCTGAAGGATGGCGGCGTGGTGGTATACCCAACTGATACTATTTATGGTATCGGCTGCGATATCTTCCAGCACAAGGCGATCGAACGGATATGCAAGATCAAAAATGTGGATCCGCAAAAAGCACAGCTGAGCTTTATCTGCAAAGACCTCAGCAATATGAGCGATTACACAAAGAGCATTGGTACGCCTTTGTACAGGATGCTGAAAACATACTTACCCGGTCCTTATACTTTTATTTTGCCTGCCAGCAAGCAGGTGCCCAAAATTTTACAGAGTAAAAAAAGCACTATCGGTCTCCGGGTACCGGATAATATAATTTGCCAGGATTTTTTGGGGGAATTGGGTCATCCTATTTTAAGCGCTTCATTACCGGGCGATACTGTTGAAGAATATACTGACCCTGAAATGATCAAGGAAAAGTTTGATATGCTGGTAGACCTGATCATTGATGGCGGCATCGGCGGAACAGTTCCTTCTACCATTGTTGACTGCACTACCGATGACTGGAAAGTGATAAGGCAAGGGTTGGGGGAGTGGGATAATTGATATCTTCTTGTACTATTTATTGCTTCTCATATAATTAATCTCCAAAAAATAAATAAAACAATTTGTAAGGTTGCCGGAAACCCACCGTAATAGCTGTAAAAAGCGACATGAGAAAACAAGCCATGCTGATCGCAGCAACCTTACTATCCACCCTGGTATTTGCCCAGGCTCCCTTAAGAACAAAACATTTTAACCTCGAAAAAGGTATTGCCATACAAGGCTATGATCCCGTGGCATATTTCACTCAAAACAAAGCCGTAAAGGGTTCAAAAGACCTGGCTGTGGTGGCTGATGGAGCTACTTATTATTTCAGCAACCAGCAAAATAAAGATCTGTTCAAAGCAAATTATACTAAGTATGAACCACAATATGGCGGATGGTGTGCTTACGCTATGGGAGCCAACAATGAAAAAGTAGAAATAGATCCTGAAACTTTTAAAATTATTGACGGCAAATTGTTTCTCTTCTATCATAGCTGGACAAACAATACTTTAACCAAATGGAATAAGGATGAAGTAAACCTGCATTCAAAAGCAGATGTAAACTGGAAGACAATTTTTAAATGACATGCTGATAGTATCAGTTTCAAAACAAGTATCACCTTTTTAAATAAATAAAACATGAAAAAAATTTCCTGGATATTCAGGTTAGCAGCGGCTGTTATTCTTTTACAAACATTATACTTTAAATTTTCAGGGCATCCCGAAAGCGTAGAGCTTTTTACAAAATTGGGCGTAGAGCCATGGGGCAGGATAGGAACGGGAGTGATCGAACTTATTACAAGCATCTTGCTATTGGTGCCAGCTACGGTTTTTATTGGAGCAGTTTTAGGGGTTGGTTTAATGGGTGGTGCCATTGTTTCGCATTTAACTGTTATCGGGATTGAAAGCAAGGGTGATGGCGGGCAATTGTTTTTGCTGGCGATCATCACCTTGGTTTGTTGTGTTATTACGGCGCTTATATATAAACAACAGGGCCTGGCATTAGCACATAAATTTCTTAAAAAATGAAAAAGCTCTTTTTACTGATCATACCGGTATTGGCTTTTATATATCCGTACGCACAGGGCTGCAGCGATGCTGGCTTTTGTACTATTGGTAATTTAAAACCTGTGCAAAATACTGCAGCAAAACAAAGAGTCACTGTTGGTATAACACATGGTATTGGAGATGAAAATGTTTATGTGTTAACACCGGCTATTCAATACGATTGGATGATCAACAACCAATGGTCAATACAAGGGAAGCTGACAGGTAATTATGCTGATGGTAATTTAGGAAGCGCTGCAGGATTAGGCGATATCTTTTTAAGTGGGATATTTTCACCTGCAACTGTATCCCAATGGAAGCCGGGTATTTTGCTGGCTGCCAAGATCCCTTTGAATCAAAGTAATTTAAAAGAAAATGGAATGTCATTGCCAATGCAATACCAAAGCAGCTTAGGTACTGTGGATGCAATTATCGGTTTTAGTATTACAAATGAAAAATGGTTGTTTGCCACAGCACTCCAACAACCTTTGACAGGACATAACAACAATCATTTTTTACCGGCTTACTTCACTACCCATGCAGCGATGAAATATCCTCCCGGTAATGATTTTAACAGGAAAGCAGATATTCTTCTCAGGGCAAATTATAATATCCCAATAAAAGATAAATTCAGGGTTGGTGCAGGCTTGCTTGGAGTTTACCATGTAGCCAATGATACATATGTTGATGGTAATACCAGTAACAAGCCAATTGAAATTGCAGGAAGCAAAGGCGCTACTTTAAATGTGACCGGGTCAGGTTCTTATACAATTTCAAAAGCATTTTCTATTGGCTTGCTTGCAGGTGCCCCGGTTATTGTAAGAGATGTAAGACCAGACGGGTTAACACGCTCATTTACTATTACAACAGAATTCATTTTAAATTTCTAAATAAAATAATATGCAGCTACAGTTTAAAAAATTTAAAACGTTTTTTGCAGCAGGCATTTTTTGTATATCAATATTCAGTTGCAAAAAACAAAACATGGCCCCAACCGGTATGCTCAATGAAATGATCGATACCACAGCAACATTACAGTTTGCCGGCAGTTTTGTAAGCGGTCCTTACGGCACTGTTATGGGCACTGCAGAAGTGTATAAGCAAAACAATATGTACCAGGTTAAGCTAAATAATTTTAATACCAGCAATGGCCCTGCCTTGCATGTGTATTTAAGCAGGGAAGCGATGCCGGTTAATTACCAGGATCTGGGTGAACTGAGATCTACCAATGGAAACCAGGTGTACGATATTACCGGTATGCCAAATTTTTCTGAGTTCAAATTCATATCCATCCATTGTGTTGACTATAATCACTTATTCGGTTTTGCCGAAATACAATAATTATGATAGTAATAAATCAACTGGCTGAGCAACTGCAGTTATTGTCAAATGTGCTGCAACAATTAAACAACGAGCAATATGTTTATAAAAGCAGGTATTTAGCCAATGCAAGTATAGGAGGCCATACCCGGCATATTATTGAATTGTTACAGTGTGCAATTAATGGCCATTCCCGTGGGTTTATAGATTATATAAACAGGAAAAGAAATTTGGTCCTGGAAAATAATGTAGCATACGCCATCGATGCCATGAACGACCTGTTGGTAAATGTGGATCTGAATGACAAAACGATTGGCTTGTTTTGTGAAGACGGCACATCCATCACTACCACATATTACCGGGAGCTTGTATATAATGTTGAGCACATCATACATCACCTGGCATTAATAAAAGTATCACTGATAGAAATGGAGTTGGGTATTGTAAATGAAAATTTCGGTATGGCTTATTCAACTATTCAATACAAAAACCAATTGCAAAAAGCATAAATATGTGTACGGTTACCTATGTGCCTTTTAAAGACGGAGCTATTCTCACTTCAAACAGGGATGAAAACATTGCAAGGGGGATCACTTTGCCGCCACAGGTTTATATACATCAAAATAAAAAGATCATGTATCCAAAAGATGAAAAAGGCAATGGTACATGGGTTGGCTATAATGACGAAAACAGTATTGCAATATTATTGAACGGCGCTTTTAAAAAGCACAACTATAACCCTCCATACAAACAGAGCAGGGGGGTGCTCATTCCAACAATTTTGCAGGAAAGTGATCCTGTTGATGCTTTGAGAAATTTCAATTTGAAAGGCATAGAACCTTTTTCCCTGGTTGTTTTTTCTAATGGCCTGCTTTATGAATGCAGGTGGGATGGAATAAGGTTGTTTGAAAAGCAATTAAATACGCAAGGAGTTTATTGCTGGAATTCATCAACACTTTATAGTGAACAAATGGAAAAGGATAATAACAAAGAGCTCCAGGCATTAATGAGTAATAATATTACACAGGATGACATTTTAAAATTTCATAAAGAAAAAAAATATGAATTGCAGTTGCCGGTGAACAGCAAGACAAATAATATTAAGACCATAAGCATAAGCCAAATTGTTACAGGGAAAAACAGCAGCAACTTTTTTTATTATGATCTATTAAACATATCAACCCACACCAGATGAACCAGGTAAGCCCGTTTGAATATGTTTCTATTTTGGTCTCGATCATTTTGGGATTGGGCATCACACAGATATTATCATCTTTCAGCAACTTGCTGTACACTTTTCATAAAGTAAAGTTTTACGGGCCTCATACTATCTGGATCGTTTTTATTCTTTACCTGCACATACAGGATTGGTTTATCACCTACCAATTGAAGGACAAAGTATCGTGGAACTTGCCTGAAGTATTATTTGTGCTGATCTATCCTGTAATACTTTACATCATCGCAAAAATTATGTTACCGGATAAAGACAATGAAGAAAATGAGTCGATGGAGAAATATTATTACAGCCAAAGCTCAAACCTTTTTTTATTAATGAGCATGGCCATTCTTTCGTCAATATTGTTCAATGTTTTTTTGCTGGGCAATACACTTGCAGGTCAATCGTTGTTAATAGTATTCCTGGCAGCTACTTCCATTTTGGGGCTCTCAAAAAACAAGTCGGTCATTATTCATAAAGCCTTTTCAATAATTGTGCTGGTCAGCACACTCCTCTCCACTATTTACGAAAACAAAAACTGGGTAATCAAATAATGAACAGCAGTAACATACAATACAAAATAAGACGGTGGCGCATTGTACTTTTTAACTGGGAGTACTGGAGTTTTAATGTTGTTTACTTCCCTATTTATTTTTATTGGGTATGGCTAAGTATAAAAGCAAGAAGTTTTTTCTTTTTTAGTACCAGTAATCCCGGTATTGAAAATGCAGGGTTTATTATGGAAAGTAAAAAAAGTATTTATGACCTGTTGCCGCCTGTATTTTATCCAAAAACAGTTGTAATTCCTGTTAACGCTTCGGTTAAGTTGATTGAAGATTCCCTTTCAGACAAGCAGCTTCATTTTCCATTGGTGGCCAAGCCTGATATTGGCGAAAGAGGAAATGCGGTAAAGAAATTGTATAACATTGATGAAATATTTGCTTATCAAAAGAATACGAAAGTTGATTTTTTGTTGCAGGAATGGTGTGAGTATAAAAATGAGATCGGTCTTTTTTACTGTAAATATCCCGGTAATCAAAATGGTTTTATTACAGGTATCGTACGAAAAGAATTTATGTCGATAACCGGCAATGGTATTAGTACAACAGAAGAGCTGGTTCTGCAAAACGACCGGTTCTTTTTGCAACATAAAACCTTGCAGCTACTGCAGCCAGAAATTTTGAAAAAGGTGCCAAACAAAGATGAGTCGTTTGTTTTGGTGCCCTATGGCAATCATTGCAGGGGTACAAAATTTATTGATGACAGTCATAAAATTGATGCACAATTGACCAGTGCACTAAATCATGTTTGCGATCAAATACCAGGTTTTTACTTTGGAAGAATGGATATTCGTTTTGAAAGTTGGGAGTTGTTAAAAGCAGGGAAAAATTTTTCTATCATTGAACTGAATGGCGCCGGCAGCGAGCCTACTCATATTTATGATCCAAAGCATTCCATTTTTTTTGCATGGCGTGAAATTGCCAGGCATCATTACATGCTTTATAAAGTTGCTAAGGAAAGTAAGCGGATCTATAAGTCGGAGTACATGAGCTTAAGAGAAGGAATAGCTATGTTTAAAAGCAAAAAAAAATACGACAGATTGGTAAACTTAAATGTTTAAGTAAATTAGCAGCACACAGCAAAAGAGCTATTCAAATGAATTTTTTAGATCCCGGCAACTGGGTAAATAATTATAGCGATCAATTATATTCTTATACACTTAAAAGAATAAATAATACAGAGCAGGCAGAAGATATTGTGCAGGATGTATTTTTAAGTGCATGGAAAAGCAGGGAAACTTATAATGCTTCAGCGTCAGAAAAAACATGGCTGTTTGCAATTTGCAAGAATAAATTAATTGACTTTTATCGAAAAGAAGGAAAAAGACCAGGCCAGGTATCTATTAATGATGAAAGGGATGATGATGCTTTTTTTATTGCTGATGGACATTTTAATAATGTATTCAAGCCACAGGAAGATTGGGGCATGGCAATTGATAAAATAGAACAAAAGGAGTTTTATAGCGTTTTATCGTTGTGCAGGTCAAAGTTGAAGAAGGTACAGGAGCAGGTTTTTTCCATGAAATATCTTGATGATATTGACGCTGACGAAATTTGTAAGTTGTTGGATATAAGCAGTCAAAATTACTGGGTGCTCATTCACAGGGCTAAAGTACAGTTAAGGGTTTGTTTGGAAAAGAATTGGGTAAATGTTTAATGTAATGATGAAGAATTTGAACATAAGTTGTAAAGAGGCAAGTTTCCTGATAAGTAAAAAGCAGGAAACAAAACTTAGCGCAACCGAAAGGCTGAAGTTATTCCTGCACTTAAGAATTTGTAATACTTGTAAGCTGTTTAAGAAACAAACTGAATTTTTACTCTCCGTTTTGTCTGCCAATAAAAGTACCCGTAACACAAGTGACAAACTAAGTGAAACAGCCAAAGAAAAAATAACAAAAAGATTAGAGGACAATATGAAAAATAGTTAAAGTTTTATGTAAGGTTTTTTTTCAAAGCCGGTATTAGCAATAAAACTTTATGAAGAAATTTTTATTTATCCTGGTAGTGTCACTTGCTGTTTCATTGATCTCTAAAGCCCAGCTGTACCAGGTATTCCAAAAAAATAATAAAGCGGTTGATGGCTATGATGTAGTTGCTTTTTTTAAATCCGGCACAGCAAATAAAGGACATGATTCTCTTACTTATACCTGGAATAACGCAACCTGGTCATTTATTTCCCAAGCTAATATAGACAGCTTTAAAACAAACCCGGAAAAGTATGCGCCACAGTATGGAGGCTTTTGTGCTTATGGATGCAGCAATGGATACAAAGCGCCTACGGAGATCGATACATGGACCATAGTTAATAATAAACTTTACTTTAATTATAATCAAAAAGTAAAAGAGAACTGGTTGAAAAACAGGGAGGCGTTAATAATAAAAGCTGATGAGCACTGGGAGTTAATAAAAAATAAAGAGTGATTTACACTTTCGGTGTTTATTTCTCAATCAAAAACAAATACACTTCTTTTGGGCCATGCACGCCCGTTACTAGGGTCTTTTCAATATCAGCAGTGCGGCTGGGGCCGCTGGCAAATGTGATAAAGGAAGGAAAACTTTTTTTATATTTTTCTTTAATGGCCTGTAATGCATCTTTTACATCATACAGCAGTTGATCGGCATAAGCAATGCAAATATGTACAGGTGCATACACACTTACCGTACGGCCACTTTCCTGTGCGGCACTTAAAACAATTGTTCCGGTCCTTGCTACTAAATACTCACAACCGGTAACAGATGCATCGCAGCTTTCTAAAGCGATCGTATTGCTGAAAGTGTCATTCCATTTGCTTTCGTTGCAATAGATCTTTGTCCATTCTTTTATTGCGATCAGTTGCTGCACCTGGTTGATCATTTCCTGCTCATTCATGCAATAGACAAATTTTCCCTGCAGTTTGGTGAATGCTTCTGCAAATACTACTGCCAGTTCATCAGGGGGGGGATGAAAAATACTTTCATCATTTTCTGCCAATGGAAAAGGCAAAGGCACCGGGTTAGCCAGTGCCTTTTTTATTTTATTCAAAATATTTTCTCTTGCGCTGCTCAAGGCAAATTATGTTTTTGTTCTGGTATTGATGTGTCGTCTGGAACGTCGATCGCTTTTTTATCTTCAAAAGGTCTTTTTCCTATCAATGTCTCCACGTCACTTTTGAATAACACTTCTTTCTTTAAAAGTTCCTGCGCAAGTTTTTCAACGTCCCCTTTCTTTTCTGTAAGTAATTGTATTGTTCTTACGTAAGCAATGTCGATCAGTTTACGTACTTCTTCATCGATCATTTTTCCCGTTTCTTCACTAAAAGGTTTTACAAAAGTATTTTCCTGTGTGGGGTCGTAATAACTGACATTACCAACTTTATCATTCATGCCATATACAGTGATCATGCTGTAAGCGATCCTGGAAATTTGTTGCAGGTCATTGCTGGCGCCGGTGCTTATTTTACCAAAGAATATTTCTTCGCTTGCCCTTCCGCCCAATGTCATACAGATCTGGTCCATCAATTGATCGGTATTGTATAGATACTGTTCTTTAGGAGTGTATTGTGCATATCCCAATGCAGCAGAGCCCCGTGGCACAACGGTTACTTTTAATAACGGATAAGCATGCTCCAAATACCAGCCGCAGATAGCATGTCCTGCTTCGTGGTAAGCAATGATCTGTTTCTCTTCCGGCGAAATGATCTTGTTCTTTTTTTCCAGGCCACCGATCACCCTGTCAATTGCATCCTGGAAATCGCTCATGTCAACCGCTTCTTTATTTTTTCTTGCGGCGATCAATGCAGCTTCGTTACATACATTGGCAATATCTGCACCGGCAAACCCAGGTGTTTGTTCCGCCAGTTTATGAATATCAAGTGTAGAAGAAATTTTTATTGGACCAAGGTGTACTTTAAATATAGCTTCTCTTCCTACCAGGTCTGGTTTATCAATACTTATCTGCCTGTCGAAACGACCCGGGCGCAATAACGCAGAATCCAATACGTCCGGCCTGTTGGTAGCGGCTAATATGATAATGCCAAGATCGGTACCAAAGCCATCCATTTCAACAAGCAATTGGTTCAGGGTATTTTCCCTTTCATCATTGCTCATCATTACATTTTTACCTCTTGCCCTTCCTATTGCATCAATTTCATCAATGAAAATTATACAGGGTGCTTTTTCTCTTGCCTGCTTGAACAGGTCTCTTACACGGCTTGCACCTACACCCACGAACATCTCAACGAAATCACTGCCGCTCAGGCTAAAGAACGGAACCTGTGCTTCACCGGCAACGGCTTTTGCCAATAATGTTTTACCAGTACCAGGAGGGCCGATCAATAAAGCACCTTTGGGTATTTTACCACCAAGGGCTGTATATTTTTTGGGATTTTTAAGAAAGTCAACGATCTCCATCACTTCCACTTTTGCTTCATCCAACCCGGCAACGTCACCAAAGTTTACATTCACTCTTGATGCTTTATCAAACAAAGTAGCTTTTGATTTTCCGATATTGAAAATACCACCCGGTCCGCCACCAGCACCGCCGGGGCCACCCACTTTACGCATCATCATGATGAACAGGAGGCCAATTAAAAGTATTGGGAGCAGCGTGGTTACTAATTGTGAAATAAGTTCGCCTTCTTCTTTGGGAAAATCAGGAACTTTTTTAATGCCGGGATGCTTATCGTAAAAACCATCCTGGTTCATCAGCTCTGTGATGGTTTTATCTTTAGAGATACCAAAATACAGTTGTGAACCACTATTCTTTGCAATGGTTTCAAATTGGTTTTTCTCAGTGAAAATACGCTTGTAGAAATCCGAGTGTTTTTGAAGAGAGTCTTTATTCAAATAAACTCTTACAATGCTTTTATTGATAATGCTTTCTGTTTTTTCAACGTCTCCCAGTTTCACCATATCATAAAAACTTACTTCGCTGGTCTCAACACCCGCTATGCTTACGCCCCTCACAAGATTGTAGCCGATCAATGCGGCGAATGCAATACCATATATCCAATAGATATTAAAACGTGGTTTCTTTTTGTTTTGGTCTTCACCCGGTGTGGGCGGATTATTGGGCCCCGGCTTCCTGTTCGTTTCTGTTGTGTTTTCTTCTGCCATAATATATGCTTCTTACAAATTTATTTTTGAGTATGTGTTATATAACAATAAATCCCGTTAATCGTTGTGTTCCATCATGGGGGCATCGCTCCACATTTCTTCCAGCTGGTAAAATTTTCTTGGTTCTGACATCATTACGTGTACTACAATATTTACATAATCGATCAAAACCCATTGTAATGCCTGCCTGCCTTCATGCTTAAAAGGACGTTCCAGGCATTTTATGTTTACTTCATCCTCCACATGATCCGCAATGGCTTTTAGCTGGGTGGTATTATTTACTTCACAGATCACAAAAAAATCGGCTACAGCCTCAGGTATTTTTCTAAGGTCGAGGCTGACGATATTTTCGCCTTTTCTTTCCTGTATTGCGTTGATAATTGCCTTAAAGATTTTGCTGTTACGGGTGAGCCTGGTTGCTGCATTTTTTTTGCGGCCTGATAACACGGTGAGATTGTTCAAATGCTTTTATTTTCTGTTTTAGATATTGTTGCCTTTGCCTGCCGGCGTTTCTTTTTTTTATGCCGGGTGGGATGTAGCTTGCAACGGTTCAAAAATACAATTTCTTTACTAACAAACCCCGCTGGCGGTTTAAAACCCCGGCGGCGGTTGCACATAATAAAATTTGTAAGAGTTATTATATGCCTTTGCCCGATTATCGCTTTGTAATACTTGACAGCATTGACAGCACCAACAACTATGCCATGGCACAGGTGCATGCAGCATTGGCTAATCACGGTGATTCGTTTTTGGCTTTGCAACAAACTGCTGGTAAAGGGCAAAGGGGCAAAAATTGGCACACAGGTAACGGAGAAAACATAGCGATTAGTATTATCATCGAGCCAAAACAATTACAAGTGGCAGAACAATTCCCTTTATCAGTTGCGGTGGCGCTGGGTTGTTATGATCTTTTTAGTGCACATGCCGGCGATGAAACATTTATAAAATGGCCCAATGATCTTTACTGGCGTGACAGAAAGGCAGGGGGAGTGCTGATAGAAAATGTAATTGGAAAAAACAAAAGCAACAAAACGGTTTGGAAATATGCAGTAGTAGGTATTGGTATTAATATCAATCAAACCAGTTTTGATGCTGAACTGGGAAATGCCGTTTCACTAAGACAAATAACCGGAAAAAATTTTGACCCGGTTGAAATGGGGAAGGAGCTACGGGACAAGGTTTTAAAAAGGATCGATTCATTAGATATAAAAAAGTTTGATCCTTTACTGGCCGAATACAATGATCATCTTTTCAAAAAGGATTGCGCTGTGAAATTGAAAAAAGGCAAGATCGAGTTTGATACAGTGATAAGATCAGTTACGGAAACGGGGCGTTTGTTTACCACAGACAGGATCGATAATTTTTTTGATTTTGGAGAAGTGGAGTGGGTGTTGTAAAAAGTTTAGGGAAGTTTAGAAGGTTTAGTTGAGCCATATAACTAAACGCTCTAAACCACCTAAACCGTCTAAACTCTTATGGCGCTAATCTTTCCATCTTCCATTCTCCATTCTCCTGTAATGTATATTGAAGCCTGTCGTGCAGCCTGCTGGATCTGCCTTGCCAAAACTCTATCAATCCGGGCTTAAGGCGATAGCCACCCCAATGTGATGGCCTTGTGATAGGAGAAGTTGAAAATTGGGTCTCGTATTTTTTTACATTTTCCTCGATAAAATCCCTGCTGTTTATAACATCGCTTTGGGGTGATGCCCAGGCACCTACCTGGCTGCCTGTCGGTCTTGAAAAAAAATATTGGTCACTCTCCTCTGCACTTATTTTTTCTATCGCTCCCTCGATCCTTATTTGTCTTTCTAATTCCTTCCAGAAAAAGACCATGCAGGCATTTGGGTTTTCTGCCAGTTCTTTTCCCTTATGACTTTGATAGTTGGTAAAAAAAATGAAACCCTTTTCATCGTATCCTTTTAATAAAACGATCCTTGCAGAAGGCTTTCCATCTTTTGTTGCTGTAGCCAGTGTGCAGGCATTTACTTCGTCGATCTCACTCGCTATTGCATCATTCCACCATAAGGTAAACTGGTTTATTGCATTTTTGCCTGCATCAGTTTCTGTAAAAGTTCTTTGCTTATACTCTTTTCTTATGTCCGCAATTTTATTCATTTTACAGTTTTATGTTGCAAAGTTGATGGAAACAGTTGTAAGAAAAAAAGATAAGAAAGATACAGGGAGGTGATATTTCTCAGGATTCGGTTTCTGCAGGATTTTTTAATTGCCCGATCTCTTCTTCTGCATTGGCAAGCAGGCTTTCCAATTCGGCAACGCGGCTTATTTGCTGTTGCTGTAAAATGTGCTGGTTCTTTAATTCCTGCAACCTTTCTATCAGTTCGTCAAGCTGTACCTGCAGGTGATTGTACTTGCTTTTTATTTCTTCCAGTTGATACGATGTATTAACAGATGCAGTGATCTCTCTTTCTAATGAATTTTCTCTTTGTACTGCTGCTTCTGCTTTTTGCATTAATTCAGCAATATAATTCCTTAGGTATTTTACTTCCTCTGTCTGCAGATCGTAATAGCTTTTTATCACAGCAGTTGCTGCAGCTTTTTCCTGCAGTTCATTCTGGTCAATGTTTTTTTGCAGCGATGCTTCCCGGTATTGCTGCACCAGTTGTTTCAGGCTTTCATTTTCAGAAAGCAGCCGTTCAGTTTCCGTGATATTTTTTTCCTGCATTGTATTAGATAAGCAAATGCAAAGTAACTAAACCTGTGCGTCAAATTAAAGAGAACCGCCTTCTACCAATATTGACTCTACGATAAATTCTTTGTCTGTATTGGTACCAGCGATGCTTGCCATCATTTTTTCAAATGCCAGCTTGCCCAATTTATAGCCACTGGTTTCCACATAGGTAATTTCAGGAAAGAAAAGAGTTGGGATGAAACCATTACTGATAGCTATTACGGCAACATCACCAGGAATTTTCAGGCCGGCTTCTTGTATAGCTTTCATAGCACCGGCAAGTATTTCATCACTCATACAAAAAACAGTGTCTGGTTTTTCTGCTAAAGCGGATGTTGTGGCTTTCTTTGCTTCATTAGATGTTTCCACATGTTTTATGATCACCTGTGCTTGCCCATTGATGACCGCAGAAAATGCTTTCTCTCTTTTTTGCGTAATGGACAGGCGTTCATCACCAAATAAGGCAAGCACTTTTTTCTTTTGCCTGCTTAATATTTCATTGGCAGCAATGGTAGCGGAGGCTTCATCCGCCATGCATATCTTTAATACACTTTCATCATTGGGAACTTTATCAAAAAAAACCACCGGTACATCAGCGGTCTCCAGTTTTTTATAGGATTCTATATCTTTTGTTTCTGATGTAATACAGGCAAAAACACCCGCCACCCTGTTTTTCCTGCAGAGCTTTATATTCTGTTGCTCAGCCTCTGCGTTTTCATCACTCTGTAATATCAGTAAGGAATAATTATTTTTTTTGCTTTCCTCTTCAATTGCAGCTATAAAGGAATCGTAAAAAAAATTTGATATGGAAGGGACAATAAGACCAAATAAATTGTTTTTACTGGTACGCAATTGTATGGCGTTTGTGTTGGGCTCATAATCAAGCGCCTCAGCTAGCTCCCTCACCCGCAGTTTTGTTTTTTCAGAAATATCAGGATGATCTTTTAATGCCCTCGATACTGTTGAGATACTAAGACCCAGCATCTCCGACAACTTTTTTAAGGTGGCGTTATTCATAAGGCAATGTAAGAAGAAATTGTTTTACACAACAAAGCGTTTCGCAAACATTTTCGCAAACGTTTGTGGAACAAACGGCCATCAAAAGCTAAAACTTTCTTAAATATGTTAGCAGTTTTTATTAAAATGTTATATTTTTATAAGAGAATTGCTGCCATCGAATACACCCTCCAAGGTTCTCTTTAGCAGTAATTTAGCTTCTATTACCAAAACATAAAACTTACCGATTATGCATCATGCCATGCTGAAAAGATGCGCCCTGTTATTTGTGGCCATCTTTGGGTTTGCGGCCTTGTCGCTTGCTCAAACCATTACCGGAACAGTTACAGACAAAAAAGGAGATCCTCTTCCGGGTGTTACAGTTACAGTTAAGGGAACCAAGAACGCAACTTCTACCAATAGTTCGGGTGTGTATACACTGAATAATGTTGGAGCGGATGCAATTTTATTGTTTACCGGCGCTGGTGTTACCCAGCAAGAGCTTGCTGTTGCAGGAAAATCTACTGTAAGTGCAAGTCTTGAAACTTCTGTGGGAAACCTTAATGAAGTTGTGGTAGTAGGTTATGGTACTGCCCGGAGAAAAGATCTGACGGGATCAGTAGCCACGGTTCAGGCAAAGGATTTTAATAAAGGAATTCAAACCGCCCCGGATCAGTTAATACAGGGAAAAGTGTCCGGCGTACAGGTTATAAATAACAGTGGTATGCCGGGTGGTTCTACTACTATTCGTATAAGGGGGGCGTCTTCCATCAGGGCTGGTAACCAACCCCTGTTCGTTATAGATGGTGTTCCAATCGATAACACAAGCGCACGCCCGGGTGGTGCTGATATTGGCGTAGGTGATAAATCGCAGGGAGGAAATCCTTTAAATTTTATCAACCCGGCTGATATTGCTTCTATTGATGTATTAAAAGATGCTTCTGCTACCGCAATCTTCGGTTCAAGAGGTGCTAATGGTGTTGTTTTGGTTACTACTAAAAAAGGACAAACAGGTGCTCCAAAAATTGAATTCAATACCTCGATCGGAGTAAGCAGCGCATTGAAAAAACTAAGGGTTTTAACTGCAGCTGAATACCGTGCAGGTTTGGCACAATATAATTTAGGTACTGCTAATGATGAGGGTGCTGATGTAGATGCATTCGATGCTATTACCCGTACTGCTCTTACACAAAATTATGGTGTAGCAGTTAGTGCTGGTACCGAAGGTGCTAAATACCGCTTGTCGATGGGTTATCTTAACCAGGAAGGTATTGTGCGTAAAACAGATTTTAAAAAATATTCAGCCAATTTATCTGGTGGTTTCCGCTTTTTAGAAAGTAAAGCACTGGGACTGGATGTAAATATAATTGTTACTCAAACCTTAGATAATCAGCCACCAATCAGCAATAATTCAGGTTTCAGGGGAAGCCTGATCGGGCAAGCTTTACAATGGAACCCAACAAAGCCACTGATAAAGCCAGGTACCGACTCTCTGAATGTTAATATCGGTGGTGACGTATTTAACCCGCTTGCTTCAAGCGAAGCTGTTAATGATCTAAGTAAAGTATCAACTGTGCTGGCAAGTATTGCTCCTTCTTTAAAGATCACCAAAGATTTAGAGTATAAGATGATCCTTAGCCTCAATTATGGCACTGGTAACAGGAAAACATGGATAGCCAATTTCATTAACTTTAATGACCCCCGCCCAATACAAAGACAGGTAAATGCGCAGGGCGTAGTTACTAATGCAGGCGGTTATGCAAGGCTCGCCAATAATGAAACAAATGGTCTGCAGGTTACACACACTTTAACCTATAATACAAACATTACATCAACAGTAAATATCAGGGCATTAATAGGTACTGAATATTTAAAGTATAATAACAGGAATAGCGGTATGAACGCTACTGGTTTTGCCAATGTGCCTTATCCTTATTATGATTACTTCCAGTCAACGGATCCTACCCAAATAAGACATGAGTTTTATGTTTCACCAACTTCTGAGCTGCAATCATATTTTGGAAGGGTAGACTTAAACGTAAGTGATAAGTATTTATTAACTGCCACTTTGAGAAGAGATGGTTCAAGCAAATTCGGTACAAATAACAAGTATGGTAATTTCCCTTCTTTTGGTGCAGCATGGAATATTTCGAAAGAAGACTTCATGAAAAATGATTTTGTAAATAACTTAAAACTAAGGGTAGGCTGGGGTAAAGTTGGTAACCAGGAATTTCCTGCAGGAGCTTCTCAAAGAAGATATAATGTTGGTTTTGGTAGTGTAACCCGTGATCAACTGGAAAATCCTGATTTGAAATGGGAAACCTCTACTACAACAAATTTAGGTCTTGATTTTACAATATTGCATAATAAGGTTAGCGGCTCTATCGAATATTTCAGAAAGTCTACAAAAGATATATTGTTCCTGAAAGATGCTGCTGACCCTGTAATTGGTGGAGGTAAAAAATGGGTTAATCTTCCCGGACAGGTTTTAAATTCGGGAGTGGAAATAGCCTTGAATACTACCATTATCAGCAATAATAAATTTAATTGGGATTTTGGTGTAAATGCGACTTTCCTTAAAAATGTGTTGAAAGATTTCGGCGCTCCGCTGGAAACAGGCGAGATCAATGGGCAGGGCCTTTCTGAAGTTAGAAGCCAGTTATTTGCAACAGATCAACCATTAAATGTATTCTATTTAAAATCTTTTGAAGGAATTGATAAAACGAATGGAATTGGTATTGTGAACGATCTAAAAACTTTCGTAGGCGACCCTAATCCAAATATTTTACTGGGTATTAGCACACGTGCTTCTTATGGAAAATGGGGACTTGAAGTAAATATGAATGGCGCATTCGGCCACCAGATATATAATAATACTGCAAATGCTATTTTGACAATTAACAACCTGGGTATTGGAAGAAATACAACGCCGGAAGCTTTGGCGGCAGGCGAATCAATAGCAAGTCCTATAAGCGCTTCTACCAGGTATCTTGAAAGCGGCAGTTATTTAAAATTGGCTAACGCTACTTTAAGCTACAGGCTGGGGAATATAAAATTTGTAAAAGGAGCAAGCATTTTTGTTACAGGACAGAATCTGTTAGTATTTACAGGATATAGCGGATTTGACCCTGAAGTAAATACTGATAAAACTTACCAGGATCTTCCTTCTTTCGGTATAGAGTACACGCCTTATCCTTCAGCAAGGTCTGTAACTTTTGGTGTTAATTTTTCATTTTAATTTTTTAAAAATAACTATATGATAACCATAAAAAAATTGCCATTGATTGTCATTGCAATCTCGAGTTTATTTGGTTGCACAAAACTTGACGAGAAATTAAACGGGCAGTTAACTGAAGATGAGTTTACCCAGCTTTCAGGCGGGGGTGCCGGTGGCACACCTGATTTTACTGCACTGTTAAATGGTGTATATATTACTTTATACGGTCCATGGTCTAACCAGGACAACATTTTTGCCTTGCAGGAACATACTACGGATGAAATGATCGGGCCAACAAGAGGTGGTGACTGGGATGATAACGGAAACTGGCGTGTACTTCATGCTCATATATGGGATGCAAACCATTCACATAATGCAAATGCTTATCGTGATCTGTTACGCACATCTTTTCAATCAACTGACCTGTTGCGCTTTAATCCCGGTCCACAGGTGGCTGCTGAGGCAAGGTTCCTGAGAGCATTTACAAATTATTTTGTATTGGATAACTGGGACCAGGTTCCTTACAGGGAAAATACCACAGATCCAAACGAGATCCCAAAAGTGCGTAAAGGTTTAGATGCATTAGCTTATATAATCAGTGAAACAGAAGCAGCGCTTCCGGATCTTCCAGATAACACTGCAGGTGTTCCTAATTTTAAAGCAACAAAAAATGCAGCCCGTGTTTTATTAATGAAATGCTATTTAAATAAAGGAGTATATGCTAACAGGGCAACACCTTCATTTGATGCAGCAGACATGAATAAAGTAATTACGCTGGCTGATGAGATCATTGCACAGAACAGGTACACTTTATCAGCTAATTACTTTGAGAATTTTTCGGCTACCAATGATGTTTCAACAGAAAACATCTTTACGCTTGGTAATAGAGACCCTAATGCTCCAAATGCCGGTCTTAATGGTAACGGTGTGATGTTTGAGTATCACCAGTCATTACACTATAACAGCCCTGTAGCAAATGGTGGAGGATGGAATGGGTTTACCACGCTCTCTGATTTTTATGATAAATTCGACGCTGCTGATAAAAGAAGGGAAGCAAGCTATCCCGGTGTTACTGATGTGCAGGGTATAAAAGTTGGGTTCCTTATTGGCCAGCAATATGGCCCGGGCGGCGTAATATTAAAAGACAGGAAAGGAAACAACCTTGATTTCAAAAGAGAAGTTCATCTTTTAGAAACAGATCCTGTAGCAATCGAAACAAACGGTATCCGTGTGGTAAAATATGTACCTGATTATGGACCACAATTTCCTACTGCACAAGACTGGGTATTTTACAGATTTGCAGATGTATTGTTAATGAAAGCCGAAGCAATTTTAAGAGGTGGTACCGGCACTCCAAGTGCAAGCGACCTGGTAAACCTGGTTCGCACCAGGGCAGGCTTAGGTGCATTGGGTTCAGTTACTTTAGATAATCTTCTTGATGAAAGAGGCAGAGAATTCTATTGGGAAGGACATCGTCGTAATGATCTTATTCGTTTTGGTAAGTTTTTAGATGCATGGCAAGACAAGCCGGCAGCAACAGAGCCAACCCGTTTATTATTTCCTATTCCTAACCGTTCTCTGGCAAATAATCCTAATTTAGTTCAAAATCCAGGATATTAATACGGTAAAAACTTTATTAAGTAAAATGGTCATTTTTAATGGCCATTTTTTATTTTACACATGAAAGGCGTACAATGAAGATCTATCCATATTTAGTTTTCCTGCTTTTGATCTTATTCTCCTGTAAAAGTAAGCGGGAAACTCCAGCCGTTTTTGAGTTAATGGATAACACCGGGATCTCTTTTGCCAATAACATTAAAAATTCAAAAGACTATAATGTACTAACCTATCGCAATTTTTACAATGGCGCCGGTGTAGCAATAGGTGATATAAATAACGACGGGCTCTCCGATATTTTTTTTACCTCTAATATGGGCGCCAATAAGCTTTACCTGAACAAAGGGGAGTTCAAGTTTGAAGATATTACAGTAACTGCCGGCCTGATCAATAAGGGTAAATGGGCAACGGGTGTGGTAATGGCCGATGTAAACGGTGATGATCTTCTTGATATATATGTATGCTATGCCGGGTATCAAAAAGGAATAAGCCAGGAGAATGAACTGTATTTAAATAACGGAACAAATAAGGGAGTTAGTTTCACCGAGTCTGCTAAACAGTACGGACTTAATGATTCAGGTTATACAACACACGCTGCTTTTTTTGATTATGATATAGATGGCGATCTTGATTGCTTTATTATAAACAACAGTTTTATACCTGTTAATACGTTGAACTATGCAAACAAACGTGATCTTCCTTCAAAGGATTGGCCAGTGGCAGATTTTCTTAAAGGAGGGGGCAATCGTTTATTAAGAAATGATAACGGGAAATTTACAGAAGTAACAAATGAAACGGGCATCCATAACAGCCTGATAAGTTTTGGGCTGGGCGTTACTGTAGGGGATGTAAATGGAGATCATTACCCGGATATTTATGTGTCAAATGATTTTTTTGAACGGGACTATTTATATATAAACCAAAAGAATGGTACGTACAAGGATGAACTGGAGCAATGGATGCAGCATACAAGCCTTGCCTCTATGGGTGCTGATTTTGGGGATATCAACAATGACGGCTATCCTGATATTTTTACAACAGATATGCTTCCCGATGATGATTACCGTTTAAAAACAACTTCCCTCTTTGATAATATTGATGTATATAATTTGAAAGTGAGATCCGGGTTTCACCACCAGTTCATGCAAAACACTTTGCAGTTAAATAACAGGAACGGAAAATTTACGGATGTGGCATACTATAGCGGTGTTGCCGCTTCTGACTGGAGCTGGGGCGGATTGATGTTTGATATGGATAACGATGGATTGAGTGATATATATGTTTGCAATGGAATAAAACAGGATGTAACAAACCAGGATTTCATAGATTTTTTTGCAAATAATATTATCCAGAAAATGGCACTCACTGGGAAAAAAGAAGAGGTGGAAGAGATCATAGAAAAAATGCCATCACACCCAATACTAAATAAAGCCTTTAAAAATTCCGGCAATTTAAAATTTGAAGATGCTGGCACCTCACTTGGATTTACGCAGCCGTCTTTTTCCAATGGCGCTGCATACGCCGACCTTGACAATGATGGCGATTTAGATCTCGTAGTAAATAATATCGACCAGGAAGCTTTTGTATATAAAAATAATAGCAGGGAAGCCGGCAAAAATAATTACATCAGTATTTTTTTAAAAGGCAAGGGTAAGAACACCTATGCGGTAGGAAGCAGCATTAAGATATACCAGGAAAGCCAAATTTTGAGTCGTGAGGTAATTCCAAGCCGTGGTTTTCAATCTTCTGTTGATTATAAAACAATAATCGGGCTGGGAAACAAAAAGGTTGACTCAATGGAAATAGTTTGGCCGGACCGTTCTGTTAGCAAGTATTACAACCCTGAAATTAATAAGCTTCATATTTTTAAACAGGATAGTTCCAAAAGCTTTTCACTAAAAGTAACTACAGACTCTTCAACTGTATTGCTGCAGCCTGTTAAACAGGATTTTGATAAACATACGGAAGATGACTACATAGATTTTTATTATGAGAGAAATATCCCGGCTATGCTTTCACGTGAGGGACCAAAAGCCGCTACTGGTGACGTAAACAAGGATGGCTTAACAGATATTTACATTTGTGGTGCAGCAAACCAGGCAGGACAGTTATACCTGCAAACGCCATCTGGATTTATAAAAAAAGAACAGGAAGCATTTAAAAAGCATGCACCACTTGAAGATGTGGCAACTTTATTTTTTGATTGCGATAATGATAATGATCTTGATCTGTTTGTTGGATCCGGCGGTAATTATACAACTGCCGGTTATGAATTTATGAACCGGTTGTATAAAAATGATGGAAAGGGAAATTTTGAATGGGTACCCTCAGCACTTCCGGCAAGTGGTGTTAATGTATCTGTAGTTGTTGAAAATGATTTTGACAATGATAACGATATTGACCTTTTCATTGGAGGCCGTAGTATACCGATGAGTTACGGTTTGTCTCCCCAAAGTTTTTTATTGGTGAATGATGGAAAAGGAAATTTTACAGATATCACAAAGCTAAAGAACCCTGATATTGCCCATATTGGAATGGTTACCGGTGCTGCCTGGGCTGACATAACGGGAGACGCTAAGAAAGAATTGATAATTGTTGGCGAATGGATGGCACCAACAATTTTTTCTTTTAATGGAGACCATTTCATAGAAGTAAAAACAAACCTGGCAAATATGCTGGGCATGTGGCAAACGGTTGCCGTATGCGATGTAAATGGAGATAACAAGGCTGATCTTATAATGGGGAATATCGGCGAAAATTTTTATTTAAACCCCAACCCGGATAATCCCGTAAAAATGTGGATCAATGATTTTGACCACAACGGTGTAACCGACAAAATAATTACCCGGACAGTTAACCACCAGGATGTACCCGTGTTTTTAAAAAGAGATCTGACAGATCAATTACCGTCATTAAAAAAGCAAAATTTTAATTACGAAGATTATGCACACAAATCCGTTCAGCAATTGTTTACTCCAGAAATAATGAACAATACGTCTCAAAAAACATTTAATTATACAACTTCCTGTTTTGCTGTAAATGATGGGAAAGGAAATTTTAAAATAGAAAGGTTGCCAGACCAGGTTCAGTTCTCTTGTGTGAATGCGATACATTGCACAGATATAAATAAGGATGGAAAAACAGATCTTGTATTAGGAGGAAATAAATTTTCATTGTTGCCGCAGTTCTCCAGGCTGGATGCAAGTTATGGACATGTGTTACTGAATAATGGTAAAGGAAGTTTTAACTGGGTAGAACCATCCTTATCAGGATTAGAGATCAGGGGGGAAATAAGGGATATAGTTGAGCTGATCGGAAAAGGAAAAAACAGTTTGTTGTTTTTACAAAATAATGATTTCCCGCTTTTATATAACATCAATAAACTGGAAAAGAAAAAGGAGTAATTCTCTTGAACCAAAATTTCTCAAAATATATTGGCAAGCACTGCTGCCTGTGCAGTTATTGTTTACTCCTGCTATTACTTGGTTGTAATACCAAGCCTCCTGCACCCTCCTTATTTGAAGTATTGGATAGCAAAACGACCGGCCTCAATTTTTCTAATAAACTAACATCTACCGCTACATTCAACATGTTCAGGTATATGTATTTTTATAATGGCGCAGGTGTGGGAGCAGGAGATTTTAATAATGATGGTCTCGTTGATCTTTTTTTTGCCTCCAACCAGGCACAAAACAAAATTTATCTTAACCAGGGAAAACTAACATTTAAAGATGTTACTGCAGAAGCCCACCTGCCACAAGACGGAGGCTGGTCAACAGGAGTTTCCATAGTAGATATAAATAATGATGGGTTATTGGATATCTATGTTTCAAGGGTTGGAAACTTTGAAACTTTACACAGCAAAAACCAGTTCCTCATTTGTAAAGGCATCAATAAAGATGGCACTCCTTTTTATAGCGATGAGGCAAAAAAATATGGACTGGATTTTTCAGGCTTCAGCACACAAGCAGCATTTTTGGATTACGATATGGATGGCGACCTGGATATGTTCTTATTAAACCACTCAATACATCAAAACGGAAATTTAGCCCCGAGGGAGAATTTTATCAATACATATCACCCACTGTCCGGCGACCGGATGTACAGGAACAATGGCAATGAAAGTTTTACAGACGTAACAAGAGCATCAGCAATAAACAGTTCTGCTATAAGTTATGGTCTTGGCATTGCAGTATCCGATATTAATATAGATGGATGGCCAGATATATACGCCGGTAATGATTTTCATGAAAATGATTATCAATATATCAATCAGCATAACGGAACCTTTATTGATGAGCTCACAAAAAATATTGCCCACACAAGTAAATTTTCAATGGGTGTGGATATTGCAGATATCAACAACGATGCCTATCCTGATATAATTTCATTGGACATGCTTCCTGCTGACCCTTATATTCTAAAAAGATCTTTAGGTGGAGATGACTATGATATAAGCAATATGAAATTTAGTTATGGGTATAATACACAGTATGCAAGAAATAATTTGCAGTTAAACAGTGGAACTGGTTTTTTTAGTGAGATAGGGTTGTTTTCTGGTGTTGCCGCAACAGACTGGAGCTGGGCTCCGCTCTGGATGGATTTTGATAACGATGGTTTAAAAGATCTCTTTATATCAAACGGTATACCCAAGAGGATGAATGATATTGATTATGTCAATTTTGTAACGCAGGGTGAAATACAAAAAATGATCGGTGAAAACAATATGCAGGGAAAGGACCTGGCGCTTATTAATAAATTTCCTGAAATTAAACTGCCGAACAAATTTTACAGGAATAATGGCGACTTAACTTTTTCAGATAAGGGTGAAAGCGTACAGGGAGATCAATCCACGTTTTCAAACGGTGCCGTATATGCTGATTTTGATAATGATGGAGACCTGGATGTTGTAGTTAATAACATCGATGCTGATGCTCTCTTGTATGAGAATAAAACAAATGTCACAGGTAAAGGACGGTCTGTATCAGTAAAGCTGAAAGGAAGCGAAAAGAATATTAATGCTGTGGGAGCAAAAATAGTAGTGTTTACAAAAGATGAGGTACATACTTATGAAAAGAACCCGGCAAAAGGTTTTATGTCAAGCATGGAAATACCTGTATTGATAGGAATGCCGGGTACTAAAATTGATTCTGCTTTGCTGATATGGCCTGATAACTCGTATGAAAAAATTGTACTTGCAGACAAAACGACTATTACGGTAGCTTACAGGAAAGATCTCCCGCAGTTTAATTACACCCGGCTCACAAATCGCATAAGTCATATTGCAGCAGCTATGGAAAATATCACAAATGCTGCAGGCCTTGAATATTTTCACCAGGAAAATAAATTTAGTGAATTTGACAGGGAACCATTGATACCACATATGGTTTCAACAGAAGGGCCCTGCCTTGCAGTTGCCGATATTGATCATGATGGACTTGAAGATATTTTCATTGGCTCATCAAGAGATAGGCGCAGTGCAATACTGTTACAGCAGAAAACAGGTACGTTTATACGAAGTAACCAGCCAGCACTTGACATGGACAGTATTTATGAGAACACCGGCGCCTGTTTTGTTGATGTAAATAATGACAGTAACGTAGACCTGGTGGTATCGAGTGGCGGAAATGAATTTTTTGGCAAGGACTTTCATAACACTCCCCGGATCTATATGAACGATGGCCATGCAAATTTTTTAAAAAAGGAAAATGCATTCACCGACCTGTATCTCACTGCATCTTGTGTAGTGCCATATGATTTTAATGGAGATGGTTTTGCTGATCTGTTTATTGGCGGAAGAGCAGTGCCCTGGGAATATGGACAGGTGCCACGGTCATACTTGCTACTGAATGACAGAACAGGAAAATACACTGATGCAACTTCAACAAATGCCCCGGAGTTATCGCTTGCGGGTTTTGTTACCAGTGCTGTTTGGTTTGACATAGATAAGGATGGAGACAAAGACCTGTTGCTTTCATTGGAATGGGGCACCATTGATGTTTATATTAATACTGCTGGAAAATTTGTAAAAAGATCACTAACCGATAAAAAAGGTTGGTGGAATTTTGTGTTACCATATGATATAGATAATGATGGCGATATAGATCTGATTGCAGGAAATCTTGGCTTGAACAGTCGCCTGAAAGTTTCAGCTGATGAACCCTTGCGGCTTTATCTAAATGATTTTGACGGTAATGGCAAAAAGGAACAGGTACTTACCTACTATCTCTCAGGCAAAGAAATACCGTTTGCAAACAAAGCAGAATTAGAAAGACAAATGCCTGTCCTGAAAAAGAAATTTTTATATGGCGGCGATTTTGCTAAGGCAACTTTAGCCGACCTGTTTGGCTCAGAAAAATTAAAAGAAGCTGATATTTTAACGGCAAACTATTTATCCAGTTCAGTTTTAATAAATACCGGCAACCTGCAATTTGAAATAAAACCATTACCGCACCAGGCACAGTTTTCGTCAATGAAAGATGCCCAGATAGTAGATGCCAATAACGATAACCTCCCTGATGTTTTGATTATGGGAAATTATTATGACTCCAATATTGAAATGGGCAGGTATGATGCTGACCTGGGTACTATATTAATAAATAAAGGGAAAGGCGATTTTTTAGCAGAAGCGATACATGGCACATCAATAAACGGCCAGGTACGGCACATAGCAAAAATAAATGTAGGCACGCAAAAAGCGTTTATTATTGCCCGTAACAACGATAGTGCAATGCTGATAAAATTTGTGAAGGACCGATAAGAGTATTAAAATATAATTGGATAATATATCCTCGTCTTCCATTTGCTGCTATCTTTTTCTGCTAGCCGGTTTGTAATAAGCGAATAATAAGGGATGGCCGGGGAATTCATATAGTTGTCATAAATATAGCTCTCTACAGAAGCAAAAGCGCTGTCCACTTTTTGAACACCTCCTTCTACATCTGCAGTTAAGATATTACCCTTGGGAAGCATCCATTTATAAGAAATATCTCCTTTTGATTCAAGTATCTTGTCAACAGGGATGGCAACTTTTGTTATATATTCAGAACTATTCTCCTTTCGAATATTGAGCATAGGAGAATCTGTAGGTGTTGCCGACTGGCTCTTTATATATATTCTCAGTTTATCTATTAAAGAATATATCTCTTCGTTTGTTGGATAGTTTTTAAATGATGCAGAAGTAAATACCAATGATGAATCTTTTACAAGCTCACGCTTTATGTCTATACCATACACATTTGCAATAGATGAGTAATGGGATTTGAGCGAATGGAGTAATAGATCAAAATCCTCCTGCAGGTGCCGGGATGCCAAATATGTCGACAGGCGTTTTACCGGGTTATAAGATGTTGGTATTTGTGTATACAACTGAACGCTTGAAGAATCCCTGGTTACTGTAGAAAAAGATAAAGATGATATGGTTGTTCCTGACTCATTGCTTATGCCAACAAAAATTAAATTGGTTGTTTTATCCTGTATTGAATACCTGTTCCCATTCAAAACCAGTTTGTCACTATTTTTTTCTCCGGGCCACCATTCATTCCAGCTGGAGATATCAGCAACTTTTCTTTGCAAGGCCGGGGAGTTAATACCAATAGTAACAGAATTTTTTATCCTGATAATATTTGGGATGAATAGGTATGAAAATGTAACTAAGGCGATAAGAAGAACAACAAGAGCGATAGCCCATTTTCTCATAAAATATTAATTATCTGCGGTAAACAATATTTGGCAAATAAAGATAAATTCACTCACTTTTGTTATTAAAATAATTTTATGGTACGCCTATTCTTTTTAATAGCTTTTATTCCTTCCTTTTGTATCTCACATGCCCAAGATCCCTGGAAGATCACAGCGAAAACGATCGATCCCTCTAAATATTACGGCATCACTGTTGCCAATGGACAAATTGGTATTGTAAGCAGTGCCGAGGCATTTAAAATAAAAGATGTAGTGCTGGCAGGTGCATATGACCTGTATGGTCGTGGCAGGGTGAGTAATTTTTTAAAGAGCTTCAACCTGTTGAATATGTATTTGGAAATTGATGGCAGAAGATTGAGTAATGCAGATGTTACCAATATGAAGCAGGAACTCGATATGCAACACGCCAGCTTTACCACTTCGTTTGACTATAAAGATGCAGCCACTGTTTCCTACACCTATTATGCATTAAGGCAGTTGCCTTATTCTGTATTGATGGATATTACAATTACACCAAAAAAGAATATTGCCATTACCGGTGCCAGCGTAATGGAGGCGCCGGATGCTCTAAAAGATGTACAGAATTATTACAATGAAATTGACAGGCCGCATACAACTATCAGTTTGCTTACATCAACAGCAAAAAGCCCTACGGGTAAATTGCTCATGTGCGCCAGCAATGCTTTCATCTTTACTGAACATCACGGTAGCGAGCCAAGAGTGATACATGAAATGTGGGACAACAATATGCACCTGGTGAAATTCTCTAAAAAACTAAATGCAGGAGAAAGTTATCATTACTCTGTTGTTGGTTCTTCCATTACATCTGCCCATCATGATGATCCTTTAAATGAAGCAGAACGCCTTACCATTTTTGCCAAACTGCAGGGTAGAGACAGGCTGGTGGAGATGCACAACAAAGCATGGGATGAATTATGGAAAAGCGATATCGTAATTGAAGGTGATGCACAGAGTCAGCAGGATGTGCATAGCATGATCTATCATTTGTATTCATTTGTAAGAGAAGGAAACAGTAACAGTCCTTCACCAATGGGGTTAAGCGGACTGGGATACAACGGCCATGTATTTTGGGATACAGAATTATGGATGTTCCCGGCCATACTGCAGTTAAAACCTGAACTGGCAAAAGGAATAATCGAATATCGCTACGAACGATTGGAAGCAGCAAAGCGTAATGCCTATGGCAAAGGTTATAGTGGCGCAATGTATCCATGGGAAAGTGCAGGCAGCGGCGCAGAAGAAACACCGGTATGGGCGTTAAGTGGTCCATTCGAACATCATATTACTGCTGATATCGGTGTAGCGGCATGGAATTATTACTCTGTAACGCAGGATAAAAATTGGTTGAGAGAAAAAGGATGGCCCATATTAAAAGCCACAGCAGATTTTTGGGCAAGCCGGGTAGAACGTAATGGTCCGGGGCAATATGATATAAAAAATGTAGTGGCTGCAGATGAGTGGGCAGAGAACGTTGACAACAATGCCTTTACTAACGCTGCCGCTAAGGCCAATTTAAAATATGCCACTGAAGCAGCAAAATTGTTGGGTATAGCACCCGATGCAGACTGGATGAATGTTGCCAATAATATTCCCATTTTAAAAATGCCTGATGGCATTACAAAAGAACATGCTGCTTATAATGGAGAGGGCATCAAGCAGGCAGATGTAAACCTGCTGGCATATCCTTTAAAAGAAATAACTGACGCAGCACAAATAAAGAAAGACCTGGATTATTATTCTGTACGGGTGCCGAATGAGGGAACACCTGCTATGACGCAGGCTATTTTTACTTTGCTGTATGCAAGGATCGGTGATAGCGAAAAGGCGATGCATTTTTTCAAAGATGCTTATGTACCAAACCTGTTGCCGCCATTTAATGTAATTGCAGAAACCAAAGGAGGTACCAATCCTTATTTTGCAACTGGCGCAGGGGGCATTTTGCAGGCAGTATTAAATGGCTTTGGTGGATTGGAAATAACACCTGCCGGGATTACACAAATAAGGTCAGTATTACCCAAAAACTGGAAAAGCTTAACATTGAAAGGAATTGGGATTGAGAAAAAAACGTATATAGTAAAATAACTATTTAAGCCACAGATCCGCAGATATCTGATCTGCGGATCTGCGCCAAATTGAAAGCTTTGCAACCGTTTGCAGCAGATCTCGAATAAAAAATGTCTATTAACTGCGGATTGTTTCAAGAAAATACCGGTACATTGCATATGACTAACTAATGAGAAAGCTTGTTGCCATATTCATGCTTGCTGTTTTTGCCTTCAATGTGGCAGGCTATCAATTAGTGTATAATTACCTTTCTCTTCAATCAGATAAAGACCTGGAACTGGCGCTGGACGCCTCAAACTATCGTGATGAAGATCTCATCACAATCAAGCAACCCATCAGTCTTCCTTATTATACAGATACAAAAGACTTTCAGCGTATAGACGGTGAAGTGGAAATGGACGGGATACAGTATAAGTATGTAAAAACCCGTATCTACAATGGCAATTTGGAAATGCTCTGTATTCCGCACAAAACAAAAATGCAGATAGAGCAAAATAAGAATGATTATGCTAAAGTGGCTCACGACTTTCAGCAAAACGACACTCAGAAAAAAGACGGCTCACAAAAATCATTTCAAAAATCAATAAGCGAATATGAAGAGCAATCATTGGTAACAATTGATTGCGGTTCAAAATTGATCTCAACTTCTTATGTTTTGGTACAATCCGTACTCGAAGAGAACCACTATTTTACTACAGTAGAGCAGCCTCCAGATGCTGCTCATGCTTGATCTTTTCATTTGGCTGATACAGCCTTTTCTTCTTATTGTTTATAAAATTTTTTGACTGCGTCAGCAGCACTGTTGCTGTTGATAAACCGGGCGCAAATAGCAACCGGCGAAACGGACTAATTTGGACGCTAACATTTTTTCGTATTGTAAACCGGTATTTGCAAATGCCAAATAGAATGATCTAAAATAACCCCAGGAATCCTGGTAACCAAAACACTAACTAATTAAAAAACAAAAAATGAAAAAAATATCTGCAGTCCTGTTGATCGTAATGATTGCGACTCAAAAAACAAATGCGCAGGGTTGTGTTGCTGTTCGTCAAATGGGTGGAGTACATACTATGTGTTCCGGCGATAACTCCTATAATCTTAAAAAAGGTGATATGCAGGTGGGTGTGAATTTTCGTAAGTTTCATTCATGGCGTCATTTTGTAGGTACAGAAGAACAAAAGCAAAGACAAAATACAGGCGGCGGAATTGGAGCTGATGGAATTGATCATGGCAATGCAGTAAACATTTATTCAAATGCACTCGATTTTAATTTTTCATATGGTCTTACAAACCGCCTGCAGTTGAATTTTACTTTACCATGGGTGAGTAATGAACGTTCACAGGTGCTTCGCCAAACATTGCCCGTAAAAGATACCTTCCGCTATAGTGTATTTGCCAGGGGTTTTGGCGATATAAGAGTAAGCGCAAACTACTGGCTATTTAAACCTGAAACACACATGAATGCAAATATTCTCATAGGTGTTGGTATCAAATTTAATAATGGAAAGTATAATGCAACGGATATTGCTCCTCAATCGAATGGTACTAAAAGAATTGCCGTGATGGACCAGGCCATACAACCTGGTGATGGTGGAATTGGCTTTACTGTAGAAGCGCAGGCATTCAAAAAACTCACCAACCGGGTTTATGGTTTTGTCAATGGATATTATCTGTTTAACCCAAAACAATCGAACGGGGTATACAAATCAAAGGCTGATTCAGGTTTGGCAGGATATAACGTTTATGCCTGCCCTGACCAATATTTTGCAAGAGCCGGGGCTATGGTAGCGGTGGGAAAGCAAAGAAATCTTGATCTGTCTTTGGCATACAGGTTCGAAGGTATCCCGGCTAATGATGCCTTTGGTGGCCAGGTGGCATATCGTCGTCCCGGCTACGTGATGGCAATTGAAACGGGAGTTACTTATCGTATGGGTAAACATAGTTTTAGCTTGTTTGTGCCATACAATTTTAAAAAGAACCGCATTCAGAGCGCTGCTGATATAGCAAAACAAAATATGGAGAACGAAAAAATAGCTGACCCGGCATTAAAAGTACATGTACAGGGCGATGCAGCTTTTGCTGATTACTCTATCAATCTTGGCTATTCATTCAGGATATCAAAAAGATAAAACAACATAGCATAACAGTTCAAACAACCTAAATCCTTTATGAGAAAAAAAATAACCCGTTTACTTATTACCTGTATCGCACTAACCAATGGCATGGCGGCAAGTGCCCAAACAGATATGGATGCGATCATGATGGGTAAAAGACAGCTTTGTATTGGCCCTATGTACAGCTACAGCAGCTGGAAAAATTATTGGGAAGGAACACTAAAAAGGGAGAATCTCAATTTGGGTACCGTATCCACGCAAATGATCTCCATAATGGGCGCTTATGGTGTCAGTGATAAGCTGAATATACTGTTTGGTGCACCATACGTAAAAACAAAAGCATCAGCAGGTACATTACATTCAATGAGTGGAGTGCAGGATCTAAACCTTTTTGTAAAATGGATGCCATTTGAAAAAAAGCTTGGCCCGGGTACTTTCTCCCTATACACCATTGGTGGAATATCAGTGCCCTTGACAAATTATGTTGCAGATTACCTGCCTTTGTCAATTGGCCTCAGGAGTAAAACTGCATCTGCAAGGTTAATGCTCGATTACCAGGTGAACAAATTTTTTGTTACCACCTCTTACACCTATGTGGCAAGAGATAATATAAAGATCGATCGCACCTCCTATTACACAGATCATATGATCATGAGCAACGAAGTGGAAATGCCCGATGCTTCCAACTTTAACTTTCGTGCAGGCTATAGAAGCGACAACCTGATCGCTGAAGCAGTGCTGAATAAATGGAAAACATTAGGCGGATTTGATATCACCAGGAATAACATGCCTTTTCCCAGTAACAGGATGAATGCAACTACTGCCGGTGTAAACTTTAAATATGTTGTTACAAAAGATCATGCCTTATCAATTGTGGCTGGCGCTAATACTACCGTTGCAGGAAGAAACGTAGGACAAAGCACTACTTATTACGGAAGCATATTCTACATAATTGAATTTGGAAAGAAAGGAACAAAATCAGCCACTAAAACAGAACCTGCTAAAAAATAATATATGAAAAAGATATTTTTAAGTTTAATAATAGTTGCCTCTGCAGTTGCTGTACTTGTAAGCTCTTGCAGCAAGGATGTAATAGGTCGCACAGATGACATACAGGCACTTGCTCCTGTTAATATTGATAGTAACGCAGGCGAATGGAAGCCCATACTATTGGTAGCACCCACAGATATCGTGGTAGCAGCACCAGGTGCCACAGGAACACCAGACTACATTGCACAGGTAAATGAAATAAAATCTTTCCAGGCAAGTATGAGTGAAGAAGAGGAGCGTATTGTAAAATACTGGAGTGCGGGGGCGGTTTTACGCTGGAATGAAATTTTAAGAGAACTGGTGGCTAAGCATAACCTGCCGCCATATCAAAATACTGACAGCACTTACCCGGTTCCAAATGCAAATAACCCTTTGGCGTATCCGCAATTCCCTTTTGCTAACCCGCCATATGCTTCACGTGCTTATGCTTATGTAGCCGCTGCTCAATACGATGCATTGGTAACTGCGTATTACTATAAAAAAGTATATCGCCGTAAAGCACCTTACAATGTTGATTCAACTGTAAAATCGCTTATACCAAAATCCGCTTTGTATTCTTATCCATCTGAAGATGCAGCTGTTGCAGGTTCTGTCGGAGAGATGATGAAATTGCTGTTCCCCGGTGACCAGGATTTTATCCAAATGAAAATTGAAGAGCATAAAAGGGCAAGGATCATAATGGGCGCCAACATACGCAGTGATCTGGAAGCAGGTGAAGCATTGGGAAAAGCAGTTGCATTAAAATTTGTTGCAAGAGGAAGAGGAGACAGGGCCGGTACCGCAGGTGGAAACCCTACATCATGGGCTTTGCTGGAAACAAATTGCTTAGCAAGAGGCGAAACCCCATGGTATAGTTTGGAATTTCCAAAGCGTCCCCCAATGTTACCGGGCTTTGGTAAAGTAAAAGCGTTCTTATTTGATTCATTAACTGCGATATCTCTTCGCCCTGCATCGCCACCGTTAGTTAAAAGCGATTTAATGAAAAAAGAAACTGACGAGATCTTGTCATTTATAAAAAATCCTACAAGGGAAAATACAAGAATAGTTCACTTTTGGGCTGATGGTGTGGGTACATATACACCGGCAGGTCACTGGGATGCAATAGCAGCAGAGGATTTTATTAAAAAGAATTTTAGCGAAGTAAGATGGGCAAGAAATATGGCATTGCTCAATATGTCGCTAATGGATGCAGGTATTGTATGCTGGGATACAAAGTTCTTTTACTTTAACCCAAGACCTACACAATTGAATCCTGAAATAAAAACATTAACAGGCATACCCAATTTCCCTGCATATATCTCCGGTCACTCAACTTTTAGTGGAGCAGCAGCTACTGTTTTAGGATATATCATTCCTGAAAGAGCAGCGGATTATGATGCAATGGCGAAGGAAGCATCCCTGAGCAGGATGTATGGTGGGATACACTACAGGAGCGATTGTGATTCTGGTTTAGTGACAGGAAAAAGAGTAGGCAATTTTGCTGTGCAGAGAGGACATACCGATGGTGCGGAGTGAAAAATTACGCCGGTTTGGCGTATCAAAATAAGTTTTATGTTTTTAGGTAATAAAGGCGCTGTAATTCTTTACAGGGCATTAATAAAAGATCGGTCAAGGCGATATAAATTTTTATTCGGTAAGTTTTATGTTTAAAGGCGGTGTAATTCTTTACAACGCCATTTTTTCTTTCTTTTTAAAAAAATTGGTGCTATGAAAAACGGGGTGCTGTTTATTTGTTTTGCATTTACTTTTTTGACCGTTGCCGGGCAGGATAAAAATACAGCAGACACTACTATAAAACTCCTGGATAGCATTACACTTCGTTCTTACCTGTATCAAAATCATGTAAAACAACTTGGACCTGTGGAAGGCACTTATGTTCTTGGAGGAAGAAAAACAGAAGTGATCAATCTTACGGCAGTGCCTGCAGATATTACTAATAAATCAGGCCGGCAGGTATTTGCAAAAATTCCCGGGGTATTTGTGTACGATATGGATGGTGCAGGTAACCAGGTAAATATTGCAGCCCGTGGCCTTGATCCTCACCGTGGATGGGAGTTTAATACAAGGAAAGACGGCATAATTACAAACTCAGATATGTATGGATATCCTGCAAGTCACTACAGTGCGCCTTTTGAAAGTATTGAAAGAGTTGAGTTGGTGAGAGGAACTGGTTCATTACAATACGGTGCACAGTTTGGCGGCATGTTAAATTATATTACAAAGCAGGGAGACAGCAGCAGAACATTTGGCTACGAAAGTATTAATACAATTGGTTCATTCAATTTATTAAGCAGCTACAATGCTATTGGCGGAAAGATAGGAAAGCTCCGCTACTACTCGTATATCCAAAAAAAATCGAGAGGTGGATACAGGAAGAACGAGCACACGGATTCAGAAGGGGAAGCAATTATTCTTTCTTATGAAACAACAAAAAATTTAACCATCCGTGCAGAATGGGCACGTTCTAAATATTTATACCGCATACCCGGCCCATTGACAGACAGTATGTTTTATGCTGATCCAAAACAGGCCACCCGTTCCCGTAATTACTTCAGTCCTGATATTCATATACCTTCTGTTACTGTTAACTGGCAAACAGGTAAAACAAAACTGCAACTGATCTCTTCAGCTGTTTTAGGAAAAAGAAACAGCGTATTGTTTGATAAGCCAACCAATATAGCCGATACCATCAATACTGCAACAATGCAATACAATAACAGGCAGGTTGATATTGATCAGTTTAACAGTTATACTGCGGAATTAAGATTATTACAGGAGTATAATATCGGTAAGCAAAAAAATTATCTCAATCTCGGGGTTCAATATATGAATAATGATCTTCACCGCACCCAATTAGGTAGGGGCACCACTGGTAGCGATTATGATCTCATATTGGTTACACCGGGATGGGGAAGAGATGTGCATCTTAAAACACATAACATCGCTTTATTTGCTGAAAATAAATTTCAGCTTACAAAACAGCTTTCTGTAAATGCAGGTGCAAGAATTGAAATTGGTAAAACAGATATGAGCGGTATAATTTCTTATTACCCTGGTAATGCAATACCGGTTTCTATCAAACATGATTTTCCATTGCTGGGAGTTAATTTTTCTTATAAGCTTCCAAAGAGCATGGAATTATATGGCGGCTGGAGTCAAAGCTACCATCCTATGCTATTTAAAGATCTTATCCCTTCATCATTATTTGAAAAAGTTGATCCCAATATAAAAGATGCAAAGGGTTATAATGCAGAATTTGGCTTTAGGGGCAACTGGAAATTTTTGCGTTGGGATATAACTGGTTTCTTACTACAGTACAACAACCGCTTTGGTACGCTTGCACAAACAGATAACCAGGGAAATTTTTATACTTACAGAACAAATATTGGTAATTCACTTACCAGCGGTGTGGAAATTTTATTGCAGGGTGATTGGTTACTGAACAAAGATGCAGGGATATCATTTTTTACCTCTACAGCATTTACGCATGCAAGATATACCGATGCCGTTGTAAAGTCAGGTAATAACAACATCAATGTAAAAGGAAATAAAGTAGAAAGTTCTCCTGATCTGATAACACGTAATGGTGCAACCCTGCGTTACAAAATGTTTAGTTATTCAATATTGTATAGTAATACAGCCGAAACCTTTGCTGATGCTTTGAATACTGTAGCACCGTTAAAAACCACTGGTGCGGTAGGGCTGGTGCCATCTTATGGAATACTTGATATGAATATCGCAGTAAGGGTTACAAAAAGCTTTGAGATAAAAGCAAATATTAATAACGTTACCAACAAACAATATTTTACCAAGCGGCCAACATTTTATCCCGGTCCGGGTGTGTGGTCAAGTGATGGAAGAAATGCAAGTGTAACGATCACCCTGCGTTTGTAAAATATAACCTATACCGAAAGAGTATTTAATGTTTTATCACCTGTAAACGAAGGTGATTTTTTTTTACCGTAAACTAAGTGCTTAGCCTTAGTACAGGTTTGCCGTTTTACATTTGTTTATGCAGTACTACAAATTTGGTATTTATCCTCCTATAGTTTATTGCAACCTTTAAATCTCCATATCCCTTCATATTAGCATTATGATATGATGCAATAAATTATCCTGGCGTAAAGACAGGAGTTTACAATACTGTGCTGCAAAAATGTTCTCATGAAATCAATTGTACGATCATTACATAGATGCTGTATTCACTTCTTGTTTGTTGTAGTATTCTTTACCGCAGCAAATGCTGCATATAGTGCGCCGGTACCAGGTAATGATGACTGTACATCTGCTACTACAATTGCTATTCCCAATGGTGGTTTTGGCCTTGGCACTTTTACTTCTTCACAGGCCGACTTAACACAGGCCACTGTACAAACAGGTGAAACATTTGCACCGGCCATTTTTGTTGCCGGGCAGGATAAGAAATCAGTATGGTTTAAATTCAGTATTGCAACTATAAGGGCAGTGAGGGTTACGCTTACACAACCCGGTACCACTATCACAGCAGGCGATGCAGGCTTTGCAGTTTATCAAACAAGTAATTGCTTACCCACTAATGCAGAAATAAGCAGCAAGCTTACGCCCATTGTTACTTTTGGTAATACCTATCATCCATGCGTACCAAGTGGTGAGTATTTGATACAGGTCTCGTCAAATGTAAATGCAAATGGTCCTGTCATTTTGCAGGTAGAAATTACTGACCAGACAGGCGCAGCTTATGATCACCCCAATCAAGCTTATGCTTTTGGTACAGTTGGATATTATGCACGCAGGGTTGACTTTAATACCGAGTGCCAGTCTATAGAAGATTCTTCAGAAATATGCAGCGCCTTTAGCAGCCCTTATGATTATAATAAAAGTGCCTGGCTTACTTTTAAAACACCTTCTTACTTTGATTACATGGATATCCAGCTGTCGGGCACAGGAGCTTCTTATTATTTTCCGTCAAATAATAATCAAAGTATAAACCGCACGTTCGGTTATCACTTATATAAGGGAGACGCAACAGTAACCCCTATTGGGTCATTGGTATCCGTTAGCGGTTGCGATTCATTGCAATCGAACGGTCATTATGCCGGTTACAGAATGTATAAGTGCGGTGACCTGGATACGGGCACAACTTATTCCATACAAATTTTTATAAAAAAGGATTTTGCAGATGACATACGCATTGGTATTATGACGGGTGGTGTGCAGCCAACAAGGGCACCCAGGCCAACACTTACAGATGTACCTGCACCCAATGCCATTGGTAATTTACCTGCTTCACCGGGAGGTACGCCTACATCTTATTACGATGTATGGGGCTGTAACAGCCGTCACGGCAATACCAATTGCGGGCCTTCCTTACCTGATACAGGTATTATGTACAATGGAGGAAAATATAACCTTAGCACTTTTTTCACCTTCACACTTACAGGGGCTTGTGCTATCTATTTTGATGCATTTCCCACGCAGTGCGGTCCTTATCCTTTGGTAAGAGTTTTTAAACAAGGCCTTACAAATAATTGCGCTGATCTCGATACGGCAAATATTATCGGAACATTTTTACGCAATCAATCCATTGATTGTTTACAGCCCGGAGATTATACAGTGCAGGTATCTGGACAAGATCCAACAGACTGGTTTGGAAGATTTACTTCAGGTGTGCCTGCATACAATTATGAGCAGTGCCTTAGTACCAATTTAGGTACCAGCATGCAGCTTAACCTTACTGCGTACACACGTAAGGCTGCAAATAAATATGCCATCAATATTACCGGTGCATTTGATACCATCAATATGGTGGGTAGTGCAATGCAAACATTAACACCGGATATAAGTTATCAAAGCCTCCCTGATACAATGGGTTGCCAGAATACGGTATTGCCAATTGATACCGCCTGCAACCCTGTCAATGGAAAAGCTATTTATCGTGAGTTTGCAGTTGCTGATAGTGGTGTTGTAAGTTTTTCAGATCTTACAATGCCCTGGAATGCCAGCTGGCGGTATCGCTTGTATAGTGGCGACGCTAACGCCCTGGCAACAGCGCAAAATGTTTTTGCATTTCCTGATAAAATAACAGGACTTATTCCAAGATCTGATTGCCTGGATGGCTCTGTAAGCTGTGCAAATAAAACGGTTTGCATTACACCGGGCACTTACACTTTTGTAACATTTGGTGGCGAGCCTGATGTAGGCAGGGCAGATAAGCCAACGTTTACTTTTACAATTCCCAGGACAAAACATAACAGTCCATTAAATGCACAGGACCTGGGAAGCATTATGGATACGCTTGGTCCCGGCGGTGGGACTAAAACAACTGACCTTGATGTGTGGGATTGTTATGATAACGCAGTAAATATTAACGGTTATGAACCTTGTACTTTAGGGGGAAGGCCGGCAACCAAAGCTATATACCGCCAGTTTTATTTAAAAGAGCCTGCACTGGTAAGATTTGATGTGCCATACTACTGGTATTGTGCCAACAGGGCTTATGGTTACAAAACTTTATTTTATGGTAAAGCAACAGATGGCTTTGCAGGATTGAACGCTGTTGGTAATGGATGGAATTGCTGGCAATATGGTGCAGGAACTACTGCCGGGTGTAATCTATTACCTGCTGGCTGGTACACAGTGGTGTCATATAACCAGGGTCCTAATTATGACAGCACGATGAGAAGCACTAACCTTGAAAGCAGGTATAATAGTGCAGTAAGCTATTATGATGAGTTTACCATTACCATTACACCAACCTGTCCGGGCCCGCAATTCAACAGGCCATACAAAGCATCAGTAAATGGAAGCGGCCAACCTCATGCCATACAGCTGGTAACCAGGGCGGGGCATACCGCAACCTATCCAAGAACAGATACAACATATGTATTGCCAGCAGAACATTTTAATTGTGTAGTTGATACTCCTTTCACATCACATCCAATTCAATCGTGCGACGCAACATCTAACCGGGTAGCATATTATGTTTTCACTACAACGCAACAATGTTTTTTACAAATAAATGCAGGCGGGTACTATGCAGCGTTATACAACAGGGATGTAAGAGTAGATTCTTTGCAGTTTCCATCGCTTACACCAATGCAGCCATGCAGCAATGCGGCAGGATACATTCAGTATTGTTACTTTCAGCCCGGTACATACACCTTAGTAATATTTGCAAAAGATAATGATGTATGTAAATCGGTAACACCTTCTATTTATGTTGATCAAATTGGATATTCCCGTTTTGATTTTGCAGCAAAGGCCTATGACTTTGGAGTGGTGCCGCCGGATTCGCTGTTTCATTTTGGTAAAACAGGCGATATAAATCCACTGAACGCATTAAGAAAACCAAGCAGCGATTTCTTTTATTGCACCACCGGCGCAGACAGCAGTAATCCTGCAGAGCCTGTATGCAATACGAAACTAAATCCAAATGTTTATAATAGCGGACCTAATAAGCCATTGTATGATTCAGTGATCACAGCACCAGGCAATGGAGTGTCAAGAAGAAACCTCTGGTATACATTTGTTGTTGACCAGCCGGGCTATGTAAGAGTACATGTAGATAATAAAAGTGATAATCGTGGTTACCAGCCAAAGTTTGCAATATATAAAAGCAATGTTGATGGAACAATTCCATTCGCCACATTGGTAAGTACAGGACAGGTTGATTCAACGGCATCGCAGGGGTTGAGTTTTGTTGCCACTAACCCGATCGTATATTGGCCTTATACCTGTTTCAGTACACAAAATGAAATTTCATTTTACAGGGACCCGTGTACATCCATTACCAACAGGTATTATGTGCTGGTTGAAAATGTAAATGCAGAACCTTATGAAAACGGGGGTACTTTACCCAATACACAAATTGAAGTGTCGGTAATGATCGATTCGGTAAATCTTGTGCTGCCAAAACATGATCATTATTCCCAGGCAGGAGATATAGGTACTGTTGGTGTGGGTGTTTACCAGGGAGATGTTGATAATTATTCCTGTGCTACAAAAGACGCAACAGATCCATTTTATTATTACGGAAATGATGGCCGTTGCCAGAAGACAATATGGTATAAGTTTACACCAACCATTACAGGTAATGTAAGGTATCGTATCTATATAGCAAACACACGCTACCAGGATTATTGGCAGGTGCAGTTATTCAGGCAATCTGTTGCAGGAGATTCTACTACCAATGGCTTGACGATACAGGGCTATCATGGTGCATATGGTTCAGATAATACTTATTGGGCGGAGACCTGTGTATCTCCCGGCACATATTATTTAATGCTCACCGGCTGCGACCAGGTGAATGCTTATGTATATCCTGAAATAGAATTAATAGAAGCAGTGGGTGATTTTTGCAGCAGGGCTGTTCCATCTGCTATTAATGGTGCCGGCAATGTTACTTCTACTGTATTGGTCGATTGTCATACTATTGGTACTGACTATGGCGAATTTGCACCCCAGCTTACTTGTCCCACAGGGGCCAATACCATTGATTATAAAACAAGCTGGTTCCGTATGGATATTGGCGGAACAGATACGCTGGATGTAACAACATTTCTTGTTGAAAATACCAATGCCTCTTCGAGTGATATAAAATACAGGATGATGACCGGCGATTGCGGTGCGATGCAGGAACAGAGTTGTGTATTGGATGCGTTAACACAAAACACTTATCAATGTTTAGCACCGGGACAGAGTTATTATATACAGGTGTTTACACCTGTTTTAAAATTCAACCAGGGGGTTACTGGTACTATTGATCTAAAACTATCTGCGGTTGCACATGCTGATACCTGTGCTCCATTAACCAATTGCCTGGCCAGCGCCAACTTTACACCGTTGTTTGATTGCACTAAAGACGATTCTGTAAAATTTGTAAACTTCTCCACGTACGGCACTTCTATACGGTATCAATGGTATTTTGGTTACAACAACCAAACATCTGCGGAAGTTTCTCCATACTTCTTTTATCCCTCCTTACCTGCAGACAGTACATACAGCATAAAACTGGTAGTTGAAAACGTTAGTTGCGGTAAAAAAGATTCAGTTACAAAAACATTCACCGTTCCGGGCAGGCCATTTATTGATTTTGGGAATGATATAGCCAGTTGCGACGGCTCACCGGTAACGTTAGTAGCCACTTCTCACCCAGGCGCCACTTACTTGTGGAATAATAATACAACAGACGATTCACTGGTTATTTCCACCCCAGGTAATAACGAATACTGGGTAAAAGTTGATTACAATAATTGCACAAGCAGGGATACTGTAAAAGTTGTAATTGGTAATATTTCGCCAAGACCAATACAAAACATAATCCTTTGTGCTGATTCTGTTTCTATAAGCGCCAGCCGTGGACAGGGAGAAACCTACCAATGGAACACTGGTGCTACATCACCCTCTATTTATGTAAGCACACCGGGAGTATATTGGGCAGACGTAAAATATTTTACCTGCATCTACAGGGATTCATTTATTGTAAATAATGTAAGCACAGCAAAACCATTGGGTAATGATACTACTGTTTGTCTGTCAGGTAATGGGTTTGTATTAAGAGCCACTACCGAGGGTGCACAATCGTACACCTGGCAGGATGGAAGCGCTGCTGATACTTTAAAAGTTATTTCCGCCGGACAATATAATGTGACAATAGATTTTGGTAACTGTATTGTAAAAGACACTGTAGATATCGGTGGCTTTCCTGCACCAGTGATACAAACAATTGATACCAGTATCTGCGAAGGTTTATCATTGACATTGCCATGGGGGCAAATTACAAACACAGCAGGTATATATAACGATACGCTGCGTTTTGGAACGGGTTGCGATAGTTTAATAAGAAAAGTAACTGTACACGGTAACCCAAAACCAAACCTGGGTAATGATACAACGCTATGCCTTGCACAAAACCCATTTGTATTGAATGCAACTGTAGCAGGCGCTTTGTCGTATGAATGGCAGGATGCTACAACCAGCGCTACTTTTAATGTAGTAGAGCCGGGGCTATATTGGGTAAAAGTGAATTTTGCAAACTGCAGCACCCGTGATACAATTACTATTTCGGGCTCTGCGCCACCTGTTACGATCAGTATTGACACTAACACCTGTTCCGGCAACTCTATTGTATTACCCTGGGGGCTGGTTGTAAATTCAAACGGCAGTTATAGAGATACGATTGCTTCTTATTTGGGCTGCGATAGTGTGATTCAAGTAGTAGATGTTAGTATTACGCCCAGGCCGTTTATTGGTAATGATACAACTGTAAGCATTTGCATCGGCGCTGTTTACGATTTAACTACCATTTACAATACAACGGGGCTTGTTTCACAATGGGAGTTTGGTGCAAACACTGTCTCTGATCCTGCTGCTGTAAGTACAACCGGACCGTACCAGCTTATTGTAACCAATACAGGCGGATGCACTGATACTGCCAGCGTAACATTGACCAATAGCCCAAAACCAACACTGGGTAATGACACAACAGTAGATATTTGTGAAGGAGCTTCATACAATTTGAACAACGCATTTAATACAACTAATCTTGTAACCAACTGGACGATCGGCTCATCACAAGTGGCAGACCCAACTATAATTACCATAAGCGGGGTTTATCAATTAATTGCAACCAACACTTCAGGATGTACCGATACTGCATTGCTTACGCTCAATGTAAACAGTAAGCCTGCAATTGGAAACGATACAACCATCAATATTTGCCCGGGCAGCGGTTTCGATCTCACAACTCTTTATAATACTCCAGGGCTAACTCCCTCCTGGACATTGAACAGCAATACTGTAAACAATCCAGCAGCTATAACGGGCAATGGAATATACAGGCTGATTGTTGTTAATGCTTCCAATTGTTCTGACACGGCACTTGTAACCATTAGTTATAATGAAAAGCCATCTTTAGGTAATGATACAACGGTAGCTACATGCACAGGGAATACATTTGATCTGAATGCCATTTATAATGCTAATGGATTAACTCCATCGTGGACGTTAAATAATACAGCAGTTGCAAACCCATCTTCTGTTTCAGTGGAGGGCATTTATCAACTGATCGTTACAAATAATTTTGGCTGTGCAGATACTGCTTTCACTACGCTTGCATATAATGCAAAACCATTTGCAGGTAATGACACAACTGTAAGTATATGCTCCGGTAATAATTTTAACCTTAGTACTATTTATTCAACAGCAGGCCTCACAGCTAATTGGTCATTGGGAAATGTTTCAGTAAATGACCCTTCAGCCATTTCAGTACAAGGCAATTACCAGCTTATAGTAATAAGTAGCGAAGGCTGCAGTGATACTGCAACTGTTACGCTGACTGTTAATCCTAAACCATCTGTTGGCAGGGACACGGCAATAAGTACATGCGAAGGGAAAACAATTGACCTTACTTTGTTATACAATACAACAGGGCTTGCTATAAACTGGACGCTTAATAATAATACCGTTACAGATCCATCACTTGTTTTAGTTGCCGGAAACTATCAACTGATAGCAACAACATTATCGGGCTGCAGCGATACAGCTATAGCAATAGTAAATTTTGATCAAAAGCCAGCGTTGGGAAATGATAAGAATGAAAATGTTTGCCAGGGCAATACCATAGATCTAACATCTTTATTTAACACAGGAAATAATACCAATAACTGGGCAATAAACAATACAGCAGTTGTCAATCCATCTGCTATTTCTACAGCAGGTATTTATCAATTGATCAGTACAACAAATTTAGGTTGTGCAGACACAGCATTAGTAACAGTAGCAATTGTTGCTGCTCCAACAGTAATAACCCATAACCAGCTACCCATATGTTCGCCACTCACATTTGATCTGACTGATGCTGCAATTACTGCAGGTTCTTCACCCGGCTTATCATTTACTTATTGGGAAGATGCACAGGCAACTACCGGTTACGCAACACCTGTTACTGCAACTGGAGGTACTTATTATATCAAAGGAACAGATAGTAATAACTGCTCAGCGATCGAACCTGTTCAATTGTCATATTATCCTTTACCAATTGTAAATGCAGGCGATGATTTTGCTATTTGTGATAAAGATTCTGCTGTACTAAATGCTTCGGTTACCAACAGCACTGTTCCTGTTACATATCAATGGGCGCCGGTAAATGAGGGAGGAATAAGAAACCCAACATCTCCCTCAACAATAGTGGCGCCTGTTGGTACACAAGAATATATCCTTACTGTAACAGATGGACATGGCTGTAATTATGCCATAAAGGATTCGGTAGTTGTAACAATGCAACCTCCTGTTCCTGCATTTGCTGGTAATGATACCATTGCTTCCACAGGAGTGCCACACCAGTTACAGGCAAGCGGTGGTGTTAATTATGCATGGGAGCCTGCTGGTTTATTAAGTGATGATGCTGTTTCTAATCCTCTGGCAACTATTTCTGCAGACAGCGTATTATTTTCTGTAATAGTTACAGATGAAGCAGGTTGTATAGGTTATGATACTATTAAAATAAGAACATACGATGGCTTTACTTACTATGTGCCGAATGCTTTTTCACCTAACAATGATGGAAGGAATGATGTATTCCGGCCTATACCCGTCGGCGTAATACATACAGATTACTTCAGGGTGTTTAACCGCTATGGCGAATTAATGTTTGAAACCAGTCAATACCTGAAAGGATGGGATGGCTTTTATAAAGGAGTGGCACAACCGATCGGGAATTATGTTTGGGTTGTGAAAGGTAAGGCAAGAACCGGAAGAGTGATCGAGATGAGAGGTAATGTAGTATTGGTCAGGTAAAATATTTCAGGGATATAAATATTCAATAGCAGGTGGCGGTACTGCAAATTATGTATTGAGCAACCTGACTCAATCCGCTACTTTTATTCAATTGTATTTCTTCTGAAAAACCAGGCAGTCTCTTTCCCCTACAGTAGTTATTTGTTGCTAACGAAACATTTATTATGAAAAGATTTTTATTTATTGTGGTGCTGTTTGCATCGGTGAATGTAAAAGCGCAATTCACTTACGAGTTTGTTCATTACAACAGTACGAATACACCTGTATTCAGTGGTAATAATTTTAAATGTATCTGGATAGGTAAGGGCAATCGTATCTGGGCAGGCACGCAGTACCAGGGCTTGTACTGGTTTGATACTACAAGAAAAGCATGGACAAAGTCATCACAGCTTACCAATGTGTTCATCAATCAAATACAAAATGATAAAAATGGCGGTATCTGGATCGCTCAATCCGGCACATCAGGGCTTGTTGGCGGCGGATCCAATACTGCAGGAGGTGTTAACTATTTCCCGGATACAACGGATGCAGGTATGCAGTTCTTCAGCACTACCGGCAGCACACTTTCTTCCAGGAATGTAAGAGGCATTTATCTTGATACTGTCAATACACCTGAACCGGATACCAGGCGGATATGGGTGCCGCAGGCTACTTATACCACGTCAAGCAACACTGCAGCAGGAGGTATTTCCAAATGGCAGTATATCAGCAGTGGTAATTTTCAAAAGAATTTTTTGGGTCTGCAGGTATTTCCAAATACAAACCTGGTAAGCGCAGGTACGCCATCCTGTTATACCGCTTGCGGCGACAGGGATGAAGTGTGGGTAGGCGCTGAAACAAATTATACTATTGCTACCGGGAGCACCACACAAATTTTAAGATATGATGCACTTACTGGTCAACACCTGGGTGGCTGGGATCAGAACGGTGCTTTTGATGGAACCAGGCTTTTTTATAACAACCAGCCAAGGGTTTATACCGGTGACAGTAGTACGGTAGGGATACTGCCTGCAGGCTTTCGCACTACTGCCATGTATTGCGACAGGGAAGGAAGAAGATGGGTTGGATTGAGAAGTGGTGGTGTCGTTGTGAAAATAGGAAGTACCTGGAAGGCAGTTAATATGCCATCTGTTATTGCGCCAGGCTCCATGGTAAATTTTAATGCCATTACAAGCGATGAGTTTGGCTATATATACATTGGTACCAATAGCGGACTTGTAGTATTTGATAACGGCGGTGATGTAACGGATACTATTTTTTATAAAAGGATTACAACAGCTGACGGGCTTCCATCAAACAACATCACTGGTTTGGCTTATGATAAGACCGGCGGACGTATGCTCATCACCTCTGATGCAGGTGTTACTTTCATGAAATTCAACTATCGGATAAAAGTGGACATGATCTGGGACTACAGTTTTCCTTATCGCTTTAATCAACCGATCGGTGTTGCAGCAGATGGTATATCAAGGATATACCTGAAAGTAAAAAAAAGAAGTGATTCGCTTCCTGATATAAAGGAAGTGGTTGTATCTCTTAAGGATTATACAGGTATTGATAATAATCTAAGAGGGAAGTTTAAAAAGGCTTCGGTGATCGACAAGTATAGCGAAGAAGCTTCAACTGGTACATCCAATACTGTTACTATAAGCAATGCAGAAGTAAGACCGGGAGCCCCGGGAGAGTTTTGGTTCTGGTATATATCTCCTGATGATTTTAGTGGCGACAGTACCGGAGAATTTTCAAACCTGAGCAGGCGGTATGAAAAAATAACCATCATCGCTACTTACCTGGATAATAAAAAAGATACACAGGAATACAAGATCGGGATAGTAAGGCCACCAACACTGCTTGTACATGGGTTAGCAAGTTCACCTGAGGCCTGGGATCTGTTAAGCCACATGAATAACGGGCAATACGTTAAGTTTATAAACAGTCCATTGTTTGTTTATAAAAGAGCATTAACAATGGACCCTATTGGTTATTTTCATAAAAATGGGGCACAATTGCTGGGTGCCGATGTAAGTGCTTACTCATTTAATGCCGACAGGTTGAATACACTACAGGGCAACATAGAAGCCATGCGGAATGATATGCGCTATGCTGCCAACCAGGTAGATTATATTTGCCATAGTATGGGCGGGATAATGATACGTTCTGCTATTGGTTTCTTTCCTCAAAAATTTTATTCAGGTGCCGGTGACCCTTATCTTTTTAAGACTTACAAAAAGGGATATACGCATAAAATTATCACCATCAATACACCACATAATGGCGCTCCTATTGCTGATGTACTTGACCAGTTCATCCCTTTAACACCTACTGTTTTAAATCATGCTTTGAACTTAGCGTATTATCATGCGCCTGTTTTCATTGGTGGTTTCTTTAAACCAGTGGCAAATTCAGGAGGTAATTACTGGTCGGGTTTTGAAGCGACAGATGCGGTGAACAACCTGCAGGTTACTGCACAAAGAGGTGGTGTGAATATGTTGAAGACTACAAACAAATTTCATATGATAACCGGTGATCTTAACTGGAACAGTAATCATATTGAGCCGTTTAATATTGGTACGATCAATTATGCCCTGGCAAAAATTTATAAAACACTTATACAAACAATATATGCTGCTTCTTACAACAGTGAAGAAATAGACCAGGCAACAGCAGAAGCAACAAGGGCTTACCTGCGCCAGATAATGGCTGAGCCATACGAGACAATGATTGCTGATTTCTTAAACTGGATGGCTGCTAAAAGGGGATATGCAAATTATTTAGGCGATAGTGATGCTGTAGTGCCGCTTATGAGCCAGACAGCACAGATAACAATTCCTCAGCCATATATCTCTGTATTTACACCAACTGATATGGGTACCGGCACACAGGGTTTAAATGCTAATCATAGTGCTATACTTTGGAGAAATGATGTTGGCCAAAGAGTTTTTCAATTGCTGAATTCAAAAATGACAAGTGACCTGTTTGGTAATGAGATACCTGTTGATGATGACCCGGAACCACAGTTGCTGTTAAGGCCTGCACCCGGAAACAACGCAGGAAGACCTGTTGCGCCAACTGCAACAAGTATTTCTTATGATACAACTAAAATAAGAATTGACGCACCTATAATGAATGCTGGTGTAAATGCAGACAGTACAATCACGGTAAAATTCAGGCTTAAAGACACCCTGCGTCTTGCGTATGTATCGATCAATTTCCAGGGCGAAGATTCTTTCAAAATGAAAAAGATATTTACACAACAGTCTGTAACATTCAAAGTTGACCGCAGTTATTTGGGCAATAGTAAAATATTTGCTTACGCTGTATATGATAACTCCAGTCACACAGGAGTGGATTTCCATATTGACTCTGTGATCGTAAATGCAACGAGCATGGCGCCGGTACAGGGTTTCAGGATAAAGGAAGAAGTGTTGAATATGACAGCAGGCACACCATACATGCCGAAATATGAAATACAATATAATGATCAGTGGCTTCCCTTGGCAAATGATGATGCCGGAATTGCCGTTACTATTGATTCTGTAAATACGGTTAGTTACAGCACAACACTTAAAACATTCAATGGTCTTAAAGAAGGCGGTGCTGTTGCAACCTGTACATATGGTGGTTTTGCGGATTCTGTTTTAATAAAAGTGATACTGCCCTATAACTCAGGTTGTATAAACCGCACCATTGCAGGAGGTAGTTTTAAAAACCCTGCTATCTGGAGTAAAGGAATGGTACCTGGTATATGTGACTCTGTGGTAATAAGTACATCCCATTCAGTAACTGTTGATACATCAATAACTATCCGTTCTTTAAGGATAAGCAGTGGTGGTACACTTACGATAAATAATGCAACCTATACACTGCAGTTAGGCCAGGGCGATGATGCCCTTGGCATGATCGATAATTACGGAATATTGAATGTAAGTAACGGTAGTATTAATGTAAACGGAAGGGTAAAACATAACCCGTTGTCCACTTTTGCAATGAGCAGTGGTACTTTAACAATAGACGGTAATAAAGGCCAGCGTGAAGTAAGTATAGCGGATGGTACTGCATTGTTTGAAGCTGTTGCAGGTATGACCTCATTTAATTTTTCAGGCGGTACATTACAAATCAATAATCCTCCATATGGTGCCGCCAGCCAGACGTTAAATTGCCCGTATGATTTTGGCAATAACAGCATCCTTGTTTTGGGTATCAATACTTCTTCAGCTGCCAGTAAAAATGCAGACGGCTTTGGTGGCTTATCATTTCCAAATAAAATAGGAAGACTGGTCATAAATGCCGGTACAAGAAATGGTAACAGGCAATTTGTAAATAAAAAAGCATTGACGATAAAAAGCAATGCGGAGGTAAGAACAGGAAGCGGTGTGGTAATACAGGCGCCAATAACAGTTAACCAATAAGTGATTGCTATAAAGCTGTATAAAAACATGTTAATATAAATGCTATAAAATAAAACTATGTAAAAGCTTACAGCATGCACCCGTCAACTGTTTGATTTTATGTAGTTTTATTACATGAAAAAGATCTACATCGTATGGTTGTTGCTTGCTGGGTTACAGGTGGCTGCACAGCAAAAAAACTATCCGCCCACGCCCGATAAGGTTTATGGACAATTATTTAAAGACGTACAACTGCAGCAAATTTTTCCTGATGGAAAAACATTTGTTGACTGCACACCCAAAAGAAAGATCGCAGACATCATGTACGATTATGGCATGATGAAAGGCCCGAATATGGACCTGAAAAAATTTGTAGAGGATAATTTTAACCTGCCAGCAGCTCCGCCGCAGTTAAATTATATACAGCAGGAAAAAGATTTAGTAAAGCACATCAATAATATATGGGGTATGCTTACACGTGAGGCCGACACGTCTTCCCGGTGGGAAGGAAAAGAAGCCAATGGTTCATCAAGGCTGGCAATTCCATATCCTTATATTGTACCAGGGGGAAGGTTTAGAGAAGTATATTACTGGGATAGTTATTTCACCATGTTGGGTTTAAAAGAAAGCGGTAAAACAATATTGCTTGAAAACATGGTGAAGAATTTTGATTACCTCATTACCAATTTTGGGCATATACCCAACGGCAGCCGTACTTATTACTTAAGCAGAAGCCAGCCGCCAATGTTTTGTATGATGGTGGAATTGCTTGCATCTGTAAAAGGAAACAGCGTGTATAAAAAATATCTCTTCTCCATGCAAAAAGAATATGCTTACTGGATGGATGGAGCAGCAGATGTAAAAACAGGAGAAGGATCAAGGCATGTAGTAAAAATGAATGGTGGTGAAATACTCAACCGCTATTGGGACGAAAATAATGGTCCGAGACAGGAAAACTACAAACAGGATATTGAAACAGCAGATGCCACAGCGCTTGAACTGGCAATGGTTATCAAAGTAGCTTCTGAAGAAAAATTAAAAGAGATACTGGATAAAAGAAGAGAGGAAACCTGCAGAGATATGAGAGCTGCTGCAGAAAGTGGTTGGGATCTTAGCAGTCGCTGGCTTTCCGATCCCAATAAATTATCAAGCATTCAAACAACTAAAATTGTTCCGGTTGATCTGAACTGCCTGCTGTATAAAATGGAATTACAAATTGCGAAGGCTTTAAAACTGGGTAGAAAAACAAAACTATCACAGCAATACGAAAAGAAAGCAGCAGCAAGAAAGGCAGCGATATTAAAATACTGCTGGAATAAAGAGAAAGCGTTCTTTTTTGACTACAATATTACATCGGGCAGTCAAACAGGAAATATAACGGCCGCAGGATTATTTCCATTGTTTGTAAAAATTGCCACACCGGCACAGGCTGCTGTCGTTGCTAAAACTACCAGTTCATCTTTATTAAAAGATGGCGGCATCGTAACTACTACCAACTCCGCCGGTCAGCAATGGGATGCTCCTAATGGATGGGCGCCATTGCAATGGATAGCAATAAATGGTTTTAAGAATTATGCCAACAACAAATTGTCATCAGCCATCGCTCATCGCTGGATCGCCCTTGTTGAAAAATGGTATGCCAATACAGGCAGGTTGATGGAGAAATATAATGTAGAAAATACCGATGCGATTGCCGGTGGCGGACAATATCCAGCACAGGATGGTTTTGGTTGGACAAACGGCGTTTATCTCGTTTTAAAAAAATTGTATCCTTAACTATTGATGAATAAAAAAATTGTAATTATCATACTGTTGTAGTACAAATAATAATTTCCTAAAAACAAAAGGGTATTCACCTTCTTTTTCCTTTACCTTTGGCCGCTTCGGAAAAGAATTTAACTCCGTGGCGCATTTTTCAAACGCACTTTTGAAACAATATGCCAAAGAACAACTCCATCTCTTCTGTACTTATTATCGGCAGCGGCCCAATCATTATCGGACAAGCTTGTGAATTTGATTACTCCGGCACACAGGCTGCAAGAAGTCTCCGTGAAGAAGGTATTAAAGTAATTCTCATCAATAGTAATCCCGCCACCATTATGACCGACCCCATGATGGCAGACAGGGTTTACCTTTTACCACTTACTGTTGAAAGTATTGAACAGATACTGGAAGAAAATAAAATTGATGCAGTGTTACCCACCATGGGTGGACAAACGGCACTCAATCTTTGTAAAGAAGCTGATGAGCTCGGTGTATGGGAAAAATATGGTGTGCAGCTGATCGGTGTAGATATAAAAGCGATCGATAAAGCAGAAGACAGGGAAAAATTTCGCCAATGGATGATCGAGATGAACATCAATGTTTGTCCTGCTCATATAGCTAACTCATTTTTAGAAGGAAAAGAATTTGCACAGGAGATAGGTTTTCCATTAGTACTTCGTCCTTCATTTACTTTGGGAGGAACAGGCGGTGG
>JADMIO010703213.1_pt1 | contig 52874 bp, 59 predicted proteins | sample 8958161 | NCBI WGS metagenome assembly JADMIO01 (sample SAMN16585339, study PRJNA669376) | soil metagenome | isolation source: Crop rotation soil | place: USA: Cullars Rotation, Alabama | collected 2011 | reverse complement strand
CCGCGACTTCAAGTCACGTGAATTCCAAGCTTCGGATCCCACTGTGCTGGAAAGCGACAGCGAAGACCGAGCGGAAGGGAGCATGTGGAAGCGTTGGACACGCGGCGGCGTACTCGGATTCCTCGGACGCACCCTCAAGGCCGTCGCCATCACCGGACTCACTCTCGGAACGGGTTGGGCCGTCCGCCGCTTGTACCTCAACAACATGGATGGCGTGAGCCAGACCGATACGCAGCAGCGTCAGGATCAGATCAAGACCACTGCGGAATTGAATCAGCTCGCGACGCAGAACCAGTCCATCAGCCTGAACGACGGCCGCCTCGCAAGTGCCGATCTCTTCGCCCTGCGTCCGTTCATCGTCCTCAATCAAAACGGCATTCAGTTCCGCCGCTCCGGCGGGGCAAACCCGCGCATGGTTGTGCAGGTCGGACAGACGAACCGTTTCGAGGCCCCAATCACGAGCGCCACGGGTGGCGCGAGCTTCATCAATATCAATGGCACCGAGATCGCCGCGAGCGAACTCATCACCAAGCTCGGCCAGCCGACGTTCGCGGGCGGACAGGTCACGCTGCAGGGACGCAACAACAGCACGATCACGCTGAACTTCACGCAAAGCGGCTCCTGAACGTGACCACGATTCCATCAGGTTCCGGCGTCCACGCCAGCGAAAAGTCGGCAACTTGCTTTACTCATAAATTCTCGTTTCATATACTCTGACACGATGCAAACGATTCACCTCACACAGGCCGAACGGACCGTTTTTGATACGCTTCCCGCTTCGCTCCGTGAGGGGTGGGAGGTGAAAGCGGAAGAGGGTACCGTCTACGAAACGGACTACGAACTCATGGTGCGCGCCAACATGGCGGAGGTCGACGGTTTCCCGCAGTTGAAGCAGATGATGCTGGACCTGCGCTCCGGAAAAGCGATCAACCCGTCGACCATTGGCGACATTCCCGAGCAACTCCTCCCAGAGATTCTCTACAGCATCGGTGCCCGCGGCATCACCATCATCATGGAGGATTTGATGAAGGCCGCCAAAACCGACCAGGAGCTCCTCTCCCTCGCAGCTTTCTCGCAGTTCCGTCACGACATTCTCGACGTGAACGCTTCCATCCGTGCCAAGTAATCCCATGATCTCCTCTTCACGACTCGATTCTCGGGCAATGCTCTTCTCCGCCAAGGACCCCGATGCCTTGGTGAAGGAAATTCAGGATCGCTTCGGCAACAATGTCGGGCAAATCCTCGAACGCGTCGACGTGAAGGGTCTCTCCATCGATGATCAGCAGCAGGTCGTGCGCCAATTGAAGGACGAAGGATTGAACGGCAATGCGGAGTCTCTCCTCGAGGCGTACAAAGTTCACCGCCAGGAGATCGACCGCAAGGCGGAGCTGAATCGCCGCTGGTACACGCCTATCGTTGAAGGTGCGCAGAAAGTCGGCGGCGTCGTGAAGGACGTGGTCGCCGCACCGTTCCGCGCAGTGGGCTGGGCCTTCAAGAATCACCCCGTGCTCTCGACCGTCGCGGTGACCGCGCTGCTCGCGTTCTTGGGGTACCACTACGGTATTCCATTGGCGCAGTTCGCGGCTCAGGGCGGAGACGAGCGCACGCAAGGCGTGGCCGAAACCGTCCGCCGGCTTACCAACTTCGCTCCCGCCGGCGACATGCCTGGCGCAGGCGAACTCCCCTCCGTCATGCCGAACTACCCTGGCTTCACAGACCCCGGCGTCGTTCTCCCGAGTCAATAACCCTGACTGCCTATGACACCCACAACAATTGATAACACAGATGACGATGGCCTGACGCCCGAGCAACGCCGCGAGCTGCAAGGCAGACTGGAGAAAATCGGTATCTATGAACGCACGACGAGCTTCGCCCGCACGATCTTCTTGTTGCTCGCAGCCACGGGCGCAGGAGTTGCCGTCTATACCACGCCGAAGGGCGTGAAGAATCTGGTCACGACGGGAAAGTGGGCGGGAGACCCGGGTCCATCGGCGAAGGAGCAGGCGGACCGCGCACCGGAAGAGGCGCGCAAAATCATGAAGGAGATCCTCCTGAAAGAAGCGGAATTGGAAATGCGTACGATCGAAGACCCGCAAGTCCGCGCACGCGTCGAACGCATCCTCGCGGACAAGAATGTCTCGGCCGATGAAGTCTGGGATCTCTTCATCACCTGGCAGGAAACGGAGTTGCTGAAAAACTCCCGCCGTCATGAGGTCCTCACGAAGAACCCCAAACAAGCGAGCGACCCCGCCGTCTTGGCGGTGCGCGAAAAGCGCCTCCACGCCGTGGCGTTGAATTTCGGCGCGCAGATCTCCAATGACAAAGGCGGACCGATGGCCGGCCGCTGGCGACAGTTGGTTTCCGCCGTGAACGGCAACGACGAAAAGGCCGCCGCGGAAGCATGCCGCGAAATGCAGAAAGACCTCTCTCGATACGTCTCCTTCTCCGCGGATGTCATCGCCACGACGACGCAACGCGCCGGCATGCCGCTGAACGCCACCGGACTCGCCCGTGTCACGGAGTACGAACGGGTACAGGTGGAACTTTTCGCCACGGAACGGCATGAACTGATCGGCCAGGCGGAGACCTTCCGCACGACTCTCAAGTCCTTCAAGACGCTCGGTACGCAGCACAAACGATGGACGGCGAAGATGGCGGAGAACGGCGTCCCGTCCAAAACGGGCGCGGCGGAGCAGGTGAAAATCGACGCGCACATCGCGCGGATCGACGCGCAAATGTCACAGCTCGCCAAAGTGATGACCGTGATTGAGCTGCGCAACCAAGCGATCAATGATGCGGATCGCTGGCAGGCTGCGGCGGATGCTGCCGTGAACCAGTACTTTGCGGGCAATGTGCCCCGGACACCGTCCGATGTGTCCGCTGCTCTTCGTTTAGAGCGCATTCGTGCGACGGACCGTCTGCGCGCGGAAATGAATAATGAGACGGAGGAGTGGATCGAAGCCGAGGTCATCCTGCGCGGGCTCGCCTATACCATCGATAATCGCGGCGACGACAACGCTGTCATGCGCCAGGCGACCGACTTCCTCAAGAAGACGGAGAAGAACGAGGACCCCAAAGTGAAGAAGGTGCACGACCTCGTGAAGGGGGTCGTATCACAGCCGCAGCCCACGCTGCAGCACGTGCGCGAGGCATACGGCAAGATGGCGGCGGAACAGGACCTCGCCATCGGCCGCAAAGTCGTCGATCGCGTAGTCGAGTGGGCCGGAGCACACAAAGCATCCATCGAAGACCTTGATTTGATGAAAGACGAAGGCGCGCGAAAGCGCATCGCCAAGAGTCGCATCGACTGCGCGAAAGCGGCAGTCGAAACGCTGCAAGAAGCCCTCCTTCTGCGCATGAACCGCAACCGCTGGCAGAGCGGATACTCCGCCGTGCAAACCGGCGTGAACGCACAGGGACGAGACACCGACATCCTCCTCGATCCGCAGGTCGGAGACATCGAGGCCGATCAGCGTCGTCAGGCGGACAAGGGCCGCAAAGACTTCCAAGGCTTCCTCGGGGAGCTCTCCGGCGAACATCAACTGAAAGAGGTGGACCTCCGCCGTGATGCCGCATCGACGGCCGTCAGTTGGATCCGCTCCTTCATCAATGTGCTCGATAAGATGCGCGGACAGCCGGGGCAGAACACGCCGCACAGCATCAAGCTGAGCAAGATCGTCTCCGATTTCGATACGCAGCCGCTCAAAGACTTGGAACAGCGCTGCCAGACACTCATCGCCGCGCTCGAGCATCCCGACATGCGCGACACGAAGAAGATCGCGGAGGATCGCCGCGCAACGAGGGGCAAAGAAGACGCCGTCGCGCGCCTCCGTGCCGAACTGCGCAAGCAAAACCTCACGCCCGAGAGCGTTCTTGAGATGTTGAAGAACGCCACGCCGGAGCAACGCATCGCGCTGCGCATGGCACTCGAAGATCGTCAGCGTGACGCGGTTGAACCGTTCCTCACCGAGGAGATGACCAACCTCCTCAAGCTCGCCGCGTACAGCACCGAAGGCAGTGGATGGGTGGGCGAACTCGCGGAATCGAAAGACAGTTGGTGGAACACGCTCATCTTTGTCCTCGGCGTCCTCGCCGCCTACAAGGGAGCGAAGTGGGCATACGGCACGCATCGACACCTGCAGTACGTCCGCGCCCTGCGTCGCATGAGAAATCCGAAGGCCATCGATGCAATGGCCGAAATGGGCATGCGTGAACAGATGGCTCTTACCAATGCCATGGAGGCGACGTCACCCGACGGTTTGGAGCCGGTTCTCACCGACGTCCGCGACAGCCTCGACCGCATCGAATCGCTGGAGTCACTCGATCACGCCGGTGCGGAGAAGAAAAAGAAACTCGCCGCCAAGCTGACGAAATGTGCCAAGAGCTCGGGCAAACACGTCGGGCGCATGACGACCAACGGCGTGCCGCACACGCTGCAGGACCAGGTGCGTCTGCGGTACGAAAGCCGCCCGGTTATCGAAGGGATGCTGGCGAAGGTGAGCGCAGCACTCGGCTCCGCCAGCGCACGTCGCGGTGATAAACCGGACAACGGATCACTCAAGGCGCTGAAAGACATGCAAGGCGCTCTCCAGCGCCTGCAGACATCCGTCGCACAACTGGAGAGCGAACTGCCACCCGGCGATCCGACCCTGGAATCCACGGACCTTGATACGGCGAATCTCGCCACGCTCATGGTGTTGGCTTACAAGGAGAAGATCGATGCCGATCGCCCCGAAGCAGAGCTCCGCGATGCACTCCGCGAGAAGAAGACTCCCCCATCCACTCCCGCCGAGTAACACATGATGCTCACGTTCTTCCGTCACTACCTCTTCCTCACGCCGATCATCGTGCTCGTGCTCTGCGAGCTGACGAAGCTGCTGATCCACATGATCAAGACGGGCGAGTGGCACGAGAAGATGTTTGTGCCTGGAGGCTTCCCGAGCACCCATTCCGCATTCGTGACGTCGATGCTCATTATCGTCGCGCACAAAAGCGACATCGGATCACCGGAGTTCGTTATCGCCCTGTGCATCAGCGCCATCACCTGGTACGACGCCATCTTCGTGCGTCGTGAACTTGGCTTGCAGGCGCACGTGCTCAACACGCTGCAAAAGCGCGCTCATCTGCGTGAGCGACTCGGCCACTCCCTCATCGAAGTCCTTGGCGGCATCGCCTTCGGCGCGTTCCTGACAATGGTCGGCATCGCGCTTGCCTAAGCCTTCATCCCATCACGCAGGTGCCGGATGGCGCTGCGAACCGTATCGAAGATGACGGGGAGTTCGAGGTAATCGATGAGGATCGCCACCCATGCCAACCAGACGGGCAGCACGGTCGCGGCGGCGCTGAATTGGTTGATGACGAATTCGTCCGTGATCCAGAAGAGGTGCAACCACTGCGTGTTGAGGAAGATCAGGTACCACACGATCTTCCAGGAGAATTGCTTGCCCAGCTGATGCAGGTACAGAGCGGACGTGGACAGGAGAGCAGGGATTTCCGTGTAATCGACCGCCACGAGAATGGTTTGAAAAACGGGCGACGGGTTGAAGTAACTCACTCCCGTCAGTCGGGCGATCACCACGTGCGTCGTGAGCCAGTACAAATGGACCAGCTGGAGGGCGAACAGCAGAGCCGTCGCGATTGTGAGGAAGCGCTCATGTCGATCAAACCAATCGCGCAATCCAGCCAATAAGGATCTGTCCATCCGTGGACCTTCAGATGCCATGTAGAGGGCAGTATACCTGAAAACCGACGATCGCGCTGTCAAAAGGCGGCTGCTACACTCCAAGCATGGCTCGTATTGCTGATCAACAACAGGACTTCCCCCAGTGGTACCTCGACGTCATCGACCAGGCTGGCCTGGCGGAACACGCCGAGGTGAAGGGATGCATCATCTTCAAGCCCTACGGCTACGCGCTGTGGGAGAACATCCAGCGTGAGCTGGATCGACGCATCAAGGCGTTGGGCGTGCAGAATGCCTACTTCCCGCTCTTCATTCCGGAATCGGTGATCGCCAAGGAGAAGGACCACATCGAGGGCTTCGCCCCGGAGTGCGCCGTCGTGACGCATGGCGGCGGCAAGGAACTGGCCGAGAAGCTGTACGTCCGTCCGACGAGCGAGACGATCATCTACACGACATTCGCGAAATGGATCCAGAGCTACCGCGACCTGCCGCTGAAAATCAATCAGTGGGCCAACGTCGTGCGCTGGGAGATGCGCACCCGCCCCTTCCTTCGCACGCTGGAATTCCTCTGGCAGGAAGGCCATACGTGTCACGCCACGAAGGAGGATGCCGATGGCATGGTGCGTTCCGCCATCCAGATGTACGCCGACTTCGATAAGGAGTTTCTCGCTCTCCCGGTCCTGCAGGGACGCAAGCCGGAGCACGAGAAGTTCGCCGGTGCGGACTACACGCTCTCGACCGAAGCACTTGCCCGCGACGGCAAGGCCATCCAGGCCGGCACGTCGCATAACCTCGGACAGGGTTTCTCGGAAGCCTACGATGTGTCATTCCTCGATGCCGATAAGCAGAGCAAGCGCCCGTGGATGACCAGCTGGGGCCTCTCCACCCGCATCATTGGCACGGTCATCGTCGTGCACGGCGACGCCAAAGGTCTGCGCCTGCCGCCGAAACTCGCCCCGATCCAAGTGGTCATCATCCCGATCTACAAGACCGACGAGGAGCGCGACGCCGTGATTGCCGCATGCCGCAAGCTCGGTCAGTCTCTCACGGATATCCGCGTCTTCATCGATGAGCGTGAGGGCAAGTCCCCCGGCTTCAAATTCAACGAGTGGGAGGTGAAGGGCGTGCCGCTGCGCATCGAATTGGGCCCGAAGGACTTGGAGAAAGACGAAGCGACGGTCGTGCAACGCCACAGCGGTTCGAAGGCCGCAATGGCCCTCGATACCCTCAACGTGGCGAAGGTCACTGCCATGCTCGACGACATCCAGACCGCGCTCTACAACGAGGCCCAAAGCTACCTCCAGAGCCACACCATCACGGTTGAGACCATGAAGGACCTGGAGGCAGGCGTGGAAGCCGGCAATATGGTCTGGGCGCCGTGGGATGGCACCACGGAGACGGCCAACGCCATCAAGGACAAGACAAAGGCAACGATCCGTCTCGTCCCAGAAGCCGACGATGCTCCGACCGGAAAGAAGGATGTGCACTCGGGTAAGCCCGCCATGACGATGGCGCTCTACGCCAAGTCTTACTGAGCGGCCACCGGCTGTCCGCCCGTGGCGCGCTGCTGCTGGTAGCGCGACACGATCGCCGCGACGGCTGTTGCCACCTCCGCCGCGCTCGGAATGAACTTGAGGCAAATGCGCTGCCCCGTCCCCTCTTTGAGATCAAAACAAATGCGCCCGAACGGGAAGAGATTGAGCATCTGCGTGGAGCACGTGACGCTGGCGATATTCTCCAGGTGCATCTGTCGCGTCTCCACGTGGAAGATGGACGTTTGATTGGAAATGATCACCTTCTGATTCGTGACGATGAGCGTATCGAATCTCCAGTCGACGTAGGCGGCGACCAGCTTCCCGACGATGAAGAAAAGCCAGAAGACGACGCAGGCTCCGACGACCACCGGCCACGGTAATCCGACGTAGACGGCGAGTGCTCCTGCGAGCATCACAAGGGCCGTGTAGAACGCGAAAACCAGGAAGCGCAGTGAGAAGAGAAACCCGTGGTGATACACCTCGAGCAGGACATTCTCATCCTGCGATACCACCTGCCGGAGGGCCTTTTCGCCGTTGGTCTCAAGCGCGAAAATCTTCATGGCAGGAGTATAGCAGCGGCTGCCAAAAGGCCGCCCCGCATGCGGGAGCGGCCCTCGGGCAAGTTCCGAAAACCCAGGTTAGTGGGGCAGATTGATCGACGGTCCGGTGACCGGGAAACTGGTCGTCACCGTGGCGTCACTTTGGATGTCAGCCGAGGATTGGAGGCTAAAGGTCTCCATCCACCACGGCATGCCCGAGCTCCATCCGGTCGGTGTGCCCGACGGGAGCGAAGCGCGGATAGTGACGACGCGCGTGGTGCATTTCGGAATCGTGAGGCCGTTGGAACCGTTGAACTGCAGCGTGGCTGCGCCGTTCGTATTCGAGGTCAACGCGACCGTCGGCGTCACAGCTTGTCCGCTGACGGTGGCGGAAAGGTTCATGTAACCGGAGGCCATGAAGCTGCTGGAGCTGGAGGAGCTCGACGTCGTGGAGGACGACGAAGAGGACACGGACGAGCCGGTGCTGCTGGAACTGGAGGAACTGCTCGTCGAACTGCTGGACGAGGAACTGCTCGTGGTGCTCGACGAAGAGCTGCTCGAGACCGCACCCGTCGACGTGAACATGTTCTGCAAGCGCAGGGAGTAGACGTGGGCGTCCTGATCACAGCCCGCCGTGAGAGCGAGACTGAAAACAGTGGCGCCACTCTGGCCGGCAATCGGCGTGCGGTTCACCAAGCTCGCGCCGCTCGCGCTCACGGAGAGCGTCGGTTGCGAGGAGGGGGTGTAGCGGAAGCCAAGGCTGCCGGACACGCTGTTGTGGCCGGTCACGTCGATTCCACCGACGTAGACACGATAATCGGTCCCCGAACGCAAGAGGCCGCCAGAGAGACTCAGGCGCACGGTGTTACCGTTGTACAAACGTGCAGAGGTGACCGTGGCTCCGGAGAGACTGACGGTGTACGTCTCCGGGTCAAGAAGGGCGGAGTTGAAGTCATACGTGTCATCGTCGAACGAGAGCTCGATCTCGTTGTTGGCCGTCGCGCGGACGGTAAAGACGTCGGAGAGGTTGATGGTCTCCTCGTCGTTGCATCCGTCGTTGTAGTGGTTGTCGATGCGCGCGCGGTTGAGCATGGACACCATCTCCGCGCGGTTCATCGAAACCGTCGGACGGATGCGCAGAGAACCGGAATCGCCGCGGAGCACGCAGTGGTCGGCCGCGATGCGGACGTAGTTCGTGAACCACTGGCCACCGGGGTTATCCGTGAAGTCCGGCGCATTGCCTGTGCCCTCAAACTCGAAGGAACGGACGATAAGGGCAGCCGCTTCGGCGCGCATCAGACGGTCGTTGGGGCGTGCATAGCACGGCCGTTCGCCGTAGCAGTTGTTGTCACCATGCACCCAGCCGCGCTCCGCCGCATCTTCCATGTAATCGAAGTACCAGGCGGAAGTGGAGACGTCATCGAAGTGCTGCATGTGCGGAGCGACATGGACGAGCATGCCACCCTGCACCTCGATGAGGAGCTTGGCGAACTCCGCGCGCGTGGCGAGCTCGCCCGGGCGGAAGCTGCTTTGTGTTCGATCGAGATATCCCCGATCGAGGAAGTCCTGGACGTCGTTCACGTACCAGGCGTTCTGAGCGATATCGCCGTACGGATATGATTCATCAATGCCCAATTGGGCGTGCATCGGGATGGCGACGGCGAGGAGCGCGATCCCGGAACACAGGGAGAGAAGTCGACGCATAGAGCGTGGGGTAAAAAAGAAAAGGCCGCAGGATCGGATGGATCCGACACCAGTAAAGACGAAGTTGAGCGCCAGATCTTACGAGATGACGAACAATAAAAGAGTGGTTTTACGCACCATGGAGTGCTATATATCACCATATGCACACTCCTCTTCTGGAAGAATTGGGCCTCAGTCCCAATGAAGCCAAGATCTACGAAGCGCTCATTACCTATGGTGGATCGGGCGTTTCGACCATTTCGCTGCGCGCGAAAGTGCACCGCCGCAACGCGTACGACACCCTGCGCCGCCTGATCGAGAAGGGTCTGGTGTACGAGATCTTCGGCCAGGGGGAGACGGTCTACGAGGCGGTCGAACCGGGCAAACTCCTCGAACTGATTCGGGAGAAAGAGATGAAACTCACGCAGGCGCTCCCCACGATGAGCGCATCGTTTTCGGCGCACCGAACGCCACAGCGCGCCTACATCTTCCGCGGGTTGGAGGGCATCAAGAACATGATGCGCGAGATGTTACGCACGGGAGAGGATGTCTACATCCTCGGTGCCGAGGGTGCGTGGTTCGATCCGCGCATTGCCACCTACACGCAGTGGTTTTTGAAGGAAGCCACGAAGAAGAAGATCACACTCAATATCCTCTTCGACGGGGAAATCGTCGAAAAGCGGCCCGACCTGGTCGAAAATCTCAAACTGCCCCATAAGTTTCTCCCCGAGGAGTACGACACGAACTCGACGATGGATATTTTCGGTGACCACGTGGTGACGTACACGGGTGTCGCCCCCGGGCACATCGACGATGACGTGAGCATCTTCGTCATGGAGAGCGCGACGCTCGCGGAGAGCTATCGCACCTGGTGGAAGTACCTGTGGGACACGCTTCCTGAGCCAAAGAAAGCGAAGAAACGCTGACTTTTCAACGTCGCGTTCGCCCTGCATACTGTCCCTCCATGACCGAGCATAAGACCCTTCGGCACCACGCCCGCGCACACGCCCTGCATGCGCAGGAAAGGCTGGATGCACTGGCGAAACGTCCCATCGAAGAGCGACTGAACGTCTGGGGCCACCAATTCCTGGTGACGTTCGCCGCGACGACCGCGACCTTCACGCTGCTCTTCATCGCCGTCACGATCGGCCCGGCGGGCATCGACCTCGTCGAGATCCTGCGCCTGACCATCGTCATGGGACTCGTCTGCGCGCTCCTTGGCACGTGGTACATCCCCTTCAGCCCGAAGTTCCGATGGGTGCTCGTCAGCACGCTTGTTGTGCCCGTCGGCCTGGGAGTCTTCATCGAGTATTTCGTCCCGAAGATCCAAGCCGGCTTCGTCGCACCGAACGTGGAGGAAATCTTCATTCCCTGCTTGGTCACGGGCGTTCCCGTCCTCCTCGCGTACGTCGGCTACAAATACAGCGGAGTGCTGACGCGGTGGTTGTTCCGTGCATTGCTCATCGGGACGGGGGCCCTCCTCTGCTGGTTGTCCTTCACCACGACCGTCATTCAGTGACGAATTGACAGAAACAGCGTTCTCTTTTTTGATCATGCTCATAAAATTGCCGGGAGCTGGTTTTTCCGCTAGAATAAGAGGATTTATGGCCATCAAGACCCACATAAAACGCACAACCGCCGCCTGCGGCATCACGATCGCCCTTCTCGTGCCGCTCTACATCTTGGTGAGTCTGGTGCTGACCGGAAGCCGGGCCACCGTCATCGTGCCGGAAGCCGGCCAGGTGTGCGGCGACGGTGCCATCCAGGGCAACGAACAGTGTGACGACGGCAACCTGATGATCCAGGACGGATGCACGGGATGCATGATCGAAGCCCTCTTCGCCTGTGTCGGCGAACCCTCCATCTGCTCCCCCATCGATGCGCGCGGCGATGCCTCACCCGTCTGTGGTGACGGCCTGATCGAACTGGGAGAAGAATGCGACGACGGCAACATCCTGTCGGACGATGGCTGCTCGCAGTACTGCCTCGTCGAAGGACACTATGAATGCACGGGCGCTCCGAGCGTCTGCGAGGAGAAGGTCGGCTGCGGCGACGGAACGATCGACGATGGCGAGGAATGCGACGATGAGAACGCGAACGACAACGATGGATGTTCTGCCGCCTGCGCGGTCGAGGAGTCGTACACATGCGAAGGACAGCCGAGCGAATGCACGGCAGATGCCTCATCCTCCTCTCAAGACGAGGAAGAACGTGACGAAAGCCCCATGGCCGCATCGAGCAGCACGGCACCTCTTCCCACGTCATCCGCATCCTCCGTCAGCACTGCGTCCAGCAGCGCACCCGTGTCTTCTTCGACAGGCCGTCCGTCGCTGCGTCAGCTCCGCGAGGACGGGGCAGCCAATCGGCAGCTGCACAACGAAACCGTCTGGCAGCCCTCCAGTCTCGACCGCCTCCGTTGCGGCGACGGATTGATCACGGACGCTGAGAAATGTGACGACGGCAACACCGGCGGCGGCGACGGATGCTCCGCGAAATGCGCGGTGGAGAGCGGCTACATCTGTGCCGGGGAACCGAGCGACTGCGCACGCAGCTGCGGGGATGGCATGAAGACCGGCAACGAGACGTGCGATGACGGAAACACGGCGAAGGGCGACGGTTGCTCAGCCTCCTGCGAAGTCGAAAAAGGCTACTACTGCGAAGGGAATCCGAGCTCGTGCTTCACAGCGAACCCCGATTAAGGGTTCTCCGCCGGATCGAATCCACAGACCTCGTTGAGCGCGGCGATATCCGCACGCTTGAGCGCAAGATCCGTTCCGATATTCAGGCGATACATCACCGCCTTTTCATCCTCGACGTGGGGGATGCCAAGTGCATGGCCGAACTCATGGGTGAGGATGCGCGTGAGCTGCGATTGATCGTCGATCACGAACACATCGATGCGACGGCCTTGGGCATCGCGCACGTAGTTGCCGGCCTCAAACTCCTCCCCTCGCGAGGAACCAACGGTATTGAAGGTGTCGACGTCCCCATTGATCTCCGGTGCCATGGTGTTGAGCTGCTCGGCGAGGATATTCACCTCCTTCACCAGGTTATTGATGTACGCCTGCTTGCCCTGGAGTTTCTCCGCCTCGGCGACGATTGCCCGTCGTTCATCCGCGACGCGCGCGGCATCCTCCTGCGTCGCACCCGTGGTGTTCAAATCGGCGATCTCCCGATCGTAGGCGGCGCGGCGTTTGTCATACGCTGCGAGCTGTGACTTGAAAGAAGCGGACTCTTGTTCGAAGAGCGCACGCTGTTGGTTGTAGCGCGCTTCCAGTTGCTGATAGGCCTTGCGACTGCCGTCGAGCTTGAGGCCGAGGTCCTTGAGTTGCTGGCCGATCTTCTGGCGCTCGTCATAGACGAACTGCACCGTCACCGTGCCGTCTTCTTTTTCTTCAAAAAGATCGTGGCCGCTGACCTTTTCCCAGAGGGCCACGGCGTCAGTGACCGCTTTGTGCGCATCTTCTTGAGACACGTTGAAACGCTTATCGATGACATCGACGTGATACGTCAGTGGCGAGCGGCACGGCAGGAATTGTTCCTGCACATAGGGCGCGACAACGACACCTCCGACCGTGGCGATGATGACCGATGCAGCGATGCCGGCGCGCATGGCGGACATCGTACCAGGACCGACGCACCACACGGATATTTACCGAGGAAAAAGGTAAGCGAGCGCCAGACAAAGCGTCATAACCAATGTTACTTCTTTCCCCCTTTGCACTATGTCAGATCCAGCAGCACGCGCGGCGGCGGAGCAAGCGAACTTGGCACGGCAGCAGGCGAATCGGGCAGCCTTCGATAAACAGGCAGCCGATGCGCAGGCGGCAGCAGCGAAGGAACAGGCGAAGGCCAATGCAGCAATGCGCAACGCTCAACGCGAACAGATGAACGCCGACGCGATGCGGTAATGCGCAAGTCGTCTTGACCTTCCCGCGGGGAGACACCCTAGGCTAGGGACATGGCGACGCCCATCACCATCGGCGAACTCAGCAAGCGCACGGGTATCAGCCCGCGCGCTTTGCGACATTACGACGAGATCGGATTGCTGCGTCCCAGCGGCAAGAGTGATGCGGGCTATCGCCTCTATGCGGGCGAAGACGTCGCGCGTCTTCAGCAGATTCTCTCGCTGCAGACCCTCGGCTTCTCACTCGAAGACATCGCCGCGACACTCGCCAAACCGGATTACTCCCCGCGCGAGACGGTACGCACGTATTTGCAGACCGTTCGCGGCCGCATTCAATCAGAGCAGGAGATCGAGGCGCGCCTCGACGGCATCGAACGCCTGCTCTCCGCCAACCCCTCCCTTACCACAGAGGAGCTGCTCGACGTGATCGCCACCATGGAACAGCTGAACGCGCTCTTCACGCCCGAGGAGCAGGCGACGATCAAACGTCAGGGAGAGAAGCTCGGCAGAGACGGCATGGTCGCTGCAGAACAGGAGTGGCCACGTCTGATGAGCGAAGCTCGTGGGCATATGGAGAACGGTATGGATCCTGCTGATCCGGCAATGCAAACCATCGCTCGTCGATGGAAAGAGCTGGTCGATCAGTTCACCGGCGGCAATCCCCAGATTGCCGCAAAACTGCGGGCACAATACGAGAAACACCCAAAGGATATGGCGCAAATGGGCGGTCCGGACCCCGTCCTGATGGCCTACGTCGGACGTGCCATGGAAGCCGCGGGGATATCGCTCTGAAGCCCGTCGTCTGCTACCGTGTGCTGCCAATGAAAGGATATCCCATCGTCACCATCAAAGCTGGGCGCGACACGCACCTGCGCAATCGTCATCACGCCGTGTACAGCACGGCGGTGCAGGGCAAACTCGACGTCGTCGGCGGAAGCATCGTGGAGGTGCAGAGCAGCACGGGCGAATTCCTCTGCTTCGCGATGGCCAACCCGCAGGCATACATTTCCCTGCGCGCCATTTCATTCGAGCAGAGTGACCCGCTCGAGACACTGCGCCGGCTGATGAAGCGCGCCATCGACATGCGTACGGCGCTCATCTCCTCGTCGGAGACGACAGCCCTTCGACTCATCAATGCGGAAGGTGACGCCATCCCCGGTCTCGTCGTGGACCGTTACGGCGACGTGCTCGTGGTGCAGCTCACGACGCTCGGCATGGACCGCATGCGTGCGTGGATCGCCAAGACCCTGCAGGAGCTGACCGGCCTCACGATGATCTTCGAGAAGTCGCTGGGCACGGCACGCCGCAAGGAAGGACTGGAGCCGACGGAAGGCTGGATCGGTGCTAAGGGCCCGGATGTGGTGCCCGTGGTGGAGCGTGGCTTGAAGTACGACATTCAATTGAAGGGAAGCCAAAAGACCGGGCTCTTTCTCGACCAGCGCGAGATGCGGGCATTGGTACGGCAGTACGCCGCAGGCCGCACCGTCTTGGATGTGTGCAGCTATGTCGGCGGCTTCTCGGTCTCGGCCCTCGCCGGCGGAGCCGTGAGCGCGGACGCGGTGGACTACGATGCCGACGCATTGGCTCGCGTGAAAAAGAACGCCGAACTGAACGGCTGCAATGCGGAGCAGATTCAAACATTCGCGGAAGATGCCTTTGATTTCCTGCGCCGCAAACCGATGCCCCGTCCGTATGACTTCATCATTCTCGATCCGCCCGCCTTCGCCAAACGCAGCAGCGATCTGGATCAGGCGAAGCACGCGTACACGGACTTGAACCGCATGGCCATGCAGGCATTGCCGCCGTCGAGCCTGTTGCTCACCTGTTCCTGCAGCTATCAGGTCGATGCGAACCTCTTCCAGACGGTCGTCTTCCATGCCGCGAGGCAAGCAGGTCGCGACGTCCGCATCATCCAACGTCATCGTCAGGCGCTGGACCACCCCGTGAACATCTACCATCCCGAAACCGACTATTTGAAGAGCCTGCTGCTCTGGGTGGAATAGCGCGGTAAGACTCCGGGGGGCGAAGCGTCTTATAGACATACTCTCTTTCCCCTTTTTGTCATGACGCACGCGACCGAAGAAAAGCACGCGAGAACGGAAATGGACGGCATGTGGCAGCGCTTCAGCGGCCGCGCCAAAGAAATGTGGGGCGATCTGACGGACGATGAAATGAAGCAGTACGAAGGCAAATACGATCAGGCGATGGGCTATCTGAAGGAGAAGTACGGCCAGGGCGCGAGGGCCTTCGAAATGTGGTGGAAGGACGAAAGCGAGAAAGCGTAAGCTCCCAGTGATGTCTCACTGGCTGCTGAAAACCGAGCCCGGCTGCTACTCCATCGACGACCTCCGCAAAGACGGCAGGGCGTCGTGGGGTGGCGTGCGCAATTTCCAGGCCCGCAACTTTCTGCGCGCGATGAAGGAGGGTGATACCTGTCTCTTCTATCACAGCAATGCCTCGCCGGCCGCCGCGGTGGGCGTGTGCAGAGTCGTCCGCGAGCATTACGGCGACCCCACGCAATTTGACCCAAAAGATGACCATTACGATGCCGACAGCATTCCGACAGACCCACGCTGGGCGGCAGTCGATGTGGCATACGTCTCAACGTTCGCTCATCCGGTCAGCATTCAAGACATGCGGAACAACGAACGGCTTTGGGGGATGAAGTTGCTCGAAAAAGGGAGCCGTCTCTCCGTTCTCCCCGTCACGGCAGCGGAGTTCGCAGAGGTGGTGCGACTCGGTGCCTAAGCGTCCGCATCCAGCATTGGATGGCGGTGTCCCAGGTACGTCGAGTGATAGATATCGAGCAGAGCGAACAGCAAACTCAAGGCGAGCGGCCCGAGGATGAACCCGCTCACGCCGAAGAGGGTGAGACCGCCGATCACGGAGAACAGGATGAAGAACGGATGGAGGCGCATGGTTCGTCCGATGAGCAGCGGATGGAGGAAATTATCGATCAATCCCACGCCCAGAACACCCCAGGCAATAAGACCCACGGCGGAGAAGGTATCGCCGTTCACGAAGAGATAGATGATCGTCGGTGCCAGCACGATCGGCGCTCCGACGTTGGGGATCAGCGCGCAGACGGCTGCGGTGAAACCGAGGAGCAACGCGTTGGGAATGCCGAACAGTGCCAAACCGACGCCCGTCGCAATCCCCTGCAGGGTGGCGATGATGAGGGATCCTTTGATGACCGAATCCACCGCCTGTCGCAGACGCGAGAAAATCGCGTGGTCTTCTTTGTCCGCCAAGGGACTTAAGTCCACGCAGGCAGCAACGAATCGACGTCCATCCTTGAGCATGTAGTAGTACGCAATGAGACCGAGGAAGACCTGCATCACGACAGAGATGGTCCCGGTGAAAATGCCACCGAGATGCGACGCGATGAACTGCGCACCCTGCCCCGCATACGCCTGCAAATTGATGGTGTATCCCGGCACGTATGCCTGCACATATCCCTCGATGCTATCGAGGAAGTCTCCGGGGAAAGAGGCTGACCCTTCGTTCATCTGCGTGTACACCGTCCCCGCCTGCGTGGCGACCTGAATGCCGATGAACGTCAGCGGCATGATGATCAGGGCCATCGTAATTAAGACCACGATGAAGGCCGCGATCCATCGACGTCCACGCACTGCGCGAGTGACTCGCTCCATGAACGGATGGGCGATCACGGTAGCGGCCGCAGCGATCGAAAGCGTGGCGAGGTACGGCAGAAAGAGGAACCCCACGAGCAACAAGGCTGCAAGCAGGAGAGTGACGAAGAACGACGTTCGGGCGAAGGATTGTTGCACGTTCAAAGTCTACGTCGCGGCAGGAGGCAACGGAAGCGAAGGCTTCAGGAATCTTTATGCGTCCAGGCCATCCGCACATGCTCGCGGATGCAGCGCTGGGCACTGAACTGTCCAAGCAGCCCGATGGAACGCTTCATGCGCTTGAGCCAGCGAACACGACCCGGATAGGTGTACTCGGGGATCACCTGGTACTGCAGCTCGGTGTAGAGGTCTTCCGCATCGATAATGCGCATTTGGTCGGGCGGAAGCGGTTCGGCCTTCGGGCCCACGCGCCAGCCGCTGTCCTGGTCCAGTTCGAAACCCTCGATCCACCATCCGTCGAGGGTAGAAAGGTTGGGGACGCCATTGAGGGCGGCTTTCATGCCGGACGTGCCGGATGCCTCGTGCAAACGCATCGGGGTATTGAGCCACACGTCCGCACCGGAAACGAGCATCTTCGCCAATGCCGGATTGTAGTTCGGCAGGAAGGCGATGGAGATGCCGGCGTCCTTCAGTTGATCGGCGTAGGTCGAGATGTGACGAATCACTTCGCTGGAGAATGCGTCGTTGGGATTCGCGTTGCCCGAGTGGATGATCTGCAACTTTCCCCCGGCTGCTTCGCGCAGGCGATTGAGATTGTCATACAGGAGTTCCGTGCGCTTGTACGGCACGATGCGGCGTGCGGCGACAATGGTGAGCACGTCCTCGGAAAAGGGCCGAACGGCACTCTTGTTCACGAGGTCGATGAGGCGCTTCTTCGCAGCCTGATGCGCGGCCCACAATTCGTCATCCGGAAGCTCATGACAGTGCTCCGTCAGCAGCGAGGATTCCTCGTGCCACCCGGGAATGCGTTTGTCGAAGAGCGCGGCCATCTCGGGACTGCACCAATCGATGTGATGCACGCCGTTGGTGATGGGACGAATATCGCTGCGGTTGAACATGCGGTTCGATACCTCCGCATGAAGATGCGAGACGCCGAATGTCGCATGAGAGAGATTCATGGCGAGCGACGTCATGGAAAGACCGTCCTCCCCTGCCAGGTTCTTGATGTGCCAGGGCAGCAGGTCGCCGCAGATCTTCCACGCGAGATCGTAGGGAAACTCATCGTGCCCCGCCTTCACCGGCGTGTGCGTCGTGAACGCGCACGAAGCGCGGACTGCCGCATCGGAGAAGCTGCGTTCGCGCAGCAGCTCGAGCGTGAGGAACGAGCAGTGACCTTCGTTGAGGTGGAAATTGTGGATCGTCGCGTAGCCCATCGCGCGCAGCAAGCGCACGCCGCCGACGCCGAGGACGATCTCCTGCTTAATGCGCATGGCCTGATCACCGCCGTAGAGGTGATGGGTGATGTCCCGATCCTGCGGGTCGTTCTGCGGGAGATCGGTGTGCAAGAAGTACACCGGCACCGTCGACTTTCCCTGGAGTTCCATCACCCACGCACCGACGTGCACGGTGCGTCCTTCGATGGATACGGTGACCGTTTCGGAGACGGGCTGAAGAATCGCCGCGGGATCCCATCCGTTGTCGGTGAACTGGAGAGCGCCGCCGGGCAGGACGTCCTGGTGCAGGTAACCGGTGCGCCAACACCCCGTTACCCCGACCATGGAAAGGCCTTCATCGGCTCCGGCTTTGAGCAGATCCCCCGCAAGGATCCCGAGGCCGCCCGCGAAGGTCGGCATGTCGGAACGCAGGGCAACTTCCATCGAGAAGTACGCAATGTCGAGGGGGAGACGCATGGGGAGATGTGTGTCTTCTCCAGTATAGCATAATTTTGGCTTCAGCGTGAGGCGTTTTTGGCCTCTCGGGGGTCGTTAATCTTCTCTTAATATGCCCACGGTACAGTGCGGTCACAGCATCGATAGAGACAGCTAGGAGAGAAGAGCAACGGGGACCTGGTCCCCGTTTTGCTGTCAGTCCTGATTCGGTCGCCGTCGCTTGAGGTCATCGTACGTGCGGTAGTACGAATCCCCCGCCGTCCCGAAGAATCCTACGAGCGAGCGGGCACCCTCGCCGATGCGCCCCAGGACCGTGGTGGGCTTCTTCCGCTGCACCGTCTTCGCTTGTTGTCCGTTCGCGTCGCGCATGCGCTCGAATCCGTACGCGATGACGCGATCCATTCCGTCCTGCAGATAGGCGTAACTCTTCCCAAGGACGCGCGCGATGCTGTCCGCCTGTTTTCCCATGAAACGAGTGTAGCACCGGATAACGCGTGCTAGGCTGATTTCATGCTGTTTACGTACACCCGCCATCGCGTCAAAGACTACGACCAGTGGAAGAAAGCCTTCGACGAGAACTCGCCAATGCTCGCCCAGAACGGCATCACCTGGCAGATCGTTCAGATCAACGACGATCCGACGGACGTTGCGGTGTTGTGTCAGTGTCCCAGCGAAAAGGAATGGAATGCGTTCCTCGCCGCGGACGAAGCGAAGCGACAAGCATCCGGCATCGATCCTCGGGTGAAGGGTGGGCTCGTCGGACAGCCGGAGTGGTGGCTCGGCGAGATCATGCCGAACTGACGCATTGCCGTGGCGCCAATACCTGGCACACTCCCGACATGAAACTCCTCTACTCCGCCGATCAGCTTCGCGAACGTTCCGCCGCCGTCGGCGCGGAGATCTCGCGCGATTACGAGGGCAAATTCCCGCTGCTCGTGGGCATCATGAAAGGCAGCATTATCTTCATGGCCGACGTTCTGCGCGGCATCAAGACCGACGTCGGCATCGATTTTATGACCCTCAGCAGCTACAAGGGGGGAACGACGAGTGGTGAGCTGCAGGTGGTGACCGAATTGCTCGACGACAATGTGAAGGGCCGCGACGTCATCGTCGTGGAGGACATCGTGGACACGGGCAAGACCGTCGGATTCGTCGACAACTATCTGCGCGTCAAAGGCGCGACGAGCGTCGAGGTGGCATCGCTCCTCTACAAACCCCATCCGGAGAAGTCTGCTCCCCGCCCGAAGTACCTGGGCTTTGAGCTCCCGAGCGAATCATTCGTCGTTGGTTGGGGGCTCGATTTCAATGAAAAGATGCGCAACTTGCCGGGCGTCTTCGAACTGGAAAAAGGCGAGTATTGACCGGAAGAACGATATATACTGACTGCATGACGTTCGATGCATTCAAGAAGCTCTGCGAAGAGCGACGCAGTATCCGGTACTTCGACGAGAAGCCGGTAAGCAAAGAAGATGTCATGCGACTCCTGGACGTTGCATGCCTCGCTCCAAGCGTGGAGAACCTCCAGCCGTGGAGATTCCATGTGATCCAGGACAAAAAGTTGCTGCACCATCTCATGGAGCAGTGTTGCTACGGCAATTTCATCGAGGGCGCGGGCACCTTCATCGTCGTCACCGTCGATTACTCGTTGGAGAACTCCGCCGCTGACACGGTCTGGAACGAGAAGGAATTGGATTACTCCTGCATGGCCGCGATGATGAACCTCATACACGGCGCAACGGCGATGGGCCTCGGCAGTTGCTGGGTATCCTTGTATCGCGGCGACGTGCACGAGATCTTGAAGCTGCCGCACGGTGAGCAAGTGGTCGGTGGCATCATGCTCGGCCACTATCGCAAGGGTGAGGAGAAGGCCAGCAACGGCCACTCCCGCAAACCCGCGAGCGACGTATCCACTTTCCACGAATAGCATGTCGACGGGCGTCTTCCTCGACGTCGAGGAGCAAGATAAGGCACTCGTCCTCTCGCGCTACCCGGGAACGACGTTCGCCGAAGCGGGCCTTGTGGGAGACGCGCTTGTCGCCGCATGCGGCGGTACGGAGGTAATCTGCACGTTCATCACCACGACCTTCGACAGGCACACGATCGAATGCATGCCCTCCCTGCGCCTCTTGTGCACGCGGTCGGTGGGATACGACCACATTGATCTCGCTGCCTGCGCCGAACGCGGCATCGTCGTCTGCAACGTGCCCGACTACGGCAGCCACGTGATCGCGGAACACACCTTCGCGCTCCTCCTCTCCCACATCCGTCACGTGCAGGAAGCGTCGACACGAGTCCGAGGCGGATCGTTCGACTACCGCGGGCTGCGGGGCGTTGCGCTGAAAGGAAAAACAATCGGTATTCTGGGGACCGGAAAGATCGGGCGGCATGCCGCGGAAATCGCGAAAGGCTTCGGCATGAAGATCATCGCGACCGACCAATACCCGGTATCGAGCCTGGAGGAGACCATCGGCCTCAAGTACGTTTCGCTCGAGCGCTTGCTCGAAGAGAGCGACATCATTTCGATTCATGTGCCGGCGACTCCCGAGACCACGCACATGCTCGGGGACGCCGCGTTCGAACGCATGAAACAAGGAGTCATCATCGTGAACACTGCACGGGGAGCGATCGTCGATCAAAGGGCGCTGCTGCGGGCACTGGATGGTGGCACGGTGGCCGCCGCCCTTCTCGACGTGGTAGAACACGAGCAGCAACTGGGGGAAAGCGCTCAGCTTCTCCGCCATCCCAAGGTCACCGCCACGCCGCATATCGCCTTTTACGCGGACGACAGCGTGCGCGTGATGTACGAAGACGCATTCACGAGCATCGATGAATGGCGCGCAGGAAAGACACCGACGCACGCCGTCCGCACTTCACCCGCTCCTGCCATCGCCCAATGACCCCTTTCGGCATCGTCATCGGGCTGAACGTGTTGTCGCTCGTCGTCGCGGGATTCATCACTGTTGAGTACGCTCGCATCAATCGGGAACGGGATCAGTTCTTCCGGCAAATCGGCTCCAAAACAGCGTATAGGCGTTGGAGTGTGACGATGATCATCGCCCTCTATCTTGGACTGACCGTCGCGATCGCCCTCGCATCTTCCATCGCGTTTACCGCCTGGCTCGCATGACCGACCCTTTCGCCACTCTTCCATGGAAAACGGCCAGGGCAATCCCGGTGCCCGAACAAGGGGAGCGGATCGTGCTGTCGGGTCATCACCATTGGGTGAAATACGTCCTCATTCTCTTCATCGCCGCCGTCTTGGCAGCGGCATGCCTCGCGGGATTGTCCATTGCCCTGGCGTCCGCGACGGCGTCCCTCTACGTCGGCTTCCTGGCGGCATTGCTCGTCGTGGTCCACTGGTTTTTCCACGCGCTCATGAGCGAACAGTGCACCGACATCGTCCTCACGAACGAGCGGCTGCTGTATCTCCGTCACCGCCTTTGGCTGGACCACCGCCTCGACGAAGTACTCGTGGATAGGATCAAGGCTGTTCAATTCGACAGGCACGGGTTCGTCCATCGGTTGCTCGACTACGGTGAACTCTGGATCGACACAGGAGGCGGACAGACCATCCAGTACGTGCCCTCACCGGACAGCTGGGTGCACCATATAGAACGACTAATGCACGTGGGGTGAAGATCTCGACGGTGCTATGCTCGACCCATGCACGGCGAGATGACCTATAACGAAATCGACGCGCTGCTGGAGCAGAGCATATTGGGGCATATGGGATGCACCGACGGCGGCAAACCATACGTCTTCCCGATGGCCTGCGTGTACCACAACAACACGCTGTACGGTCAAACGACGACCGGCCAGAAACTCGAGATCCTCCGCAGCAATCCATCCGTCTGCTTCCAGGTCCAAGACTCACGAAACGGGTGGTGGCAGAGCGTGCTCTGTTGGGGGCAATTCAACGAACTCGACTTCGACGCACTTCAGCAGCCCGAAGGGATCGCCATCGTCAAACTGCTGACCGAGCGCATCGGCAACATACAGAATGACGTCGGCGTCTCCGTCCCCTTCTCGTTCGCAGAAGGAGCCGCTGCATTGACCGTGAATAACCGCCAATCAACGCTCTACCGCATCGTCATCACTGAAAAATCGGGGCGCTGGTATAAGGCGGACAACGCTCAATAACGCTGGATGTGCGAGTGCTCGAACCCGGTCGGGTATTTCACGCCGTAGCCGAACACACGGTCGAGAGCGATGTGCGTGAAGAGGATGATGCCGAGGGCTGTCGTGAGTTCGTGGTGCAAGTAGAATCCCGCCGCGATGATGACGCACGCGAGAATGTAATTGTGCACGAAGTTGTAGACCGCCGCACCGATACGCTCGTTAAACGTATATCCAAGGAGCGAGAGATCCGGCAAGAGGAAGGCGATATTGAAGAGCCACCAGCTCGCGCCGAGGATGTAGTACGCGTACACGCCGAGGATGCAGAACGCCGCGTCTTCCAGACGGAGAATCAACGACACCATGCGCGCATGGTAGCGAAACTTCGCAAAAGATTGGAGCACCCCGGAGGCACGACCTACAATGAGTTGTTCATTTCATCCCCACACCTACCATGACGAATCCCGTCGTTCACTTCGAAGTCCAGGCAGACGATATCGATCGCGCGAAAGCATTCTATGAGAAGACGTTCGGCTGGAAGATTCAGCAGATGATGAAAAAAGAAGACGGCGGCATGGATTACTGGGGTATGACCACCCGGCCCGAGGGAACACCCGGCATCAACGGCGGCCTCTACAAGCGTGACGAACGCAAGATCAACACCTTCGACTGCACCATCCAGGTTGAGGACATCGACAAGGCCGTCGCCGATGTGAAGGCGAATGGCGGGAGCATTCGTCAGGAGAAGGGCGAGATCCCGGGAGTGGGGTGGTTTGCGGCCGCGACGGACACGGAGGGCAATATGTTCGGCATCATGCAGCCGACGGGATGGAAGGCACAATAAGCAACAGCGAACCGTTACGACAAACGCCCCCGAGCCGGAGGCGTTTGTCGACCGCGCGCATTATTCGCCGCGGCTCTGTCCGCCCATGCGGCCAGCCTCGCTCGGGTCCATTCCCTGTTCGCTGCCGAACTTTCCGGGAGAGGACTCACCACCCTTTTGCTGGCCACCGGAACGCTGATTATCAGCCATAAAAAGAGGGGGAAGGAGATAAAGCGTCGGTCTTGCGACCAGGGAGTTGGGACGTGGCCTGCACAGCGGGCTTACCGATTAAGTCCGTAATCGCAGCCAAAGCTCGCTCAACAAAGGTAAGATGGATTCCATCCTTCCGTCTTATACATGATGAACACCACACGCATTGCACTCGCAGCCTCGCTGCTCCCGCTCGCTCTTGCCGCCTGCTCCGGTACGTCACCCGACGTGCCCGACACGGGTTCCGGCGATGTCGCCTGCACGCAGGAAGCCAAGCTCTGTCCCGACGGATCGTACGTGGGACGACAGGGACCGAACTGCGAATTTACGGCATGCCCGGTGACCTCGTCGACGACGCAGCGGATCGCCACCGATGGAGCGCTGAGCATCGTGTACTCCAGTGCGTTCTCCCTCGCCCACAAGCCGGAGGAAATCAGTAAACAGTCCTACATTCCCCCGTGCGAACAGGGGTTCGTATTCTGCTTGTACTACACGGGCAAGGATTACGACGGTACGAACTTCGACGGGGCCGGACTCGGGGTGGTGAAACGATCGGATATCGACACCGAAAGCGAGTGTCTCGACACACCTCCGGAAGGATATACGGATGTCACGCCGATCTCGCGGCGCGAGACCGAATACTCCGTCAGTGCCTTCCCGCGGCTCGGAGACGCGGCGGCGGGACATTACTCGCACGATGAGTTCTATCGTCTCTACACGCAGAGCACGTGCTACGAGTTCCTTGGCCGCATCGGACAGTCGCAGTACGGCAACTACGAGGAAGGCACGATCGAAGAGTTTGCGGCCGATCAGGAAACGACGCTGCGCGCGCAACTGCGAGCATTGATGCAAAGCGTGACGATCGACGATGTCGGCGACATCGATTTCCCGAGCCCCCCGGCGACGGTCATCGGGGACGAATGACCCCGGCCGGCTTTCGCCACATCACCGTCACCCAGAGGAGCAGCACGCCCGCGACGTAACAGCCCAGGAGCAAGACCGCTGCCAACGCAGGGGGTTGGCTCTCGAGCGAGGCGACGGTGCCCTGTGGATTGAGCAGGGTATGGAACAGGAAGAACGTCACCACCGCGAAGAGGACTGCCCACAATCCCTTCTTCCACTGCCAGATCGCTTCACCGGAAAGGCCGGGTAGGGGCAGCAACTCGAGGAAGGCGTCTTCCACGAGGATGACGAAGAGGAGGTTCATCAGATCGAGCGGCACGTCATAGGCATGCAGCATCGATCCGAGCACCCAGACGATAAGTGCGAGGATGATGGCGCTCACCATGCCCGCCATTTCGAGGAGCCCTTGGCGCTCACGACTCAACTGCGTGCCGATAATGAGGCCGGCGGGAATGCCGTAGATGTATCCCGGATCCAGACCGAACGCGCGCGTGAGCGCGACGCAGGCAATGGCGATCGCCAAGCCGGCTATGTGGCCCTCAAACCACGTCTTGATGCGCAAGCGCCGCGTGAGACCGAAGACCATCACGTCCTTCACGTAGGCCGACAGGATGACGGAGGAAATCGTGATGAGGATCACGCCGATTTCCCGCGTCGGAAGAATGGCGAAACCCGGATCGATATATCCGCCGACAACCCCGTAGATGAGGATCAGAAGCGCAATCATCCATGCCCGTCGCAGGACGTCGGACCGACCGAGAACGAACGCATTGATGCTCTCGCGCTGCTCGATCAGTAGACCGTTGAAGACCGTGTTCGAGAGGCCGACGATCACGAAGAAGAGGAACGCGACAATCGGAATCTGCAGCAGAGACGCTCCTCCGGCTGTACCCGTGCCTTGCGCATTCGCCGCGGGAATCAACACCCGAACGAGAAGCACCAGCACCACCGTGAAGGCCAGCTGCCAGGGCAACCGCCGGAGAATCCAACCGACCCGGACGGGATCAAGGCGAAGGAGATATCGCAGCAGCCATCCGCTCAGCCCCATGACGAGGACGAAGATGAGCGTCCAAAGGCCATTGCCCGCGACGACGGCCGGATCGAGGGAGAATGCTTCCGGTCGTACCACAGATGCGGGGTTGATAACAGGCGTGTGATAGCCAAAATCCTCGCGCGAAAGAAACCCTGCGACGGAAGAGGACGAGGAGGAGAGCCGGGCGATGGAAGAGGAGGAAGAGGACACACTCGACACGCTGCTCGTCGACACCGACGAAGAACGTTCGACCGAAGACGTGCGCTGCGCCTTTGCCGAAGACACCACCGGCGCGGCGGCTGGCGCACTACTCGACGACACGGACGACGAAACGACACTCACCACGCTTGAAGAAGAGCGCACGCTGGAGACAGCGGACGACACACTCGAAACAGAGGAGATCGAGCTGACCGGTGCGATGGAACTCGTCGGCACAGATGACGCCACCGGTTCCTCTTTGATGACGGAGGAAGAAGACGCCGCCTGCTCCACCGACCCGCGCGGGTCCGTCGCGCTCGTCCCGTCATCCGCAGGAACGCCCGTCCCGCTCTGGGCGAGGGCAACCGTCACCCATGCGAGTGCCAGCGTGCCAGCAACGACGGAGGAGAATCGACGCATGAAGCGATCATACTCCAGTGAAAAGCAATTTTCGCGTGCCTGGAGTTCACGCCCTATACTCCAGAACGTTCCCCTTCCCGCCCATGACGACCGTCCGCAATCCTGTTCACTGGTTCGAACTCCCCGTTGCCGATATGGAGCGCGCCGTGAAGTTCTACGGCGACGTGTTCGGCCACGAGTTCCGACGTCAGAAGATGGACGATATGGAGATCGCGTTCTTCCCCTCCGATCGTGAGAGCTGGGGATGCAGCGGCATGTTGGTGAAGCACGAGAAATCCATCCCCTCCAGCCAGGGAACGATGGTCTACTTCCTTCCGCCATCCGGCGATCTCGCCAACGAATTGGCAAAGGTGGAACCCGCGGGCGGAAAGGTGTGGACGCCAAAAACATCGATCCAGGAATACGGCTTCATGGCCGTCTTTTCGGACACGGAAGGCAACACCGTCGGGATGCAATCGATGAAGTGAGCCTCATTTCACCGTCCACGTCTCAAGCGATTCGATCACGTCGGGGATGGCGAGGTCCCGCAGGTCGACATCGGACGGCTGTTCTCCGGGGCCATCGAGAGCGAAGACCTTCGTCGCGAACTTCCGTACTCCATTGGTGACTTCTTTCTCGGAGCGATGCCATTGCTCAATGGTGAAGACACCGACGTACAGCGCCTCAAAGCGTCCGTTGTCCGAAGGATGGCGAACCGTATTCCATTCCTCATTCTTTGTGGGAAGCGTGACGATGAAACACGGATGGTCTTCGTCCGTATTCGCGTTGGTATGGAACACGCAGGTGGATTTCTGTACTTCATACCCCTTCCAGCGCTCATTGAAGGTTAGCCCGAACCCGTACTCTTCGTTGCGATAGTGGAGAGCACGCGCATCGGACGGGGAAGGCGGTGCCGCAACGGGCTGACTGCACCCCACAAGGAGAAGCGCGAAGACGGCAATGGGCCAAGAGGATCGAGACATGGCGCGATCATAGACGCTATGCTGGGCGCATGCACACCACCCGCCTCGAAGCGTTCAGCGACGCTGTCATCGCCATCATCATGACCATCATGGTGCTCGAATTGCGACCGCCCGAAGGAGCGGAATGGGAGGTGCTTCTCCCGCTCGTTCCTGCCTTCCTCGCGTACGTGCTGAGCTTTTTGTACTTGGGCATCTACTGGAACAATCACCACCACATGATGCATGCGACGGACCACGTGGACGGACGCATCCTCTGGGCGAACATGCACCTGCTGTTCTGGCTGTCACTCATCCCCTTCGGCACCTCGTGGATGGAAGAAAATCATTTCGCCGAAATCCCGACAGCGCTGTACGGCTGCATCCTGCTCATGGCGGCGATCGCGTACTTCATCCTGTCTCGGGCGATCATGGCGCACGCGGATGCCAATCAAGCGTTGCGCGATGCCATCGGCAAGGACGTGAAGGGCAAGATCTCCCTCATCGCCTACGCGTTGGCCATCCCCATCGCGTTCGCGAACCCCTGGGGCGCCATCGCCGTCTTCGCTCTCGTCGCCCTCATGTGGTTGGTGCCTGATCCGCGCATCGAACGCGCGATCGGTCACCGCAATCCGTAGGCTTAGAATCGCTCCCCGTTCACTGCCTCGTAAACCGTTTTGGACACATCGATGATGGCCTCGTTTTGGGAGTTCTGGTCCAACCCGCTCGTCATCACGCAGAGCACATACGACATGTTGGGGTGATACACGATGCCGCAATCATGGAGCTGCAGTTCGGAGCCAGCGTCCGTGAAGCCGAACTTGTGCGCGACGGTCAGGCCCGGCGGCACGCCCGCGGCGATGCCCTGCTTGAACGTCGCCTCCGAGAGAAGCTGGAGCGCGAATTGCGACATCTCTTTCGAGAGATACGCGCTGTTGTAGAGGATGGCGAAGAGCTTCGCGTACGAAGAAATTTCCACGTAGTTCTGATCCGCGAGCATCATGGGCAGCACGTCGAGATCATGGAACGTGTCATAGGCGCTCCGTTCGGATTCGGAGTTCATTTCGTGCAGGAGCACGAGTGCCGAACGGTTATCGGAAAACACGATCATCTTCCGCAGCATCTCGCGAATGGCGTACGGCGTGTTCGGTTCGATGGTCTCGCCCGAGCCCGTCGCGTTGTCGGTTATGGCGAGCTCGCCCTGGAAGGACAATTGCTTGTCGAGGATCGCCGGATCGTTGTCCGCCGCGTGCAAGAAGAAGATAAGAATCGGCAATTTGATCAAACTCGCGGGGAAGAATTTGTCATATTCACCGATGCCGAAACGCGGACCGTGGTCGAGATCCTGGAAGTAGATCGACATGTGCGTCACGGCGCCCGACGCCTTCAATTGATCCTTCTTGGCCTGCAAATCATCGCGCAGCGGTTGGTAATTCCATTCACCCTGCACGGGAATGGCCGTGCAACGCCGCAAGGGGCTGAGGAGGTCGTACGACAGGTGACAGGGGGCGGAGAACGCCCAGAGCGCCTGTGCGGACAAGAGGATAACGGCACCCCCGATCGCGCATGCCAGGTAAACGATGACAGTCCGGTTCACGGTAACAGTGTGATCTGGCACCAAATAAAAACACAAGGCAAAAACCCGAAACTGGCGCACAAACCTTCATGAAACAGGAATTCGGCCAAAGATACAAGGGTCTTTAGAGCATTGACTTCCCACACCCCCGGCCGTATTGCTTGTCTCCTTTATGCCTACTCTCACTCTCACCCACCGCGAGCACGACGTACTCGAGCAGCCTGACGTGCAGAAGGTCACGCTGACGGAGACGAGCACCTTACGGTCATGGGCCGCCGCGACCATGCGTGCACTCATCGTGGCCGGAGCTATGATTGGCAGTATGGCTGAGTCTCCGGTCGCCAGTGCGTCTCCCCCAACGACGGAAAAGAAGGAACAGCGCTTCCCCGTGGAGAACCCAGAGAAAGCGGAGAAGTTATCGGCAACGCTCATTGAGAAATATCTCGGCAACAACGTGGAGCGCTCGTTACTTCTGCGAGACATGCGCCCGACGATCGAAGAATTCCGCGCACTCGCCCCGAACTTCGTCCTGCGCAAATGCATGGACGGCCGCCTGCAGGGCCCGAACGCCAAGGGATGCCCCGAGACCATCATCTACTTCGGCCGCACGCACGGAGCGATCGCCGATATCCGTCCGGACAACTATGAACTGTGGAACCCGATCAACCAGAGCATGATTCTCAGTAGTGAAGAGCGCCCCGCCCTCTTCATTGTGACGGGTCACACCTCCTGCGCCGCGCATAAGAAACCCGACGAAGCCGTCGACCAGACGAACCGGCGTGCGCAGCAGGTGGTGCAGGACCAGGCGTACGACGTCGCTCGAGCGGCCAAGTTAGCCGGCAACGAAAAGAAGCTGGTGGTATTCGCCGGCATGACCGACACCGACAACCTGGGCATGACGCTCTACCGGCCCAACGGCACGGAGTTCTACGACGCTCAGCGTGTCATCAAGACGGGCAATTTGAAGAAGCCCGCCTCCATCTTTGACAGCGATTTCCTGCGCAGGAAAATCGACGAGGACTACGCCCACGAGTGCATCAAAGGAAAGACGATGGCCGAATTGCTGGGCGGCGACGAGCCCCCCGCCTTCGGACACGGGCAGGAGACGATCGCCCTCGAGGCGTACCTGCTCCGACGTCTGACGGACGGAACCAAGGACGGTTCACTCAAGAAGCAGCCGATGTTCACCGACTTCCTGCAGGAGCATGTCGACAAGGGTATGGGGAAAGATTTCCCCGCGGCGATGCGGCCGTTCATGACGCACATGCTTGCGTGGAACACGGCCAATGCCCTTAACCGAAATCGGTATCTCGAGAGACTGAAGCCGGATCCCAAAGCGTACGCCAACGAGACCGGCCACAGCGAGCGCGTTCTTGCCCTGGGAAACAGCGGCTTCGACACGCTGCGCCGCAACGAGGTCGTGCTCATCAAGCCGGGAAGCTTCGACGACCGACGAGCCATCGCCATCGGCGCGGATGTCTTGGAAGACGTCTACACCCGCAACAAACCGGGCCACTACCCGCTTGTGCACATCAACATCGAGTTGGAAGGACCGATCGAGACGCGTCACGAGCTCCTCGTGGTGCTGGGACGCATGCGCACGAAGGCCAACGTCATCCGCACGGTGCTGGGCGACGAGGCCCGTATCTTCACGACCTACTCGTACCACCACACGGTGAAGGGACCGCTCACGAAGGCTTTCTACCCCGCCAATGCACTGCCGGATAACCCGCGCCTCATCTGCCCGCGCGATGTCCTCAAGGACTTGAACGTGGCGGAGTTCGATCCCAAAGTGCTGCGGCAGCGTGAGACCGACTACGTCGAGTCCTGGAAGAAAGCGGAAAAAGCGAAGTGAGCCTTTAGGCAACCACGTCCTCCTCGTAGTGATGCACCACGACCACGCGGTTGAGGAGCGAGACGATGATCGTCGCGATCAACGCATAGGCCACGATGGCGAGGAGCGTGTTCCACTCGAACACGGAGCCCGCGCCGTTCTGCACGTTCGGGAAGATGCCGCGGAAGGGGTACACGAGCGGCTCGCTCAGGCGATAGAGGAAACCGATAAGGGCATTGCCCGCATTGGCTCCAAGGATCTTGAACAAGAAGCGTAGCAAGAGCAGGCCTTCGATGAAATCGAAGACAAGGTACGCGATGGAGAAGGGGGTGGCGGTATAGCGACGCATAAAAGTCGGGGGAACATCTGTATGGACGATCCAACCCGGCAATCATGACGCGGATTGTCGGCGTTCAACCGACGGTGAACGCCCACGCACCGTGAATGACAACCCATGCGAGATAGCCGACGGCAAGCACGATGACGCCCAGGAGAAGCACGCCGATGATGATCCACTTCCGCGCCTCGCGGCGGGCACGATCAAGCGCGTCCGTCCACACGGCATCGGGGATCATTTTCGAAGCAATGAAGAGGCCGAGAGGCACGATGGCTACGTCATCGAGGAACCCGAATGCCGGCAGGACGTCGGGGATGAAATCGATGGGGCTTAGGCCATAGAGAATGGCTGCCAGTGCAAGGAGCTTGCCCATGAGCGGGCTGCGTCGATCGAGTTGCGAGAGGAAGAACGCGATGATGCGGCCGGTCAGAAGCGATGGTTGTGATGTCGCCATGCAACCACTCTATCCACTCGATGGTTGAACGCACTCAAAAGGCGGTGATTTTTGCGTGATACGAAAGAGGCGCCACTTCGACCGAAGGGCGCCTCTCGCTTGAAAGACGAATGAATCAGAAGGGGCTCGTGTACGTCGCCTTCGAACCAAGCTCTTCCTCGATGCGCAGGAGCTCGTTGTACTTGCAGATGCGGTCCGTGCGGGAGAGCGAGCCGGTCTTGATTTGGCCGGTGCCGAGACCGACGGCGAGGTGGCTGATGAACGTGTCCTCCGTCTCTCCGCTGCGGTGGCTGGAGATGGCCGTCCATCCGCTCTTCTGCGCCATCTGGATGGCGTCGACCGTCTCGGAAACGGAGCCGATCTGGTTCAGTTTGATGAGCACGGACGTGGCGGCCTTCTTCTCGATGGCCGTCTTGATGCGCTCGACGTTGGTGACGAGGAGGTCGTCGCCGACGATCTGCACCTTGCCCGTGTTGGCGCTCACCATCGCCTGGAAGCCTTCCCAGTCATCCTCGCTGTGGCTGTCCTCGATGCTGACGATCGGGTACTTGGCACAGAGCTGACCGTAGTACTCCGTCAGTTCGGCGGAGGAGAGCTCCTTGCCGTCGATGTGGTACTTGCCGTCCTTGTAGAACTCGGATGCGGCGGCGTCGATCGCGAGCTTCACGCGGCCCGTGTAACCGGCCTTGTCGATGGCCTTCATCAAGGTGTCGAACGCGTCGAAGCTATTGGTGAGGTGCGGGGCGAATCCGCCTTCGTCGCCGACGGCCGTCACGTGTCCGCCTTCCTTCAGGATGCCCTTGAGGGTGTGGAAGATCTCCGCGCCGGCGCGAAGCGCTTCGGCGAAGGACGGGAAGTCCGTCGGGACGATCATGCACTCCTGGAAACTGAGTCCGCTGTCCGCGTGCGCGCCGCCATTGATGACGTTCATCAACGGAACCGGGAGCAACGACGGATTGGAGACGCCGAACTGCGCGGCGAGGGACTTCCAGAGCGGCTGCTTCTCGCTTGCCGCACGGGCGCGGGAGGCGGCCATGGAGGCACCGAGGATGGCGTTGGCTCCGAGCTTGGACTTGTTCGGGGTGCCGTCGAGATCGAGGAGGATCTTGTCCAACGCGCGCTGGTCGGCGATATCCTTGCCCATCAACGCGTCCTTGATCGGACCGTTGACGTTGGCCACGGCCTTCAAGACGGACTTGCCGAGGTAGTTGGACTTGTCGCCGTCACGCAGCTCGAGTGCTTCGTGGGAACCGGTGGAGGCGCCGGATGGAACCGCCGCGCGGCCGAACGATCCGTCATCGAGCGTGCAGTCGACTTCGACCGTGGGGTTGCCGCGGGAGTCGAGGATCTGCCGTGCGTGGATGGAGGTGATGGTAGGCATGGGAGAGAAGGAAACGGATGGGAGGGATTAAGCGATCTTCTGCGTGGACACAGTATCAGTCTTCACCACGACGACGGTACCGTCCTTGATGGGCGTGCGCTCCTTGAGCAACGGCAGGGCGTCTGCGTCGGCCGACGGGAGCAGCAGCGGGAAGAGACCGTAGTACAGCTGATGGCGGCGCAGCACGTCGGCGTCGTCGCTGGCAATGAAGACCGGGACGCGCGGGCGCTCGCAGCTGATCTCGCGGGCGGTCGCGCCCGTCTTGCTGTACACGACGATGGCGGCGGCATGTTCCTTCTCGGCCATGGTCACGGCCGTGCCGGCCTGGGAATCGTTCACCTGCTGCGCGGCGTTGGTCACCACCTTCTCCGTCTCGCTGATGATGCGACCCATGGTCTCGAGGGCGGCGAAGGGGAACTTGCCAGCCGCGGTCTCACCGGAGAGCATCGTGCTGTCGACACCGATCATCACCGCGTGCGCGACGTCGGTCACTTCCGCGCGAGTCGGCATCGGGTTCTTCATCATGCTCTCGAGCATCTGCGTGGCCATGATCACCGGCTTGCCGGCCTTGCGGCAGCGGCGCGTGATGTCGTCCTGAACGAACGGCAGCGTCTCCAGGGGGATCTCCGCGCCCAGGTCTCCGCGGGCGATCATGATGCCGTCGGAGGCCTCGATGATTTCGTCGATGTTATCCACGCCCATGCCGTTCTCGATCTTGGAGATGAGGACGATCTCTGGGTGGCCGTGCTTCGTGACGAACGCGCGGACTTCGTTCACCTCGCTCGCCTTACGGATGAAGGACATGGCAATGTAATCGAGCTTGAGCTTGCAGGCCAATTCGATGTCGGACCAATCCTTCTCCGCGAGGGACGGCAACGTGACGTCGGCGCCCGGGAGGTTGATGTGGCGGCGCGAACCGATGGCGTAGGCCCCCTTGGACTTCGCGACCACGCGGTCTTCATCAATGCTGACGATATCCATCATGAGCTCGCCGCTATCGATGAGAATGAAGCGAGCGTCCTTCGCGTCCTTCCAGAATTCCGGGTAGCTGACCTTGATGACCGGGTGCTCATCCGTTTCCAGTGCGTAGGAGAAGGTGACCATGTCGCCCTCCTTCACGGACAACGGTTCGGGGCGATCGCCGGTGCGGATTTCCGCACCCTTCGTATCGAGCAAGAGTCCGACATGCGAGCCTGCTTGGGCATTCGCTGCGCGGATGTTTTCCACGACGGCGGAGTGCGTCTCCTGGGTGCCGTGGGAGAAATTCATGCGAGCGATATTCATGCCGCGCTCCGTGAGCATCAGCACTCCTTCCTTGCTGTTCGAAGCAGGGCCGAGCGTGCAGATCGTTTTGGTGAGCCTCATAACCACTGGGGGAGGTAAACAAAAAGGTATCCCGAAAGTCGAGACAAGCGCTGGATTAGCTCCGAATAGCAGAAAAATCAAGGGGCTTAAACCCCACTCCGGAATGGTGGACAACGTCGCAGAGGTAACTAGACTTCTTCACACTTCCGTCGTCTTGTTCATTACGGTTCACCGCTCTAGATAGGGAGAAAGCCATGTCTGATGTCCTCGTTGAAGCCTGCCTGGTGGTCGTGTGGGTCTTGGCAGGCTACGCCGCTCTGCGGCTGCAGTTGCTGTTCGAATGCTGGGATGAATTCTACGTCCGCTACCCCCAGTACTCGATGGCCCACGACTGGACGATGATGACCCTGTTCGTCTTCGTCTTCGGGCCGTTGTTTGTTCTCCTTATCTGGCCCGGGAAAGTCCTGGCCTACGGTGTGATGTGGCTCCTGCCACTCCCCACGCCGAAGCAGCCCCTCCACGAATGGTTCAAAGGGGGCATGTAACAAGGAGAGACGGAAGCGGCGGGCGATCACGCATCGCCCACACGGCTGGACCCACGGTCCAGCCATTCGTCGTGTCCTTATTGGTCGAGCGCCTCACCCAGCTTGCCGCGCACGCCGGCCCCCAATTGGTTGGCCGGACGCAGGGAATCCAAGTCGCGGAAGAAGTGCGGGTAACTCTTGGACACGCAGTGCGGATCCTTGACGGAGATGCCCGCGTGGTGCGACCCGAGGACCGCGAAGCACATCGCCATGCGGTGATCGTCGTACGGGTCCATGACGATGTCGTGCCCCGTCTTGGCGCGACCGTACACGGCGTTCTTCGCACCGCGGATGATGACGCCGTCCGGATGTTCCACAATGTCCACGCCGATGAGTGAGAGCTGTTCGCGCAACACGCCCAGACGGTCGCATTCCTTGCCACGCAGGTTGGCAGCACCAGTAAAGGTGGTCGTTCCGTCGCGGTGCGCGGCAACGAGCGCGAGACTCATCACCTGATCTGGCACCTCGGTGCAATCGAGAACCACGTCGCCTTCGGCGCGCATCTGCTCGATCATTGCGGGCACGAAACGATCGGACTGAAGGGAATCGGGATTCAAATTCGGGAACACCGCTTTCGATCCCTTGATCTCGGCGAGTGCAAGCAACGCGCCTGCGGCGCTCCAGTCACCCTCGATCTTGTAGGACTCCGGAGAGCGGTACACGCCATCGACGGCGAACGTGCCTTCTCCCCTTTTGACGTCCACGCCGTAATCGCGCATCACGCGCTCCGTGAGTTCGACGTATCCAGGAGACGTAAGCTCGCTCTTCAGTTTCACGTTCAGGCCGTCAGCCAACTGCGGACCGACCAGCATGAGGGACGAGAGAAATTGACTGCTCTTGCTGGCATCGAGATTCACCGTGCCCCCACGCATGCTTCCGCCACGAATGCGAATAGGAAGGCGACCGGCCGTATCTTCCACATCCACACCCAGTTCGCGCAGCGCATTCACCAAGTCGGCGATCGGACGCTGGAGCATGCGGTCGCTGCCCGTGACCGTCCACTCGCCCGGCGTCAGAGCCGCGACGGAGGACACCAAGCGCAACGGCGTTCCCGCATTATTGAAGTGGAGAAGTCCCGATCCCCCTTCCGTGGGGATACCGCCGTGGATCTCCACGATGCCTTTGTCCGCATCGACCACGCGGATGTCGTAGCCCAGCTTCTGCAGGTTCTTCGTGATGATGTCCGTATCGTCGCACGACAGGGCGTTTTCGAGTCGCGTTACTCCATCCGTCAGACACGCAGCGACGATCGCACGATTGGCGTGCGACTTCGATCCCGGCAGCTCCAAGGAGAACTCCGCAGGGGGATCAAACGGCTCGCATCGGTAGATGGAAGCGGGAATTTCAGGAGCTTCCAGTCCGTCGCGGCGATCGGGCGTAGTCGGCATAGGGATGAGAAAAAGAAAGAGGAGAAATGGAGCATGCCCCGGTCTGGAAGTCAAGGCTCTAAGAGGCCGGTTTGGAAAATTGACCCCCCCGAATTACCGGTTACACCCTTGCGTGGAAAATCAAAAACCGGTACTCCAGGGGCTCCTGAGAGCCCAGCAGGCATTTTTCTTTATATCTACGCATTTTTCTCTTCCTCTCCCTCTCACTTCTATGGACAAATTCCGGGAAGAAAACGCCGATTCTATCTCCCTTCCGGTGATCATCTCCGGACTGTCGGGAGGCGGCAAAAGCACCGTTGCTGCCGAGGTTGAGAAGCGCCCCGAGGCCCGGGCAGTCGTCTACGACGGCCGCCTGACCACGCGCGGACTTCGTCCGGGCGAAGTGGAGGGGAAGGACGGAATCTTCGGTGTTCCGCCCGATCAATTCGACGCGCAGAAGGCGGACATGTTCTTCGACTACCAGAAGTACGGCGAAAAGTACGGCTTCCTTCGCGGTCGCTTACTGGAATGTCTGACCCGCGGTAACACGTTCATCATCGGAGGCGAGCCCGATACGTCCAGCCAGATGAAGCAGAGCCTCAATAAGCCCGAGGAGATTGCCATCCATCCTCGCCTGAACGCGGTCATGGTGTACGTCCAGCGCCCGCTCCAGGAGATCATCTTGGGTCTCACGATGCGCGAGGCGGATGCAGAAGAGAAGCTGAAGCGCATCGCCCATGTGGCGAGCCGCTACAAGGACGTGCGCGATGATCCGCCAGCGGATGTCGATCACTTCATCCTCAACGGTAAGGAGCGCTTGGTGGAGGCAGTGGAAGACATGGTCCGCATCATCCACTCCGAGCGCCGCAAGCAGCTGAAGGACATCTTCGGTAATGACTTCGAGCCTTCTATCACCCCCGCCTATGTCAACGCGTGAAACCCCCGAACAACGGCAGTACCGCTTGGCGGAAACGCCGCTCCACCTGGAGATGCGCGACGCCCTGGCCGAGACCATCGACCGCGCCACGAAGAAGCACGGCGTGCCGCTCTACCTGATGGGTGGCGTCTCCGCGTCCCTGATGGCCCGAGAGGCCTGGCCGACGGAGCAGCGTCCCCTGTCGCGCGACCTCGACTTCCTCATTCCTAACACGCCGGAAGTAATCGCCGCACTCGAAGCCGAATACGGTGGAAAGTTCAAAGAGAACACGGGCAAGGCCGTCTTCAAGTCCTACAAGCTCCAGAGTCATTCGGCAGGCAACGGCGTGGAGCTCGACTTCATCGCCAGCAGCAACATCGTCCACCCCGACGCGGCAGTCGCCTTCACGGCCACCCCGCTCGTGCTGGAGCACGCCGGGACGGAGGAATTTCTCGGACAGGAGGTGCGCACGTTGCCTCCGGAGCTCGTCGCCTTGCAGAAGTTGTTCGCCGGTCGCGGATTGGATCTCGGCAAGTACGACCTCATTGATGCGCAGGCCCTCATCGAGTCGGGCCGCGTGGATCCGCAACTCTTCCAGCGCTTCCTCATGGATATCACCGGCAAGCTGCCGGAGTTCCCGAACGTCGTCACGCGCCTGCGCGGCGCTCTCGAGCGCCTGACGCCGAGCGATCGCGTGCGCGGCTTGACGACGGCACTCTCTGAAGCCAATCTGCATGCCGCCACTGCGAGCTTCCGCGAGCAGATCGAGGGCAAGATTGCATGAAGATCATCCCGTTGATTACCGGCACCCACGAAACGAAGGTGACGCCGTTCGGCACCCTTCTTCCTGGGCACACCGGTTCGGTGACGATGTTGCAGCACGAGGGTCAGAACATCCTGGTGGATACCGGCGGCCGCGGCATGTTCCACCCGCTGAAGGTGGCACTGAAAGAGCATGGCTTGGACCCGTCGGACATCCACATGGTCATCCTGACGCACCTGCACCTCGATCATGCGTTCAATGTCAGCCGCTTCCCCGAGGCACGCGTCTTCGCCTGGATGCACGAATGGCGCGAAGGCGAAACGCTGCGCATCAAGGATATCGACGGCTTCCAACTCCTCGAGCGCATCACGCTGATCCAAACGCCAGGCCACGCCGAGGAGCACCTGTCGGTGATCGTGAAGGGCGATGACGGCATTACGACCGTCATCTCCGGTGACGCCATGAACGAGGAGTACATGCTCACGGGCACGATCAAAGCGTTCGCCTACGATCAGGACCTGTATCACAAGAGCGCCAAGCGCATCCTCGGGATCGCAGACGTGATCATTCCGGGTCACGGACGCATCTTCCACACGTCCGACCAGACGTCAGCGAAGAAGTAACAAACATTCGCCCATGAGGAATAGGGCAGCATCCTGCTGCCCCACCTCGGTCTGTGAAGGAATTGTCTTGGCTTACGCTCCGACGAGGAGCTGCAGGACAAAGGTCCAGGATCCGATGAACACCGCGACGCAGGGCGGCGTGAGTGCGGTCATGCCGACCCAACCCACGTGTTTTTCGGCGCGCGCCCACCACACCAAGACGGGCGGCAGGAAGAAGGGCAAAGCCAAACCAAGCAAAGCGAAGGCGAAGGAGTACAACAGCAGCCCACCGAGACCAATCACCGCATCAACGGTGCGGTTCGGCAGCTGTTCAAAGAAGTGTTTGACCGTTCGCTTCTCTGGCAACGAGTACCAGAGACGCTGCAACATTCGAGGCATTCAGGCCCCCTTTCGTTCGAGGTAAAGACCGAGGAGGGCGACGGTACTCCGCGAACGGGCGAGCAACAAGACCCGTGAGAAGCAAAGGAAGAGGTGTAAGAAACGTCGCTCGAATGCGTTGCATGGATGTGCCCTCCCGCACCCCAGCACTGACACTGGAAGAGCGCCGTCAACGGCGCGAGGAACGCCGCGCCAAACAACGGCTGGCGAACGTGGGACGTGCGGAAAAAATGCACGCCGCCCGTCTGGCGGCAGGAACGAAAGAGGAACCTCCTCCCGCCGTGCCGCGCGGGTTCTACGTCGGATGTTCGGGGTGGTTTTATTGGCATTGGAAAGGGATCTTTTACCCTCTGACGCTCCCGGGAAACGAATGGTTTTCCCACTACGCGTCGCACTTCCGCACCGTCGAACTCAACGCGCCGTTCTACTCCTGGCCGACCATCAACACCGTGCAAACGTGGCTCCGGCAGGCGGGCAAGAAACCTTTCATCTACACGGTGAAAGTGAATGAACTCATCACCCACACCAAACGCTTTCTCGGCACCGCGGAGTTGGTACGCGATTTCTGTCACATCGGCGATCTCCTGGGACCACGTATGGGCTGCTTCCTCTTCCAACTCCCACCGAGTTACCAGTACACGCCGGCGCGGTTGCGCTCGATCGTGAGTCAGCTGGATCCCCGCTGGCGCAACGTCGTGGAATTCCGCCACGCGAGTTGGTGGAACGAGAAAGTCTATGCGGCCTTCCGCGAAGCGGGCATCATTTTTTGCTCATGCAGCGGGCCAAAACTCCCCGATGAGCTCATCAAGACCGCCGACGACATCTACGTCCGCTTCCACGGCACCAGTCGCTGGTACCGGCACGATTACACGACGGAGGAATTGAACATCTGGGCCGAGCGCATACGCGCCAGCGGCGCAAAACGCGGATGGATCTATTTCAATAACGATCGTGAAGGGTTCGCTCTCAAGAATGCGCAACAATTGATCCGACTACTGAAATCCAACACGTTATTAAAAAAACCGCCGAAGGCCGGGTCCCCCGGCCTGGAGGCGCACCACACCGGAAAGAGAGCCCGTGAGAGAAAACCCGGAGGGTTGTCTCTCGCGAACCAATTGGCAGCCCCACGGGGAATCGAACCCCGATTTCCTGGATGAGAACCAAGTGTCCTAACCGTTAGACGATAGGGCCGTAAAGAACGCCCGCGGAGTATAGCAAAGCGGCAAACGGCCGCAATGCGCACTCGGAACGCACAAAATGGCCGCTAGACTCGGTTTCGTGCGCCGAAGGCCCCACCATCACTCATTCGTCTACCAGTCCTGGAAACACGTGTGGGTCACCATCGCCTTCGTCATGCTGCCGTTCGCGTACATGGTGCTCTTCGCGCGCCTGACGGAAACCGCCACCGATCGCCTCCTCTTGGACCTGGCCGTTTCCTGCGGCCGCCTCCTGGTCGCCTACGTCATCGCCGCCGTCTTGGGCTGGCTCTTGGCCGTGTCGTTCTACCGCGGCAAGCGCGCCATCATCGCGCTGCCCGCGCTCGACGTCCTGCAGAGTTTCCCGACCTTCGCGGCCCTGCCGCTGGCCATCACCATCTGGGGACCGTCGAACATCACGACCATCGTCTTCCTCGTCCTCACCATCATCTGGCCGATCGTCTTCTCGATGCTCAGCACACTGAAGATGACGAAGCACGAGTGGCACGAGGTGGCGCAGATGTCGGGTCTTTCGGGATGGACGTACGTGCGTCGGTTCCTGTTCCCGCTCACCTTCCCCGCGTTCATCACCGGCTCCATCGTGGGCCTCGGGGAGGGATGGGAAGCCCTCGTGGCCACGGAGATGATCGTCGGCCTGCAGACCGGTCTCGGGCCGTTCTTCCAGCGCTACGCGGAGCGCCCCACCGTCACGACCTTCGGCATCTTGGGATTCCTCCTGCTCATTTTCGTCGTGAACAAACTCGTCTGGATTCCGCTCCTCGAATGGAGTCACCGCCGACTCGAAGACTGATATGGCCTCCCCGATCCTCACCCTCTCCGGCATCCACAAAGCCTACGGCCAGGGCAAGAACCGCCAGGTGATCCTGGACGGCGTGGAGCTAAGCATCGATGCCGGCGAATTCTTCCTGTTCGTGGGACCGTCGGGCTGCGGCAAGTCGACGCTACTGCGCATCATGAGCGGCTTGGACAAGGACTTCCAGGGGGACGTGGCGTTCGCCGACGGCCTGTTCCACCGCGACATCGGCTTCGTGTTCCAATCGTTCGCGTTGCTGCCCTGGATGACCGTGTTCGAGAACGTGGAGATCGGTCTCATCGCGCGCGGTATCGAGCAGACGGAGCGCAAGCGGGCGGTGATGCAGCAACTCGAGCAACTGGGATTGGAGAACAATGCCAACAGCTATCCGCGCGAACTCTCCGGCGGCATGCGCCAACGCGTCGGCATCGCCCGCGCCCTCGTGACGAACCCCAAACTCCTCTTCCTCGACGAGCCGTTCTCCGAGCTCGACACGGTGACGGCGCACGGCCTGCGCGCGGAGCTGCTGCGCATCTGGGAAGAGCGCAACCTCACCGTCGTGATGGTCTCCCACATCGTCGAAGAATGCCTGGAACTGAGCGACCGCATCGCCGTGTTGCACCCGCGTCCGGGCGGCATCGAGCGCATTCTCCATAACCGACTCCCCCGCCCGCGCAACACACGCTCGACGGAGTTCTTCAAGATGGAGGACGAAGTGACGGAGCTGATCCGCGCCGATTAAAAAATACGCACATAAAGAAGCACCCAGTCCGAGGACTGGGTGCGGGTGACAAAACGGAATCTCCAGGTGACGCCTAGACCGATGGGGTGGTGTACCCCATGGCTTCGGCAATGTCCCAGAAGGTGAGCTTCGTGCGTTCCGTCACGACGGCGTTGGCGGCCTCGATGGCCGAGTCGAACCCGACGAAGAGCGCTTTGACCTGCTTCTTGGCGGTGTCGTTCAGTTCGCCCAGTTCGGCGTCCAAGAGTGCCTTGCGGCCCTTGGCGAAGCCTGCCTGGGAGGCGGACCAGCCCAGCATGCGCTTGCGGTACGCTTCCTGCGTTTCGGCCGGGATGTCGCTGCGGCTCTTCGCGTCGCGGATCGCGCGGGCGATGTCGAGCTGCTCTTCGCGGAAGAGGGGGTCGCCCTCTTCGACGAACGCCTTGCCCTGCATGCCGGCAACCCCGAGGTCGGCCAGCGCGACGGCGCGGACGATCAGGTGGCTGCTGGGCTTCAGGTTCGGCTGGCAGACGGTCCCGTTGGCGGGGTCCCAGCCCGGCACCGTCGCGAGAATCGCGTCGGTGACCAGTTGGTGCGCCTGGGGGTTGTCGTTGCCGTTGGCCTGCATCCAGCGGACGGCCTCAGCGGCGGAGTCCTTCTCATTCTGGCCGGCGAAGCGCTTACGCAGCACCGCGCCGTCAGCCCGAGGGTTCTCCTCCCACTTTTGGACCGTGTCGTGGAACGCGGCCGCGATCCCCGCGAGGTCGGCTTCCTCTTCGGTGGCACCCATGGCCTTGGCCAGGGTCACCGCCCGATCGAGGACGCCGTTGGTGTGGGCCAGCCCGTGGAAGGCCAGCTCGTTCTCGTTCGTGGCCCCCTGACCGTACCGCTGCTGGATGATCTCCAGCGCGGAGGTGGCGGCGGCCCGGACGACGCTCGTGTGGTGGAACGTGTTCATGAATCTCTCCTTCAACCTGGTGATGTGAAAACGGTTTTGTCCGTGCCATCCCGATTGGATGACAGGGCAATTAACTCATTTTCCAACCACGTTGATCAGAGATAAATGGCTTAAATAAGCCAAAATTCACGATTCCTGTTAATTAACATTTTAGGTTAATTCCGTTGCTCACCCTCCTCCGGCATCACCTTCGCGCCGAACAAGAAGTACCGTCCGATCTGTTTGCGGAACTTCTCGGCCAACGTCGGGTTGTGCCACACCGTCACCGTGAACTCGGCCTGCATGGCAAAGACGTCGTCGATGAGGGCGAGCTCCTCTTTCTTGGTCGTCGTTGCGGAGTGAAAGACGAGATCGAGGTGGCGCGCGATGTGCGCGGGAAGGACGCATTCAAACACATAATCGCCGTACACGTTGAGGTTGTAGCCCTCCGGCGGCAGCGCGACGTCGATGGAAATGCGCGATTCGAGGATGTCGGGATACATGTTCACCGCTTGCCGATCGAGGAAGGTGTTGTTGCCGTACAGCCACAGACATCGCACGCCGCTGTCGTAGATCTTCTTGTAGAACGCGACGTCGAGCGTGCGCTTGTTCCACACCCACCAGGCATGCGAGTAATACTTGTACAGGGTCGATTGCGGCGCCGTACGATGCAGCTGGATGAGCAGGTGATGCCATAGCGTCTGCACGCCGTTGAGCGTGTCGGCGGTGAAGGTCACGCGCTGCCCCTTCTTGAGCGGGAACACCGAGAGCGCCGTGTTCTTCGCCATCGCCTTCTTGGATTCCGAGGCGAAGTACTGCAAATAGGAAAGCCAGAACAGATTGATCGTCAGCGTCCCTTTGCGCTTGATGAGGACTTCTTCTTCGATGAGTTGATTCACCTTTCGGTACAGATGCTGCAGCGTCACGCTGTGCTTTTTCTTCATCGCCGTGTGCAGCTCGGCCACGGTTAACCCTGGCTGGTGTGCCACCGTACGGACGACGGCATCCATGAGTTCATCACTTGGATCGACACGCAGCATGACTAACATTATACGTTAATCGTTTCGCGGAGGGGAGAGCGGTTTCAGTGGTGGTATCCCGTCCCCTTTTCGATCTCGTGCGCACGGTACAACTGCTCGAGGAAGACGACGCGCGCCAGCTCGTGCGGCAGCACCATATCGGAGAGGCGGAGGAGTTTGCGGCCTTCGCGCACGCTGTCAGCGAGCCCATAGGCTCCGCCCAACACGAACACCAATGTCTCGCCCTTGTCGGTCGATGGACCAACCACCTTCTGCGCGAAATCGGGAGACGTGAAAGACTTCCCGCGCTCATCAAGGACCCACACCTCTCCTTCTTCCTTCGCCAATGCATCGAGGATTTTTTCCGATTCCTCCTCCATTTGTTTCTGCGGGTCGCGATGTTTGCTCGCCGTCAGCTCCTTCATCGTGATCTTCGGCCCCATGCGCAGCAGGTACTGTTCGCACGCTTCACGGGCCCACGAGAATTTGAGGGTTCCAACGCAGAGTAAGGTGACACGAGCCATGCGAAAGCATTCTAGCTCACAGAGGCCCGCCGAAGGGGAATTACCTCAAAGAAAAGCGCTTACTTTCGTTGTAAGACGCTGACGCTCTCGATGTGCGACGTGTGCGGGAACATGTCCATCGGCTGCACCGTGCGCAGTTCGTAGCCGTTCTTGAGGAACTCGCCGAGGTCGCGGGCGAACGTGGCCGTGTTGCACGAGACGTAGACGACGCGCTTGGGAGCGTGGGCGATGACCGCCTTGAGCGCATCGGGATGCAGACCCGCGCGCGGCGGATCGACCACGATGACATCGAAGGCGTACTTTCCTCCCACCTTCAGCTGCTGTTGCAGCACCTGCTCCGTGCGCCCTTTGTAGAAGCTGATGTTCGCGATCTTGTTGCGGCCCGCACTCTTGAGCGCGTCCTCGATGGCCGTCGGGTGACTCTCGATACCGACCACGCGGTTGCAGAAACGCGCGAGGTACTGGCCGATCGTGCCCATGCCGCAATACGCGTCGAGCACGGTGTCTTTCTGCGTCAGCTCGGCACCCTGGGAGATGAGCTGGTAGAGCTTCTCGGTTCCGAGCGTGTTGGTCTGGAAGAAGGAGAACGGACTGATCTCGAACTCGAGGTCGAAGAGACGCTCGGTGATGGACGCCTTTCCCACCAACGTATGGACCTTCGGGAACTCCGGCTTGTCGTTGAGTCCCGTGTTCTCGATGACGAGGAGCGAAGACAATCCCGGACGTCCGGCAAAGCGCATGAAGTGCTGGAACAACGGCTCCAGCTCCTTCTTTCGGGCATTCACCGTGAAGGCGATCATGTGCTCATTGGTGTGGATGCCACGGCGCAGCAGCATCGTGCGCAGCAATCCTTTGTGCGTCTTGGGGTTGTAGACACTCAGACGCGGCTCTTGGATCAGACGCTTCACGTCCATCAAGAGCGCGCCGATCTGCTCGTCGTACAGGTGGCATTCGCTGATCGGCAGCACCGTGGACCACTCGCCCGGTTGGTGGAAGCCCACACTCGGATTCTCATCGAAGTAGATGCGCTTCCCGTTCTTCTCTTCGGTGCGCATCGTCGCGAATCCGAAGCTCATCTCCAGCTTGTTGCGGTAATAGTAGACCTGCGGACTCGGGATGATCTTGAGAACACGCCCGGGGAGGAGCGCGCGCATCGCGTCATCGACAGGCGTGAGGTGTTCCAGTGTCTCGCGGACGATCTGTTCCTTGTAGGACAGCTGCTTGTCGTACGGGAGGTTCTGCCACTGGCAGCCACCGCAGTCATGGAAGTGCTGGCAGCGCGGCATCGTCTCGTCCAACGATTTGCGCTTCACCTTCAAGAGCTTGGCCTCGGCGTAGTTATCTTTCTTCTTCGTGATCACCACCTCGACTTCCTGACCCGGAATAGCCCCGGCGACGAAAATGGGCAAACCCTCGATATGGGCAAGGCCTGAGCCTCCATGAGTCACTTTCTCGATGGTCACAACGTGCTGTCTCCCGGGCATTGCCGGGGAGGCGGTGGGATTTGACATCTTGCGAATAATATGGTACAAATTGCTCCTTTATTCCAACCGCATGTCGCGCAAACGCCTCGCCGGCCTCTTCGCCATCACGGTGGTAACGCTCATCGCCGTTGTCCTCCCACTGCGTGCCTTCAGTGTAGCAAAGGGCCTAAACGACGCAAGCGGAGCTGATACGCCCAATGTGGGCACTGCGCCGCATGGCGTGGCGAAAGGTCAGCAACGCATCATCGTGGCGGACCGTCCTGTCATCGATCCTGTGGATCAGCCGTCCCTCCCGACCGCCAATCTCGTGCGCACGGTCTCGCGGTATCTGCCGATCGTCGATCAACCGGACATCCGCCCGCGGCAGAAAGATATCGCGGACGAAGCCCTGCGCACGATGGACGCCGCATGCGTGGATGCCATCAAAAACTTTTACGTCGTCTACACGGACCAGTCCTCTCGCGGGCAGGCCGGGAAGAGCACGATCATCCTGCTCGGCACCGTCGATGCCGCCGAAACGGACGCGAGCGCGGATGAATTCCGCGCCCTGGTATTGCACGAATTCGCCCACGTCACGAGCTTGAGCGGATGCCTGGATGCACGGGACGTGCCAGGTGAAAGCGCCTTCCATGACGGCGCCTCCCCCATCGCCGCATCGCAGCGTGCGGTGGAATTCTACGAAATCTCCTGGGTCGACGATCACACGCAGCGCATCGGCAGTACCGACGCCGACTTCGTTTCCGGATACGCCGCCAGCGAACCGATCGAAGACTTCGCCGAGACCTTCGCCTACTACCTCACCCAACCCGAGGCCATGCGCGTCCGCGCACAGGAGAATGCATCGATCGCTCGCAAGCTCGCCTGGATGGAACAGAACGTCTTCAAGGGAGGCCTGATTCTCGCCCAGGGTGAAGCGGGATGGTCGGGAGTCGTTCCCTGGGACGCCACGCGCCTGCCGTACCGCTGGCTCGGACAAGCCACCGAGAAGCCCGCTCAAACCGCGCTCGGTCTCTCCGTCGGCGAGTAACCGCGCTCGCACGGGCACGCGGCCCGCTGTAATCTCTGTCCATGCGCCGTTCCGCGCTCCTCGTCATCTGGCTGATCACCGACGTCGTCGTCTTCCTGGCGGCGTACGCCTGCGCCTATGTGCTGCGTGTCGGGCTCATCTTCTCGACGGACTTCCCGCTCGATCACTTCCTCGTCGCGGCGCTCGTTGCCGTGCCGGTCTGGCTGGCGGCACTCATCACGTCGCGCACGTTCGCCCTCACGCGCCGCCAGCGCGAGCTGCGCAGCGCGGCCTACATCCTGTACGCGTGCATGGTGGGAGCCGCGGTGTTCGCGCTCTCCTACTACTTCCTCTTCGGTCAGTTCTTCAGTCGTCTGTTACTGGTATTCGCCTTCCTGTTGTCTGCGATCTTCACGTGGGCGTGGCATATCGCTTTCGGCGCCATCCAGCGCTTCGCCCTGCGCGCCAACCCGCCGGTCTACCCGACGCTGATCGTGGGCGTGACGCGCGAATCGACCGCGCTGATTCACACGCTGCAAAGTGGGCGCAGCCCGCTCAAGCCTGTCGCCGTGCTCGACGCTCGCGGCACCAAGCAGACAAGCATCCACGGCGTGCCGGTCCGCGGCAAACTCAACAAGCTGGATGAGACGCTCCGTGATCATCGCATCACGCACCTTATCCATTGCAGTGATTTGGAGCACTCGCTCAACCTCCTCTCCGCCTGCCGCAACCATCACATCACCTACATGCTGCTGCCGTCCGTTCTCGGCATCATCGGGGTGCAGGAGAGCATGGAAACGCTGGAAGGACAGCCCGTCACCGTGGTGCGTCCGCGGCGCGGCATCGCGCAGTGGTTCTTCGGTTGATATGAGCACCGACACGTTAGAAGCGGCCGTTCTCGAAGCGGGCGTACCGACCGGATCGATCGAGGTGAAGTTTACCGTCCAGGCAACCACAGAGGAGGATGGCAATATCGTCGTAGATTCCACCCGCGCACCGACACGCGAAATCGCCGTGCGCATCGAATTCGGCAACAGACGAATCCTGAAGATCGTCTATCCTCCGCAGATCGACGGTGCGGTGCAACAGGCCATTGATGCGTACGCAAAGCGTCTCGTTGGCACGGTGAATAAGGTGGATTCGTTCGTCGAGTGCATGCTGCCGGGCGAGGTGGTGAACACCCATACAGAGCCACGCTGACGGAACGAAAACCTCCGCTACAATCCCCCCGTCATGAGAGCCTTCATTCTCGCGGGTGGTTTCGCCACTCGCCTGTGGCCCCTCACCGAAAAACGCGCGAAGCCGCTGCTTCCTCTGGCGGGGAAACCGATGCTCACGCATATCGTCGATGGCATCCCCGAGGACGTCATCGTCACCGTCAGCACGAACTCCGTCTTCGAGGCCGGCTTCGAGGGGTGGCGAGAAACGAGCGAGCGGGAGATCGAGATCATCATCGAAGAGACGCGCAATGACGATGAGAAACTCGGCGCGCTCGGCGCAGTGCGCCAGTGGATCGAGAGTCATCACATCGATGAGGATGTATTGCTGCTCACCGGCGACAACTACTTCGGATTCCCGATGACGGACTTTATCGCGGCGGCACGCCCGGGAGCGGCCCTCGTTGCCGCGCATGATCTGCGCGAAATTGCTCGTGCGTCGGCGTTCGGCACCGTGCTCGTCGGTGACGACAAACGCACGGTCACGGGCTTCGAAGAGAAACCCGAACACCCCAAGACGAGCCTCGTGAGCACGGGCTGTTCGCTCCTGCCGCGGGACACACTGCCGATCCTCTGCGAACATTCCCGCACGCACCCCGACAACGTCGGCGGCATTTTCGAAGAACTGCTGCGTCGAGGAAAACAGGTGGATGCGTTCGTCTTCACACAGCCATGGTTCGATGTCGGGTCCTTCCAGGCCTATCTCGAGGCGACCCGCGCATTGGTGGGACAACACTGTCTGGCGGGCTTCGGCGCGGAGATTGATGACACGACCGTCGAGGGCAGCGTGGTGCTTGGCACCGGATCGACCGTCCGCGGCGGGTCGCTGGAGGACGTCGTGCTCTTCGAAAACTGCACCGTCGAGGATTGCGTGCTGCGGGACTGTATTTTGGACGATAACTGCGTTTTGAAGGGAGTGGACCTCACGGGAAAGATGCTCCGGGCGGGCACGGTGTTGACACGAACTTCACATTCCGGCCCGATTGCGTAGTGGAGGGTCCTGACGTACACTGCGGACCCTTATGAAGCGATTTCTCCTTATCGGCGCGTCTGTGCTCTCTTTGGCTGCTTGCGGCCAGAAGGAAGCGACCGTGACCTACAAACTTGATTTCAAGATGGACGACAGTGGATCGAAGCAAGAACTGCTCACGCAGGCGCTCACCGTCATGGAGGGCCGCTTGCAGCACATTCAGGGCAACACGGAATTCACCCTGGTCCCGTCGACGGAAGGCGAAAACACCTACGTGACGGCGACCGTCGAAGCACAGGAAGTCGCCGACCAATTGCTCGCGGAACTCACGACCCCGATCAAGATCCGCATCATGGCCCAGACGGTGGAGGGCGAAACGCCGGACCTGACGCTCGAAGGCACCAAGGACGGCTACATCGAGACGGGCGTGACGGAGCAGCACGTGAAGCAAATTGTCGCAGCCAAAAGCGACACAGGCGACAAGGGCGTCGTCCAGATCCAATTCACGGACGAGGGCCACAAGAAACTCGGGGAGGTGTCGAAGAAGTATTCCGGCCGAACGCTCGGTATCTTCGTCCGCGAGCAGCCCATGCGTCTCTTCAAGATCCAAGATTACAAAGGGGATGACCTCACGGTCGACAATGCCCCCTCCTTCGATATCGCCCGTATCTTCTCGTATGACGTGAACGTCAGTCTCTACGTGACGTTCTCCGTCGTTCCCAATCCGTAACCTCCTCCTCATCTCGCATGGCTTCCTCTCGTTCGTTCTCGTTCTGGCCCGCCGTCACGATCATCGTGGCGATCGTCGCCCTCTTCATCGCTCTTCCGGACTCACTCAAGCAGTGGCTGCCGGAAGGCTTCCCATCGCCGACCATCCACTACGGATTGGATCTCGCTGGAGGCGCACAGCTGGATTTCCGCATCTCCGAGCAAGAAATTCAGGAGCAGATGCGCGCCTTGGACGCGCAAATCGCCAACACGAAGGATGCGCAGCAGCTTGATACGCTGCGCTTGCAGCGTCGCACGTTGGAGGAGCAGCAGGCGAATATTGTCGAAGCCATCCGCGCAGTGTTGGAACGCCGCGTGAACTCGCTCGGCGTGTCCGAAGCAACCATCACGCCGTCGTACATCGGCGACGAGAAGCACCTGCTCGTGGACTTCCCGGGCGTGCTCGACACGCAAGAGGCGATTAAGACCGTCGGCAAGACGATCCAGCTCGAGTTCAAGGAAGAGCAGACCGAAGCCGATGCGAACTATCAGACGGAAGTCCGCACGAAGGCCGACCGCGCACTCAAGACCATCACGGAGAGCGGCTCCTCGCTCGAGACCGTGGGACAGGACTACAAGCAGATCGGCGTCAGCTACATCCCCTCGCAGATGTTCTTCAAGGATCAGCTGCCGACCGGACTGGAATCCATTTGGAATAAGAAGGCAGGCACGGGCGTGATCCGCTTGGAGGGCACGGTGAAACAGCAGACGACCGACAGCGCCGGCAAGCCGACGGAGACGCAGGTGCCGGGCATCTTCTTGCTCCAGGTACTGTCCCCCGCCACCGCCACGGGCCGCGTGATCGATAACGCCGCAGAGGCATTTAAGGAGCTGCAGACCGAGGATAAGGCCAACCGCACGTACGTCACGCATGAGATGGGTGCGTTGCCGCAGGGCACGGACACGAACGTCGCAGCCGCCCTCAAGACGCAGCAGCCGGGCGAACTGAAGGCCGTCACGGCCGCCGATGGCTCGTCCCACATCCTCTTCGTCCGCCAGCAGTCGCCAGGACGCGAAGAGGTGGATGTGAGCCACATTCTCGTCGCCTACAAGGGCGCACAGGCCGCTCCGGCCAACGTGTCCCGCACGAAGGAAGAGGCTCTCGCCCGCGCACAGGAATTCAAGAAGCAGATCGATGCCGGCGCCAAGCTGGAGGACATCGCTCGCGGTCAGTCCGACGCCACGTCGGGCGCCGCAGCAGGCCACCTCCCGCCGGTGACCCGCGGATCGATCGTCCCGTCCTTTGAGAACGTCGCGTTCTCGCAGGCCGTAGGCGTCGTGAGCGAACCGATTGAAACCCCGTTCGGCTACCACCTGATCCGCGTCAACAAGGCTCCGTACCGCACGGAGGACAAGGTGTCGTACGACGAGCTCGTCGTGAAGGGTGAGAAGGCCGGCAGCCTGGGCGCAGACCTCGTGAAGCGCATGCAGGAGGGCAAAGTGACCCGCACGGAGGAGGCCATCACGCTCCGCATCCTCTTCTTCTCCCTCGCTCCCACGGGCTGGAAGGACACGCCGCTGACGGGCAAGCATTTCCGCAACGCCAACGTCACGACCGACCCGAACACGAACATCCCAGTGGTGCAGATCGTCTTCGATGAGGAGGGTGCGAAGATGTTCGCTGAACTCACGAAACGCAACGTCGGCAAGCGCATCGCCATCTTCGTCGGCGGAGAACTCATCACCGATCCGGTGGTCGAGACGGAGATCAGCAACGGCGTGGCCATCATCACGGGCAACCGTGACTTCCAGGCCGCACGTACGCTCGCGCAGGACCTCAACACGGGTTCCATTCCGGCTCCGATCTACCTCGCCGGACAGCGCACCGTTGAGCCGACGCTCGGCGCCGAGGCCCTCTCGATCTCGATGTACGCCGCCCTCGTGGGCATCGCAGTCGTGATGCTCTACATGATCGTCATGTACCGCATCCTCGGCGTTGTGGCAGACATCGCGCTCGCGATCTACGCGCTCCTGCTCATCGTTCTGATGAAGCTGCCGCTCTTCCTCGTCTCCAGCCAGTACGTCGTGCTCACGCTCGCCGGCATCGCCGGAGTCATCTTGTCGCTCGGTATGTCCGTGGACCTGAACGTGCTCATCTTCGAGCGCATGAAGGAGGAGCTGCGGAAGGGCAAGATGTTCAAGACCGCCGCGGAGCTGGGCTTCGAGCGCGCATGGAGCAGTATCTTCGACAGCAACATCTCGACGCTCATCACCTGCGCCATCCTGTTCATCATCGGTACCTCCATCGTCCGCGGCTTCGCCGTCACGCTGGCGCTCGGCATCATCGTCTCGCTCTTCACGGGTATTACCGTCAGCCGCGCCTTGGTGCGCTTGCTCGCAAACACCCGTTGGGCCGATAATCCGTGGCTGTTCGGGGTATCGCGTAAGTAAGCCTTTAAAGGGGGAATGTGCTAGGCTTTTGGCACTTCCCCTTTTTGTTATGCGTGTGTCCCGCATCGCACCGTTTGTCGCCGCAGCGCTCTGCTGTTTGGCCCTCCGTGTCTCAGCCGCCGACACGGTGAGTCCCGTCGACGCAAAGGACCACGTGCTCGGCAGCGCCGACGCACGTATCACCATCGTCGAGTACGGCGATCTGGAATGCCCCTTCTGCGCCCGTGCTCACCAGACGATGGAAGCGCTGCTGAAGGCTTACGACGGCGACGTGAAGCTCGTTTTGCGTCACTATCCCCTGTCCTTCCATCCCAACGCCTACGCCGCCGCGCTGACGGCAGAATGCATCGCCGCCAAGAAGTCGACGGCCTTCTGGACGTTCGTGAAAACCTACTACGAGAATCAGGGTGATGACCCGATCGAGGTGGCGACGGACATGGGCTACGACGTGCAATCGTGCGTGGAAGACGGAACATACGATGACCGCGTCGCACGCGATCAGGAAAGCGGTGAAGAGGCTGGCGTAACGGGCACGCCGATGTTCTATGTCATCGATCCCGTGGGCGGCGTGACGGTCTCCTACGCTGGCGCTCAGGAGTACAAGCAGTTCGCCGCGCTGATCGATTCGATGCTCAGTGGGGAAACGAAAGTCGAGGTAGTTCCGACTCCCACGCCCACCCCCGCAGAGCCCGAAACGTCCCCCATCCGCACGTACAACAAGCGCACGGAGTACCTGCGCGGACGTCCGACCGCACGCTTCGTCGTGGTGGAGTTCGGCAATCTCTCCCTTTCCAGCACATTGGGATCCTAAGCTTAGAATTCCACGTGGACAAGTTGTCGCG
>JADMIO011409299.1_pt1 | contig 52875 bp, 53 predicted proteins | sample 8958161 | NCBI WGS metagenome assembly JADMIO01 (sample SAMN16585339, study PRJNA669376) | soil metagenome | isolation source: Crop rotation soil | place: USA: Cullars Rotation, Alabama | collected 2011 | reverse complement strand
TTCTCCCGCCGGTGCGTCAACACGTCACCACACCGAGCCTCCGATGCGACAGTGCCCGCCTTTGCCGCTTCGGCGAGAAGATACTTGCGTACGAGCGACGTGGACGATCCAATCATCCTGGACCTCCTAACCTCATGGATTCCCAAGGCGATCGCACTCGACGCTATCGCCGCCGGGGTTCTCGCGTTGGGACTACGCGGCAGGAGCCGCTGGCTATTCCTCGCAGGACATGTCCTCGTCTATCCATCATTGGTCGCGATCCTGATTGCCCTGGCACACGGTCCGTTTCCCGAAATGGATGGGTTCCAGCGCGATCCGGCCCACCTCCATCTAGGTCTCGCGTACCTGTTCGTTATGACCGTCATCGCGGCGCACCTCGCCGCAGGGGTGGTGTTGATTACTCAAACGCGGAACGATCGGTGGGTAGCTGCAACGTTGGGCGTCGTGGCACTCGCTGTTTACATTGCCGTGTCGCCTTATCAACCCGGCGTGCGTGACCTGGTGTCAGACGAACCGCACTACCTGTTGTTCACGCAGAGTCTCTGGCTTGATCACGATCTCGCGCTCGACGATGACTACCGTCGCGTTCCATACATGAATTTCTGGCCCCAGCTCTTTTCGGACGTCCACGCTGTGCGGACGCCTTCAGGCCTGTACCCGTTTCGCGAGCCAGGGTTCCCGCTCCTACTCGTCGTACCGTTTGGTCTGGATGGGCGCTACGGCGTTCTCCGTGAGCTTTGCGTCCTCGGCGCCGCACTCGTCGTGCAGCTCTACCTGCTGCTGCGAGACTCGAACGTCTCGCGACATCTCGCCGCCGGCACCGTGCTGATCGTGGCCTTCACGCATCCGCTTATCACGTACACGACGCAGGTCTTTCCGGAGCTTGCCGTCGCGCTGGGGTCCGTAACCGCCGCGCGTCTTCTACGACGCGGCACCGACTCGCCGCCGCTCGCGCTAGCACTCGCGAGCGTCGTTGCCGGCGGCATCGTTTGGCTCACGCTGCGCGCGCTGCCACTCGCGATCGGCCTCGTGCTGTGCGCCGCCGTTTTCGCGGCACTTCGCGCGCGATCCCTTCGTCATCGCGCTGCGCGGCTCGCCGCTGCCGTCGGCCCATTCCTCGTGGTCATGGCCGCTCTTGCTCTGCTCGACGAGTCGATGTTTGGCGACTGGACGCCGGGCGCTGCCGCACGCCTCTTCTACGCATCCAAGCCATTCGTGCTCGAGCCGACATGGGCGCCGCAGATCGGCGGACTCGGGCTATTCATTGACCGGGTTTTTGGTCTATTTCGCAATGCACCCGAGTACATCGTCATGCTCGCGGGCATCGTTCCGCTCGCACGCCTTGTCCGTTGCGGACAGGGCACTCCAATCGTGCTTGCAACCGGGTCCGCGCTCTATGTGGCGGCCATCGCAAATTTCTTTTACTGGCACGCGGACTTCGCGCCTGCGCCACGTTATCTCGTCGCGATTTTACCGGCGCTCGCTCTCACGTTCGCTCTTGGCCTCGAGCAGCTGAGCCGCTTGAGGACTCCGGGCCGAATCGCTAGCGCGTTAGTCATCGCGGCGTCTACGCTCATCACGTATCTGTTCCTTGCGCATCCCTCGCTCATGTACAACTGGGGCACCTTCGAAGAGGCCACTGCATGGAGTCCGGGCGCGCTCGGCCTGTTCATGCAGCGCTGGTTCGGTCTTGATCCAGGAGCTCTCTATCCATCGCTGTGGTGGGTTGACGGCGGGACGTGGGCCGTTGCTGCCTGCTGGGCTGTCATTGCGCTGTCTGTGATGGCGATGACTCTTGTGACCACCAGGGCGGTCGACACAGGTGTCTAAGAGAGCGCAACCTGTCACTGGTGCGCGCGTAGCGTGGTGTGAGCGCTCTCCGCGACAAGACTAAGAAGCTAGCGAATCATGTGGTTTGTGGGTCGTCGACTGACCAATCAGCATCCCCGTTGCCCGGAGTTGTAGAAGCGACATAACACCGTTGTGTCGTCGAGATTGAATATCGCGCGGCCGTGATGCGAACCTCAACCGCGGGCTGATCAGCCACTGCTTTGCAAAATCAAACTAGGGTTGAGGTAGGTGTGTTGCGATTCTTATCAACTCTCGTGGCGAACTAATCCTGTCGATCGGCTGGTCGATGAGCGCGAGCGCGTCGACGGGCGGAGACTACGACCCGAATTGCTCGCGTGGTTACATCAACCGCTTTGTCTCAGTCGGATGTATCTACGGGACCCTCGATCAATTTGCGGTCTTTGCGACCTGGAACAACAACACGATGACGGTTGACGCAGCACAAGCGAATCTCGGTAAGTCCGTGCGTCACCTGCTTTCACTCGATAGCGGCAGTCCGTGCGCGCTCTTTCTCGAGGTGGGCGTAGCGGCCGGTGGCGAGAGCCAGAACAGTGGCAATCTGGGCTACCACTACTACTACGCGTGGAACAGGACCGACACGGGCTTCGGTTCGTTCTGGGCTCAAAACACAACCATGCTCGGCCAGACAAACGAATACGAGATCAGCTATGCCGGGCCGGATCAATTCGGCACCGGCTTCTACATTGCTTTCCGCGGCGGCACCCAGGTGGCGAGCACGGGTTCACTTGGCTACGGCGGTGGATGTGTGGGGCGAACTGGGCTCGAATCTGACATGGCGCCAAGCGGCACGTACCACACAGACACATTCGGTGCGATCAATCTTGCCTGGGAGGATCGCAGTCAATTCCGTCACGAGGGCTGGCTCGGCCAGGGCAACGTCGACTACCCGTGCACGAGCTTTCCGAATCCAGACTGCTTCAATGGGCTGTATTACGGCTCAAATCACTGGAGTAGCAACAAGCTCTGACAGCCGTTGTGCAGGTCTGTGAGTGAGTGGAGGTTTCATTGAAATGGGAATCACGCAGGTGCACGTTCGCATTCTTGTTCTTGGACTGACGGCCCTTGTCGGCGCCGTTGGGGGACTTGTACTTCTTCAGTCGCGGCCGGATACGGTCGTCAGCGCGGCTACAGTCGCGAGGCCCGAAGGCCTCGTCGCGCCGGACGTGGTTGTTTCGAAGGTTCGAGGGATGACCGCGATTGCCCAGCGTATCGATCGGCTGGAAGTGAAGCTGAGCACATTCGGAGCGGTAATGGCGGTAGCGGCCCCTGGTGGCTGGGTACAGGAGCCTTCTCCCGAAACACTCGTTTGGGTCGTCGCAACGAATGGCTTGGTCGAGCCATCTGCCGCCCGCGGCGCGAAGTACCCGTGGGGTGTCTTCGTGTACAACGCTGCGACTGGTCAGATCGCGGCCGAATTTGCAAACGACAAGACAAATTGGCCGCCATTCTTCGATGCGCTGGCGGATCTCTCGAAGCAGTAGGTTCAGACTCGGAGGGCGCGGCGGTGCGCCGTCGCGCCCTCCTAATGACTCTCGCGCCTCCCGCGTTCGGCGCACGGAGAGCGAATCGCTGGTGTAGGTAGAACAGTCGTGACCTGTAGTGCGCGAAACGCAATGGTGTAAAGGAGAGCCATGGTTTCGGTCGTTTGATACCGCCAACAAGCGCAATGGTTGGCGGCGTCGTGCTCAGCGCGCAGAGACCATTGCTCTGCGCAGCACATGGTTACTTACACCATGTCGCGCTACACCATGTGATTCGCTCGCGGAATACCTAATAGAATTGGGGTCCCGCCGAGGTAGCTCAGTCGGTAGAGCAATGGTCTGAAGAACCATGTGTCGCCAGTTCGATCCTGGCCCTCGGCACAGACGCAGCGTCATCGCGATCGCCGCACAGTCAGCACTCGAACACCGACCAGCAGATCTCGTTGCGCCGCCGCTCGTCGTCGATCACGAGCGCGCGGATCGCCTTCGGCAGTTGCGCCCGCTGCCATTCGCACTCCCGTCGACCGGCCTCCAACGCCTCGTCCTTCGGCGCCGCGGCACGAACGGCCTTGATCGCGTAGGCAGCTGCCCCAAGGTCATGGGCCGCGACATGCGCGACAGCCGCCGCCTGCGCGGCGGCGTACGCCGCGTGACGCGCCGCGCCGCCGAGATCTCTCGCGGCGGCGTTCGCGTGGCCCGCCGCCGTGCGAGCCTCCGTCATCGTGATCGATTCCTCGGCCCACGCGCGGGCCTTCGCGATCGCGTCACGTGGCCGCGGGTCGGCTGGCCGCGCGGACTCGAACAGGCGGAGGACGTGCTCCGCGCACGACGCCGCCCAGAGCGCGAGAAGGCGATGATCGACGTCGCTTAGGGTTCCGCCGCGGCGAATGGTGATCAGTCGCGGGCCGCGCTCCTTTGGCAGGATCACCCTCGCATTGTCTGTCGCGGTACAGGCGTCCGTCTCGCCGCGCAGGTCGCTGTCCCCACGTCGCTCACATACGCGCGACGGCGATGTGCGCAGGCGGTGGCGTAGCGTTTACACGTGAGCCGCGACTCCGAGGATCTCAACCGGCGGCTGCTCCGTGCCCGTGACGCGATGGACCGCGCGTACGCCCGGCCGCTCGACGTGCGAGCCGTCGCGGCGGTCGCCCACATCTCCGAGGCGCACTTCATCAGGAGATTTCGAACGGTCTTCGGCGAGACGCCGCACCGGTACCTGCAACGTCGGCGCGTCGAGCGCGCGATGTTCCTGCTGCGCGAGACGGACCGCAGCGTCACGGACGTGTGCTTCGATGTCGGCTTCACCAGCCTCGGGACCTTCAGCCGCACCTTCCGTGAGATCGTCGGTGAGACGCCGTCCGCCTATCGCGCGGGCCACGGCCCGATGATGGCGCCGAACTGCGTCCAGATGGCTGCGACGCGACCCCGGGACGCCGCAGCGAAGCCGGCGCGATCGCGCAGTTTCGGAGAAGCGGCGCTCACGGCGTCTGCGTAGCGTCAGCGCCAACAGCTCTCGCGAAGGAGAAAGCGATGATCAGCAAGCTCAACGTCACATCCGTGAAGGTGCTCGACCAGGACGAGGCTCTCGACTTCTACGTGAACAAGCTCGGCCTCGAGGTCGGCCGCGACTACAAGCAGGGTCTCTTCCGCTGGCTCACGGTGCGCGTGCCCGGTGATCCCGACATCGAGATCTTCCTCGAGGAGCCGGGCCCTCCGCTGCACGATGAGGCGACCGCCGCGCAGCTGCGCGAGCTCATCACGAAAGGCGCGATGGGGTCGCTCGTGTTCCTCACGGAGGACTGCCGCGCGCTCTACGAGCAGCTCGTCGCGCGCGGCGTGAGCGACTTCACGCAGGAACCGACGGACCACTTCTACGGCACGGACATGGGCATCCGCGATCCGTTCGGCAACGCGATCCGGATCCTCCAGCCGAAGGCAGCCGCGCGCCAGAAGGCGATGGCCTAGCGCCGACCGCTCGCCGGATCAGCGACGCGCGGCCGCGGGTCCGATCCGGTAGAGCTTGACGTCCTCGTCGCCGAGCTTCGCGTTGCGGATGAACGTCGCCGCGCCCGCGGGCAGCGTCGCCGCGACGGCATGCGTCGCGAGGGTCTCGCCACGGCGGGCGAGATCCTCGCCGATCTTGAATGCCTTGTTCACGTGATTGCCGTACGCGTTGTCGGTCAGGCGCAGCACCGGGCCGTAGTCGAGGCCGATGCACATACCGAATCGCTCGACGTCGGACAGGCCCGCGTTGCGCCGATTGAGCGCGGCGTGCATCGCCTGCGCCGCGTCCGAGGCCGCGACGGGATCGTCGAAGATCGCGAGGATGTTGTCGGCGTTGTGCGAGAGGACCTCGCCGCCGGACCCCTCGATGAGCGGGATGAGCTCGTCGTACGCGATCGTCATCACTCCGAGGAAGTGCACGATGCCGTGGCGCTGCGTCGTGCGTGTGAAGCCGGAGGAGTCCGCCGCCAGGATCGCCGCGTTCTCGGTGCCGAGCTCATGCTCGAACGTGCGGCGCTCCTCGAGCGATCGCAGACCGCGCAGGCGCTCAAAGAATTCCGCGGAAGTGAGCCGACGAGGCGGGGGCACGAGCGGAGTATGGCCAACGGCGCCTCGGACAGGTGGTCAGCCGATCCGGAACGGGTCCGCCAGCTGGACGTTCTTCACCTGGCCATTTCGAGTCGGGCCGACACGCAGCCGGGCAGTGCTGCTCGTCCGCAGCGCCGCGCTCGGGATCAGGAACGCCTGTTTGAGCTGCGGGCAGTACACGCCGAACGCCTCGATCTGTCCCCAGTACGGCACGCCGTTGGGGCGACGCGCATCCGCGTTGTGCGCGCGAAAGTAGATGACGCCGTCCTTGAACATGCCGGTCTTGCATTCGATGCGCATGAAGGTGCCGTCGCCGTTGTCCACCGCGAGGTCGTAGCGTAGCCCGCTCGACAGCGGCCTCAGCACCGTGAGCCCCGAGCGTGTGAGCGCGATCGCGATCTCCAGCTCGCTTAGGTCTCCGCGCGCGGTCGTGTTCTTCACGACCTTCCGTTCGGCGGGCTCTTGTACGAGCGCGGGTGGGTTCTTCGTATACTGAGGTCATCGCGCGGGAGTGGCTCAGTTGGTAGAGCATCACCTTGCCAAGGTGAGGGTCGCGGGTTCGAGCCCCGTCTCCCGCTCAGGAGCGATCAGCGCCGGCCGGCGGGCCGGCGTTCGCATTTCTAAGGAGGCATGAGATGGCCGACGTCGTCTACGTGGTCACCGCCTGGGACGAGAACACCGACGAGGACACGATCGCGGTCTACGCCGACAAGGCCAAGGCCGATGCGGCGTGGGAGAAGCTCGACGGACCCAGCGTGTACGGCGGCGTCGCGCGCCGCGTCGTGAAGCGCTGACGGTGATCCGCCACGTCGCGATCTTCACGTTGAAGGATGGCGTCGACCGCCAACGGTTGAGCGCCGCGCTCGATGCACTGCGCGCGAATGTCCCGGGATTCACGAACAGCGCGTACGGCTTCGACGCCGGGCTCAAGAGCGGCAACGCCGACTTTGCCGTGAGCTTCGACTTCGCGGACGAGGCGGCCTACAAGAAGTGGGACACCGACGCCGAGCACGACAGGATCCGCCGCGAGCTCATCTTTCCCCATGTGGCGAGCGTGTCCCGCGTGCAATTCCGCCTCGACTGAACCGACGCCGCGACCGAGCGAACAACCCCGCGACCGCCTGCCGAGCGTGCCGCTGGCATAGGCCGTGCCCAAGGTCCATGCGTGACCGTAGAACCGGCCGCCGACGACGAAGCGGAGGTCGACACCCCACTCGCCCAGAAGGAGGACGTCGTCCAGGCTGTCCCCGCGGCCGACGGACCCAGCGCGGACGTCGCTGCGCCCGGACCACCGCGTGATCGTCCTCCGGGTCCAGCGAAGGACGCGATCCAGGATGTCCAGCTCCGTGGTCTGGCGCGCTGGAGCCCGCGGCGCGCCGGGCTGCCCGCGGTGTTCGATTGGTGGCCCGCGTACTTCCTCATCTGCGTGCTCGGCGTGCTGAGCGTGCTCGTCACGGCGCGCACCGTCGTGGACGCTCTCCATCCCTTCGGCCACGTTCTGGTCGTCGCGAGCGTCGCGGCAGTGCTGACGTTCGCGCTCGCGCCGCTCATCAACCGGCTCGAGGCGTACATGCCGCGCCGCGCCGCAGCCGCGGTCGTGTTCTTCGGCACGCTCCTGGCCATCGTCGGGATCGCCGGAGGTCTCATCTGGCAGCTCGCGTCCGAGGGAGAGCGGTTCTCGAAGCAGTTCGGCGAGCTCTCCGACGCGCTGCAGGGAAAGCGGACGTTCATGATCGGTCCCTACGTCGTCCCATCGAACCTGCAGGATCGCATCACCGAGATCGTCACGACGCAGGGTCCGGCGATCGCGGGCCACACCGCTGACTTCGCGGCCGCGGTCGTCACGTCCCTGGTCGATCTCGTCCTGGTGCTCGTCGTGACCTTCTACCTGCTCATCGACGACCGCCGGCTCAAGCTCATCACGCTCCGGACGCTCGAGCCGTCGCGCCGTCCCGCGGCCCGCCGGGTCTTTCGCGAGGTCGCGCGCGTGTTCGGCGCGTACGTGCGCGCGCAGATGCTCGTCGCGCTCTCCCTCGGCGCCACCGTGGCCGCGGTGCTGCTCGTCCTCGGCGTGCCGTACGCGGTGTTCCTCGGCATGTTCGCCGCGCTCGCCGAGCTGATCCCGATGATCGGGCCGATCGTCGGCGCGGTGCCCGCACTCATCGTGGCCGGAACGCTCGGCGGCTCCACCATCATCTGGGTCGCGATCGCCTTCGTTGTGATCCAGCAGATCGAGTCCAACATCCTCGTGCCGCGTCTCACCGCGCACGCGGTCGGCCTGCATCCGATCGGCTCGATCCTCGCGTTGGTGCTGGGCTTCGAGATCGGCGGCATCATCGGCGCGCTGTTCGCCGTTCCGATCGCGGGCCTTCTCTGGGTGCTGCTCTCCACCGCCGTCAATGCGTGGCGCGACCGTCGTGCCGACCTGCAGCGGCGCATCGAAAATCAGGCCGTAGGCTTGCCGCGTGGCAGATCGCGAACGGGCGCTCGCAGCCCTCTGCGACACATTCGTACCCGCTCGTGATGGCCTTCCGTCCGCTTCCGCGCTCGGCGTCCCGAAGCTTCTTCGCGATGAGGTGACCGCGCTCGGTCGGCCCGCGCTCGTCGCCGAGCTCGACCAGCTCCTCGACACGATCGAATCGCCGCCGCTCAACCTCGCGCTCACCGGTCGTCCCGCTCGCTTCAGCGCGCTCGCCGACGCGGAGCGGGAGCGGTATCTCAAGCGGTGGGCGACGAGCCCGATCCCGCTGAAGCGGCGCGCCTTCCAGGTCATGAAGCGGCTCATCCTTCTCTACACGTACGGCGTCGACGGATCGCCCTATGGCGCCGCGGTCGGATACCGGCCGCCACAGCGCGCCGCCGCCGCGCGCGCCGCGCTTCACGTTCGCCCGGGTCGCGCGGGCGAGACGATCGACGCTGACGTGTGCGTCATCGGGTCGGGCGCCGGCGGCGCGGTCGCGGCGGCCGAGCTTGCGGCGCGCGGGAAGCAGGTCGTGATCCTCGAGCGCGCCGAGCCACGCTTCGAGGACGCGTTCGACGGGCGCGAGCTCGCCGGTTACGCGTCGCTGTTCGTCGACCGCGGGATCGCCGCGACCGAGGACCGGGCGATCGCGCTGCTCGCGGGGTCCGCGCTCGGCGGCGGGACGGTCGTGAACTGGAACACGTCGCTGCGCATCAGTCCGGCGGTCGCAGAGGAGTGGCGCGCGGCCGGCATCGACGATCTCTCGACGCACTACGACGCGGTCGCGCGGCGCATCGACGTGGACACGGACGAGAGCGCGCGCAACGGCGCGAACGCCGCGCTCGAGCGCGGCTGTGAAGCGCTCGGGCTCTCGAGCCGGACGATCCCACGCAATGTCCGCGGCTGCGGTGACTGCGGTCCATGCACCCTCGGATGCCGCATCGGCGCGAAGCAGTCGACGCTGCGCACCTATCTCGTGGACGCGTGCGCCAGCGGCGCGCAGATCGTCACCGCGGACGCGCGACGCATCGAAGTCCAGGACGGGCGCGTGACCGGCGTCGTCGCGCGCAACGGCGCGGCGGAGCTGCGCGTGCGCGCACCGATCGTTGCGCTGGCCGGCGGCGCGATCCTGTCGCCGGCGGTGCTGCTGCGATCGGGGATCGCGCGCGAGCAGGCGGGTCGCGGCTTCCACCTGCATCCCGTGGCGATCACGAACGGCTCGTACGACGGCGATCTCGGTGGCGTCTGGTCGGGTGTGCCGCAGTCGGTGCTCGCGGACGCGTTCGCGGAGATCGAGGGCGCGTACGGCTTTCGGATCGAGGTCCCGCAGGGCTATCCCGGGATCCTCGCCGCGTCGTTCCCATGGTGGGGCGCCGAGGCGCATCGTTCGCGCGCGAGCACGGCGCGGCACGTCGCGCCCTTCATCGGGATCGTGCGCGACCGAACGGAGGGGCGCGTCGTCATCGACCGCGGTGGCGAGCCCATCGTGCGCTACCGCAACGGCGACATCGAACGGCGCCTGCTGCAGCGCGCGATGGTGGAGTCGGCGCGCATCCACGCCGCGGCCGGCGCGCGCCGCGTGTTCACGCTGCACACGCCGCCGCTGGAACGCGATGCCGGCGACATCCAGTCGCTCGCGTCAGAGATCGAGCGGCGCGGGATCGTGCCGAACCGGGTGACGCTGTTCTCGGCGCACCAGATGTCCAGCTGCCGCATCGGCCGCGAGCGCGCATCCTCGTGCGCGGATCCCGACGGACAGGTCTGGGGAGTGCGCGGCCTCTACGTCACCGACGCGAGCGCGTTCCCGAGCGCATCCGGTGTCAACCCGATGCTCACCGTCATGGCGCTCGCGCGCCGCACCGCGTCGCGCATCGCGGCCTAGACTCGAACGATCGTTTAGGGGAGGAACTCATGGAGCTGAAGCCTGGCGACGCCGCGCCGTCGTTCTCGCTCCCGGACGAGAACGGGAAGACCGTCTCGAGTGACTCGCTGAAGGGCAAGACCTACTTCCTCTACTTCTATCCGAAGGACGACACCCCCGGCTGCACGACCGAGGCGTGCCAGCTGAACGACAACCTCATGCAGTTCAAGGGACTCGGTGTTCCGGTGCTCGGCGTGTCGCAGGACGACGCCGCGTCCCATCAGGCGTTCCAGAAGAAGTACGGGCTCAACTTCGATCTGCTCACCGACGCCGATCGCAAGGTGCACAACGCGTACGGCGCGTGGGGCGAGCGCCCGGGCCGCGGCGAGGGCGTGATCCGCTCGTCGTTCCTCGTCGGACCGGACGGCAAGGTGAAGCGCTCGTGGTACTTCGTGAAGCCCGACGGCCACGCGCTCGAGGTCTTAAAGGAGCTCACCGGCTAGCACGCGCGTGCCAGTGACGGGAATTTGGCCGTTTTCCGAACCAGGCACCGTTCCTGACGGTACGCTGTGACATGGTGAAGGCGTATCGCCCGCAGACGACGAACGAGTCGGTGCTCCGTCGCGGCGACTTCATCGCGCCGGTCCTGCACGAGGTCCGCAAGGTCATCGTCGGACAGGACTACCTCGTCAATCGACTGCTGCTCGGTCTTCTCTGCAATGGCCACCTGCTGATCGAAGGCGTGCCCGGTCTCGCGAAGACGCTCGCCGTCAAGACGCTCGCGGACACGATCGAGGCTTCGTTCAAGCGCGTGCAGTTCACGCCGGATCTGCTGCCAGCGGACCTCAACGGCACGATGATCTACAACCCCGCGGATCAGACCTTCCGTCCGCGGCTTGGCCCGATCTTCACGGACATCCTGCTGGCCGACGAGATCAACCGCGCGCCGCCGAAGGTGCAGAGCGCGCTCCTCGAGGCGATGCAGGAACGGCAGGTGTCGATCGGCGGCACGACGCACCCGCTCGGCGAGCTCTTCATGGTGCTCGCGACGCAGAACCCGATCGAGCACGAGGGTACGTACCGCCTGCCCGAAGCGCAGGTCGACCGATTCATGATGAAAGTCGTCATCGGTTACCCGACGCAGGCCGAGGAGCGGGAGATCATGGACCGGCAGACGATCGGAGCGCCGCAGGAGATCCGACGCGTGGCGACGCCGAAGGCGGTCCTGGACGCGCGCGCGGCGGTCAAGCAGGTGCACATGGAGGAGTCCCTGAAGGACTACATCGTGCGCATCGTGTTCGCGACGCGCGAGCCGGGTCAGTTCGGGCTCGACGAGCTCAAGCCGTTGATCTCATTCGGCGTCTCGCCGCGCGCGACGATCTTCATCTCTCACGCCGCGCGCGCGAACGCGTTCCTCGAAGGTCGCGACTACGTGCTGCCCGACGACGTGAAGGCCGTCGCGGTCGACGTGATGCGCCATCGCCTCATCGTCACGTATCAGGCGGAGGCCGAGGAGGTCACGCCGGAGGTCGTCATCACGCAGGTGCTCGACAAGGTCGCGCTGCCCTAGGCATGTCGCTCGCCCGTGCGGTCGATCGCGCCGATCGCGAGCCGGCGCTCCCATCGAGCGTCGTCAGGCGGATCCGCGCCGTCGAGATCAAGGCCCGCATCCTCGCCGACGAGGCGCTCCTCGGCAGCTACCGCAGCGTGTTCCGCGGCTCGGGGCTCGAGTTCGAAGAGGTGCGCGAGTACGAGGCCGGCGACGACATCCGCAGCATCGACTGGAACGTCACCGCGCGCATGGGGACGCCGTACATCAAGAAGTTCCGCGAAGACCGTGAGCTCAACATCTTCCTGGCGGTCGATGTCTCCGCCTCCTCGTGGTTCGGCAGCGTGACGCAGAGCAAACGTGATCTCGGCGCCGAGGTCGCGGCCTTGCTCGCGCTCACGGCGCTGTCGAACAACGACAAGGTCGGCCTGCTCCGCTTCGCGTCCGAGCTGCAGGAGTGGATGCCGCTCGCGCGCGGTCGCGACCACCTCCTGCGGGTGATCCGCGCGCTCCTGTTCGCGGAGCCGCGCCGCACGCGCACCGAGCTCGGGACCGCCGCGCGCTTCCTCACGAACGTCTCCAAGAAGCGCGGCGTGGTGTTCCTCGTCTCCGATTTCATCGACGTCGACGTCGATGAATCGATCCGGATGCTCGGCCGGAAACACGACGTCATCGCCATCGTGCTCAACGATCGCCGCGAGCTCGAGCTGCCGGACGTCGGCGTCGTGGCACTCGAGGACGCCGAGACGGGTAGGACGGCATACGTGGACACCTCGGACAAGCGGCTGCGCGAGCAGTACGCGTCGAAGGCGATGCAGCGGCGCATCGACCGCCGGCGCGCGCTCGGGCGCATGAAGATCGACACGCTGGAGCTGTACACCGACCGTCCGTACGTCCCCGCGCTCATGGCCTTCTTCAACGCCCGGACGAAGCGCGCATGAGGCTCGCCGCGGCGCTGGCCATCGTGCTCCTCGCCGTTGCCGCGCAGCCTGCTCGCGCCGCTGACCCGGTCAACGCCGCGACGAGGGTGGACCGCACGAGCATCACGATCGGCGAGCGCATCCAGCTCTCGGTGATCGTCGACGTGGAGCCGGGATATCTCCCCAGCGACCCGACGATCGCGCACGAGATCGGCTCGTTCGAGGTCGTCCAGACGCAGCAGGCGCAGAAGGTCACGCGCGGGTCGCAGATCCAGTTCATCTACAAGTACGCGATCACGGCGTGGCAGGTCGCGGACCTCGTCATCCCGCCGATCTCGGTGCAGTGGATCGGACCGAACGGAAAGACCGGGACCGCGGTCACCGGCGAGGTGCCGATCAAGGTCGTGAGCGTGATCGCGAACGGCGAGAAGGCCGACGACATCAAGCCGCTCAAGCCGCAGCTCAGCGTCAACGAGGGACTCGTCCCGCGTTTGCAGCGCGTCGCGGTCGGCCTGGGTGCGGCGGTCGGCGTGATGGTCCTCGTCGGCGTCGTGCTCTGGCTGCTCATCCGCAAGCGCGCCGGCACGCTGTTCGAGGAGCGCCTCACTCCGGTCCAGCGCGCGCTGCGCGAGCTCGATCAGCTCGCCGAGCTCAGGCTGCCCGAACAGGGGAAGACCGCGGAGCACTACGCGCGGCTCACCGCGAGCCTCCGCCAGTACGCCGTCGATCGCTTCGGCGTGCAGCCCGGGCGGACGAGCCGCGAGGTCCGCGACGCGCTCGAGCGCGCGGGCCTCGAGCGCACGCAGGCCGCGGCGATCTACGAGATCCTTCACGAGGGGGACGAGGTCCGCTTCCGCCACACGACGCCGTACCCCGCGCACGCGCAGAACGCCGTTCGCGCGGCGCTGGAGATCATCCGCCGCGCCGCGACCGCCGAGGAGTACGAGACGGCGGCGCTGCAACCGGAATGACGATCCACGTCTTCGGGACCGACATCACGTTCGAGACGCCGTGGGCATTCGCGCTCCTCGCGATCGTGCTGGCGGCGCTCGTCTTCGAGCTGCGCCGCGAGCGCGTGCGTCCCGCGGGCATGCTCTTCTCGTCGCTCGGACTCCTGCCGGCGGCGCGCGGCAGCTGGCGCGTGCGGATGCGCTGGCTGCTCGTTCCGGTGCGGGTCATCGGTGCGACGGCGTTGATCACGGCGCTCGCGGCGCCGCAGGTCGTGGAAGCGTCGTACGACGTCCCCGCCGAGGGCATCGACATCGTCATCGCGATCGACACGTCGTCGTCCATGACGCAGAAGGATTTCGGCGGACAGACGCGGATCGACGCGACGAAGAGCGTCGTCACGAATTTCCTGGACGGATTGAAGAACGACCGCGCGGGCATCGTCATCTTCAGCGCCGAGGCGATGGTGTTGAGCCCGCTCACCCTCGACTACAAGGCGGCGCAGCGGCTCATCCAGCCGGTCGAGGCCGGGAAGGTGTTGAAGGACGGGACCGCAATCGGGACCGGGCTCGCGACGGCGCTGAACGCCGTCCGCGGCTCGAGCGCGCGCTCGAAGGTCGTCGTGCTGCTCACCGATGGGCAGAGCAACACCGGCGACATCGCTCCGCTCGACGCGGCGCAGATGGCCAAAGCGCTCGGCATCCGCGTGTACACGATCGGCGCCGTCCCCGGCGGTGCGCGCGCCGGCATCGACGTCGACGAGCAGCTCATGAAGCGGATGTCGGAGCTCTCCGGCGGCCAGTACTACCGCGCCGGCGACGAGACCGCGCTCCGCAACGTGTACGCGGAGATCGCGGCGCTCGAGAAGGCCCGCGTTGGCAGTCGCGGCTTCATCGAGACGCACGACGCGTCGCTGCCGTTCCTCGCCCTCGGCGCGGGGCTGCTGCTTCTCGAGATCCTCCTCGTGAACACGGCCTTCCGGAGGACGCCGTGAACCTCTCGACGCTCGGCTTCGCGCGGCCCGAGCTCGCGTGGCTCGGCCTCGCGATCATCCCGTTGATCGCGCTGGTCTTCCTCGGCGCGATGGCGCGCAAGCGCGCGCTGCGGACCTTCGCCGGCACGACGGCGCTCTCCGCGCGCAGCGGCTGGCGCATGTGGCTCAAGTCGGCGCTGCTGCTGACGGCGTTCGCGTCCCTGGTCATCGCGCTCGCGGGGCCGTACGTCGATCTCCGTCTGCGCGGCGCGCGCCGTCTCGGCGTCGACATCGTCCTCGCGGTCGACGTGTCGCAATCGATGGCGACACGCGATGTCGAGCCGGATCGTCTGCGGGCGGCGCGCCACTTCGCCGAGGAGCTCGGGCGACGGATGGTCGGCAGTCGCGTGTCGCTCGTGCTGTTCGCCGGGGCCGGCACGCTGCGGTATCCCGCCACGACCGACCCGCGCATCCTCGGCGAGGTGCTCGACAACTCCGGCAAGGGCTTCCGCCTGCAGCAGGGATCGTCGCTGTCCGCGGCGATCGAAGCGGCGCTCTCGGCATTCCCGATCGACGTCGAGACGGGCCGTGGCCGCGCGGTCGTGGTGGTGAGCGACGGCGAGGTCACCGTGGGGTCCACGTCGCCGGATCTGCGCACGATGATCGACCGGCAGATCCGCCTCTTCACGATCGGCATCGGTACCCCCACCGGCGGTCAGATCCCGACGTACGACGCGAGCGACGGCAAGTTCACGGGTTACCTGCGCGATCCGGGCGGCGTCGCGATCGTGAGCAAGCTCAACGAAGACGCACTGCGCAAGCTGGCCGCGGACGCCGGCGGCCGCTACTGGCGGTACACCGGCGACGACGGCGTCATCGGCGACCTCGCCGGCGAGATGCACCAGCTGGAGGCGGTCGAGCCGGTCGAGAACGCGGGCAGCATCCCCGATGAGAAGTCGCAGATCTTCATCGCGATCGCGGTCGCGCTCGTGCTCCTCGAGCGCGTCCTCTCCGACCGACGCCGGATGCCGGCGCCCGAGACCCGGCGCGCCGCGAGGCCCCGTGGCGGTCGGCGCATCCTCGGCGTCGCCATCGGATCGACCGTCCTGTGGGCGGTGGCGTGCGGCGATGCCGCGCCGTCGGCGGAGACGGCGAACAGCCGTTTCGCCGCGGGCGATTACGCGGGCGCCCTCGCGATGTACCGCGATCTGCAGGCGACGCTGCCGAACTCGCCGGAGTTGTCCATCGACGCCGGGAACGCGCTGCACATGATCGGCGATTACCAGCGCGCGCTCCCCGACTACGCCAAGGCGATCGACATCGGCGATCCGGGGATCCGAGCGATCGCGCAGTACGACCGCGGCAACACGCTCTTCCGCCAGCAGCGCCTCGAGGATGCACGCGACGCGTACAAGGAAGCGCTGCGCATGGACCCGAACGACCGCGACGCGAAGTTCAACCTCGAGCTCGTGAACCAGCTGCTCGCGGCGCGCGACCCGAACGGACAGAAGCAGCAGGTCCCCGGTGACGCGAGCGGCTCGCCGGGCGCGAGCGGGCAGCCCGGCGGCCAGGGCTCGAGCGGGGCATCGGGTCCGCAGGGCTCGCCGCAGCCGGGCCAGTCGCCGGGGACGCCGTCGCAGGACCAGGGCGATCCGACGAGTGACCGCGCGCCCGGCGATCCGTCGCCCGGCGATCTGCGCGCACTGTTGCAGCAGTTCAACAAGTCACTTTCGTACGACGAGGCGCTCCGCGTCCTCGACGCGCTCGACGCGCAGCAGCGCGGCATCGCGCAGCTGATCGAAGGACCGCGCCAGGCGACTCCGGGCCAGAACGAGTACTAGCGCGTGCTAGAGGTCGATCTGCCTTCCCACGCCGCGCTCGCGCGCGAGCCGCAGGACGAGCGCGGTCGCGGCGGCATCCTCGACGGCGACGCCGACGCTCTTGTAGAGCGTGATCTGCCGGTCGTTGGCGCGACCTGGTCTCGTCTTGTTGACGAGCTCACCGAGCTCGGCGTGGACGTGATCCTTCGTGATCTTTCCGTCGCGGATCGGCCAGTTGAGATCGTTCGAGCCACTCGGTGGCGCAGCGAGCGCGGCGGCGCGCGACTCCACGACGACGAGGGCATCGACGACGGTCGCTTCATCGACCTCGCGGCCCGCGGTGTTGTAGCCGACCGACGTCACGTGCACGCCGTCCTTTAACCACTCGCGCTGCACGACCGGATCGGCGGCGTGCGTCGCGGCGCAGATCACGTCCGCGTCCTTGAGCGCGTCGCGGACATCCGTCGCGGCGACGGCGTGCGCCTCCTGCGCCAGCGCGCGCGTCTTCGCCGCGTCGCGCCCGACGACGCGGATCTCCTTAAACGCACGCACGCGCGGCACGGCCCGCAGGTGCGCGCGCGCCTGGACGCCCGTCCCGATGACGACGAGCGTCCGCGCATCGCGCCGCGCGAGCAGGTCCGCCGAGAGCGCGGATCCCGCCGCGGTGCGCGCGGCGGTGATCGCCTCGCCGTCGACGAGCGCGGCCGGCGTGCCGGTCGCCGGGTCGAACGCGACGATGACCGCCTGGTGCGTCGGGCGGTCGGTGTTGCGCGGGAACAGAGAGACAAGCTTCGTCGTGAGCGCTCCCGCGGACGGTAAGTACGCGGGCATCGCCGCCAGCAGTGCGTCGCGCTCGGCCACCATCGCGGCGATGCGCGTCGGCATCGAGACACGTCCGGCCGAGAGGTCCGCGAGCGCCGCGGCGACCGCATCGCGCAGCTCGTCGGGGTCGAGGAGGGATTCGACCTCGTCTCGGGTGAGGACGATCACCCGACACATGGTGTCAGGTCGGTCGGTCGGCCGCTAACCTATGCGCGCATGAAGGCGCTGTGGCGCGCGTACTGATCGTCGAAGATGACCCCGCGAGCATGGACCTTGCGCTCCGGATCGTCCGGCTCGAGAAGCACGAGCCGATCACGACGTCGGATGGCGAGACCGCGCTCGCGGTCGCACGCGCGGTGCGCCCGGACCTCATCCTCCTCGACCTCCATATCCCGAAGCTGGACGGATGGGGCTTCGTGACGAAGTTCCGCCAGGGTGAGGACTGGGCGAAGCAGGTCCCGATCGTCGCGGTGTCGGCGTCCGCGACGCCACCCGAGCGCGACCGCGCGCTGCGCACCGGGTGTGACGACTTCCTCGCCAAGCCGTATTACCCCGAGCAGATGCGGGCGATGATCGACAAGCATCTTCCGAAGAAGGCGCCGGCCGCACGCTAGCGTGACTGAGCGACCCGGATCGTCCGAAGCGTCCCGCCTCCCGCGCCCGAGCGCTCGCGCCGCGCGCGCGATGATCCTGGGCCTGATCGTCGTCGCCGCGATCGGCGCGCTCGATCTCGTCACCGGACCGGAGTTCGGCTTCGCCTTCTTCTACTTCATCCCGATCATCCCCGTCGCGTGGGCGGTCGGCCTGTGGCCCGGGCTCATCGTCGCGGTCGCGTCGGCGTCGATGTGGTTCTTCGCGGATGCCGCGCTCAAGCCTGACCAGTCGCTGCTGCCCGTCGCGTGGAACGCGGTGAGCCGCCTCGCGATCTTCGTCGGCGGCGTCTACCTCATCGATCGCGTCCGCACCGACCGCACGCGCATGCGCCAAGTGGACGCGCAGCGCGACGAGTTCCTGCGCGTGCTCGAGCACGAGCTCACGCAGCCGGCCCAGGACATGATCGAGGCGCTCAACGCCACGCAGGCGCGCGGCTCGTTCGACGTGCACGACGTCCAGGCGATCCGTCAGCACGCCGAGTCACTGTTGTTCCTCACGCGCGACTTCGTCGCGCTCGGCCAGGCGCAGGCCGAGCGCCTGCAGCTGCGCGTCGCTCCGGTCGACATCGCGCAGCTCGTCACCGAGATCGCTCGCAATCGCCCGGACCGCGGATCCGTGCTCGTCACGGTCCCCGGCGACGGGCTGATCGTGACCGCCGACCCCGACCGGCTGCGTCAGGTGCTCACGAATGTCGTGGGTGAGGTCGTGCGCGACGCCGGCGAGCTCGACTACGTCTCGGTGAACGTGCGCCAGCGCGACCGCGAGGCGCTCGTCGTCGTATCGGCGGCGCTGCCCGCCGCCGCGACGCGTACCGTCGGTGACAGCGAGCTGCGCATCAGTCTTCGGCTCGCGCGCCTGCTGCTCGAAGCGATGGGCGGATCGATCGCTGTCGAGCGCGCCGCGATGGGGAAGGGCACCCGCGTCACGGTCCGCGTCCCGACGGAGCCGCCGATGGCGGCCGTCGCGCTCGAGCCCGCGCCGGCGCGACGCCGCTAGCGCTCGATCAGCGCGCGGGCGACGTCTCCCGCTCGGCTCGCCCGAGCGTCACCGGACCGATGCGCGTCCGCGCGAACGCCTCGGTGCTCACGACGAAGCCCGCGAAGATGAGCACGATCCCGATGAGCTCGCCCGCGAAGAACGACCAGGTCACGCCGAATCGATTCAGGCTGCTCGTGAGTCCCGGGACGAATCCGCCGAGCGCGATGAGGAGCGTCGCGGGGACGCGTGAGTGAAGGCGCCCACCGGCGAGCGCGGCGATCGCGCCCGGCAGCGAGACGATGAGGTTCACCGCCACCGCGACCGCGCCGTAGAGCTGCGCGACGATCGGGGGAAGGGACCGCGCGCGGATCAGCTTGCGCTTCGGCATGTACACGTAGGCCGAGAAGATCGCGCCGAACACGAGCGCGAGCGCGCCACCGACGTTGAACGGGATCGTGAGCGGGCGCAGATAGCCGGGCATCGCCTCTCCGACCGGGACGCCCGTGACGGGATCGGTCGCGTAGCCGGGCGAGGCGACCGGTGCCGTGAGGACGAGCAGCGCGACGAGCGCGGATGCGACCACGAGCGCGCCGATGAGAAGCGACGTCGCGAGCTCCCGTCGACGCCAGGTCGCGACGGCGACGGCCAGCGCCAGCGCCACGCACGCGCCCGCGGCGATAGCGGCCGACGTGGTCGCCGCGTACTTCGCGCCGGCGGCGAGCGTGATCGGGGCCGACAGGAGAAGGCTCGCCGCGACGAAGTAGCCGAACCGCGTGCGCGCGAGGAGAGCGATCGTCCCCATGCCGAGCCAGGCGGCGACGTAGAACGCGCCGATGAGATACCAGGCCTTGTAGAGCGGCTCGCTCCAGCCGAAGGCGCTGCCCGCGAACTCCGTCCCGGCGCTGATGCCGTACCAGAGGAGGCCGACCGCCCAGACGAGCTGGAACGTCCGGCGGCGGCGCGACCACTGGGCCAGGACGAGCGCGCCGAACAGGAAGCTCAGCGACGACGAGAGGAACGGGAGCACGACGTTCGGCGACACAGCGTGACGGTCCATCTGAAGCGCGCCACGGTCAATTTGGAGGCGGAGTTTCGCCCAGAAAGCGGTATGTTTTCGAGATATGTGCAGGAGCATTCGCACACTACGCACCCCGATCCCGGCGACCGACGACGAGGTCCGCGCCGCGGCGCTGCAATTCGTACGAAAAGTGTCCGGCTTTCGGGCACCCGCCCCGCGGAACGCTGAGGCGTTCGACGCGGCGGTCGAAGAGGTGACCGCCGCGACGGAGCGCCTTTTGGGCCGTTTACCGCCTTCGAAGGCCACTCGTCAGCCGGCGGCTCGTCCAAACGGTGTACGAACGGCTACTCCCCGTTAGGGGGATGCCGGGCTCGTTCGGCTGGCTGAGACTGGCCGGCATCTAGACGGCCTAGTCACGCCGGAAGGAAGGCGAAGTGTGAGATACGCGACCAAGTCGTTCGTTTTGGGTACTGCGCTGGCGGTCCTGCTCGCGGCCTGCGGCTCTATGCCGCTGACGCCGAAGCCGACGGATGACCCGCTCGCCGGTACCTACGTCATCAAAGGGGGTGGCGGCGCGATCGACAGCGTCCGCGCGCTCACGAGCGCCTTCTCGAAGATCCACCCGACAGTCATCTGGCAAGGCTTCGACGACGTGGGGTCACCCGCGGGCGTGAAGCTCACGGTCGACGGCGCGGTCGACATCGGCTACATCAGCCGCGATCTGACCGCCGCTGAGAAGGGCACCGTCGAGTCGATCTCGATCGGCGCGTCAGGGACCGGTGTCGGCGTCAACGCCGCGAACGCGGTGAAGGCGCTGACCAAAGACCAGGTCGCGAAGATCTTCAGCGGTCAGATCACGGACTGGAAGGACGTCGGCGGCGCCGCGGGCAAGATCCGCGTGCTGCTCCGCGAGCCGGAGTCCTCGACCCGGTCGGCGTTCGAGTCGTACTTCTTCGGCTCGACGAAGCCCACCTACGCCAAGGACGCCATCGAGGTCTTCCAGATCGACGAGACGCTGAAGGCGATCGGCTCGTTCAAGGACTCGATCGGCATGATGACGATGAACGCGTCGTCCTTTAACTCGACCGACGTGAAGCTTCTCACGATCGATAACGTCGCCGCGACTCGCGACAACCTGTCGAACGGCACCTACCCGATCCGCCGCCCGCTGTACTTCGTCTATCACACGGACGCGACGAAGCTGAAGCCGGCGATCAAGGCCTTCATCGACTGGGTCAAGGGCACGGACGGCCAAAAGATCATCGCGAACCTCTAAGGAAGTTCATGTCGCTCTTCGGCAGCCTCTTCGCGCCGAGCCTGCTGCGCGCGCTCGTCGGTCGCACCGTCGGGGTCGCGGTCGCGGCGCTCGTGATCCTCGCGGCGGTGGCGCTCTACGAGTCCAGCGAGCTTGTTGGGAAACAGTTCGAGGACGAGGCGAGCATCGTCGCGTCGACGGCGAAGAAGCAGATCACCGACCAGGCCGACCTCATGATCCGCGCGGGCTCGCTCATCGCGGGTCTTCCGACGACACGCGAGCTCACCGAGGCGCGCGACATCGAGGGACTGCGCGCGTTCCTCATCCCGCAGAAGTCCCGTCTCTCGGTGAGCGTCATGAACGTGGCATCGAACGAGGGCGTCTATATCTCCGGCGCGCAGGACTTCGAGCCGGGTGCGACGCTCAAGCCGGAGCTGGTCGCACTCGCCACCGCGGGCGCGCAGAGCTCGTGGGTCCTGTACGACGAGCCCGGCGGTCTGGTGATCCGCGCGATCTACCAGATCCGCGGCCGTGATCAGGAGCCTGTCGGCGTCGTCGAGGTCGGCACCCTGCTGGACGCGACGTACCTGAAGGGCATCAACACGAAGTCCGACGCCCAGATCCTGCTCGTCTGGAACGGACAGGTGCGCGCCTCGACGTTCGCGGCGGCTGATGGGAAAGCCCCCGAGATCAATGGCTCGCTGTTCCCGACGGTCGACGAGGTCGACAACGCGCAGAGCGACCTGCTCGTCCGGAGCGTGCGCGTGCTCGACCACGACTACTACGGGATCTTCCAGGTCGTCCGGTCGCAGCGGCAGAACCCGGGCGTCCTCGCGGTCCTCGTGCCGACCGACGCGGTCGCGACCGCCCAGCGCAATCTCATCGTGCTCATGGCGGTCCTCGCCGGAGGGCTCATGGCCCTCGTGACCTTCTTCGCGTATCGCTCCGCGAGCGCGATGACGACGCCGCTTTCCGACCTCGCGAAGGCCGCGCAGCGGATCGAGGGCGGCGACCTGGCGGTCCAGGTGCCGCAGCGGTCCCAGCACGAGATCGGCACGCTCGAGCGCGCGTTCGACACGATGGCCCGGTCGCTCAGCGAACGTGAGCGCGCGCAGCAGGAATACCTGGCCGAGGTGCGCACGGTGAACGAGGTCGCCGACGCCGTCGTCGGTGTGACCGACCGCGAGCGGATCTTCGCCGAGTCGCTCTCGCGCATGGTCACGCTGTTCCAGGCCGATGGTGCGTCGATCGTCATCCGCGAAGATCCACCGGGCGCGCCGAGCGGGTCGGGTGGCCGGCTCGTGCCCGCGACCGTGATGAACGTCGACCCGGAGACGGCCGTGTCCATCGCGACGCGCGTCCTCGTCTCGAGCGTGCATGACCCGAACCGCATCCAGCACGCGCAGGTCCCGAATACGCCGCTGCCGTACGTCGCGCACATCCCGCTGTCGGCGCGCGGTCGCGCGGTCGGCCTCCTGTCCGCGTATTTCAGGAAGCAGCGCGACATCTCGGAGACCGAGGCGCGCGCGCTCCGCACCATCGCCCGACTCGTGTCCGTCGCGAAGGAGAACGCCGACCTCGTGTCCGAGCTGCGTGACAACAACCTGCAGCTCGAGCGCGCGAACCGTCTGAAGTCGGAGTTCCTCGCGTCCGTCTCGCACGAGCTGCGCACCCCGATGAACGCGATCATCGGCTACACGAAGCTCATGCTCGACGGGCTCGACGGCGATCTCACGGAGCAGCAGGTCGCCGACCTGCAGCGCGTCGCGCAGGCCGCGGACAACCTGCTCGGCCTGATCAACGGTCTGCTCGACCTGGCGAAGATCGAAGCCGGCAAGATGGAGCTCAACGCAGAAGAGGTCGACGTCCAGACGGTCGTCGAGGAGGTCATCGAGCTCGTGCGGCCGCAGGCCGAGGCGAAGGGCCTCGGGCTCGAGATGGACGTGCCGCGCATGCTGCCCGCGGCGTTCGCGGACCGTGCACGCGTCCGCCAGGTCCTCGTGAACCTCGCGGCGAACGCGGTGAAGTTCACGGACCACGGCAGCGTGACGGTCGCGGCCTCGACCGCGGACGGCTGGATCACGCTCTCTGTGAGCGACACAGGCGTGGGCATCTCGCCCGAGGCGCAGACGTACATCTTCGACGAGTTCCGGCAGGCCGACAGCTCGACCACCCGCCGCTACGGCGGCACAGGCCTTGGCCTCGCGATCTCCAAGCGCCTCGTCGCGCTGCACGGCGGCCGGATCTGGGTGGACAGCGCGCTCGGGTCGGGCAGTACGTTCCGCTTCACGCTGCCGGTGCGCATGCGCGTCGTCGCCGAGACGGCGGTCGGAGCGCGCGCATGACCGTGGGCCGTGTCCTCGTGATCGAGGACGACGTGAACAACCTCGACGTCGCCCAGCGGATCATCCGCGCGGCGGGCCACGAGGCGATCTCGGCGACGGACGGCGCCGCGGGCATCGCGACCGCACGCGCCGAGCGGCCGGACGTCATCCTCGTCGATCTCCTGCTGCCGCGCGTCGACGGCTGGACCGTCACGAAGACGTTGCGCGAGGACGAGTGGGCGAAGACGATCCCGATCATCGCCGTCTCGGCGCTCGCGATGCAGCAGGACCGCGCGCGCGCGATCGAGGCGGGCTGCGACGATTTCGTCTCGAAGCCGTACGCGCCGGCCGAGCTGCGCGCGGTGCTCGCCCGCTTCCTCGACGACGGCGCCGGCGCCGCGCAGGTCGCCGCACGAGAGCGGGCCCAGAAGAAGGTGACCGAGTCGCTCGGCCGCATCCTCGTCGTCGACGACGAGCCCGCGAACGTTGAGCTCCTCGCGCGCCGGCTGGAGGCCCTCGGCGCCGAGGCGCTGCGCGCGATGAATGGCGAAGAGGCGCTGGCCGTAGCCGCGCGCGAGATGCCCGACCTGATCCTGCTCGACGTGATGATGCCCGGCATCGGCGGTCTCGAGACCTGCCGCCGGCTCAAGGTGAACGACAAGACCGCGCCGATCCCGGTGATCTTCGCGACGGCGCTCACCGACGCGGCCGACCTCTCGAAGGGATTCGAGGTTGGTGGCTACGACTACATCACGAAGCCGATCAACCCGATCGAGTTCACCGCCCGCGTCCGCGGCGCGATCTACACGAAGCGTCTGCAGGACGAGCTGCGTGGCACGAACGAGGCCCTGCGCAAAGTCGAGCGCTCGCGCCAGGAGCTCGTCGGGATGCTCGGGCACGACATCCGCAATCTCGCGAACAGCCTCGTCGCGTTCCTCCAGCTGGTGCGGTTGGGACAACTGGATCCGTCGCGTCCGGAGTTCAGCGAGCTCCTCGGCCTGTCCGAGTCGAACGTCACCGAGCTGCTGCGCATGGTCAACGCGCTCCTCGACGTCTACAAGATGGAAGAGGGCCGGCTCGACCCCGATCTCAAGCTCGTCACGCTCAGGGACCTCATCACGAAGAGCATCCAGCAGCTCGCCGCCGAGGCGCGCGCGCGCGGCGTGGAGATGACCTGCGAGACCGACGACGTGCAGGTCTGCGTCGACGAGACGCTCCTCGTCCGCGTGTTCACGAACCTTCTCGCGAACTCCGTGAAGCACACCCCGAGCGGAGGCAAGGCCGTCGTCGAGGCGGCGAAGCCCGTCGACGGGTGGATCGTCGTGCGCGTAAAGGACACCGGACCCGGGATCCCCGCCGCCGACGGCGACAACATCTTCGATCGCTTCTATCAGACTGCCGGTGGCCGCAGCCGCGGCGGCACGGGCCTGGGGCTGGCGTTCTGCAAGCTCGCGGTGGAGCTGCATGGCGGCACGATCCGCGTGGCGAATCCGGGCCAGCCCGGCGCGATCATCGAGCTCAAGCTGCCGACCAAGGCGCGCGAGGCGCGTGAGTGACGACCCTCTCGACGCAGCGCGTTGGCGCGGACAGTGAGCCGCGCAAGGAACACCGTTTCCTCGTGAACGAGAGCGTCGCGCGCCTTGCGCTGCGCACGGCGGCGACGTACCTGCCGCTCGACCGTGAGGACCGGCCGTACCAGTGGTCGACGACCACGTACTGCGACACGTACGACTGGCAGGTCCTCAACGCCGAGAAGAAGGGTCACGCGACGCAGCTGCGCCTCCGCGAGTACCACCGCACGCGGCCGAACGAGGTGCTCGGCGGGGACTCGCTTTTCCTCGAGATGAAGGACGACGCGCCGGACGCCGGCACGAAGGAGCGCTATCTCGTTCCGACGAGCGAAGTCATGAGCTACCTGCGCGGCGAGCGCACGATCGACGTGACGAGCAACGTGCTCGCGCCGCGCATGGCCGCGCTCGTGACCGCGGGCGTTCGTCCGGTCGTCGTCACGCAGTACAACCGCATCGCGCACTCATCGCCGGACGGAAGCGTCCGCATCACCGCCGACCACAACCTCATGTACCTCGCGATCCCATGGGAGGCGAACACCGACGATGCGATCCCCTGCAAGCTGGGCCCCGTGCTCGGTCGCGAGCCGGGCGTGATCATCGAGGTGAAGTGGTTCGACAGGCTCCCGCACTGGGCTGACGAGCTCTATGGCTACATCCGCGAGCACATGGCCAACGAGCGTCCGTCGAAATACGTGATCGCGATGCGTCATCTCCTTGGAGAGACGGAGCGGGCGCTATGAGCGTGATCGCGAATTCCGCAAAGCCCGCGACCAGCGTCGTTGTCGTCGAGGACGACCCGGCGTCGGCCGACGTGCTGCAGCGCCGCCTGCAGGCGAACGGCATGACGGTCGCCGTCGGACGCGACGGCGGTGAGGGCCTGGCGCTCGTGCGGAAGATCGTGCCCGACCTCGTGCTTCTCGACGTGATGCTCCCGGACACCGATGGCTACGACGTGTGTCTGCGCATCAAGAGCGACGGCACGACGGCGCACATCCCGGTGATCTTCCTCTCAGCGCGCGGCGAGGTCGTCGACAAGGTGCGCGGCCTCTCGTGCGGCGCGGCCGACTACGTCACGAAGCCGTGGAACGCCGCCGAGCTGCTCGCGCGCATCGACGCGGTCCTCGCGCAGGCACGCGGCGCGCGCGCGCCGCGGCTCGAGAAGCCCACGGTGCGCCCGCTCCGGCCGCGTCCGCTCGCCGCGATCGCGCTGTCCGACGAGAGCCGGCGCCATCACGCGGAGTCACTGCTCACCTCGTCCTTCGACATTGCCGAGGAGGGCGGTCAGTCGCCCGACCTCGTGCTCGTTGACGCGGGCAGCGTCGTCCCGGCGGACTTCGCGGACGACGAGACCGCCGTCCTCGAGATCGTCGGCGATGGCGTCGCGCCCGGTCCCGAGGCGGCGCGGCTCGACGATGAGCTGCCGCGCGTGGCCTGGCTGATGGTCCGCGAGCGCCGCATGGAACGTGACCTCGACGCCGCGGCGGATGCGCTCATCACGGTCGCGACGGCGCTGGAGAGCCATGATCGCTTCACGCTCGGCCACTCCGAGCGCGTCGCCGCGCGCGCGGTGGCGGTCGCGCAGGTGCTCGGCCTCGATGAGCAGGCCGTGCGCACCGTGCGCCTCGGCGCGCTGCTGCGCGACATCGGGAATGCGAAGCTCCCGCCGGCGCTCGTGCAAAAGCACGGCGAGCTCTCGCAGAGCGAGCGCGAGCTCGTCGAGAAGCACCCGATCCACGGCGAGGACATCCTCAAGGGACTCGCACCGCTGCACTCGGTCCTTCCGATCGTGCGGTGGCATCACGAGCGCCTCGACGGTCAGGGCTATCCGGATCGCCTGCGCGCCGACCAGCTTCCGCTCGAGGTGCGCGTCGTGACGGTCGCCGATCGCTTCGAAGCGCTGCTCGTCGATCGCACGGACCGCGCCGCCGTCTCGGAGCCTGAAGCCGTGCGCATCCTTCAGGGCGCGGTGGGGAAGGGCGAGCTCGATCCCGCCGTCGTCGCCGCGCTCGCCGCGCAGGTCCGATCCGCGGACGGTGCGGGATGAGCACGCCGCTGCGCGTCCTCGTCGTCGACGACGAGCGCCTGTTCGCGGAGCTCATGCGCGTCGCGCTCATGCGCGCGGCCGACGTCGATGTCGTCGGCGTGGTGCATGACGTGAAGAGCGCGGCGGCCGCGGCCGAAAAGCTGCAGCCCGCCGTGGTCCTCTCCGACTATCACCTCCCCGATGGCACCGGCGCGGATCTCGCGCGGTCGCTGCGACGCACGAGCCCCGACACGTCGGTGCTCGTCCTCACCGGCGACCCGAGCACGCAGGTGCTCGCCGACGTCGCGCGAAGCGGCGCCGTCGGCCACCTCACGAAGGCGCGCGATCTCGACGATGTCGTCACCGCGGTCCGACAGGCCGCCGGCGGCGAGATCCTCTTCGCGCCCAGCGAGCTGCAGCGACTGCTCGTCGCGGACCGCACCGAGCGCAAGCTGGACGAACCGCTCACGGCGCGCGAGCTCGAAGTCCTTCGCGTGCTCGCCGCAGGCGTGAGCACGAACGCGGCGGCGGAGTCGCTCGGCATCTCGACGGCAACACTGCGCGCGCATGTGCAGGCGATCCTCCGAAAGCTCGGTGCGCATTCTCGTCTCGAAGCGGTCGCCGAGGCGGCCCGGCTCGGCTTGGTCACGATCGAATCCGCGCGGGACCGGTCCCCCGCGAGAGGGAGCGTGCTCGCGCGCGGCTAGTTCCCCCCTACGGGGATAGCCGCGATGACGCGGGCGCATACCATCCGCACATGGCAACACTGCTCGTGGCTGACGACCTGGTCCCGATCCGGCAGATGGTCCGGATCACCCTGAGCACGCAGGGTTGGACGATCCTCGAGGCGAAGAACGGCAACGAAGCGCTCGAGGTCGCTCGGTCACAGAGGCCGAGCCTCATCCTTCTCGACGTCGACATGGGCCCGGGCCCAAATGGCTTCGAGGTCTGCAAGACGCTGAAGGCCGACGCCGCGACGAAGGATATCCCCGTCGTGATGCTCACGGCGCACGAGAGCGACAGCGACCGCGCGATCGGCTTCGCGGCCGGTGCGACGCAGTACCTGACGAAGCCGTTCGGGCCGCTGGAGCTCATCGACACGATCCGCGGCATCCTCGCCCACAGTTAAGGGTGCGGGCGTGCCCGACCAGAGTGCCGATCGCATGACCATCGAAGTGGTCGAGGTCTCGCCCAACATCCAGATGCCGATGACCGAGACGCACACCGGCGGCGGCGAGGTGTTCCGCCAGCTGCTGCAGCAGGCGATCCGCGTCGCGGATCAGGCCAACGCGCAGTCCGTCCGGCTCGCGGCGGATTTCGCCGAGATCTACCGTCGCGAGCAGTCGATCCGCAACGACTACGACGGCAAGATGCGCGAGCTGCGCCTCATGGAGCGTCAGACCACGCGCTATGCCGAGGACCTCGCGCAGATGCTGCGCGCCGAGCGAGAGCGTCGCGAAGAGCTCGAGCGCGCGCTCGCGCAGGAGCGCCTGGCGAACGAGGAGCTGCGGCGCACCGGCCTCCAGGGCATCAGCCACCTGCTCCTCGCCGCGACGCTGAAGGACCAGACCACCGGCTCACACCTGCTGCGGGTGCGCCGCTACGTCGAGGCGATCGCGACGCGGCTCGGCCTGCCGCCCGAGCTCGTCGAGGAGTTCGGCTACTCGAGCGTGATGCACGACGTCGGCAAGATCCACACGCCCGACCACATCCTGCAGAGCGAGCATCACCTCTCGACCGACGAGTTCGAGGTGATCAAGCAGCACTGCATCGATGGCGAGATCATGCTCGGCGACGCGCGCTTCTTCGAGACGGCGCGCGCGATCGCTCGCGAGCACCACGAGCGCTGGGACGGACAGGGCTACCCCGACGGGAAGAAGGGCAGCGAGATCAGTCTCGCGGCGCGCATCGTGTCGGTCGCGGACGTGTTCGATGCGCTCACGTCGAAGCGCCCGTACAAGGAGGCCTGGTCGCTCGAAGAGGGCATGTCCGCCGTGCGCGAGGGCTCAGGCGCGCAGTTCGATCCGGATGTCGTCGCGTGCTTCGAAGGGCTGCAGCGCGACGGCACGATCGATCGCATCAGGCAGGAGGTCGGCTCGACCCGGCTCGACTAGCCCGCGCGCTTCGCGCAAGCCGCGACGCGGCCCACGCGACCGCCGCGCCACCGACGATCGAGACGATCGCAGACACCGCGACGAAGGCCGCCAACACGGCACCCGCGAACCAGTCCGGGACCACCGCGTTGCGCGCGATCGCGTCACGCACCGTGTCCGCGACGAGCATCGCGCGGAGCGTGCCGCCGACGACACCGGCAACGAGCCCGACGAGCGCGCCGAGCCGCAGGGCGGCGCCGCCGTCGGAGAGCCACCACCCGAGCGCGAGGTACACGGCGGCGCTCGCGGCGAACCCGATGCCCGTGAGGCCCGCGCCGTTCGGGCGGATGCGACGGAGATCGGTCAGCTCGCCGAGCTGGCGGGCGCTCTCGCTCGCTTCGAGCGTCCCGATGACGATGAGCAGCGCGGCGGCGATGACGCACGCCGTGATCCGCCTCACGCGAGCTCTTCCTCACCGCGGATCGCGAGCGTGACGACGAACGCGATGAGTGCGACCGCCGCGACGAACGACCACGCCGCGGTGAAGCCCCTCGTCTGCACGGCGTAGCCCATGATCGGCGCGCCGACCATCACGCCGAACGTGCCGCCGACCGCGGCGAGGCCCTGGGCCGCGGCCGGCGCCGAGCGCAACGACGCCGCGGCCGTGTTGAACACCGCCGCGTAGGGAAGACCCACGCCGAGGCCCACGATCGCGGCGCCCGCGAGCGCGAGGGGCAGCGGTTGTCCGGGGAGCGCGAGGAGGGCGACGCCGGCCACGATCGCACCGTCGCCGAGCCGCATGACCGCGCGCGTCGCGAGGTCCTCGCGCACGAGAAGCCACCCGCCGAGCGTGCGCGCGAGGACGGCGACGCCGAGCAGGAGCGAGCCGAGGAGTCCGGAGAGCGCGAGCGGCAATGAGAACTCGCGCAGGAGGAACAGCGTGATCCACGTGCCCGCCGAGATCGCGAGACCGAAGCCTGCCGCGTGTTGGACGAACATCGCCCAGCAGTTCCGGCAGCGGAGCGCGTCGCGCATGTCACCGGGTGCGGGGACGTGCGCGACCGCGGGCGCGGTCAGCCATGCCGCGGCGCAGCCGGCGACGACGACCGCCTCCAGAGCGATCGCGATGCGCCATCCGCCAAGCGCCGTCGCGAGCGTCGGCAGGATGAGCAGGGCGACCGCGCTCCCCAGTGGGAAGCCCGCGCCATACAGCCCGAGCGCGAAGTGGCTGCGCCTAGTGCCGTAGAGCGCCGCGATGTAGCGCGTCGCCGAGATGAACGCGAAGGCCGAGCCAAGGCCCTGCAATGCCTTGCCGGCGAGCGCGACCGCGTACGTCGGTGCGAGCGCGAGCAGGGCGGAGCCCGCCGCCGCGGCGACGAGTCCGATGAGGACGGAGCGCTTCGGTCCGATGCGGTCGGCGAACCCGACGCCGACGGCGGTCGTCGCGAGATACGCCAAGAAGAGCGCGGTCGAGAGGAGACCGGCGCGCAGCTCGTCGAGCTGAAGGTCTGCGCTGATGAGCGGGATCAGGGGAGCGTGGTCGGAGTACGTGGCGCCGAACGCGAGCGCGCTGAGCGACACGAGTGACACGCCTCGCTTGCTACCGTTCATGGGCGCAGTTGTAATCAGTTGTAATCTTCTGTAATTGCACGCGTAGAGGAGAAGTCCGATGACTGAGCAGGACGAGGTTCGCGGCTGGTTCGCCGGTCGCGTCCCGAAGGATTGGTTCGCGGGAGCGCCCGAGATTCGCTCGGACGGGCAGGAGATCTGGGTGATCGGCACGCTCGCCGACGTTCAGGTCGAAGGTTCGAAGGACGCGCAGTCCGCGGCGCGCGCGGGGCGCATCCGCCAGTTCCGCGAGGACACGCGCGAGCAGCGCATCCGCATTGGGCAGGAGGCCCAGGACCGCTTCAAGAAGCACGTCGCCTGGGGAGTCAAGGTGGGCGAAACCGAGGAGATCTTCACGCATCTCGCGATGCCCACGATGACACGGCTGCGCCTGCCCGAGCGGGCGGTGCTCGACACGCTCATCGACGCCGGGATCGCGCGCAACCGCGCGCACGCCCTCGCGTGGTGCGTCCGTCTCGTCGAGCGCAACCAGAAGGAGTGGCTGGCCGAGCTCAAGGAGGCGATCGCGAAGGTCGGTCACGTGCGCAACCAGGGGCCGCTCAATTGAGCGACCCCGCAGTACGTGAGCCGCTGACCGACGATCCGGTCGCGCTGCTCGACGCCTTCTCCCAGGCAGTCATCCGCGTCGTCGAGCGGGTGGCGCCGCGCGTCGTTCACGTCCGCCGCGAGCGCGGCGCCGGCAGCGGCGTCGTCATCGCGCCGGACGGACATCCTGACGAACGCGCACGTCGTGGACGACGCGCGGTCGGTCGAGATCGTGTTCGCCGACGGCGCGTCGTATCGCGGATCGGTCATTGGAACGGATCCGGCGACGGACCTCGCCGTCGTGCGCGCCCTCGGTCCGACCTTCTCCGCGCTCGAGCTGGCCACGGCCGACACGCTGCGCGTCGGTCAGCTGGTGATCGCCATCGGCGATCCGCTCGGGCTTCAGTCGACGGTCACGCATGGTGTCGTGAGCGCGCTCGGGCGGACGCTCCGCGCGAAGGATGGTCGGATCATCGAGAACGTCATCCAGACGGACGCGGCACTCAATCCCGGCAACTCCGGCGGGCCGCTCGTCGACACGCACGGCCGCGTCGTCGGGATCAATACCGCGATCATCGGCGGCGCACAGGGCATCGCATTCGCGATCCCGGCGGCCACGGCGCGGATCGTGGCAAGTGCGCTCATCCAGAGCGGACGCGTGCGACGCGCTTACCTCGGCATCGGCGGCGCGCCGACGCCGATCGGTCACAACCTCGCTCGGTCTCGCCGCCACAAGCGGCATACGCGTCCTTGAAGTTGCGCCACGCGGCCCCGCGGCGCGGGCGGGTGTGATGACCGGTGACATCATCGTCGGCATGGATGGCGCGACCGTCGCGACGCTCACGGACCTGCAGCGCTCCCTCGTGGCCGAGCGCATCGGCAAGGCGGCGCTCCTCACGATCGTGCGTCGCGGTGAGCGCATGTCGCTCAGCGTCTCCCCGGCGGAGGCCGCCTGACCGTCCGCGTCACGCCGCCCGGCACGCACGGCACCGGCTTCAACCTGCCCGCATGGGCGATCGGGCCGTATAAGGTGATGAATCGGGTCATGTTCCGATTGGGCGGACGTCGCATCCGGATCCAGGGGCGGCCGCTGCTGCAGCTCGAGACGGTCGGAGCGAAATCCGGGACGCGGCGCTTCACGAACCTCGGCGCGTTCGATGACGAGGAGCGACCGGGGCAATCGTGGCTCGTCGTCGCGTCGGCGGCCGGCGCGGCGCGCCATCCCGCGTGGTTCTTCAACCTCGCGAAGCGCCCGGACGAGGCCTGGGTCACGGTGGACGGGAAGCGCATCGCGGTCCGCGCGGAGTCGCTCACGGGCGACGAGCGCAAGCGGGCGTGGGACCGCGTCGTGTCGCTCGCGCCGGGCTACGGGAAATACACCACGGACACCGATCGCGAGATCCCGGTCGTGCGGCTCACGCCCAGAGGCGGTTAGCCGACGCGGTTGACCTGCAGCGCTGAGTAGGTCGACACCGAGTAGGGGACCAGGAAGGTCAGCGCGATCTTCGCCGCGACGAGCGGCGTCAGGCCGCCGTTCACCACGACGTCGAGCTGGTTGATGACGAAGAGCGCCGTGCCCACGACGAGAGCGACGCGGACGGCCCGGTCGCGCACCCGCGCATAGCCGATCGCGTGGCGCAGGCAACGCGCGTCACGCGCGTCGCCCGCGCCGAACGCGTAGCGCGCCGGCCGTCCGCAGACGCCGCAGGTCAGGCGGGGTCCATCCCCAACGCGATGCGCGCCGACAGCTCGTACTGCCGCCGCTCGTGGTACGGGTGGAAGCGCAGGGCTTGGACGTCGCGGAAGCAGCGCTCGAGCTGCTCGCTGCGGAAGAACGAGCCGCCCCCGACGAGCTCCATCGCAAGGTACGTGGCGCGTATGAGCGCGCGCGCCATCACGGTCTTGCGCTTGAAGGTCGCGTCGGTGAGCGCGAGCGACGGCGTGTGGCCGTTCTGCGCGATGGCGGTCATCGTCATCCAGATGTCCTGCGCGGTCTGAAGCTCCGTGTCCATCTCGCCGAGCAGCGCCCGGACGATCGGGTCGTCCTTCTTCTTCTGCGCCCGCGCGAAGGCGATGTCGCGAGCGGTCTCGGCGACGCCGAGGTACGCCGCGCCGACGAGCGGGAAGATGATCGGCACGATCACGTCGAACACGCCGTGCCACTTGCCCTTCGGCCGACGGACGCTCACGGCCGCGTCCTGCACGGTCACGTTCTCGATGACGATGTCGTTCGAGCCCGTCCCGCGCATACCCATGACGCGCCAGTTGTCTTGGATCTTGACGCCGGCGTCGTGCATGTTCACGCCGAAGTGCAGCACGGTCGGACCCTTCTCCGGATCGTCGTATACGCCGGTCGTGAGAAAGAGGTCACCGGCCGGCGATCCGCTGCCGAAGATCTTGCGTGCGTTGAACGAGTACGTCCCGTCGCTCTTCGTAAGCGTCCCCGAGCTCTCGAGCCAATCCGATCCGCCGCTCGTGACCAGGACGAGCTCCTCCTTGGCGACACGCCGCAGCAGCGGCTCGGCCGGAGGCGTCGCGTTGTGGCGGTGGCGGTAGATCTGCGCCTGAAGCGGGTGACTGTGCATCGAGTACGCGAGGCCGGTCGAACCGCAGCCGCGCGCGATGGTGCGGATCATCGCGGCGTGCTCGGCGTACGTTGCGCCGCCACCGCCGAGCTCGGCGGGTATCGGCGCGGAGAAGAACTTCGCCGCCTTCATCGCCGCGTAGTTCTCGGCAACGAATGAATCGTCGGCGTCGTGCTTCGCGGCGCGTGTGGCGAAGTCGTCGGAAAGCGCCTTTGCTTTGGACAGCCAATCGGTCTTGGCGGGTGCGGTGGTGGTCGCTTCGGCTATGGTCATGGTTGCCCTCCCTGGATGGTTCGGCGGAACTATGCCCGCTCTCGCGCCGCCGCGGAAGTACGAAATCTGGACTGACAGCCGGGACCAGCGGTGGCAGACTGCGCGCGTGCGAGGGTATGGCCAGTACTGCCCGGTCGCGAAGGCCGCCGAGGTCCTCGGCGAGCGCTGGACGCTGCTCATCGTGCGCGACCTCATCACCGGAGCGCATCGCTTCACCGACCTGCAGCGTGGCTTGCCGGGCATCTCGCGCTCCCTACTCGTGGACCGCCTCCGCCGGCTCGAGACGGACGGTCTGGTCGAGCGCCGCACGGGGACATCCGGTCGCGACGAGTACTGGCTGACGCCGATCGGACTCGATCTAAAGGACGCCGTGCTCGCCGTCGGCGGGTGGGCCGACCGGAACTTCCTCCGTGAGCCGCGAAAGGACGAGCTGAACGCGGACGTGCTGCTCCTTTGGATCGAGCGCAGCGCGAACCGCGACGCCTTCCCCGATGGCCGGCTCGTCGTGCGATTCGACCTTCGTGGCGCGGGCCGTCCACGCTCTTGGCTCGTCGTCCAGGACCACGTGCCGTCCGTTTGCTACGACGACCCGGGGTTCGACGTCGACCTGACCATCGGCGTCGACGTGCGCACGCTGCACCTCGTCTTCGCTGGCCGCATCAGCGTCGCGGCCGCCCTCCGCACGGGCGACCTGACCTTGGACGGCGCCCCGCTCCACAAGCGTGCGTTCCCCCGCTGGTTCGGCCTGAGCCCCGTCGCCTCTGCCGCGCACGCTCTCGCGAGCTAGGGCCCGCCTCCGCGTCGGGCACACCCTCTGCAGCCTCCGAACGCGGAGGTGGTCATGGCTGACAAGAACATCGACGACGAGATCGAAGAGCAGACCGCGAGCGCGCTGCCGAAACGCGAGGCGATGAGCATGATCGCTCCGCCGCCACTCAGCGGACTCCTGAAGGCAGAGCCGGCCGACGCGCAGCCGAGCATCGACCCGCAGCCACCGGCCGAGAGCTAGCCCCGCTCCTCCGCGTCCTTCAAGAGCTGCACCCAGCCGGGTATCCGGTAGTAGCCCATCTGCTCGTTGAGGTGAAGGATCGGCGCGTTCGCACCGTCATTCTCCGTGCGAACGCGCTTGACGCCCAGGGCCATCGCCTGCGTGACCGTCTCGAGCTTGAGGGCCCGTGCGACCCCGCGACCGCGGACCTTACGCGACGTGCCCGTCCAGTCCGTCCACACGTTGCCGCGCGTCTTGGGATAGGCGAGCACCGAGATGCCGACGATGTCGTCGCCGTCGCGAGCGATCCACATGCGGTCGAGGCGCACCGACGGCGAATCGAACCACTTCATGAACTGTTCGAACGGCTCGCGCACGTGGGGGATCGTCGTCGGGACGTCCGACGCGGCCTCCTCGCTCATCTCGTGGATCTTGTGAAACTTCTCCGGGTCATCGTCGCGGTCGATCGTGTGGATGCGGATGCCCGCATCGCGCATCTTCGCGCGTGAAGCGGCGGCCATCTCCTCGATCGCAGCGCGCCGCGCGACGAGATCCAGCTCCCACGCCTTGCTTCGACGCTCCTCTTTGTAGCCGCGGCCGGTGAGCCAGTCGATGAGCTTCGCATCGTCCTCGCGCGCGTTGGTCGAGAAGATCTCGGCGCCACTCGCCTTGGAACGCGCTTCGACGAAGTCGAAGCCATCCGCCCATGTTTCTGGTCTGCGGTCCCGTGGCAAGAAATCCGCGCCGACACGTCCGTACTTCTTCGGCAGCTTCGACCAGGGCGCGTGGTTGTGGAACGCGAACCCGATCGCAGTCCCCGCGCGCTCGACGATGAAGCGCTCGATGGTCCACTCCGGGTCCATGCTCTGCCACCAGTGCCGCCATGAGGCCGCGTCCTCCGGCTCGTCCGGTCGAAGGGCCGTGGCCATGTCGGCCGCGAAGCCTGCGTCGTCGAGCGTCGCGGGGCGATACGTGAGGGCGCTTTGTGTCTTCACGATGCTATGTTCGCCGAAATGCCGGTCGTCTTCCTGCTGGACGTCGACAACACGCTCATCGACAACGACCGCGCAAGGGCTGAGCTCGCCGCGGCGACGACGAGGATCCTCGGCGACGACGGTTCAACGGAGTACTGGCGCATCTACGAGCAGGTGCGCGAGGAGCTCGGTTACGTCGACTCGCTCGAGACGCTCGAGCGGTTTCACGCGGGTCAACCGAACGCGCCCGGCGACGAGCTCGATCGCGCGATGCTCGATTTCGACTACGCATCGGTCCGTTATCCCGAGGCGCTGGACGTGCTCGCAGCGCTGCGACGCACCGGGACGCCGGTCATCCTTTCCGACGGCGATCCGGTGTTCCAGCCGCTCAAGATCGGGCGCGCCGGGCTCGACGACGCCGTCGAGCATCGAGTTCTGGTGTTCATGCACAAGGAGCAGCGACTCGACGACGTCGCGCGGCTCTTTCCGGCCGACGAGTACGTGGCCGTCGACGACAAGGCCGCGATCCTCGCGCGGATCAAGCTGCACTGGCGCGATCGCGTGCGCACGGTGCACGTGACACAGGGCAAGTACGCCGATGACGCGTACGACGGACCGCGCCCGGATGTGGTCATCGGCGGCATCGGCGACCTCGCAGCGCTTGCGGGAACACCCGATGCGCTGCGCGTGTTGCTCCAAAGTGCCAGCATTCAGCCACAGCGTTAGGAGGTCCTCATGAGCCTGGACAGGACGCGGTTCGAGAGCGGCAAGTCGTACGACGAATTCAAGGAAGGCATGACGCGGAACCGCGACCGCGTGGAGGCCAACGAGCGACGCGTCGAGATCGACCCCGAGACGCGCTCATTCTTCAAGTCATTGCCGCGACCGCTCAACGTGGTGGCGCTCGCGGAGGACTGGTGTGGGGATGTCATCGCGAACCTCCCGGTCCTGGGCGTCCTCGCGCGCGAGACCGGAAAGCTCAACGTCAAGATCTTTTACCGCGATCAGAACCTCGACCTGATGGAGCGCTGGCTGAATCAGGGCAAGTACCAGTCGATCCCCGTGTTCGCGTTCTTCGACGACAGCTTCCGCGAGCTCGGTCACTGGATCGAGCGGCCCGACTCCGTCACGAAGCTGCGCGCCGAGAAGCGCAAGGCGGTCTTCGCGAGCGACCCGGCGTATGGTTCGCCGGACGCCCCGGTCGACCAGCTGCCGGAGGACGTGCGCGCGCGCCTGCAGGCCGATCTCCAGAAGATGCGCGACGACACGACCCCTTGGGCCAACAGCGAGGTGCTTCGCGAATTGCGGGAGATGGTCGCCGCCCTGCCGGTGCGATGAGCCCGGTCAAGGTCAAGATCACGTACTGCGCCGAGTGTGGGTACGAGCCACAAACGCTCGACCTCGCGAAGGCGCTCATGTACGAGTTCGGGCACGATCTGTCGGTCATCGAGCTCATCCCGTGGGATTCCGGGATGTTCGACGTAACGGTCGACGGCGATCTCATCCACTCGATGCGACGTGAAGGTGGCTTTCCCGAACACGATGTCGTGAAGCGCGCCGTTCGGGCGAAGCTATCCGGCGGTCCGCAAGCCAACAGCTAACAGCCCCTCCGTAGTCTCCTTGTGTCCGGCGACCGAGCAGGCGTTCGGAATTAGCGCCGCTAATCGCTCGTCAGCGGCGGATTACGCCCGTACACTTCGCCTCGGCCGGCGTGTCCGCCGAGCTACGTAGGGAGGGAGCATCCACATGCGCGTGTCGCATCTACGCGCGCGTCTCACGCTACCCATCGTCATCGCGTTGCTCGCGGTTCTCATCACGCCACAGCAGGCCCTCACCGCTCAGAAGGACGATTTCGAGAGGGCCAACGGCAAGGTTCACAACAACGTCTACATCGTGCAGCTCATCGAGGCGCCGGCCTCGTCCTATGACGGCAGCCTCGCTGGTCTGAAGGCGACGAAGCCCAAGGGTGGGCAGAAGCTCGACCCGAATTCGAACGATGTGATCACGTACACCGCATATCTCGACTCACGCCACAACGACACGTTGTCGCGTGCGGGTGGTGGCAAGAAGCTTTACGACTACCACTACAGCTTCAACGGCTTCGCGGCCGAGCTCACGTCGACCCAGGCCGCGAACATCGCGGCGATGTCCGGCGTCGTTGCGGTCTCGAAGGACGAGATCCAGTACGCGGACACGTCCACGACGACGCACTTCCTCGGACTCGACGCACCGGGCGGCATCTGGGAGCAGCTCGGTGGTGTCGGCAAGGCCGGCGAGGGCATCGTCATCGGTGTCGTTGATTCCGGCATTTGGCCCGAGAGCCTGAGCTTCTCGGACCGCACCGGGACGAACGGCAACGCGACGAAGGACGGCAAGCTCGACTATCAGCAGCTCCCTGGGTGGCACGGCAAGTGCACCCCGGGCGAGGGCTTCAACGCGAGCATGTGTAACCAGAAGCTCATCGGAGCGCAGTGGTTCAATGCCGCGTGGGGCGGCGACGCCGCCGTCGAGGCGGCGCGACCCTGGGAGTTCATGTCGCCGCGTGACTACAACGGTCACGGCACGCACACGTCGTCCACCGCTGGTGGAAACCACGGCGTGATGCCGACCGGTGCCGCAGCGGCATTCGGCGCGATCAGCGGCATGGCGCCGCGTGCGCGCATCGCGATGTACAAGGCGCTTTGGTCAACTCAGGACGGCTCGACGGCGAGCGGATTCTCATCCGACCTCGTCGAGGCCATCGACCAGGCCGTCGCCGACGGCGTGGACGTCATCAACTACTCGATCAGTGGTACGAGCACGAACTTCCTCGACCCGGCGCAGGTCGCGTTCCTGTTCGCCGCGGACGCCGGCGTATTCGTCGCCGCGTCGGCTGGCAACAGCGGACCGACGACCGGTACGGTCGCGCACCCGGGCCCGTGGCTGACCACGGTGGCCGCGGGTACGCACAACCGCAGCGGTGCCGGATCGGTCACGCTCGGCAACGGCGCGACCTATACCGGTGCATCGGTCGCGACCGCACTGTCTTCCCGTCCATTCATCGACTCGACCGCCGCGGGTCTCGCAGGTGCCGACCCGACGAAGGTCGCGCTCTGCTACGCCACGATCGACAACGCCGGGGTTCCGGTCCTTGATCCGGCGAAGGTCGCCGGCAAGATCGTCCTGTGCGACCGTGGCGTGACGGCTCGCGTCAACAAGAGCTTTGCCGTGCAGGAAGCTGGCGGCGCTGGCATGGTGCTGGTGAACACCAGCCCTAACTCGATCAACGCCGACTTCCACAGTGTTCCGACGGTCCACGTGGCCGACACCGCTCGTGCCGCGCTGAAGGCGTACGCGGCGACAGCGGGTGCGACCGCGGCGATCAACGCGTCAACGATCACCTTCACCGAGCCGGCGCCGCTGACGGCGTCGTTCTCATCCCGCGGCCCGCTCAGTGCGGGTGGCGGCGACCTCTTGAAGCCGGACATCATCGCGCCAGGCCAGGACATCCTCGCGGCAGTCGCGCCGCCCGGCCAGGGCGGGCGTGACTTCAACCTGTTGAGCGGCACGTCGATGTCGAGCCCGCACATCGCGGGTATCGCGGCGCTCTTCAAGGAGCTGCACCCTGATTGGTCGCCCATGGCGATCAAGTCCGCGCTCATGACCTCGGCCGGCGACATCATCGATGGCCCGAACACCAACCCGCTCGTGATCTTCAGGCAGGGCGCGGGCCACGTTGCGCCTAACGCGGCGATGAACCCTGGTCTCGTCTACAACAGTGGTTTCACGGACTGGCTCGCTTTCCTCTGCGGGAAGACCACAGGCGTGAGCGCGGCAACGTGCTCGAGCCTATCGGCGCAGGGCTATTCGCTCGATGCAAGTGACTACAACAGCGCGTCGATCGCGATCGGCGATCTTGCCGGCATCCAGTCGATCAAACGAAGCGTCACGAACGTCGGCGGCTCGCCTGCGACCTACACATCCTCTATCACCGGCTTGAGCGGCTTTACGGCGACGGTCACTCCGTCGTCGTTCTCGATCAATCCTGGCCAAACGAAGACGTACACGATCAACTTCACGCGCACGACCGCAGCGCTCAACGGGTACGCGGGCGGTCAGCTCACCTGGACGTCGGGCACGGGCAAGACGGTCCGGAGCCCGATCGTCATCCGGCCGGTGGCCCTCGCGGCACCGGCGCAGGTGAACGGCAACGGCGGACCGATCAACTACAAGGTGACGTTCGGCTATGACGGCGCCTTCACGGCCACAGGCCGTGGTCTCGTCCCCGCGACGAAGACCGCCGGCACCGTCGCCGACGACCCCACGGACAGCTTCGCCCCGGGCGGGCCTGGGACCACCAGCTTCGATGTCGCGATCCCGTCGGGCACGAGCTACGCCCGGTTCTCACTGTTCAACGCGTTCACCGATGGCTCGGACGACCTCGACCTCTACGTGTACCGCCTGAAGGCCGACGGCACGCTCGACGCGCAGGTCGGTGCGAGCGGCGGTGGCACTGCCGACGAAGAGGTCAACCTCGTCGGTCCGACTGCCGCGAACTACCGCGTGTTCGTCCACGGCTTCGCCACGGACGGACCGAACTCCAACTTCACCCTGTTCAATTGGATCCTTGGGACGGGGTCGGCCGGCAATATGACCGTCACCGCTCCGACCGCGGCCGTGCTCGGCACGACGGCGACGATCAGCCTGGCCTTCTCGGGTCTCACCGCGAACACGAAGTACCTCGGCAGCGTCGCCTACGCGGGAATCTCGGGACTGCCGAACCCGACCATCGTCCGCGTGGACACTCCCTAGCGCTCACAGCGATATCGGCGATGAGGCCCCCGGAGCGATCCGGGGGCCTCATACTTTTCATGTGACCGTAGACGTCTTTCGCCGCCCGTTGCGCGATCTCCGCGTGTCGGTGACGGACCGCTGCAACTTCCGCTGCGTCTACTGCATGCCGAAAGAGATCTTCGGGAAGGACTACGCCTTCCTCCCGCAGGGCGAGGTCCTCACATTCGAGGAGATCGCGCGCATCGTGCGCATCACCGTCGGCCTGGGCGTGCAGAAGGTGCGTCTCACAGGCGGCGAACCGCTCGTTCGGCGTGACGTCGAGAAGCTCGTGGCGATGCTCGCCCCGATCGGTGACATCGACCTCACGCTCACGACGAACGGATCCCTCCTCGCGACGAAGGCGAAGGCGCTCGCCGAGGCGGGGCTGAAGCGCATCACCGTGAGCCTGGATTCGCTCGACGACGAGACCTTCAAGCGCATGAACGACGTCGGCTTTCCCGTGCAGCGCGTGCTGGACGGCATCGCCGCAGCGGAGCGCGCCGGTCTCGCGCCGATCAAGGTGAACATGGTCGTGCGCCGCGGCCTGAACGAGACGAGCGTCCTGCCCATGGCGCGGCACTTCCGCGGCACGGGCCACGTTCTGCGCTTCATCGAGTACATGGACGTCGGCACGTCGAATGGCTGGCGGCTCGACGACGTCGTACCCGCTCGCGAGCTCATCGAGATGATCGATCGGGAGTACCCGCTCGAACCCGTCGAGCCGGCGTACCGCGGCGAGGTCGCGGGCCGCTACCGCTATCGCGACGGTTCCGGCGAGATCGGCGTCATCTCCTCGGTGACCCAGCCGTTCTGTTCCGACTGCACGCGCGCGCGGCTCTCGGCGGACGGCTCGCTCTACACGTGCCTGTTCGCGAGCGAGGGGCACGATCTCAAGACGCTCGTTCGTTCCGGCGCGACGGACGACGACGTCCGCACCGCGATCCTCGCGATCTGGGCCGCGCGCGACGATCGCTACTCGGAGCTTCGCTCCTCGGCGACCGCGGGTCTGAAGAAGATCGAGATGAGCTTCATCGGCGGCTGACCGGTCTAGCCCGAGCAGCCGCTGTCCACCCCCGCGTCTAGCGCTTTCCGGCGGGCTCCAGCAGCGCGGTCTCGAGCTCATCGGCGAGGCGCTCCGCTGCCGCGGTGTTGATCCGCAGCCGCTCGATCGTCTGATTCACGGTCTCGTCGATGTCGGGCGTGCGCTTCTTCTCGAGGAACGTGATGGCCTCGTCACGGAACTGCTTCGTGCTCATCTGGCCGACGGCGTTCACGAAGCGCTGCTTGAGCAGCGGCTCCGCCGTGGCGATGTCGCTGTCCCAGCGATCGCGGATCGCGGCCCAGCCGACGGCGCGCACGTGCCGGTTCAGGAGGAACGGCACGACCATGAGCCCGCGGTCCTGCGTGCGTATGACCGACGAGAAGATCGCATCGGCCGTCCGCTGCGCGACGTCCTCGTCCTCGAACGCGATGAGCGCCTGGCGGAAGCGCGCTTCCTCCTGCGCATCCGTCGATTGCGCGTGCTGCATCCGGCGCACGTAGCGGTCCCACAGCTTGTCGTCACCGCCCGCGGCCGCGACGGCGAGGATCATGCCGGCGCCGTCGGGGTGGAGCGGCTCCGTGCCGTCGAGGTGCCGTAGCGCGCGGTCGCGCGCGCCCTCGCGGACGTCCTTCGCGCGCGCGTGCTGACCGAGCATGCCGATCACGCGCGGGCGCATCTCGCGCGTGTCGGAGTCCTCGTTCTCCGCGGGGCGCCAGCCGAGCTTCTCGAAGAGCGGCCGGTAGAACGCGTCGATAAAACGCGCGAACGACGCCTCGGTCTTCTCGCGGACGGCGTACCACGACAGCCACGAGAGCGCGTCGCAGATCGCCGAGATGACCGCGCGGTCGTCCTCGCCGGCCATCGAATCGAGGCGCCGCATGAACGACGCGAGCGGAACGCGTCCGGTGCGCGTGAGTGCCCACGCGTTATCGATGAGCGAGAGCCGCTCCTCGGCGCCGAGCTGCTTCACGCCCCGGTCGAGGAGCCGATCGCCGGCGTCGTCGAGCTGCCAGCGGTAGAAGCCACGGCCGCCGGCGTTCGGGAAGACCCACTGCGCGTTCGGCAGCCGCACCGTCGAACGCTCGTCGCGGAGGAGCACGCGCTGCTCGCGCACGCCGTCGGCCGTCCCGTACTTCAGCACGAGGGGCACGGGCCAGCGCTGCGCGGACGCCTTCGCGTCGCGGTCGCTGTAGTAGCGCGTCTGCGCGAGCGAAAGCTCCAGCCCGCCGCTCACCTCGCGCGCCGCGACCTGAACGAGCGGATGACCCGACTCCTTGATCCAGGTGTTCATGATCGTCGTGACGTCCTGGCCGGACGACTCGTCGAGCGCCTTCCAGAAGTCGTCAGCCGACGCGTTGTTCTCGCGATGACGCTTCAGGTAGATGCGCACGCCCTCGCGGAACGTGTCCTCGCCGAGGTAGCTCTCGATCATCCGGAGCACCGCGGCGCCCTTGTTGTAGGTGATCGCGTCGAAGCGCTCGGACGCCTCCTCCGCGCTCTTCGCCTCGATCGAGATCGGGTGCGTCGACGCGAGCGCGTCGAGGTTGAACGCGCTCGTGTTGTCGGCGACGAAGTCCCGCCAGTAACGCCATTCCGGGTTCAGGGCCGCGGTGCACTTCTCGCCCACGAACGACGCGAATGACTCGTTCAGCCAGAGATCCGTCCACCAGCGCATCGTCACGAGGTCGCCCCACCACATGTGCGTGAGCTCGTGCGCCGCGGTGCTGAAGACGCCCTTCAGCGTCACGATCGACGCGTTCGTCGCGTCGGCCGCAAGCAGGCGCGTGCGGTAGGTGATCGCGCCGGGGTTCTCCATCGCGCCCGCCTCGAAGTCGGGGATGCCGATCGCGTCGACCTTGATGAAGGGATAGGGGATCGCGGTGTAGTCCTGCAGCCACTCGACCGACCGGACGTGGGCGTCGCGGGCGTAGATCGCCTGCTGCGCGAGCCCCGGCGGGAGCCAGACCCGCGTCGGGATCTTCGAGGGCGTGATGACCTCGGGCGTCGATTCGTACGGCCCGACCGTGAACGCGACGAGGTACGAGGAGATCCGGATCGGTGTCTCGCGGAAGGTCGTACGTGCGCGGTTCTCGCCGAGCTCCTCGGTCTTCGTCGGCGGCATGTTCGCGATGGCGGTGTTGCCCGCCGGATACGTGAGCTCGAGCGCGAAGATAGCCTTGAACTCGGGCTCGTCGAAGCAGGGGAACGCGCGTCGCGCGTCCGCGGCCTCGAACTGCGTCGCCGCGTAGCGTTCCTCGCCGCGGACGGACCGGTACAGGCCGCGCAGCGAGTCGCGGATGCCGCCCGTCCACTCGATCTCGAGCGTGTGCTCGCCGGGCGCGATGTCCTTCGCGAATCGCAGCACGACGACCTGCGCCTCATCCTCGGTGCGCTGGTCGGTCAGCGCGTTGGATCCGTCGACGTTCGCCTTCGTGATCTTGAGATCGACGGCGTGAAGCACGATCTCGCGGGTGGCCTTCGCCGCGCGGAGCGTGATGCGCTCCCATCCGGTCGCGGTCCATGCATCGAGGTCGAGGTCGAAGCGGAGCTGGTAACGGCTTGGCAGGACGTCCTTCGACAGCCGGTAGTCGCGGTCGAACTCGCTCAACACGGCCCCCCACACACGATTGGTCTGAGAAGCCTACCGCCTGCGGCTGGTACGGTGTTCACATGCCGGGCGAGTACATCTACACGATGTATCAGCTTCGAAAGATCGTGCCGCCGCAGCGTGAAGTGCTGCGCGGGATCACGCTCGCCTTCTATCCGGACGCGAAGATCGGTGTCCTCGGTCCGAACGGGGCGGGCAAGTCGACGCTCCTTCGGATCATGGCCGGGGTCGACAACGAGTACCTCGGCGACGCAAAGCTGCAGCCGGGTCGGCGTGCGGGACTGCTCGCTCAGGAGCCGCAGCTTGACGCGTCGAAGGATGTCCGCGGGAACGTCGAGGACGGCGTCGCGGCGCAGCGCGCCGTGCTCAAGCGGTACGAGGACCTCTCGGCGAAGTTCGCGGAGGATCTCAGTCCCGCCGAGATGGAGAAGGTGAGCGACGACTTCCAGAGGACGCAGGACGAGATCGAGGCGAAGGGCCTGTGGGAGCTCGACAGCCACGTCGAGCACGCGATGGACGCTCTTCGCCTGCCGCCGGGCGACCAGGACGTGACGACGCTGTCGGGCGGCGAGCGGCGACGCGTCGCGCTCTGCCGACTGCTGCTCTCGCATCCCGATCTGCTGCTGCTCGACGAGCCGACGAACCACCTCGACGCGGATTCGGTCGCGTGGCTCGAGCGTCATCTCAAGGAGTACAAGGGCTGCGTCGTCGCGGTCACGCACGACCGCTATTTCCTCGACAACGCGGCAGGCTGGATCCTCGAGCTCGATCGCGGCGCGGGGATCCCGTACGAGGGCAACTACTCGTCGTGGCTCGAGCAGAAGCGCAAGCGCCTCGCCGATGAGGAAAAGCAGGAGTCCGCGCGCCAGCGCACCCTCGCACGCGAGTCCGAGTGGGTGCGCGCGTCGCCGCGCGCGCGCCAGGCGAAGAGCAAGGCACGCATCGATGCGTACGAGCGACTCCTCGCGGAGGAGCCCGAGCGCCGCGAGCGCGAGCTCGAGATCTCGATCCCGCCCGGACCGCGTCTTGGCGACGTCGTGATCGAGGCGGACCAGCTGCGAAAGGCCTTCGGCGATCGCCTCCTCTTCGACGATCTCACGTTCAAGCTGCCGCGCGGTGGCATCGTCGGGGTCATCGGGCCGAACGGCGCCGGAAAGACGACGCTGTTCCGCCTCATCACCGGCGAGGAGAAGCCGGACGCCGGCACGCTGCGCATCGGCGAGACCGTGAAGCTCGCGTACGTCTCGCAGTCGCGCGACACGCTCGACCCGAAGAAGAACGTCTTCGAGGAGATCTCCGGGGGCGACGAACAGATCGACGTCGGCGGCCGCATGAAGAACAGCCGCTCGTACGTCGCGTCGTTCAACTTCAAGGGGCCGGATCAGACGAAGCGCGTCGGCGATCTCTCGGGCGGCGAGCGCAACCGCGTGCATCTCGCGAAGCTGCTGCGGTCGGGTGGCAACGTGCTGCTCCTCGACGAGCCCACGAACGACCTCGACGTCGACACGCTGCGCGCGCTCGAGGACGCGCTGCTCGACTTCGCGGGTTGCGTCGTCGTGATCTCGCACGACCGCTGGTTCCTCGACCGCATCGCCACGCACATGCTCGTGTTCGAGGGCGACAGCAAGGTCCGGTGGATGGAGGGCAACTACCAGGCGTACGAGGAGCAGATGCGCAAGGAGCACGGCGCCGACTGGGAGCCCCACCGCATCAAGTACCGCCCCCTCACGCGCGCGTAGTTGGAGCAGCTGCTCAACCCGGCCACATGGGCCGCACTGCTGACGCTGACGGTCCTCGAGGTCGTCCTCGGCGTCGACAACGTCATCTTCATCTCCATCCTGTCGTCGAAGCTGCGCGCGAGCGAGCAGGAGCGCGCGCGCCGGGTCGGTCTCACCCTCGCGATGTTCATGCGGATCGGGCTCCTGCTGACGCTGTCGTGGATCATCGGCCTCACCGCGCCGCTGCTGATCATCGCCGGCAACGAGCTTTCCGGGCGCGACCTCATCCTCATCGCCGGCGGCCTCTTCCTGCTCGGAAAGTCGACGTCTGAGATCCACGAGCTGTTGGAAGGAGACGAAGCGCACAAGGCGACGCGGACGGCTGCCTCATTCGGTTCGGTCATCGCCCAGATCCTTGCGCTCGACGTCGTTTTCAGCCTCGACTCGGTCCTCACCGCGGTCGGCCTCGCGGAGCAGCTGTGGGTCATGATCGTCGCGATCGTCGTGGCGGTCGGCATCATGCTCATCTCGTCGGGCTACATCGCCGCCTTCGTGAACAAGCATCCGACGCTGAAGATGCTGGCACTCTCATTCCTGCTGCTCATCGGGACCTCACTCGTGGCGGAGGGACTCGACGTGCACGTCCCGCGCGGCTACCTGTACTTCGCCATGGCCTTTAGCGTCTTCGTCGAGCTCCTCAACATGAGGCTCCGGGCGCGGCACGCCAAGCCCGTGGAGCTGCGACCGACCTACGTCAAGGACCAGTGAGCGCGGAGCTCGTGGCTACTTACGGTCCGCGATCGTCGGGGACGCACCGCTCCATGTACCAACCGAAGTGCGGGTGCTGCGGCAGGTGGTAACCGAGGATGCAGAGAAGGCTCGGCGTGTCGGTCCATGGTCCTGGGGGATCGACTGGCTCAGCGAGCGCGACGCTGCCCGTGGCCCCGAGAAGCGACAGAGCCAACACGAGAACAAGCGCGGATCGGCGCATCGCTTATCCCTCCAGCGCGAGCTGTACAGGATGCTAGCCGCGGCTACGCGCCGCGGGGGTTCGGTTTGGTCGCGTCCAGCCCCAGGTCGCCGATCGCCTTTGCGACGTCAGCACCGCCCAGTTGTTCATTCAGCTGAAGACCGTGCAATGACGCGGCGGTGATGCTCTCGCCGTCCACCTCGAAGTGGCGGCGCAGTGACGCACGCGTGTCCGAGCGTCCGAAACCATCGGTGCCGAGCGGGATGAACGGCTGCGGGACCCAGCGCGAGACCTGGTCGCTGACGGACTTCATGTAGTCCGATGCGGCGATGATCGGCGTCTTGCCGCCGAGGATCTGCGCCACGTACGGCACGCGCGGCCGCTCGGTCGGATGCAGCCGGTTCCAGCGCTCGACCTCGAGCGCATCATTGCGCAGCTGCTGGTAGCTCGTCACGGAGTACACGTCGGCGGCGACGCCGTACTTGTCGTGCAGCAGCTCCTGCGCCTTGAGCGCCTGAAGCAGGATCGGGCCCGAGCCGAGCAGGGTCACGCGCCGCCGCATGCTCTCGTCGCCCTTCTTGAAGAGGTAGATCCCGCGCAGGATCCCTTCCTCGGCGCCTTCGGGCATCGGCGGCATCGGGTAGTTCTCGTTGTAGAGCGTGAGGTAGTAGAAGACGTCCTCGTTGTCGAGCATCCGCCGAATGCCATCGCGAACGATGACCGCGGTCTCGAACGCGAACGCCGGATCGTACGCGCGGATGCTCGGGACGGCGGTCGCGAGCAGGTGGCTGTGGCCGTCCTGGTGCTGCAGGCCCTCGCCGTTCAGCGTGGTGCGGCCGGCCGTCGCGCCCATGAGGAAGCCGCGACCGCGCGCGTCGCCGAATGCCCAGATCTGGTCCATCGTCCGCTGGAAGCCGAACATCGAATAGAAGATGTAGAAGGGGATCATCGGCTGGCCGTGCGTCGCGTACGACGTGCCGGCCGCGGTGAGCGAGGCCATCGAGCCCGCCTCGGTGATCCCTTCCTCGAGCACCTGCCCGTCGGTCGCCTCGCGGTAGGGCAGCAGCGTCTCGGCATCGACGGGCTCGTAGCGCTGCCCGAGCGGGGAGTAGATGCCCACTTCCTTGAAGAGCGGGTCCATACCGAAGGTGCGCGCCTCGTCCGGGATGATCGGGACGACGCGCTTGCCGACGTTCGCGTCGCGCAGCAGATTGCGCAGCAGCCGCGTGAACGCGGTCGTCGTCGACGCCGCCGCTTTGCCCGACCCCTTCGGAAATTCCGAGAACGCGTCGTCAGACGGTGGCGTGACCGGCATCGGCATGACGATGCGGCGCGGCACGACACCGCCGAGCTGACGCCGACGCTCGAGCATGTAGCGCACCTCGGGGCTATCGAGCCCTGGGTGGTAATACGGCGGGTCTTCCTGCAGCTGCTCGTCGGTGATCGGTAGGTTCAAGCGGTCGCGGAAGATGCGCAGCTCGTCGTAGGTGAGCTTCTTCGCCTGATGCGTGATGTTGCGACCCTCGACGCTCGCGCCGAGCGCCCAGCCCTTCACGGTCTGCGCGAGGATCACCGTCGGCTCGCCACGATGTTGGACCGCGGACTTGTACGCCGCGAAGACCTTGCGGTAGTCATGGCCGCCGCGACGCAGCTTCGTGAGCTCGTCGTCCGAGAGATGCGAGACGAGCTGCGTGAGCCGCGCGTCGCCGCCGAAGAAGTGCTCGCGGATGTACTTGCCGTCCGCGACGACCATGCGCTGCGACTCGCCGTCGGTCGTCTCGTTCATGCGATTCACGAGGGCGCCGTCGACGTCGCGCGCGAGCAGGTCGTCCCACTCGCGGCCCCACACGACCTTGATGACGTTCCAGCCTGAACCGCGGAAGACGGCCTCGAGCTCCTGGATGATCTTGCCGTTCCCGCGCACCGGACCGTCGAGGCGCTGCAGGTTGCAGTTCACGACGAACGTGAGGTTGTCGAGTCCTTCGCGCGCCGCGACGTGCAGCGCGCCGAGCGCCTCGGGCTCGTCGCACTCGCCGTCGCCGAGGAAGCCCCACACGCGCTGACCGCTCGTGTCCTTGATCCCGCGGTTGTGCAGGTAGCGGTTGAAACGCGCCTGGTAGATCGCGGTGAGCGGGCCAAGCCCCATCGAGACGGTCGGGAACTCCCAGAACTCGGGCATGAGGCGCGGATGCGGATATGACGAGAGGCCCTCGCCGGGCTTCACCTCGCGACGGAAGTGATCGAGCTGCGATTCGCTGAGGCGTCCTTCCAGATAGGCACGCGCGTACATGCCCGGCGATGCGTGACCCTGGAAGTAGATCTGGTCGCCGCCGCCCTCGTCGTCCTTGCCGCGGAAGAAGTGGTTGAAGCCCACCTCGTACAGCGTGGCCGAGGACGCGTACGTCGCGAGGTGACCGCCGATGCCGTCGTAGTGATGGTTCGCGCGCACGACCATCGCGACCGCGTTCCAGCGGATGAACTGCCGGATGCGGTGCTCCATCTCCTCGTCGCCGGGGAACTCGGGCTCCTGCTCCGGTGAGATCGTGTTGATGTAGCGCGTCTGCGTGAGGGGCGGGAGACCGACCTGCAGCATCCGCGCACGCTTGAGGAGCTTGTACAGGACGAAACGCGCGCGCTCGGGGCCCGCCTGCTCGACGAGCGCATCAAGCGAGTCGATCCACTCCTGCGTCTCGTCGGGATCGACGTCGGGGAGCTGCCGCTTGAACTCGTCGAAGACCTCGTGCATGCCCATCCTCGACCGCAAGTGTAGACGCGAAAGGCATGTCGATTGCTCGTCTTCATCACGAAAGTGAGGTGCATTTCGCTATGTGCATGAATTGCGGTTGCGGGCAGGTCAACGAGCGTCACAAGCCGACCGACATCGTGCTCGACGATCTCAAGGCGGCGGCGCAGGGCCACGACATGGAGGTCGAAGAGGCCGCGGACAACATCCACAACAGCGCGCGTGAGCTGAAGCAGGCCGGCAAGATCAACTAGCGCGGACTTTGTCACACTGATGGTGTGACCGAAGGACCATCCGAACGACCGCCACGTCGTCGTCCTCGTGGAAGGCGACGCGGCGGTCAGGGGCGACCACAGCAAGCGCCGGCGCAACCCGAGCGTCCGTCGACCGGACGCGGCGGCCGCGACCGTATCGCTCCGCGCGACGAGCGACGTCCCGCGCAGCGCGACCGCGTACCGCAGCGGGATCGCGCACCTCAGCGCGATCGACGCACGCGCCGCGGTGGCCGCGGGCGTGGTCCACGTCCCGTCGACGACATCCGTCCGGGCACGCCATGCGTGGTCCTTCTCGACGCTCGCGAGGGCGAGCCCGATCGGAGCGGAGCCGCGGCCGTCTTCGAGGGGTTCTTCGACTTCGAGACCGGAGAGCCACGACGCGCGGGCGCAGGCCTCCCGCGCCTGCGCATCGGCGACGAGCGCCTGTGGGGCTTCGAGTGCTGGTGGCGGGTGGACACGGAGCGCTCTGGTCTGACCGACACCGACCGCGAGGAGCTCGAGACCTCGAAGCGCCTGCTTCGCGGCCTGCTGCGCGACGCGCGACGGAGCACGCGCATCGCCCGCTAACCGCGCCGCATCGGCGCCGTCCGGCTTCCGCCCGAAGCGCCGACGGGTACTAGCCCTCTTCCAGTACCGATGGCACCCACACGGGTGACTCGCGCGCCCGCCTCTGTGTTCGCAGAGTGACCGAGCGCAACTAGAGGGCGGCTCGTGTTGGAGGCAGGGGATGGTGCGGCTCCGACCACGCTTCTGGCAGAAGGTCCTAGCGGCACTCTTCGTGGTCGGCGTGGTGCCGATCGCGCTCGTGTCCGCGGTCTCGATCAACCAGACGCGCTCTGACCTCACGGCGCTCGGCGTCACGAACATCCAGCAGCGCTCGACGTCGACCGCGAGCGCGATCGATGCCTACCTCGCGAGCCGTCTCGGCGACATCGTGCTCGTCGGCAAGCTGCCGGACATCGTCCGGTTCGGACAGAACCTCACCAACACGGCGGCGCGCGACGCGGCGCGGTCTGCTCTCACCGCGGCGGCCGCGCGCTCGCCGGAGTACGAAAGCGTCGCGGTCGTCGACCCGAACGGCACGATCGTCGCCGCGTCCGTGCAGAGCGACGAGGGCACCAGCGTGAAGTTCCGCGAGTACTTCACCACCGCGCTCAAGGGCACGCCCTACGTGAGCGATCCGTCGTACTCGGTGATCACGAACCGGCCGGCGCTCTTCTTCTCGGCGCCCGTCACCGACGGCAAGGTCGTGTACGCCGTCGTCCGAACTCGCGTGAACCTCGCAGCGGTCTGGGACATGGTCGAGGCGGACGAGGGCGCCGTCGGTGTCGGCGCGCACGGATTCCTCGTCGACGACTACGGCATCCGCATCGCGGTCTCTGAGACGAAGGGCCGCCGCGATCAGGCGGAGTCGCTCATCTACAAGCCGATCGCGCCGATCGAGACGGAGACCGTCACGAAGCTCGTCGCGGACAAGCGCTTCGGCACGAAGACGCCCGACCAGCTGGTCATCGATCCGCTGCCGACGCTCAAGAGCGCGCTCGACGTGCTGCCGAAGGGAAAGACAACGACCGCGCAGTTCGCGTATGGCGCGGGCGTCGATGAGCAGCGCGGCGTCGTCACGCGGCTCGTGGCGAAGCCCTGGGCGTACGTGCTCGCGGTCCCCCTCGCGACATACACGAAGGCGGCCGACGACGCGACGTACAACGCGCTCTCCGTCGTCGTCATCGGACTCCTGCTCTCGTTCGTGATCGGCGTCGTGCTCACGCGGTCTCTTGTCGGTCCGCTGCGCGAGCTCGTCGGTGAGGCGACCGCCGTCTCAACCGGCGACGTCGACCTGCGCGTCGCGCGCTTCGACACGCGTTCCGGAGACGACATCACCCGCGAGGTCGCGTCGGCGTTCGACCGCATGCTCAACGCGCTCCGCTACTACGCCTTCGCCGACGAGGGCGGCGCGGGAGGCGACGACTGAACGCGCTCGCGCAGTCGCTGCTCGGGGTCGCGAAGGGCTACCTCGGCCCGGCGGCGCCGCAGTTCCTCTCGAGCGAGCTCCACCTGCTCGGCCTGAACCCGAACACCGTGACGAGCTCCGACGTGAAGGGACTATCCGATGCGGTGCGCGGTCACGCGATCCGCCTCATGGGCGTCGAGAAAGCGAACCGCCTCGCGGACGCGATCGCGAAGTGCGACCTGCCGGCCGGCAAGAAGACCGGACACAAGCTCGCGAACGACGCGGCGCAGAAGCTCTTCGACAACGGCAAGCTGCGGCAGGCCGAGAAGGCGTACCTCGAGCTCGTGCAAAAGCACGGCGAAGCCGATGCGTACGTCGGCCTCGCGCGGGCGCAGCTCGCGCTCGAGGATCCGCAGGCCGCGCTCAACTCGCTGCGCGACGGGGCCGCGAAATTCGCTCGCGCGAACGACCGCGCGACGGCGATCTCGCTGCTCGCTGAGGCGGTCGAGCTCCTTTCCAGCACAGTGGGATCCGAAGCTTGGAATTCACGTGACTTGAAGTCGCGGC